>OKDE01000350.1_pt1 | contig 16073 bp, 15 predicted proteins | sample 1613501 | NCBI WGS metagenome assembly OKDE01 (sample SAMN04436860, study PRJEB24849) | human gut metagenome | biome: human gut; feature: NICU; material: stool | host: Homo sapiens | place: USA: Saint Louis, MO | collected 2011-09-07
CGCTCCAGCGCCAGTTTCGGGTTACGCCACGGGTTGTAGATGGACGCCCCTTTCACCATGCCCACCAGCAATGCCTGCTGGTCAAGGCTCAGCTCTTCCACCGGGCGGCCAAAGTAGTACAGGCTTGCCAGCGGGAAGCCGCGGATTTCGTTATCGCCGCTCTGACCGAGGTAAACCTCGTTCATGTACAGCTCAAGAATACGATCCTTGCTGTAACGCGCATCCATCAGCACGGCCATGTACGCTTCGTTGGCTTTACGCCAGTAGGAGCGTTCGCTGGAGAGGAACAGGTTCTTCACCAGCTGCTGAGTCAGCGTACTCGCCCCCTGCACGGTACGACCCGCGGTCAGGTTCGCCAGTACCGCACGGCCGATAGAGTAAAGGCTGATGCCGTCGTGCTCGTAGAAGTGACGGTCCTCGGTTGCCAGCAGCGTATCCACCAGCAGATCCGGGAAGCCGTTACGCGCTACAAACAGGCGCTGCTCGCCGTTAGCCGACGAGAGCATGGTGATCAGACGCGGATCGAGACGGAAGAAACCGAACTGACGGTTGTTATCCATGTTCTCGATGGTATCCAGACGATCGCCGTCAAAGGTCAGACGCGCGCGCACCTGCCCCTCTTTGCTGTCCGGGAAGTCGAACGGACGGCGGATCATCTCAATGCTTTTCGCCTGAACGGTAAATTCGCCAGGGCGCGTCATCTTCGACACCTGACGATACTGGGTCGCTTCCAGCAGTTTCACCATCTCGTTCTTACTGATGGACATATCTGGCTCAAGGTTCACCATACGGCCATACACTGCCGCAGGTAACTGCCAGACTTTACCGTCGATACGGCTGCGGATCTTCTGATCCAGATAAACGCCGTAAATCGCCATCAGCACAACAAAAACAATGAACAGCTTCAGCAGCAGCCAGAACCAGCCGCGTTTGCCCCGAGGCTTGCGCCCTTTGCCTTTTCCTTTACGCGGCATCGGTTCTTCATCCTCATAATCGTCTTCATAGTCATCGTCATAGTCCTCATCTCTGAGGCGACGACGGCTTACCTTTTCTTTCGCCGGACGCGTGGGTTTTCCCTTACGTCCTATTGGCTCGCGGTCATTCCCCGCCATGCTTTTTCTCCGCAACGTTCAGGCGCAAAGGCCCGATTCTCATTTCTTCCACTGACCTGTGAAAGAAGAAATCTCTCAAAATTAGTTTTCTCCCTCTCCCCGTGGGAGAGGGCCGGGGTGAGGGCATCAGGCCGCACAATCCAGGCCGCACAATCCATGCCGCACTCCCCTCTTCCCCTGATTCACGAATACTTCTTCGTCCGCCGTGTCGGCGCCGTATTCGCCGGATCGTCCGGCCAGACGTGTTTGGGATAGCGCCCTTTCATCTCTTTCTGCACGTCCCGGTAACTTCCCGCCCAGAACGCGCCCAGATCGCGGGTGATCTGCAGCGGACGCTGCGCAGGCGACAGCAGCTCAAGCACCAACGGCACACGCCCTTCTGCGATAGACGGTGTGGTGGCTTCACCAAACATCTCCTGCATCCGTACCGCCAGCGCCGGAGGATTATCCTCATGATAACGAATGGCAATCCGGCTCCCGGTGGGCACAGTGTAATGCCCAGGCAGCTCACTATCCAGACGTTGACGTAATGACCAGTCCAGTAAATTCTGTAACGCGGTCTTAACATCAAGCGCCTTGAGCGCACGCAAGGAGTGTACGCCGCTCATTTGCGGCAGTAGCCAGTGCTCAAGCGTAGCCAGCAGCGTCTCATCATCCACCGCTGGCCAGCCGTGTTCCGGCAGCCACTTCGCGGCGCAGTGCAGGCGTATACGATACTGTTCAGCTTCCGGCGTCCAGTTCAGTACGCTCAGCCCTTTTTCCCGGATGCCGTTCAGCATCGCCTGGTGTAACTCTTCTTCTGACGGCTTCGCCAGCGGTTTCGTCCCGAGCGTAAGTTTGCCAATCTGACTGCGGCGAAACGCCTTTAGCGTGCCCTGAGTCTCATCCCATTCCACGATATCGGACTGCTGCAGCAGCTGCGGACAAGCGCGGGTCAGCGCATCAATGTCTACGGCAAACGCCTGTAAAATACGTGCGTCAGGAGAGTGGCTCCCCTGAAGCAAAAGCGGGGCAATCAGCCATTCGTGACGCGTTAACGCATCATCGCTGTCCAGCATCGCCCCCATGCCGTTTGCCAGCTGATAGCGCCCGTCCAGCCCGCGGCGGCGGGCAATTCTGTCCGGGAAGGCTTCTGACAGCAGGGAGGCAATTTTATCGCTGCCAGGTGAACCGCCCCGGCTATTCAGGCGTTTGGCCAGCTGCTGCGCCCGCTGCTGCCAGTTCCCCTGATTACGCGAAAATGCCTGTCCCAAATCGCTAGTGCCACCGCGCGGCGGCTCCTCAAGGATAGCCGCCAGCCTGGCCGCCGTGGCAATTTCATCGTTCCCTTGCGCGGCCACCAGCATAGCAGCCAGACGCGGATCGTTACCCAGCGCCGCCATTTTCTGCCCGCGCGCCGTCAGACGCTCGCCTTCCAGCGCGCCAAGCTGAGTCAGCAGGCTGCGCGCCGCCGTGAGGTTAACCGCTGGCGGAGGGTTGAGCCATGTGAGCTGGGCAGGGTCAGGACAGCCCCATTGCAGGAGATCCATCACCAGGCCAGACAAATCACTTTGTAAAATTTCTGGCGTGCTTTGCTGTGCGGCACGCTCAGCTTGCTCCGCGCTGGTCAAATGCAGACAAATGCCCGGCGCAAGACGCCCGGCACGGCCCGCACGCTGGATCATCGACGCCTGGCTGATGCGCTGCGTGAGCAGCTTAGTCAGCCCGGTGCGCGGGTCAAAACTGGCCACCCTCTCCTGGGCGCTATCCACCACCAGGCGAATGCCTTCGATGGTCAAACTGGTTTCCGCGATATTGGTCGCCAGCACCACTTTGCGCTGCCCCGCCGGGGCGGGAAGGATCGCTTTACGCTGATCGGCCAGCGACAGCGCGCCATAGAGCGGACACAGAATAATGTCGCTACTCACCCGTGATGCCAGTTGCTCCTGTACGCGCTGGATTTCTCCCACACCGGGTAAAAATAGCAGCAGCGACCCCGGCTCCTGACGAAGCAGTTCAGCCGTGGCGACAGCCACCGCTTCGTCAAAACGCTGATGGGCAGGTAGCGGCTGATAGCGCCGCGCCACCGGGAATGCACGACCTTCGGAGGCAATCACTGGGGCATCAGGCAGCGTCTGCTGCAGCCGCGCGTTATCCAGCGTCGCCGACATAATGAGCAGCCGGAGGTCGTCGCGCAGCCCCTGCTGGACGTCCAGCAACAGCGCCAGGGCCAGATCCGCCTGCAGGCTGCGTTCGTGGAATTCATCCAGGATCACCAGCCCCACGCCGGTCAGTTCCGGATCGTTTTGCAGCATGCGGGTGAGAATGCCCTCGGTAACCACTTCAAGGCGCGTGGACGGGCCAACGCAGGTTTCGGCACGCATCCGATAACCTACCGTTTCGCCCGGTTTTTCGTTCAGCAGTTCCGCCAGTCGCTGCGCCACGTTGCGTGCGGCGAGCCTGCGCGGCTCCAGCAGGATGATTTTTCCGGCAATCTTCCCTTCTTTGAGGATCTGTAGCGGCAGCCAGGTGGATTTGCCCGCCCCCGTAGGCGCGTTAAGCAAAACCTGCGGGGCGTGGTGTAAGGCAGCAAGAAGCTCGGGAAGGACGACGGCGACTGGCAATGAGGACACTAACAGCTCCAGAGGGTTAACATTAGTCGGCGTACATTGTAGCATCGGCGCATATCATTACCGAGTCCCCCGTATGTCTGAGTCAAAACGACTGTTTTTTGCCATTGAGCTGCCCGCCCCTGTTCAGCGGCAAATCGTACGCTGGCGCGCTGAACATTTTCCACCGGAAGCAGGTCGGCCCGTTGCGGCCGCGAACCTGCATCTGACGCTGGCATTCCTGGGCGACGTAAGTGCCGGGAAACAGCGGGCGTTAGCCGCCATGGCCGGGCGGATTTCTCAGCCGCCGTTTACGCTGCACCTCGACGATGCAGGACAATGGCTACGTTCGCGCGTGGTCTGGCTGGGCACGCGCCAGCCACCGCGCGGATTATTGCAGCTGGCGAATATGCTGCGCGCGCAGGCGGCGCGCAGCGGCTGTTATCAGAGCCCGCAGCCATTTCATCCGCATATCACGCTGCTGCGCGATGCCGGTCAGGCCGTTGCCCTCCCGGCCCCGGGTTTTCACTGGGCTTTCCAGGTCAATGCATTCGCGCTTTATGAATCTGTCTTTGCTCAAGGACGCACACGCTATACGCCGCTACAGCGCTGGACGCTGGGCGACACGATGAAGGAATCCTGATGAAGTTTAGCCCTGCACTCCAGCCCGCCACGCTGATCCAACGCTACAAACGCTTCCTCGCCGACGTGGTGACACCTGAGGGGGAAACGCTCACTCTGCACTGCCCCAACACCGGAGCCATGACCGGTTGCGCAACGCCGGGTGACACGGTCTGGTATTCCACTTCAGAAAATACTAAACGCAAATATCCCCATACCTGGGAAATAACTGAGACACAAAGTGGGGCATTTATTTGCGTTAATACCCTGCGCGCCAATCAACTGGTTAAGGAAGCGCTGACCCATGGCACTATTCCCGAACTGGTGGGTTATGGTACGCATAAAAGTGAAGTGAAATATGGCGATGAAAGCAGCAGAATTGACTTCATGTTACAGGCGGAAGACAGGCCGGAGTGCTATATTGAAGTAAAATCAGTGACGTTAGCGGAACAGGAAAATGGCTACTTCCCGGATGCGGTTACGCTACGTGGACAGAAGCACCTGCGGGAGCTAATGAGTGTTGCGGCGGCGGGCAAACGCGCCGTACTGCTGTTTGCGGTACTGCATTCAGCCATTGAACGGTTCTCACCTGCCCGCCATATTGACCCTAAATACGCGCAATTGTTGAATGAGGCACAAAAGCAGGGGGTAGAGGTTTTCGCTTATAAGGCGGAACTTTCTGCCGATAATATGACTCTGAGATCCTCTCTTCCCATTGTCTTATAAGGGATTAGACGATTGATGATTATGTGTTCTGGCCGCGTGCGCAAATACGCTTTTCCTCACAGGCTTGTCAAGTGTTACGTTTAGATAATTGCCATACGGAAAAGCATCTGCTATTTATAGCGACCTGATTTTTCCCCCAACACGGGGATCGATAGTGCGTGTTAAGGAGAAGCAACATGCAAGAAGGGCAAAACCGTAAAACATCGTCCCTGAGTATTCTCGCCATCGCTGGGGTGGAGCCGTATCAAGAGAAACCGGGCGAAGAGTATATGAACGAAGCCCAGCTGTCGCACTTCAAGCGTATTCTTGAAGCATGGCGTAATCAACTCAGGGATGAAGTCGATCGCACCGTTACGCATATGCAGGATGAAGCTGCAAACTTCCCGGATCCGGTAGACCGTGCCGCTCAGGAAGAAGAGTTCAGCCTCGAACTGCGTAACCGTGACCGCGAACGCAAACTGATCAAAAAGATCGAGAAAACGCTGAAAAAAGTCGAAGACGAAGATTTTGGCTACTGCGAATCGTGCGGTGTTGAAATCGGTATTCGTCGCCTGGAAGCGCGTCCAACCGCCGATCTGTGCATCGACTGTAAAACGCTGGCCGAAATCCGCGAAAAACAGATGGCCGGTTAATACCAGCGCTGTTTACCCACTCCAAAGGCGGGAGTCTCTCCCGCCTTGTTAACGTTGATATGTCTGAATCACACTATATCGGGCGCTTCGCGCCATCTCCCTCCGGTGAATTACACTTCGGCTCATTAATTGCCGCGCTCGGCAGCTACCTGCAGGCTCGCGCCAGCCAGGGCAAATGGCTCGTCCGCATAGAAGATATTGACCCGCCGCGTGAAGTTCCCGGTGCTGCAGAGACCATACTGCGTCAGCTGGAACATTACGGCCTGCACTGGGACGGCGAGGTTCTCTGGCAATCAAAACGCCACGAGGCGTATCGGGAGCGTCTGGCCTAGCTCGCTGAGCAAGGGCTTTCCTACAACTGCACCTGCACCCGCGCGCGTATCCAGAGCGTTGGCGGCGTCTATGACGGGCACTGCCGTACGCTCAATCATCCCCCGGAGAACGCCGCCGTGCGCCTGCTGCAACGTGCGCCCGTCACCCGTTTCCACGATCTGCTCTCCGGAGAGATCCGTGCCGATGAACGTCTGGCGCGCGAAGATTTTATTATTCACCGTCGTGATGGTCTGTTTGCTTATAACCTGGCCGTGGTCGTCGACGACCATTTCCAGGGCGTCACGGAAATTGTGCGTGGGGCAGACCTGGTCGAACCTACCGTGCGGCAAATATCGCTGTATCAGCAGTTTGGCTGGACGGTACCGGGTTATCTTCATCTGCCGCTGGCGGTCAATGCGCAGGGCATTAAACTGTCCAAGCAAAACCACGCCCCAGCCCTGCCAGACGGCGATCCGCGTCCTGTTTTGATCGACGCGCTGCGATTTCTCAACCAAAATGTAACCCACGAATGGCAGGATCTGCGTATTGACGAACTGCTGAAAATGGCCATCGCGCAATGGACGCTCACGGCGGTGCCAAAAATCCAGCATTCTCAAATGCGTTGCGCTGAGCTATGATTAGCCGCTTTTTTCATAACAAAACACACTACGAGGTGTACCATTTTTACCCGAGTCGCTAATTTTTGCCGTAAAGTGCTAAGCCGCGAAGAGAGCATGGCGAACGATGCTATTGCACAGCCACACATGTCGGTTATTCCGCGTGAGCAGCACACTATTTCCCGCAAAGATATCAGTGAAAATGCCCTCAAGGTGCTCTATCGTCTGAATAAAGCGGGCTACGAGGCCTATCTCGTTGGCGGTGGGGTGCGTGATTTACTGCTGGGCAAAAAACCAAAAGATTTCGACGTGACGACCAGCGCCACGCCTGAGCAGGTGCGCAAATTATTCCGTAACTGTCGTCTTGTTGGCCGCCGTTTCCGTCTTGCTCACGTCATGTTTGGGCCAGAAATTATCGAAGTGGCGACCTTCCGCGGCCACCACGAAGCGGGCGCATCCGATCGCACGACCTCCCAGCGCGGCCAGAACGGTATGTTGCTGCGTGACAATATTTTCGGTTCTATCGAAGAAGATGCCCAGCGCCGCGACTTCACCATCAACAGCCTCTATTACAGCGTGGCGGATTTCACCGTGCGTGATTACGTGGGCGGTATGCAGGACCTGAAAGAGGGCCTGATCCGCCTGATCGGCACGCCAGAAACGCGTTATCGCGAAGATCCTGTGCGTATGTTGCGTGCCGTGCGTTTCGCTGCCAAGCTCAACATGCGCATCAGCCCGGAGACGGCAGAGCCGATCCCGCGTCTGGCGACGCTGATCAACGACGTGCCGCCTGCCCGTCTGTTTGAAGAAGCGCTGAAGCTATTGCAGGCTGGCTACGGGTTTGAAACCTACAAGCTGCTGCGCGAATACAACCTGTTCCAGCCGCTGTTCCCGACCATTACGCGCTACTTCACCGAAAACGGTGACAGCCCGATGGAGCGCATGATTGCGCAGGTGCTGAAAAATACCGACACCCGCATCCAGAATGACATGCGCGTGAACCCGGCATTCCTGTTTGCGGCGATGTTCTGGTATCCCCTGCTGGAAACCGCGCAAAGAATTACTCAGGAGAGCGGCCTGGCCTATTACGATGCCTTTGCGCTGGCCGCAAACGACGTGCTGGACGAAGGGTGCCGTACGCTGGCGATCCCGAAACGTATTACCACGCTGGTGCGCGACATCTGGCAGCTTCAGCTGCGCATGTCCCGTCGCCAGGGCAAACGCGCCTGGAAACTGATGGAACATCCAAAGTTCCGCGCCGCGTTCGATCTGCTGTCCCTGCGTGCGGAAATTGAACGCAATCAGGAGCTGCAGCGTCTGGCCCAGTGGTGGGCTGAATTCCAGGTTTCCGCTCCGCCGGAACAGAAGGATATGCTGACCGGGCTGGATGAAGAGCCCGCACCGCGTCGCCGTCATCGTCGTCCGCGCAAACGTGCGCCGCGTCGTGAAGGTTCAGCATGACACTCGCCTGTATCGCCATCGGCAGTAACTTAGCCTCTCCGCTGGAGCAGGTTAACGCTGCCGTAAAGGCGCTGGGCGAGATTCCGCAAAGCCGGATCGTCGCCGTCTCGTCGTTTTATCGTACCCCGCCGCTCGGCCCACAGGATCAGCCTGATTATCTGAACGCTGCCGTGGTGCTGGAAACAGCCCTTGATGCAGAAGCGCTGCTGGATAATACCCAGCGCATTGAGCTCCAGCAGGGCCGCGTGCGCAAAGCCGAACGCTGGGGACCGCGCACCCTCGATCTCGACATCATGCTGTTTGGCCAGGAGGTGATTCATACCGATCGCCTCACCGTACCGCATTATGATATGAAAAATCGCGGATTTATGCTCTGGCCGCTCTTTGAAGTCGCCCCCGATATCACCTTCCCGGACGGTACCTCGTTAAAGACCGTTCTGGACAACCTGAACGCGGAAAAACCCGCTCGCTGGTAAACCTCTCCCCCACCGGTTGGCCGCTAAATAATTGTGGTTAATCGGTTGCCTAAAATCATTGTTCCCCGGAATGTTACTGTTAGAATGCGCAAAGATTCGCTTTGGGCTATCAGGAAACAGTATGAAACCAACCACCATCTCCTTACTGCAGAAATGCAAACAGGAAAAAAAACGCTTCGCCACCATCACCGCGTATGACTACAGCTTCGCCAAACTGTTTGCCGAAGAGGGTATCAACGTCATGCTGGTCGGAGATTCGTTAGGGATGACGGTACAAGGACATGATTCCACCCTGCCGGTCACGGTTGAGGATATTGCTTACCATACCCGCGCCGTGCGCCGCGGTGCGCCAGCCTGCCTCCTGCTTTCCGATCTGCCGTTTATGGCCTATGCCACACCGGAGCTGGCATTCGAAAACGCGGCGGCGGTCATGCGGGCCGGGGCCAATATGGTCAAAATTGAAGGCGGAGCCTGGCTGGTGGATACGGTGAAGATGCTCACCGAACGCGCCGTGCCGGTGTGCGGCCATCTGGGCCTGACGCCACAGTCCGTCAACATCTTTGGCGGCTACAAGGTGCAGGGCCGTGGCGATGCGGCACAGACGCTGTTTGATGATGCCCTGGCGCTGGAAGCTGCAGGCGCGCAATTGCTGGTACTGGAGTGCGTGCCTGTTGAACTGGCGAAACGTATCACTGAAGCGCTGTCGATTCCGGTGATTGGTATTGGTGCTGGCAACGTGACCGACGGGCAAATTTTAGTGATGCACGACGCCTTTGGTATTACCGGTGGGCATATCCCGAAATTTGCGAAAAATTTCCTTACCGAAGCGGGCGACATGCGCGCCGCGGTCAGGCAGTATATTGCCGACGTTGAATCCGGTGTTTACCCGGGTGAAGAACACAGTTTCCATTAAGGAGTCTCGTTGTGCTAATCATTGAAACCCTGCCGCTGCTTCGCCAGCACATCCGTCGCGCGCGTCAGGAAGGTAAACGTATCGCACTGGTCCCGACCATGGGCAACCTGCATGACGGCCATATGAAGCTTGTCGACGAAGCAAGAGCCCGTGCAGATATCGTGGTGGTCAGTATCTTCGTAAACCCCATGCAGTTTGACCGCGCAGACGACCTGGCGCGCTACCCGCGTACCCTGCAGGAAGACTGCGAGAAGCTCAAAAAGCGTCAGGCGGACATTGTTTTCGCGCCGTCTCCGGCAGACGTTTATCCTCAGGGAACCGGCGAAGCAACCTACGTGGACGTTCCGGGAATTTCGACCATGCTGGAAGGCGCCAGCCGTCCGGGCCATTTCCGCGGCGTCTCTACCATTGTCAGCAAATTGTTTAACCTGGTACAGCCGGATATCGCCTGCTTCGGCGAGAAAGATTTCCAGCAGCTGGCGCTGATCCGCAAAATGGTGGCGGACATGGGATATGATATTGAGATTGTGGGCGTGCCGATCGTGCGCGCTAAAGACGGGCTGGCGCTCAGCTCCCGCAATGGCTATTTGACCGCCGAGCAGCGTAAAATCGCCCCCGCGTTAAGCAAGGTCATGAACAGCATGGCAGAACAGCTTCTGGCGAAAGCATTAACCGCAGAAGAGATTATTGCTCTTGCGGAACAGGCGCTGAACGACAAAGGTCTCCGGGCTGACGATGTACAAATCCGCGATGCTGATACGCTGCTCGAACTTGCAGAGACAAGCAAACGTGCGGTAATTCTGGTGGCGGCATGGCTTGGCCAGGCTCGCCTGATTGACAACAAAGTGGTTGAGCTGGCGTAGTTTTTCTACCCGGAAGATGAAAGGTAAACGTAATGATTCGCAAAATGCTGCAAGGTAAGCTTCACCGTGTGAAAGTGACTCAGGCAGACCTGCACTATGAAGGCTCCTGCGCCATTGACCAGGATTTCCTCGACGCGGCGGGTATTCTTGAGAACGAAGCGATCGATATCTGGAACGTCAATAACGGCAAACGCTTCTCTACCTATGCAATTGCCGCCGAACGCGGGTCCAAAATCATCTCCGTCAACGGCGCGGCAGCACACTGCGCAGAGGTGGGCGATATCGTGATCATCGCCAGCTTCGTGATGATGTCTGACGAAGAAGCGCGTCGCTGGCAGCCCAAAGTGGCCTATTTTGAAGGCGATAACGAAATGAAGCGCACGGCAAAAGCTATTCCTGTTCAGGTCGCCTGATTTCTTTTCCCTGGACTCATTTTTATCCCATTCACTATCAAAATGAGTCCAGTCTTTTTTGTGCAAGCCACGATCAATTATAGCGCATTTAATAGGATTTAAATAAATAACCAAAGAAATCTCAGAGAATTATATTATATAATTCCCAAATCATAATTCCCACCCATTAAGAAAAACTTAAACCAACCTGCAGTTTTAATCACCCCCGTTGACTAGTCTTATCCCAAATAAATCTCTAGAATCCGCCACGAAATAACATTTCAGATTTTAAATCAATAGCTCCAAAAAAAAATTATTGATTTAAATGTTTTAACTTCAAAATATGGATATTGGTATGTCTTTTAAAAAAGTTAGCATGGGTATGGCAATTGCACTGGCTCTGAGCGCAGGTTCCGCAGTTGCAGCTGTTCCAGGTGACACAGGTACGATTACTTTCCACGGCATGGTGTCTAACACCACTTGTAAAGTTTCCCTGGATCAGAAAATTGACCAGAGTGGTAATGATTTCGATGTCACCCTGGACACCGTATCTGTTGCTGATTTTGGCACCACTGCACTGGGTACTACCAGCACCCTGGGCCAGAAAAAATTCAACCTGGCGCTGACCGGTTGTGATACTGCTACCGTGGCTAAAGCATCTGCACAGTTCAACTCCTGGGCGGGTTCTACTTCTACCGAAGGCGGCCTGCTGGTTCCACCAGCAAACGCTCAGGGTTCTGCGAAGAACGTTAACCTCGTACTGAGCAACGATGGCAATACCAAAACCGATCTGGTGAAAATCGACCAGACTAACAACACTCAGCAGGCCACTGTTGATACAAGCGGCGCGGCTAAGCTGTACTACAAAGTAGCTTATACCCAGGGCCAGGGTTGGGATCAAACCACTAACCCAGTATCCGCCGGTACCGTGCAGGCACAAGTTGCCTTCACCATGAACTACGAATAAACCTCTTTGTTTTGCAGGTTTTAAATAATCCCCCGCTTCTGGGGGATTATTCTTATCATTCCAACAGGAAGTGGAAAAATTATGTTTAACGCATCCGTAATTAAAGGATTAAAGACCGCGCTGTTTACTGCTGTTTTATTTTCAGCATCACACGCCAGTGCCGATATTGTTATTTCCGGCACCCGCATTGTTTACCCTGAGTCATCAAAAGACGTCATCGTTAACCTGGATAACCGTGGTGCAAAACCTCTGCTGGTTCAGTCCTGGCTGGACGACGGTCGCGACGAAAAAAGCCCGGAAGAACTTAAGCTCCCGTTCGTGATCACCCCGCCAGTTTCACGTATCGACCCTAAGCAAGGTCAGTCTTTGCGCATCACCTACATGGGTCAGTCGCTGCCAAAAGACCGCGAATCGTTGTTCTGGTTTAACGTATTAGAAATTCCGCCAAAACCTAAAAATGCCAACGCCGAAAATACAAACCAGCTTCAGCTGGCGTTCCGCACCCGCATTAAATTCTTTTTCCGTCCAGACGGACTGAAAGGCTCAGCGCTGGAAGCCGCCGACCATGTCACCTGGACCATGAAGAAAGACGGCAACGGCGTCAGCCTCGTCGCCCATAACGAGTCCCCGTACAACGTAGCGATTTCAATGGTCAAACTTAAGTCGGGCCAAAAGACCTATGAGGTAGCCCACCAGTCTGTTCTGCCTTTCAGCGAGAAAGCCATGCTGGTCAAAGGATTAACCACCACCACAACCGGCAAAGTGGCATACGAAACAATTAACGATAACGGTGGGGTCGACAACCACGAAACCACGCTGAAGTAATTTGCCACCCGACAACATAACAATAGATAGCATGAGCTCTGCGGATATGTTTATCCGCACTGATAAATGGATGTGCCATGGTGTTCCGACGTTCTCTTTTATGCCTTGCGATCGGCACGGCATTCCCCTTACATGTTTGTGCAGACAGTCACGCAGCTAATGACACCGCGCAGGAAAACGAAGATGCGGTCGAATTTAACGAACAGTTTCTTCTCTCAAGAAGCACAAATATTGACGTAAGCCGCTTTGCGCATGGTAACCCGGTGGCGCCGGGTACGTACCGTACCAGGGTCAATTTAAACGGCACGTTAAAATCGACGGTTGACATTATCTTTAAAGATAACGGGACGCCGCGCGCGACACCCTGTATTACGAGGCTTTTGCTCTCGCAGTCCGGTGTGGATACCCGCGCACTCGGAGACGAGCTGGACGACGACGACAACGAGACCTGCATCGATGTAAAAAAATTCTATCCTGAAGCGTCGGTCAACTACGACAGTGCTAAGCAGGTGTTGAACCTCAACTTCCCGCAAATTTACGTGGTTAAGCGCCCGTTAGGCTATGTCGACCCGTCCCTTTGGGATAACGGCATTCCGGCGGCGCTTCTGTCTTACGATCTCAACGGCTGGCACAGCGAAAACAGCGGTTCAACCTCTGAAAGCGCCTATGCGGGCCTGCGCTATGGTCTCAACATGGGACCATGGCGCCTGCGATCGCGCGGCAGTCTGAACTGGGATAAAGACAACGGCACGCACTACAGCAGCCAGGATATTTATCTTCAGCGTGACATCACCTCTCTTGACGCGCAATGGGTACTCGGTGACTCCTTTACCAACGGAGAAGCCTTCGACTCCTTGAGCCTGCGCGGAACACGTCTGTATAGCGACGAACGTATGCTGCCAAACGGTTCAACGGGGTATGCACCGGTGATTCGCGGCGTGGCAAACAGCAATGCCAAAGTCAGCGTCACGCAGAGCGGCAATAAAATTTATGAGACCTCAGTGCCGCCGGGCGCGTTTGAGATCAACGATTTGAGCACCACGGGCTACGGTAACGATCTGCTGGTCACCATTGAAGAGGCGGACGGCAGCAAGCACACGTTCACGGTGCCGTTCTCGTCCGTGACCCAGATGCTACGCCCTGGATCCTCACGCTGGGACGTTGGCATGGGTGAACTGAACGACGACTCGCTGATCGACAAGCCCCAGGTAGGCTACGGTACGCTCTACTACGGCCTCAACAATACCTTCACGGGCTATGCTGGCGCCCAGTACACCGACATGGACTTCTATGCAGGCATCCTCGGCCTGGCAATGAACACCCCCATCGGTGCTTTCGCGCTGGACATCACCCAGTCGCACGCGGATATCGAAGACCTGGGCACGCGCAGTGGGCAGAGTTATCGTCTGACATACAGTAAGCGCATTGAAGCCACGAACACCTCGTTCAACGTGGCGGCCTATCGCTTCTCTACCGAAGACTATCTGAGCCTGAACGATGCCGCGCAACTGCGTAACAGCATCAAACAGCAGAACTATGCCAACCGTAGCTATGAGTCAAATACGGCTCTTTACGATGACTACCAGCGTACTAAAAACCAGATCCAAATCAGCCTCAACCAGCCTCTGAGGGCGGCTGAAAAGGATTACGGTTCGCTGTACGTCAGCGGAACCTGGCAAGACTACTGGAACGGGGAAGGCTCTAACTCTAACTACAACGTGGGCTACAACAACAGCTTCGCCTACGGTAGCTATAGCCTGTCGTTACAGCGGACTTACGACCAGCGCGGTCAACAGGATGACAGCGTTTACCTCAGCCTGAGCGTGCCGCTGAGCGTCTTCTCGCAGGACAACTCGCGTTTAGCTGGGTTCTCGAACGTCAACATGGGCCTGCGTTCCGATCTTAAAGGCGGTACTAACTTCAACAGCTCCGCGAGTGGCAACACTCAGGATAACAAGGTCAGCTACTCCGTCAGTACGTCGTCCAGCAGCGGTAACTACGGCAACCTGAACCAAATCAGTGGTTATAGCTCGCTAAATAGCAGCTATGGTCCGCTCGGCGTTTCCGCCTCGTTTGGTGACGACAATAGCAAGCAGTTCTCCGCCTCTTACAGCGGCGGGATGGTCGCACACGCGGGCGGTATCGCCTTCGCACCGGGCAGCATTGGCGATAACGATGCCATCGCGGTAGTCAAGGCCAGCGGTGCGAAGGGCGCGGGTGTGGGCTACGGCGCAGGCACAATTGACGACTCGGGCTACGGCATTCTGCCGTATATGTCCGCGTATCGGGAAAACCGGGTTTCGCTGGATATCAGGACCCTCGAAAACGACGTTGAAGTGAAAAATACCACCACCACCACCGTACCGCGCAGCGGTTCTGTCGTGCTGGTGAATTTTGAAACCGACGAAGGACGTTCGGTCGTTCTTGAGCTTAAGCGTAACGATAACGGCTTTATTCCGCTGGGCGCTGACGTGCTGAATGAAAAAAATGAATCGGTGGGTTCCGTGGGCCAGGCCGGTCAGGCCTATGTTCGCGGCATCGAGAACAGCGGCGTGCTCCGCGTGGTCTGGAGCGGTGACAAGGACGGCTCCTGCACCGTGCGCTATCAGCTGAAACCCGATTTAGAGAAAGCCGGGCTCATTACCCTCCTCAATAACCAAACATGTGAAATGTAATCCGGGAAATTAAGAGAAATCATATGAAAAAGATGCTTCTCAGCCTGTCTGTCATTGTCATGACAGCGCTGACGCTTTCAGGGACGGCACACAGTACCGATCTTACGGTTAACTTTACCGCCAACCTTCGTGAAACGACCTGTGATATGAAGCTGGTTGGCGGCTCAGGTTCCAATACCCAGCAGACGCTTAAAATCGGAGACTCGCAAGGCAAAATCCGTCTCGACCAGGTGCAGGCCGGTACAGCGACAGCTGAATTCAAGCTGGCCATCGTTGAATGTCCGTCCTCGCTGAGCGACCTGAAAACCACGGTGAAGGGTACGCAGAACACCGATCTGTTAACGGGCGTAAGTAACTCGAAAACGACCGCCAGCGGCGGTGCAGATTATGCAGCCGTCACCATTGCCCGTGCATCCGCCCCGGACGCACCGTTCACCATTAACTCGACCAACGATGCTCAGCGTCTGGTCTGGTCCGCGGCGGAAATCACCAGCAAGGAAATCCCCCTGGTGGCGACTCTGAAAGAAACCCAAACCGGCAAAATGACCACAGGCGATTTCGAAGCCATAGTGACGTTTGAATTCAGCTACGAATGATTTGTGCAGATAACGGAGCACTCAAATGAAATTTAACTCAACTTTACTCGCCCTGTCCGTTGCTGCCCTTTTCGCTACCGGCACGGCAAATGCAGCGATTACAGGCACCCCCAGCGCCAAGCTAACCGTCCAGTCAACCATCACCGCTGGCACCTGTACGGCGAAAGTGACCAACAGCGCGGGCGCGGATGCCACTGAGGTGAACTTTGGTGATGTGTATAAAGCTGATCTGGAAAACAAAAGTCGCGTAGAACCGCTGAAAATCTCATTCACGGGCTGCGCTGGCGTGAAAAAAGC
>OKDE01000370.1_pt1 | contig 14910 bp, 9 predicted proteins | sample 1613501 | NCBI WGS metagenome assembly OKDE01 (sample SAMN04436860, study PRJEB24849) | human gut metagenome | biome: human gut; feature: NICU; material: stool | host: Homo sapiens | place: USA: Saint Louis, MO | collected 2011-09-07
AAACCCACGCCACAGGTGCCGCGCGCCAGCAGGATCAGGCGTTTACGTTCATAGCGGTCAGCCAGCACGCCCCCCACCATCAGACCAACAAACATCGACGCCCCGGTCAGCGTCACCGACAGCCCGACCTGCCAGGTCGAATGGGTCATCATCTGGATCTGCACCGGGATGGCCACGCCCAGCAGGCCAAGCGACAGAATACAGATAAAGCGAGCGATAAAAACGGCGCGAAACGCCGGGTGAGTTTTCAGCAGGCTGAGATTGAGCAGCCAGGATTGTCGGTTCATTACAGCGCCTTGTCGTTATTTTTAATACCCTTTTTACTGTGGGTCATGCTACCATAGCTGAATAAAATCGATAACGATAATTACTATCATTATCATATCAGGGATGTCAGTTATGTCGTTTTCTACGACCGCGGTACGCTCTGTCGCCGTGCCCGGATTGTTGCTATTACTCGCCTTAGCCGCCGCGCTTAGCCTGACCATCGGCGCCAAATCGTTGCCGATCGGCACGGTATTCACCGCCTTCAGCGGAACCTGTCAAAGCGCTGATTGCACTATCGTGCTGGACGCGCGCCTGCCGCGCACTCTGGCCGGTCTGCTGGCCGGCGTCGCCCTCGGCCTCGCCGGCGCGCTGATGCAAACGCTCACCCGCAACCCGTTGGCCGACCCCGGCCTGCTGGGGGTCAACTCCGGCGCCAGCTTCGCCATCGTCCTCGGCGCGGCGCTGTTCGGGATCACTTCCCCGCAGGAGCAGCTGCTGCTGGCGTTCTGCGGCGCGCTCTGCGCCTCGCTGCTGGTAGCCTTTACCGGCAGCCAGGGCGGCGGTCAGCTGAGCCCGGTGCGCCTCACTCTCGCCGGGGTCGCCCTTGCGGCGGTACTCGAGGGGCTGTCCAACGGCATCGCCCTGCTCAACCCGGACGTCTACGATCAGCTACGCTTCTGGCAGGCCGGTTCGCTGGATATCCGCACCCTGCAAACGCTGAAAATTGTCCTGCTGCCGGTAGTCGTGGCGGGGATCGCCGCTCTGCTGCTGAGCCGGGCGCTGAACAGCCTGAGCCTGGGCAACGATACCGCCACCGCCCTCGGCAGCCGCGTCGCCCGCACCCAGCTGATCGGCCTGATCGTCATCACCGTCCTGTGCGGCAGCGCCACCGCCGTCGTCGGCCCCATCGCCTTTATCGGCCTGATGATGCCGCATATGGCGCGCTGGCTGGTGGGGGCCGATCATCGCTGGTCGCTGCCGGTCACCCTGCTCGCCACCCCGGCCCTGCTGCTGTTTGCCGACGTGATTGGCCGCCTGCTGGTGCCCGGCGAACTGCGGGTATCGGTGGTGAGCGCCTTTCTCGGCGCGCCGGTGCTGATCTGGCTGGTGCGCCGCCAGCCGCGGGGAGGTGGCCTGTGATTGCCCCGTCCCGCCGCCTGATAGCCAGCTGTCTGCTGCTAATGGCCGCCAGCCTGCTGATTTCCCTGCTCGGGCTGGCGCAAGGCCCGGTGCCCCTGACGATTGACCAGGTGTTCTCGGCGCTGTTCGGCGATGCGCCGCGCAACGTCGCGATGGTGGTGAACGAATGGCGGCTGCCGCGGGTGTTAATGGCGCTGCTCATTGGCGCCGCGCTCGGCGTCAGCGGCGCCATTTTCCAGTCGCTGACCCGTAACCCGCTCGGCAGCCCGGACGTGATGGGCTTTAACACCGGCGCCTGGAGCGGCGTGCTGGTGGCGATGGTCCTCTTCGGCCAGAACCTGACGGCGATCGCCCTGGCGGCGATGGCCGGCGGGGTGCTGACCTCGCTGGTGGTCTGGCTGCTGGCCTGGCGCAACGGGATCGAGACCTTCCGCCTGATCATTATCGGCATCGGCGTGCGCGCCATGCTGGTGGCATTCAACACCTGGCTGCTGCTGCGCGCCTCGCTGGAGACCGCCCTTTCTGCGGGCCTGTGGAACGCCGGATCGCTTAATGGCCTGACGTGGGGTAAAACCTGGCCGTCGGCGCCGCTGATCCTGTTGATGCTGGTGGGCAGCGCCCTGCTGGTTCGCCGGATGCGGCTGCTGGAGATGGGCGACGATACCGCCTGCGCGCTGGGGGTGCAGGTCGAGCGTTCGCGCCTGCTGCTGATGCTGGTGGCGGTGGTGCTCACCGCCGCCTCGACGGCGCTGGCCGGGCCGATCTCATTTATCGCGCTGGTGGCGCCGCATATCGCCCGCCGCCTGAGCGGCACGGCCCGCTGGGGACTGACCCAGTCGGCCCTGTGCGGCGCGCTGCTGCTGGCGCTGGCCGATTACGGCGCCCAACGGCTGTTTATGCCGTGGCAGCTGCCGGTTGGCGTGTTAACCGTCAGCCTCGGCGGTATTTACCTTATTGCATTGTTGATTCAGGAGTCCCGCAAAAAATGAGTGCTGTCCCCTCCCGTTTGCGCGGCGAGCAGTTAACCCTGGCCTACGGGAACAAGACCATCGCCGAGTCGCTGAACGTGACCATCCCTGACGGTCACTTCACCGCCATTATCGGCCCCAACGGCTGCGGCAAGTCGACGCTATTGCGCACCCTCAGTCGCCTGATGACGCCGGCCAGCGGCCACGTCTGGCTCGACGGCGCGCAGATCCAGCAGTACGCCAGTAAAGAGGTTGCCCGCCGCATCGGGCTGCTGGCGCAGAATGCCACCACCCCTGGCGATATCACGGTGCAGGAGCTGGTGGCCCGCGGGCGCTATCCGCACCAGCCGCTGTTTACCCGCTGGCGCAAAGAAGATGAAGAGGCGGTGAACAAGGCGATGCGGGCGACCGGGATCAGCGATCTGGCGCTGCAGAGCGTCGACACGCTTTCCGGCGGCCAGCGGCAGCGGGCGTGGATTGCGATGGTGCTGGCCCAGGAAACGGCGATTATGCTGCTGGATGAGCCGACCACCTGGCTGGACATCAGCCATCAGATCGACCTGCTGGAACTGTTGAGTGAGCTGAATCGCGAGAAGGGCTATACCCTGGCGGCGGTGCTGCACGATCTTAACCAGGCCTGCCGCTACGCCACCCACCTGATCGCCCTGCGCGACGGCAGGATCGTCGCCGAGGGGGCGCCGAAGGAGATCGTCACCGCCGATCTGATTGAACGGATTTACGGTCTGCGCTGCACGATCATTGAAGATCCGGTGGCGCATACGCCGCTGGTGGTCCCGCTGGGCCGCCGGTAATCTCCTCTTTCCCCGGCTTGCGCTACGCTGAGCCGGGCTACCTGCTGTAGCCCGAACTCAACCGTTACCCCAGAATCTCCCTGACCACCGGACCGATGGCCTCAAAGGCCTGCGGGGAGATGATATCGACGTGGGCGCAGTTCTGGCTGAACACCTCCAGTTCCCCCACCCACGGGCCCCATACGACCTGCGGATCCATCCCCTCCTGCCGCGTCTTCTCCGCCACGAACAGCGTCGCCTTGCCGTCAAACTTCGCGCTGTGGGCAGTAGTTAACAGCCGCACCGCATCGGCATAGTTGCCTTCGATGGCGCTGAACAGCTCGCCGGAGGCTTGCCCCTGCTGGGCGGCGAGGAACGCTTCGCGCTCGCGGTCGATCTCCGCCAGTACCTCGGGATCCAGCCCGTTGGCCTCTTTCTCTGCCCAGTTTTGCGTCTCCGGCGGCCAGGTATCCAGCAGGCCGAGGAAGGCCACCGCTTCGCCGCGCTGGCGCAAGCGGGCGGCAATCCCCTGGGCTAAGGTGCCGCCCAACGAATACCCGAACAGGTAATAAGGGCCGTGCGGCTGCTGCGCCAGCAGCGTTTGCAGATGATGCTCGCAGACCTCGTCGAGGCTGGCGGCGCTGGCCATCGGCCCCTGCGGGCGCGGCGACTGAATACCGGTAATTGACCAGCGCGGGCTGAGATAGCGCGCCAGCACGCTGAACTGCCAGGCGAAGCCGGAGGCCGGATGGAAGCAGAACAGCGTCGGACCGTCGCTCTCGCGCAGCGGCAGAAGCGTATCCAGCCCCAGGCGCTGAGCCTGCTCATCGCTGAGATCGGCGGCCAGCAGCGCGCTCAGTTTGCCCACCGTCGAGGCCACCATCACCTGCCCCGGGGTCACCTGCCGCGCCAGCTGGCGGCTGAGCTGTGCCGCCAGGCGCATCGCCAGCAGCGAATGACCGCCAAGGGCGAAGAAATCGGCGTCGATATCGTTCACCTCGCAGCCCAGCAGCTGGCTGAAGGCGGCGGCGACAAGAGTTTCCATGCCGGGCTCCGGCGGCCGGCCGCTGCGCTCGCCGCCGAGGGTCGGCAGCGGCAGCGCTTTGCGGTCCAGTTTGCCGTTGGCGCTCAGCGGCAGCTCAGCGAGCTGCATCAGCACCACCGGCACCATATGCGGCGGCAGCTGTTCCGCCAGCCGCGCTTTCAGCGCCGCGGTATCCAGCGGCAGGCCGGAGTCAGAGACCAGATAGCCCACCAGCTGTCGGGCATCACCGCCGGTCGCCGCCGCCTGGTTGAAGACGCAGGCGTGACTCACCGCCTGCCCCACGTCCGGCAGGGCCAACATCACCCGATCAATCTCGCCAAGCTCGATGCGCTGCCCGCGGATCTTCAGCTGATCGTCGCTGCGGCCAAGGTACTCCACCGCGCCGTTCGTCAGCCAGCGCGCCACGTCGCCGGTGCGATACATCCGCTCGCCGGGGGCAAACGGGTCGGCGATAAAGCGGCTGGCGGTGAGATCCGGGCGCCCCAGATAGCCCTGCGCCAGCTGGATGCCGGTGAGATAAAGATCCCCCGCCACCCCCGGCGGCACCGGGCGCATCGCGGCATCGAGAATGCGCAGCCCGGTGTTCCACACCGGCCAGCCAATCGGCACGCTGCTGCCGGTCACCGCCGCCAGCTCAGATCCGCAGGCCGGGTACCAGCTGACGTCCACCGCCGCCTCCGTCGGGCCGTACAGGTTATGCAGCGGCGCGCCGGTTAAGCGCTCCCACCCGCGGCACAATTCCGTCGGCAGCGCTTCGCCGCTGCAGAATACCCGCCGCAGCGTGCGGCAGGCAGCGACGCTGTCGGCATCCAGCGAGGCGACAAACGCCGCCAGCATCGACGGCACAAAGTGGGTGGTGGTCACGCCGTAGCGGGCGAAGAACTGCTGCATCGCCTGCGGGTCGCGGTGCGCCTCCGGCTCGGCCATCACCAGCTGCGCGCCGGCGATAAACGGCCACCAGAATTCCCACACCGACACGTCGAAACTGCACGGCGTTTTCTGCGCCACCACGTCGTCGGCAGATAACGGATAGCGATCCTGCATCCACAGCAGGCGGTTGACGATGGCGGTCTGGCCGACCATCACCCCTTTCGGCCGCCCGGTGGAGCCGGAGGTAAAGATGATGTAGGCGGTATGGTCTGGTTTTGACAGCGCCAGCGGCGCCTCATCCCCGGCGGCCAGCGGCTGCTGGTAGCAGAGGCTTTCCAGCCCGGGGATATCGCTGAAGCGGGCCAGTTGATCCTCCGTGGCGATCAGCAGCGACGGCCGGGCGTCTTCCAGCATCATCCGCAGGCGGTCGTCCGGGTAGCCGGTGTCCAGCGGCAGCCAGGCGGCCCCCGCTTCGACAATGCCGTGCAGCGCCAGGGTCAGGAACACCGAGCGCGGCAGGGCCACCGCCACGCTGTCCCCAGGCTTCACGCCGCGCTGACGCAGCAGCTGCGCGAGCGCCACCACCTGCTGACGCATCTCGCGATAGCTGAACTGCCAGCGGGCGTCCGCCAGCGCCGGCGCATCCGGGGTCTTCCGCGCCTGGTCGGCCACCAGCGCGCTGAGGGTGGTGGCAGGCAGCGGCACAGCGGTATCGTTGACCGCCGCCAGCCGGGCCAGCTCGTCGGCGGAGAGCATCTCTGCTTCGCCGCAGCGCAGCGTCGGATCGGCGGCGAACTGCGCCAGCAGCGCGGTCAGTCGCGCCATGTGGCGACGGAGCTCGGCTTCGTCGTACCGGGCCTTGTTGGCGAGGATTTCCAGCGACAGCCCGCCGGTCTCATCCGGGAACAGCGCCAGCTCGAGATCGTTGACCGGGCCGGTGGCGAGGGTGTGGGTCACTGCCTGCACACCATCGATATCCAGCTGGTAATCAAAGACTTTGACGTTCAGCACCGGGCCGAACAGCGGTTCGTCCCCTGCCGCTTTGCCGCTGTCGCGAACGATCTGTTCGGCGTCATAGCGCTGATGGCGGCGCATCTTTTTCAACTGACCGGCGAGGCGCATCGCCAGGTCCGCCAGCGTCTCCTGGGCGTCAATATGCACCGCCAGAGGCAGGACATTGAGCACCGGCCCCGTCGAGGTCAGCGCGGCTGAACCCATCCGGCGCATAAAGATAAAGCCCGCCGCGTAGTCCATCCGGTTGCACAGGCGGCCCAGCCACAGCGTGGTGAGCGCCAGCGCCAGGTCAGCGGGCTGACACTGCGGCGCATGGCTGGCCAGACGGCGGAAGGCGTCGGCGTTCATCTCCAGCTTCATCCGCCAGATATCGCTCCCGGCGGCGCGCCCGCCCAGTGGCGCGGCAGAGAGTGAGGCTGGCGCCGGTAACGCCTGGCGCTGGGCCTGCCAGAAGGCTTTATCCCGCTGCCAGGCCTCGCTGCCGGCGTAGCGCTGGTACTCGTCCACCACCTCGGCGAAGGGGGTGAAAGGCGACTCAGGAGTGGCTTCCCCACGCTGCCAGGCGCGGTAAATGGCGGCGATCTGCCGGGTTATCGCCGGGAAGCTGAAGCCATCCACCAGCAAGTGGTGATATCGCTGATACCAGTACCAGCGGTCGTCGCCGACGCACAGCAGCTGATGGCACACCAGCGGGTTGCCGCCGTCGACACGCAGATCCTGCGCCAGGTCCGCCTGCATCCGCTCCGTGGCGGCGCGATGCGGATCCGGCGCCGTACGCAGGTCAATGATCGACGGTTCGGCAAAGGTGCGGTCGGCCGCCAGCCACTGCCAGACTTCCCCCTCCTCTTCCTCAAAGCGCAGGCTGAGGGTGTCCGCCTGCTGCAGACCAGCGACAATCGCTTTTCCCAGCAGCGTCGGGTCGAGTGCGCCGCGCAGTTCAACATAGTGGGCCACGCTCCAGGCGCCTGGCAGAGTGGAGAGGCGCTCGGCCATCCAGATCCCCGGCTGCGCGGCAACCAGCGGTAAACGAGTGGTCATTGTCAGCTCCTTATGACGCATGATGGGCGGGGGTCAGGGTTGACCAGTTGGCCGCCAGCCAGGCGTTGCAGGCCTCGGCCGACTGCGGGGGGCACACCACCGTCCAGCCGGCAGGCAGGTCGCAGTGCGCCGGCCACAGGCTGTACTGCTGTTGATCATTGCGCAGAATGTAAAACTGCCCTTGCGGATTGTCGAAGGGGTTACTGAATTGCATATCAAACTCCTGTCGTAAAACGCGATGCTAAGGGTGCGACAGCAGAGGCTGCCAGAGCTGGATAAGCCCTGCCGTCAGCCCGCCGCGCCAGCAAAGCGCATCATGCCCGCCGTCAACCTGACGCCAGAAAATCGTCTGCTGTGTTGTGGTGAGTTGCGCCAGTAGCGCCTGGTTCGCGCGAAAAATGATCGGTTCGCGTTGGCCCGCTTCCAGCCAGACGCGCAGCCCGGCCGCGGACACCTCACCCTGGCGAAGCTGTTCGCCGATAAAGCCCGTCCCGCGGCCATCACGGTGCGGCCACCAGTAGGAGCCTGACTGGCTGAGCACGCAGCCAAAGCGCTGCGGCCAGTTGAGAGCGGCGAACATCGCCGCCAGACCGCCGAAGCTTTGCCCGGCCACCACCGTCCGATCCGGGCGGTCGCTGAACGGGGCATAGCCGTGGACCAGCGGCAGGAGCTCCTCCTGCACCGCCAGCCAGAAATCGCGGTGACAGGGCAGCTCAACCCCGCGGCGCTGGTTGTCGATCGCGTCGATCAGCAGGTAGACCGCCGGCGGCAGTCTCCCCTCGCGGGTCAGGGCGGCCAGCGGCGACCACACCGGCATGCTCTCGGCCCAGAACTGGCCGTCGAGCAGGATCGCCAGCGGCCGCGTTTGCGGGTCGACAGCCTCGCCGGTGGTGTAGATCCAGACCCGGCGATGGTTGCCCAGACGCGCGCTGCGCCACTCAAGGCAACGGGCGGCAGGATGCGCCTCATTAAGCGGGTCCCAGCCGGGCTGCGCGGGGGCCTGCGGCATCTCCAGGGCGGACACGCCATGGCCGCGTCCGCCCCGCCAGCTGTGCGGGTTCAGCGGATCGGCTATCGCCCGCGGCAGCAGTTTGCGCCAGCCTTCGCGTAGCAGCGCGCGGTCGGGCGCATCAGCGCTGAACACCTCAGGGGAAAAATCATCGTCACGGTCGGAGGGAATAAAACAGTAGCTGCCGCGCCAGGTCGGCGACAGCGTAGTGCGCCAGAACCAGGCGTCGGTCCCGGGGAGACGTTGCAGCGATTGCGGACGCGCATTCTGATGGTGGTCGGTCACGCCGGTGATATAGAGCCATACCCGACGATGGGGAGAGCAGGTTTCATCCCCCGCCGGGTCCCGCCACCAGAACGTTACCTCGATGGCGCCATCCACTGCGCGGCACTGCGGCCCCCGCAGGGTTTGCCACCACTCCTCGCTTCCTGTCCTTAACATTCTGTCATTAACCCTATGTATAGCGTGACTTTTTTAATTAATTGTCATTATTTATTGATAATATTATTGATAACTATTTGCATTTGCAATAGCGTATTAGCGCGCCGTGGGAAGCGCGTCTTTCATCAGAACATGTCAAATCGGGCTTATTCAGCCAGCGACGGAGTGCCTTTGCCCGCTTTTGGCAACATTTATGCCGCCTCCCCTCCCGGTGGGAAGGGGCGTTTGGGGAACGTGGCGACAAAAAGCAGGAATAACAATGAATAACAGGATCAAATCCCTGGCCTTGCTGGTCAATCTGGGAATTTACGGGGTTGCTTTTCCGTTAAGCGCAGCGGAAACCGTCACCGACGATAAAAACAGCGCCGCTGAAGAGACCATGGTGGTCACCGCCGCCGAGCAGAACCTGCAGGCGCCGGGCGTCTCCACCATCACCGCCGATGAGATCCGCAAACGCCCCCCGGCGCGCGACGTCTCGGAGATCATTCGCACCATGCCGGGAGTCAACCTGACCGGCAACTCCACCAGCGGCCAGCGCGGCAACAACCGCCAGATTGATATCCGCGGCATGGGCCCGGAAAATACCCTGATCCTGATCGACGGCAAGCCGGTCACCAGCCGCAACTCCGTGCGCCTTGGCTGGCGCGGCGAGCGCGACACCCGCGGCGATACCAGCTGGGTGCCGCCGGAGATAATCGAACGTATCGAAGTGATTCGCGGCCCGGCCGCCGCCCGCTACGGCAACGGCGCCGCCGGCGGCGTGGTGAATATCATCACCAAAAAAACCGGCGATGAGTGGCACGGCTCATGGAACACCTATATGAACGCCCCGGAGCACAAGGATGAAGGCTCCACCAAACGCACTAACTTCAGCCTCAGCGGCCCGCTGGGCGGCGATTTTAGCTTCCGCCTGTTCGGTAACCTCGACAAAACGCAGGCCGACGCCTGGGATATCAACCAGGGCCATCAGTCCGAGCGTACCGGGATCTATGCCGATACTCTGCCGGCCGGGCGCGAAGGGGTGAAAAACAAAAACATCGATGGTCTGGTGCGCTGGGAATTCGCTCCGATGCAGTCGCTGGAGTTTGAGGCCGGCTACAGCCGCCAGGGCAACCTCTACGCCGGCGACACCCAGAACACCAACTCCAACGACCTGGTAAAAGAGAACTACGGCAAAGAGACCAACCGTCTGTATCGCAACACCTACTCGGTTACCTGGAACGGCGCCTGGGACAACGGGGTGACCACCAGCAACTGGGCGCAGTACGAACGCACCCGCAACTCGCGCAAAGGCGAAGGCCTGGCCGGCGGCACCGAGGGGATCTTTAACAGCAACCAGTTCACGGATATCGATCTGGCGGATGTGATGCTGCACAGCGAAGTCAGCATTCCCTTCGACTATCTGGTTAATCAGAACCTGACGCTGGGCAGCGAGTGGAATCAACAGCGGATGAAGGATAACGCGTCCAACACCCAGGCGCTGTCGGGAGGCGAAATTCCGGGCTACGACAGCACCGGCCGCAGCCCGTACTCGCAGGCGGAAATCTTCTCGCTGTTCGCCGAGAACAACATGGAGCTGACCGACACCACCATGCTGACTCCGGCGCTGCGTTTCGATCATCACAGCATTGTCGGCAATAACTGGAGCCCGTCCCTCAACCTGTCGCAGGGCCTGTGGGATGACTTCACGCTGAAGATGGGCATCGCCCGCGCCTATAAAGCGCCGAGCCTGTATCAGACCAACCCGAACTACATTCTCTACAGTAAAGGCCAGGGCTGCTACGCCAGTAAAGACGGCTGCTATCTGCAGGGTAATGACGACTTAAAAGCCGAGACCAGCATCAACAAAGAGATTGGCCTCGAGTTTAAACGCGACGGCTGGCTGGCGGGCGTCACCTGGTTCCGCAACGACTACCGCAACAAGATTGAAGCGGGCTATGCCCCGGTCTATCAAAACAATAAAGGTACCGATCTCTACCAGTGGGAAAACGTGCCGAAAGCGGTGGTGGAAGGTCTGGAGGGGACGTTGAACGTTCCGGTGAGCGAGACCGTCAACTGGACCAACAACATCACCTATATGCTGCAGAGTAAGAACAAAGAGACCGGCGATCGTCTGTCGATTATCCCGGAATACACGCTGAACTCCACCCTGAGCTGGCAGGTTCGCGATGACGTTTCGCTGCAGTCGACCTTCACCTGGTACGGCAAGCAGGAGCCGAAGAAGTACAACTACAAGGGTCAACCGGTCACCGGCAGCGAGAAGAACGAGGTTAGCCCCTACAGCATCCTCGGCCTGAGCGCGACCTGGGACGTCACCAAATACGTCAGTCTGACCGGCGGCGTGGATAACGTCTTCGATAAGCGCCACTGGCGCGCGGGCAACGCCCAGACCACCGGGGGCGCCACCGGCACGATGTACGGCGCCGGCGCCGAGACCTACAATGAATCGGGCCGCACCTGGTACCTGAGCGTCAACACCCACTTCTGATAGCGGGTTCTCCCTCCCCCGCCCTTGCTGGACAAAGGGCGGGGGCAACCGCGGTAACCTTATCCTATGCGCCACCATCGCACCGTTTTGCCTCTGGCCGGCTATACCATCCAGCAGATCGACTTCGACCCGGCGACTTTCCAGCCTGAAGATCTGTTCTGGCTGCCCTATCACGCCAGCCTGACCGGGTGGGGCCGCAAGCGGCAGGCGGAGCACCTGGCCGGACGCATCGCCGCGGCATACGCCCTGCGCGAGGTGGGGGAGAAACGGCTTCCCGCCATCGGCGATCGGCGCCAGCCGCTGTGGCCCACGCCCTGGTTCGGCAGCATAAGTCATTGCGGCCAGCGCGCGCTGGCGGTGATCGCCGATCGGCCGGTGGGCGTCGATATCGAGCGCCGGTTTACCCCACAGCTGGCCGCGGAGCTGGAGAGCAGCATTATCAGCCCGGCGGAAAAAACGGCGCTGCTGCACAGCGGCCTGCCCTTCCCGCTGGCGCTGACGCTGGCGTTTTCGGCGAAAGAGAGTGGGTTTAAGGCCTGGTCTTCACACGCTTTAGCCCTGCCCGGCTTCCACAGCGCCCGAATTGTGGCGCTCACTGCGCAGCAGGTTCATTTACGTTTTACCGCCAGCTTCTCCGTACAGCTTGCTGATTTCACCTTGCAAATCAATCATCTGATAAAAGACGATTTCGTTATTACCTGTACCTGCCCGCCTCGCGAAGCGTGATCCTTTTCGCTTTTTAAGAAATTACCTGTGCAAACCGTAGACAGTTCTGGCTGGCCGCTTTATGGTTACATTGAATAATAAATCATTATTGAATATATATTCAATGCGGAGATAGTAATGAAAACTACCCTGATAAAGTCTGTTCTGTTTGCCTCCATGATGGCCGCATCTGGCTCACTTTTCGCCGCCGATAATGGCCTGATCGCGATCATTACCCCTTCACATGATAATCCATTCTTTAAAGCGGAGGCTGACGGCGCAGCGGCGAAAGCGAAAGAGCTGGGTTACAGCACCCTGGTCGCCTCCCACGACGACGACGTCAACAAACAAAACCAACTGATTGAAACGGCTATTGCGCGGAAAGCCAAAGCCATCATCCTGGATAACGCTGGCGCGGATGCCACCGTCGGCCCGCTGGAAAAAGCAAAAGCGGCAGGTGTGCCGGCATTTTTAATCGACAGAGAGATCAATAAAACCGGCGTCGCCGTGGCGCAGATCGTCTCTAACAACTATCAGGGCGCCCAGCTTGGCGCGGAAAAATTCGCCAGCCTCCTCAACGGTAAAGGCAAGTATGTCGAACTGTTAGGTCGTCAGTCCGACACCAACGCCAGCGTCCGCTCGCAGGGTTATCACGATGTGCTGGACGACTATCCGGAAATGAAAATGGTCGCCCAGCAGACGGCGAACTGGAGCCAGACGGAAGCCTTTACCCGTATGGAAGCTATTCTGCAGACCAATCCGGATATCGTCGGTGTGATTTCCGGCAACGATACCATGGCGCTGGGGGCGGAAGCGGCGCTGAAAGCCGCGGGTAAAAACGACGTGATTGTCGTCGGCTTTGACGGTAGCGACTACACCCGCGACTCGATACTCAAGCAGGGCAACATTAAAGCCACGGTTCTCCAGCCTGGCTGGAAGCAGGCGCAAATGGCCGTGGAACAGGCGGACTTTTTCCTGAAGAACGGGAAAGCCCAAAAAGAAGAGAAGCAGTTGATGGACTGCATCCTCATCGATAGTGGCAATGCGAAAAAACTCAACATGTTCAACCTCAGCGAGTAAGGCGGAAATGATGCGGTTAAAACAATGGGGCGCCGTGCTGATGGGCTGCGCCGCCCTGTTGCTGACGGCCTGCACGGTGGTGGACTTAGATGAGAATGGCAAGCCAGTGCTGCCTGCCGACCCGAACGCGAAACCCAGCTTCGACCATCTCACCCCGCAGCAGATCGCGCAACAAACCTGGCAATCTCGAGTGATTGACGCAGCGAACCAACATGCGCTGGACGCGACTGCGCTGGAAAAAGTGCGTCAGGCCTCTGGCGCGACGCCACAGAGCGTCTTTGTTCGCCTGAGCAGCGAAGTGACCGGGATTGACGTCAGCAACCCACGCGAGCAAAAGCTCACTCTTACGCTACACGGCCAGCCGTTGGTCGTGCAGCTGGGTCCTGTCATGCGGGGCAACGCCATTCGCGATGCCAGCGGGTTCAAATTTGAAGACTTTACCAACCAGGTGCAGTTTGCGCAGCTTTCACGCGCCTACAACCGGGAGGCGATAAAATCGTTGCCGACAGTGGACGCGAGCTGGGCAGGCAAACCTGTCGATATTCTCTTTGCGGCCACGGTGGTTAACGGCAGCCTGCAGGATGCGGCCGCTCTTGCGCTAAAACAGGAGGCGCGCTGATGGCCAGTTCACCCACAGAGGAGATCATTTTACGCACCCGTGGTATTTCCATGCTGTTCCCCGGCACGGTGGCGCTGGATAACGTCGACTACAACGTCTGGCGTGGCAAAGTTAACGTGATCATCGGCGAAAATGGCGCGGGTAAATCAACGCTCATGAAAATTCTCGCCGGTGTGCAACAGCCGAGCCTGGGCGAAATGGAGCTCAACGGTAAGCTTGTCCGTTTCTCCAGCACCCGCGAGGCCGCCGCCCACGGTATTGGTATGGTTCACCAGGAGCTGAACCTGTTTGAAAATCTTAGCGTCGCGGAAAATATCTTTCTTGGCCGCGAGCTACAGCGCGGGCTTACGCCAATTAACGAAGCAGAGCAGGAACGACAAGCCGCGGAGCTGTTGCAGCGACTCGACCAGCCGATCTCGCCGCGGGAGCTGGTGGGTAACCTGAAGGTCGGTCAGCAGCAGTTGGTCGAGATAGCCAAAGCGCTGGCGGAAAATGCGGACATTCTGATCCTTGATGAGCCCACCTCCGCCTTAAGCAAAACCGAGGTGGATATCCTGTTTCGGGTCATCCGCGAACTGACGCGTCAGGGGGTGTCCATCATCTACATCTCACACCGTCTGGAGGAGCTGATGGCCATCGGCGACGTCATTACCATTCTGCGTGACGGCAAATTCCAGGCGGAGGCCAGGGTGAGTGAAATTGATGTGCCATGGATCGTCCGTGAAATGCTGGGAAGCGATCCGGTAAGCCATTTTCTTCCCCCGGATCGCCGCTTCGGCGCCCCACTGCTGGAAGTGGAGAACCTGACCTGCGTGAATGCCGCGGGCAATACGGTGGTGGATAACGTCAGTTTTAAAGCACATGCCGGTGAAATTATTGGGATCTACGGCCTGATGGGCGCCGGACGAACCGAGCTTTTTGAATGTCTGCTGGGGACAGCGCGCCACTACTTTGGCAAGATCTGGCTGGACAGCAAACCGGTTCCCCAGCGGTTAACTACGGCCGAACGCATCCGCATGGGCATGAGTCTGGTGCCGGAAGATCGTAAGCGGACCGGGATTTTTCCCATCTCGTCAGTCGCCAGCAATCTGACCATTGCCAGCCTGTGGCGTCGTCTTCAGCGCGGGTTAACCATTGCCAATAAAGAGGAAGAGGCCGTCGTCGCCAGCACGATTGGCAATCTCTCCATTAAGGTCTCATCACCAGAGGTCGAGATCCAGGCGCTCAGCGGCGGCAATCAGCAAAAGGTGGTTATTGGCCGTTCGCTGTTAACCAATCCGAAGGTGCTGTTTCTTGACGAGCCTACGCGCGGAATCGACATCGGCGCCAAGGGGGATGTGTTTCGCATGATGGTGCAATTGTCGCAGCAGGGAATGGCGGTGGTGTTCTCCACCTCCGATTTAAAAGAAATCATGGCGGTCTCTGACCGTATCCT
>OKDE01000374.1_pt1 | contig 14323 bp, 27 predicted proteins | sample 1613501 | NCBI WGS metagenome assembly OKDE01 (sample SAMN04436860, study PRJEB24849) | human gut metagenome | biome: human gut; feature: NICU; material: stool | host: Homo sapiens | place: USA: Saint Louis, MO | collected 2011-09-07
GGTTCGTTTAGTTGTTCAACAATATTGATAGCGCTCATGAACGTAGCTGCTCTTGCTTCGTAAACTTGCCACAGTTCAGATCCCATCAATAAATTCTTTTGGGATCGTAAGATCGTTTCTTTTTTTTGCTCTAATTTTTCTAAAACTTCTTGTTTATTCATTTCATACCTCTTTTCTATTTGACCAAAATGGCTGTTTTGGTTAGATAATTACTTGATAGGCTGAGATAGCTTCCGTTTTCAATTTCCATGATTGCTTTAAAGATCGGATAAACTTGTTGCGGTTGGACCGCATTTCCTAAAGCAATCAATCTGTTTTTGTCCAATTCTCTGGATACCCCATCATCCACTCGACAAATGCCGGGTTCGGGTACTTTCCGATGTAGCTCTCGAAATTCTCGCCAAGACTCCCAGGAAGAACTTTGCCATGCTTGCCGTTCGCTTCGGAAGGTGCAAGTGGGCGAATCCTCTTGTATGATTGACTGGCTGTGGGTGTTGCAAGCAACGATAAAGAACCTTTGTCTTTTGTGGATTGCCCCGATATCACTAGCTGCAACACTGAAAACCCAAACTTCGTAGCCTTCTTTTTCCAAGTCACTAACGGTTGTTTCGAGTCCGCGGTTAAGAATTCCTGGTACATTCTCGCCGACAACCCAACGAGGTCGAATTTCCTTAACGAGTCTTGCGAATTCGTGCCATAAATAGCGATCGTCGTTCTCGGCTTTACCTTTTCCTGCGAGTGAGAAAGGCTGACAAGGAAATCCTCCGTGAATAATTCCAATTGTTTTGTCACGATCGATCACACCATCCTTCAAAAGAATTTTCTTATCTAAGTTCTTTATATCCTTATAAATCGGCACATTCGGCCAATGCTTTTTTAAAACCTTTCGAGGAAAATCAGCGTATTCACAGAAGGCCACAGTTTCAATGCCTGCCCATTCTGTCGCCAGATCAAGGCCGCCGATCCCCGAAAAAAGAGATAATGCTCTCATTATGATTCTTCCTTCATGGAGATTAATTGCTTCAAGTTAATCCCAACTCCTGTTTGATCGGGATTTAAACTAAAACTTTCAGGAGTGCACATTACTTTGTGGCCTTCGGTTGTGAACCAAAGATATAAATCTGCATCATCTGGAAAATCTTCCAATAACTCTTTTGCTTCTCCAACTTTCATCTAATCGATCCTTTCCTACATGATTGGCGTGGTTACCGGACTTTCCTTACTTGTTTTACATCGTCTACAAAAGGGAACTCCATCACCTTTTGAGTCACATCATCTTTGCTTGTTCCAAATGTCTTAAGTGTTCTAATCTTCCCGGAGTTTTCCAAGTAGACTATTTCGTACTGTTCTTCTTTGATATATTCGCCCTCATCCATTAGGTTAGAGACCCAGCTTTTATTACTCTCTTCAAACTCACCAAGAAAGCCATCCTCATAATCACCAGGGATATAGGCGCAATACTTCACTGGCATGATTTCAATGCATTCTTCGTGGAAATACTTGTCGCCAATTTCCACAATATCTTCAAACTGACGAAAGGTTTTATCGCAAATCGGACATTTTTTCATTGTCACCCTCCAAAACCATTATCGTTTCAATGTTTCCAACCGAGTAGCAAGTTGGATAGTATTTATATTTTTCAAACCAATTGATAATCAAGCTCTCTAGTTCACTTTTATGTTCTTCCAAAACATCATCCAAGTAATCCTCAGCGACATCCCCACATTGGTCATACACACCTTCGGCAATTCCCTCTAGAATATCGCCAGCATCAATATCAAGACTTGGGCTAAAACACTGACCAACAGCAAAACTGACAATCTTCACATCTTCCTTGAACCAATCACCGAGTATGTCTTCGATTTCTGTATCAGTGTTTCCCTGGTTCCACTGAGATATGACTTTTTTTCCTGCTTCAATAGCCGCTTCTTTTGTTTCAAAATATTCAGTAGACTTCCAAATATCACAGTCTGCAGACGGGGCGCAAACCCATTCTTTATCATGACTCATAATAATTTCCTCCTTTATCTATGCAATCGCTTCGGTTAGCGGAACTATACCGAACCCATTTGTAAGCCAAAATAGACAGTTTCGATGCCGTCATACTCATCAATTCGATATTCAAAATTGTCTGGTATTTCAACTACTTTAAGACTTGCATATGGTCCACTGGCCTCATTTCCTAGTTTTTCAACAACAGCAACGAGGTCCTTATCACCTCTGTTTGAATCACTTGAAAAACTGGAATCATCAGCAATTCCGTACAGTCGGTCAATTTCGCTATAAATTCCTGTAACTTTGTCGATTTTCGGGTCTTTTTTGAAATAGTAGATAAAATCCATCGAACCTAGCTTTTGGCCTGTGTGTCTCGTGTATTCATCATCTGAGTCATAGCTAAAGTTATTGATGTATGGGAATACTTCAATATTTTTTCTTTTAAAAATTTCCATTTTTGCTTCATGGCTCAACCCAAAGCCACCAAAACATTTATTTAATACAATCTTCATTACTTTTCCTCCTTGATACCTGTCGCTAGCTTCCCTTTGATTTCAGTGTGATAACTAGTGCCCTAGCAATGCTTAATAGGTCTAGTTGAGCGTTTAGAAGCTCTTCGATGTCGTCATCTTCCAAAAATTCCTCAGTATCAATTTTATCTAGGTATTCAGTATGTTTTTGTTCATATTTATTGATCTTTTCTACAATTTCATCCATAACTTTCCTCCTCTAACTCCTCCGTTAGCTGAATTTTTTCATAAACACAAGCCAATGTGTTTTGCTTCGTTTATTTCCAAATAATGGCTGCTGACCAATAGCCTCTAACACCTCAGAAAGTGGAACCTGATCCTCGTTCCATTTAAAAATTAGTGTTCCAGCCGGCCGCAGAACTCGCATACATTCTGCAAAGCCTTGTCTTATGTCTTCTGGCCATAGTTCATCTAGTCGACCGTATTTCTTTGCCAACCAGGAGCTTTCACCAACGTTAATAAGATGCGGCGGATCAAAAACAACCATGTCAAAAACGTCATCTTCAAACGGCATATCTCGAAAGTCAGCAACAATATCTGGATCAACATTGACCACGTGGCCTGTTGGTAGTTCTTCGTAATACTGCCGGCAATCCATGAATGTTACGTCTGGATTTTCCTTATCAAACCAGAACATCCGGCTGCCGCAACAAGCATCTAAAATTCTGGGCAAACCAGTCACTCCTTCCTACGTGATAGCTCCAGTTTGCGGAGCTTTTTCTTATGTCCTAACCAATCCTCCGCCACTTTCTCAACGTCCCTTTTCTTCCATGCGCCTGACAACCTAGAAGGTCAAACCTCACTCCTGCACGGCTTGGTTTTCGCTTACGATTCCTATCGATCGTGTCTTTGTGAACCACGTGTTTGTCACCGTTAGAATCCTCCACGATAATAATATTTTTGTAGGGTTGATCTAGATATTCGATTTCTTCACCCACGATAGACTCGCCGTAGATATTTGCTATATGCATGCTAATTCTCCATTTCGTTTATCACATAGTTTCTTTCAATTCCGTATTTCCGCATCCATTGATAAATCGTTCCTTGGGACGCACCAAAATCTCGACTCGCTTTCTTCCAACCGCCGCTTTTGTATGACTTTTCCAATTCTTCGGCAGTAGGAACCACTAGCTTTCTAAATTTTGGTAACTGGTGTTTGTGCCTCACATAAGCAAATATCTTACGATCAATCGTGTATACCTCATGAATCTGAGCTATTGTTTTTCCCTGTCTAATCATTTCAACTATTTTCTTCTCCATCCCTGGACGTTTGTTCAAATAGTCCTGATATTTTTCTTTTTTCGATTTTGAGGAGTCGTCTTTGTCATCCGCTAATATGATTTTCATAAGCGTTTTATGCCTATCACTTTTTTCCCTGTCTAAATACCACTCTGGATCATTGATCAATAATAACAATTCGCTCCACGCCGCTTGTTGTTCTGGTGTTTTACGTCTACTCATTTAACCCCTCCTAAAACGGCAAGTCATCGTCGCCGATGTCAATCGATGAACCACTAAAAGGATCAGAACTTGCATTTGTTGTATCGGTACTCTTTGGCCTCTTATTCTCTTGCCGATTCTCATTAGTACTACGTGATTCAAGCAATTGGAAGTTCTCAGCAACTACTTCGGTTACATAGACACGTTGTCCTTGCTGATTTTCATAGCTTCTTGTTTGAATGCGGCCAATCACACCTAACAGCGTTCCTTTTTTAGCATAATTGGCTAACGTCTCTGCTGACTTCCGCCAAATTACGCAGTTAATAAAGTCTGCATCTCTGTTACCATCTTGATTGGTAAAGTTTCTGTTCACTGCGAGAGTGAATGTTGCTACTCCTGTGCCATTTGCCGTATATCGTAGGTCAGGATCTTTTGTCAATCGTCCGACCAAAACTACATTGTTAATCATTTATGCATCCTCCTCTGAATTGTTTCTTGCTGCTTTTAATCTTTCTCCGGCAGCTTGTCTTTGTTCATCTGACATCACTCTTTTTGCTCGCGCGGAAACATTTCCATCAATGAAACCCTCTAAAGCGATTATTTCTCCGTTTTCTTCTTTTAATTTAGGGGATTTTACGAGAGGTAAATACTTTCTGATATGTTTGGGCACATCTGTATATATGTGCCAATTTTCATTGATTGAATAAGTGAAAATCGTCTCTTGTTCATTTCTAGGTAATTTCATGTACAATCACTCCAATTCATAAATTTCAATCTCTATTCGTGGATCAAGTGAATACAGCTTTTGTGATGACAATGCTGCGACTTGCCCATCATCCTTAAAAAGAATTTCGTTACTACAGTCCAAAACAGCTTTAATATAGTTATCTATGTCTGGTCGCTTATCAACGTAAATCGCCTCTGATTCGAGTTCTAAGCGTTTCTTTTTCACCTCGGCTATCCGTTTAGGTGGATAGATGTAAAATGCCATAGAAACAAATATAGCGCCCTTCTCGATAATTTTAGGGTTCATCAACCTAAGCTGACTCTCGCAGTTGCGCTTCCACTGCTTCATGACCTTATCTTCATAGGTGCCATTTCTTCCAAAGCGTGGCCGAGATTGCGGCTTTGGTTCTAAATGCAATGTATACCTAGTCATTTTCTCTCCTTCATTTTGGGTACATGTCCAAATACTTTTTCGTACATCTTTTTCGCAAAATCAAGTTGTGTTTCATATGATTGACCATTTAGAACCCAAAAATCATATTCCTTATTTTTTTGTTGGTAATGATAGATGAAATAGCCTACCCAGTATTGTTTGAACAATTGTTTGGCTCGATCGTCAGAGACATTTCCCCCTTTTACGATATGTTGGCTATACCTTGTTAAATAAGGTATCTGTATCTCTTTGTAATCCTGAGGCAACTTATTGTGTAGTGTTTTTAGCAACTCAAAGTCATTCACTCTCTGCACCTCTTTCAGCGAGAGAACGTTCTGCCTCTGCTACCCAGTCAATGTCAGGCTCTTTTTTATTCGGTTGGGTGTTAATGTGACTTGGCACCTCTTCAATACGATGTTTATTGTTTTTGTAGTTACTTTTACTAACTTTCGGTGCCAGATCGTATTCATCCTTATACCGTTCATCACGAATCCACCTAAATAATTCTTGAGGATGATACCAATCATTTAGTTCAATATATTTCAAGTAATTAAGGTACCCTTTATCAAATTCAGATAAATCAGCGTCCGATTTCACTTTCTTTTTAAATTGTTCTAACGCTTTCTTTTTTTGAGTCTTTTTTGGGTACATTTTCCAATACCCCTCGAAATCGACACTATATATATATTTATTATTCTTTGTATTATTAGATTGTATTATTCTATTAGAAGTTTTTTTCATGGGGGGCTGGAAATTTTCTTCTATACCCTCATGAAATTTATTTCTACCCCCATAGAAATCACCGCTTGTCGGAAATGGAGAAATATATATGCACCGTCTTGCTACTTCAAAAGAATTTTCTTTATACTGAAGATCAATAGTGATGTATTTTCTCTCTTCCAGTTTTGCGATCCAATTACTAATGGTCCGCTTACTAACTTTATAGAGTTCAGCGAAATACTGATTCGTGGCCCAGCAGTAACCCATCTCATTGGAGAGAGCCGTCAGTTCTCCGTACAACAACTTAGCATTACCTGGCAACTCTGAATCGTACCTAACAATTGCCGGTATTACTGCGAAATAACCTTTATGTTCCACTTTTCCCCTCCTTATCCGGCAACTGCCAATCTTTTATTTCATAATCTGGGTTGTCATCCAATTGTTTCATTTGCTTCTCGCTCATCAGTCCGAAGTCTAGAATTTGCTGATCAGAGAGCTTGATTGCTCCTACATGCCATTTTTGACAAAACTCGTCATATCCAAGTTGATGAATCTCATTGTGTAATTCGGCTCTAAGTATCATGTAATAGCGCCCTCGATGATCAACCTTAGAACGTTTTCCCATCCCTACAGCATTTACATGGTGTATGTGTAGCACCGCATCTTGTCGGCGCGCTTGAGTGACGAAACAACGGTTGTGGAGCGCTGACAAAAACATCTTTCTATTTATGTTATGGACCAAATACAAATCTTTGCCGTCAAATGGAATGTCATAACGAAAACAATATTCGACCAACCATGAGATAAACTGAATTGCTAAATCTTTGCTGCAATTCGATAACGAGAATAGTTTTTCATAAGGCAGTCCTCGATCAATACAAAACTTAATCTTTAGATCATCTTCGGTATTTTGAATAAACCACTCATTATCCGTATAGCTATCAATGTCTCTAATCAACGCATGAGCGATTTTCTGTTGCGGGCGTGTTACTTTATTCGGATTGAATGCTTGAGCCGTCAGCAACGTTTTACGTCGTTTGACGAGCAGTTCTAACTCTTCTTTACTGTCATCAATCGGTCGAACAACAAAGTCGCCGTTAGACTGCTTGCCTACGATTCTTATGTTCAACATTTCATCACTCTCTTACAGGTGGTTTGTCCTTATCGAACAATTCCTCTTGTTTTACTTCTTCATCCTCTTTAGGATCGTCAGCTTTAGGTTCTTCCGTTCTTTCAAGAATCCCTTTTAAATTTTTCAAACTCTTTATTGGTAAATCATCAATTCTTCTTCCGTTAGCTTTCCCCATCATTTCATCGAAGACAGACTTTCTCGTTGATGATTCTTCAGACATGCCTATGATATCCATCACTAATTCCCGTCTTTGTTTTTCTAGATCAATTCCCTGATCGGACCAATCATAAATTTTTCGTCCAGTTTCTAATGACACGTTAAACGGAAGATCAAACATGTTAGAATTATCTTTTGTAGCTTCGGCAATATGGTCTTGATCCATCCTCAATGCAATAGCAAATTCATATTCTAAGGCGTCTTTTTGGTCTGGCTTAAGCCCCATTTTTACTATCTTCGTTTTACCTTTTTCATCCTTATCAAAATCATAGGCTTGTTTGCTACGCGACGTAGCCACTACATAAACTGAGTTGCCAGTCACTAGTTTGAGAAATTCTTTTTCCAGTGGTTTTACTTTTGCCCAAGCCTGCATATTTTTACTCGAATTACCTTTGGTAAAACTTTCTACTTGTTCCAAAATCCCGCCTTCACCGCTCCAAGCGTGAGAAATTGAATCAATTATCACTACTTCGATGCCTTCAGCTTTCATTAACCGAAATGCCTGAATATAATTATTCACTGTGTATGGAGGCTCAAAGTCTAGGTGTAAGAATTCTCCAATGTATACACCCGCAACAGTAGACTCTGCATACAAAAGCGCTCTCTTATGTTCAGTATCAATAACCCCGATTTTTAACCACTGTTCCTCGTCTGATAAATCAGGATACATTTTTTCAACGATCCCTTTAGCAATTAAAAGAGCTGATACTGTTTTTCCGCTACCGCTTGCTCCAGTAATCATAATGGGAACTTTTAGCTTTTCTCGCTTCGCCTTTTTTACTTCCATATTATTTTTCCACCTTTACTGATAATTTTTCGCCTTGTGGAATGACCTTAACCGCTTCGACTACTTCACCATCACTATTTACAATTCTTCCGCCTTCAATAACCGATACAGATTTCTTAAATGCTGCTTTATCAACTTCTTCTTTGATTCTCACGTACTCGGTCATCCCTAATTTTTTCAACTCTGCAACAGCTTCTGAAGAGTATTCCCATTTATCAGGAACCTTTCTTGTCCCAACTGTTCCATGTGGCGTTTTGATTCGAGCTTTAGGATCATCTTTCCGTAATTTATTTAAGTATTCACTTAGCTTCATTTCGAAAAAGCTGATTCTGTCGTTATTACTTTCTGTTTCTTTTGTCTCCCAATTGGCGATTCTTTCTCGTTCCAAATCAGCGAACTTCTTAATTTCATCATTCTGACTTTGAAGAGCTGAAATTTTTCTTAACGCCCAATCAGCGCCACCGATATCGTCAATGGACCAGCCTTCTACGGATGTCTGTTCAAGTTCTTCAATTTCATATTTTTCAAGAGTGTTCATTTCTTCATTCTCCTAACTTTTAATAAAGGCAGTTGCTGAGATTTTGTCTTGTGTAGAAGAAAACCAGATTGTCCCTCTGCTAGACTCGATTTCGGGTTTTCCGATCATTGATGTGAATAATTCAGCCTCTTCAAAAGAATCATTATGTCTATAGAAACGTACTGTTTCGCAATCCTTGTACAAGGCTAATAATTTTTGTTGTTCAACTGAAAGATACTTTTTACGAATTCGCTTATTCATGATATAATCACCTCAAATCATTCTTTGTTTGCTCACTAATTGCTTGCCGGCGTAGTGAGCTTTTTTGTGCCTAATTAAGCAATAATTGTTAGATATCCTGCTTCAATTTCTTCTGATAGCTTGCCAGCTAAATACTCTTTAACATTTGCCATAGCTTCATGTCTCCAAATTCCGCCGTCAGCCTCAAACAATGCACAGTCGCCACGTTTATTAATTCTAAAAATGAACGGGCTAGATGGTTGTTCCACTTCTAAAAATGTCCGATAAGGCCGCAAGTCTGCTGGACTTGGAACCTCTGCTTTATTAAGTGTGGCCCCTTCTTTGACTGTCACAGTCTGAGACACACCGTTATCACTTAAATCAGCACCACCTTCAATACGAATCTGACTCGCGCATTGACGAATAGCGTCTGCATCTAAATCACGTCGAATAAGTGAAAGAACATTAATGATGAATTCTTCTGAATCCAACCATTTACCATAAGGGAAACTATCCAGTGAAGCTGCAGCAGCTATAATACTTTCGCGCTTTCGATCGTCATCAAGCTTCGAATAAACATTAACTATCGTTGGTCCTTCAACATGAATTAACAATGGCTCGGGATCAGCAACTTGATCATCGAATTTTGATTTTAGATAATCTACAAGCCCTGATAATGATTTAGTAGTTAATGTTTTCGCATACTTGATCGGATCAACTTCGCGTAACGAAACTTTGTTTGAATCGTAGTAAGTTTTACCTTCTTCGTCATAAATAACTTTCTGTCCGTCTCGTAAATCAACAGCGTACTCCAATGCTGCTTTCAAATTTTCTTCCATTTGAAAATCCTCCTAGTTTTGTTTGAATTTTTTTATTTTATCGGTTTCTTCAATTTCAGTAACCGGCGTTCCCTTGTCGTCCTTCAATTCAGAGTCTTCAGGATCAAAATACATTTGTCCTTGTTGTCCGCTTTTCAACTCATTAACAATTACTTTACCCTTAGCGTTCTTTCCAATTAAAATTCTAGATGAGACGTTGTCGCGTGGAGCAAGCTTAGACTTCACTTGACAATCGAAAACAAGAGCCTCACGATACTCATCGGACAAAACAGTGATGTCAATCGTGATTTTTCGCTTCTTGTCTGGATCTGTATTCGGGTCCATGATATTTTTGCTGACTTGCTCAAGTTCAAAGTTAAACCGTTCCTGCAGAGCACCATCATTTAATTCGCTCAGCAAAACTTCGTTTTTTGCCATTGGTTTTTACCTCCGTTATAAAGTTGTGGTATACTACATTTATAAATTGTTTACATTTTTTTGACTGGCTGACTTTGGATGGGGTAAGCTAGTCTTTTTTGTATTATTCATCATTCAATCCCTCGCCAAGCTTTTTGTCGTTCTCTCACTTGTTCGGCTTTGATGGTTGACCAATTTTCATCTAGCCATTGATTCGCTGACTCATAGTCAAATGTTTTCATGACAATCACCTCCCAGCACGTCGCTCAAACTCAAATTCTTCTCCTAACAGCAAATTGCCACCTACGCCAGCAAGTAAGACAATTCGTAGCCATACTGGGATATAGCCTGTTAAGCCCGCTCCTACGCCAAGCAGTGACAGTCCAAGAGTGGCACGTCGTAGCCAATAGATTTTTTTCATTTTAAGCCTCCTATGCAGTTTCTAAATCCAAGCTCATTTGTCGCACTTGCATCTTTGTTGCTGTAGATGGTTCCCAATCATTAATGAAATCTAAGACTGTTTCATAGTGTCTGTTTCTTAGTTGCGTCCGCGTAGATACACCTGTCACAGCTTTTACACCTGAATTGATATCTTTATGAAGTTTTCCTCGTTGTTCTTGAGTAAGTTTTCCAAATCCTCTGGCAACTTCCGAAACTCGCTGATTGATTCGTCTGCTGATATATCCATAATCGCCAGCACTTAGTACCGTATTCTCTTCTAAATCAGCAACGCGAGTGTCTAGTTCATCAACACGCTGATTCGTTTCTTCGCCAGCGGATAAAGCTAGTAACGCCAAATCTCTTGGCGTGGTAGGGATTTTCACTTGTTGCTTGATCTGATCTTCCATTTGATTGAAACGTTCGATATAAGCAACTGCGAATTGTGTTCCTTTTGCTCCAGTCATTCGAGTGCTGTACAACTCGCATCCTTTTTTCGAACAATCGAAGCAAGGTCTTTCCTCCCCTTTTGCATCTTTGTATGTTGACTCAATGAAATAATTAACCAGCGCAATTTTGCTCTCGTCGATTTGTTTGATAATATTTCTGATATCTCTTAAAACCACTTTATGTTCGCGGTCTACCATTCTTGCTATTTCTAATGTATTAATTGTTTGTGGTAATTGATTCATGCTGTTGCCTCCTCTACCTAAATTTATTCTTATCTTTCCAATCCAAAAATTGATCAAACAGATTAATGTTTATCAACACAATTTTGTAAGTCGGTGATCTATACCCACTTTTGAAATCTGGATGTACTTTGAATTCTGCTAACAGTCTTTGAAATGTTGATTCATGTCCTTCAAATCCAAAATACTTAATCGCTTCATCTTTAGGCATTGATAGCTGAGGCAATTTGATGGTTTCTGCCAAGGCGATTTTTTCAGTCATTATTTATCCTCCTATCATTTGATATACTCACTGTAGAAAGTGAGGTGAAAATTATGTCATTAACTAATGAACAACGCGCTCATGACTTAGCTCTATTAGCGGTAGAAGCTGAAGTCAACAGAAAATTAATTTCCCAAATAAATGGCGCTGATTACAACGCAGATGAAAAAGAAGTCGATATTTACGGATTGTATTATGACTTGTTCCATCGTAGTTTAGACGCTTTTAATCTAGACTTTCCAAAAGAATAGTCTATGAAGCCAGCTCATTTTTGAGTTGGTTTTTGTAATTTTTAGGTCGATGGTTACGCGCCCTTTTGGTCTCTCCATTCATCTCACCTCCTACGCTGTTTGTTCACGTTCAATCATCGGTAAGTAATTATTCTTCTTCAATGTCTCATATAAGAAGATATGTCCTTTTTGCGTCCATTTCATGCGTGTTTTTACTTGCGGATTGCCGTTTTTGTCTTCATAATCAAATGGCTCAATATGCGTGTATCCTTTGTCTTGGAACTTACTGTATAGCAGCCATGTGCCACTTTGATTGAATTGAATCCCCAACTCATGTAGTAATTTATTAAACGATACAGCGCTCATACCGTAGTTCTTAGCAATCGTACTAACTGTAACTAATCCTTTATTGTTTAGGATTCGGTCGTAGTAGTCCGCCTTTGGCTGTAATTCGTTTACTCGTTGTTCTGCAATCATGCGTAGTGTGCGTTCCTCTTTGAGCTTGGTTGCCACCTCAATAAGTAAATCAGGATTGTCTAGCAACTCGTCTGTGGCATACATTCCATGTTTTCTGATTTGAGGTAGGACTTCCGTTGCTAACCAGTCTTGAAACTTTTCGGCTAAAGCATTATTTGCTTTAAAAGCTAATTTATAGACCATCGGTTCACTGATAAAATCGTTTTTCGACACTTGTGTCGAAAGATATTTTTTTAGGTATTTATTAACCCGATTCCACCGGTTCGTATTTTTAATATACCAACAAAAAAAGCGCATGTCAATATAGAAGTTGCATTTATGCGATTATTTTTGTTGCGTTTTTGCAACATTTACTTTATACTATTTTCAGGAGGTGTTAAACATGAACATAGGAGAACGCATGAAGATGCGCAGAAAACAGCTAAAACTTAGTGCCGATGTGGTTGCTGAAAGACTCGGTGTTTCTCGCTCAACTATTTTTAGATACGAAAAAGGTGAGATAGAAAAATTACCAACTAATATCTTAGATGATATCGCAAAGATCCTACAAACGACACCTGCTTATTTAATGGGTTGGGAGTCTGATAATATTTCTTCCATAGAAACTATCTACAATCAATTAATTCCTGAACGTCAATCCAAAGTCTATAATTTCGCCAAACATCAGCTAGACGAACAAACACGATTGCAAACGAACAATAAAGTTATCGTAATGATGCCTACGAAATCTACAACTGTCGAAATTGCAGGTAAACTTTCTGCTGGTGGAGGAACTTATAATGATAAAAATTGTGTAGAAACAGTTGAGGTCGGAAGCACTCCTTCACACTATGACTTAGCTTTCCAAGTAACCGGTGATAGCATGTATCCCACGTTCGAAGACGGCGAGATAGTTTTCGTTAAAGAAACAAACGATGTATATAATGGTCAAATTGGAGCAGTCGAAATTAACGGTGAAGCTTTCATAAAGAAAATGTATCTTGAAGGTAACCGGTTGAGATTAGTTTCATTGAATGCAGATGTCGATAAAAACGGAAATCGTTTATATCCTGATTTTTATTCGGATGAATTAGACGACTTATATATTATTGGTCGCGTGATTATATAAAAAATACCCCAGTCGGAGTTGCCGCTCCGGCTAGGGAAACTCATTTCTTAGATCGCATAAACATATTATATCAGAAATGGGGTTTTATAATGAAAAAGTTTATTGCTGGTTTGTTTTTTTGCCTAATCATTTTTAGCGGGTGTAGTCACAGCAAACCATCTGCTGAAACTAAAATTGACCAAACGGGTGGTATATACGATTATATATCCGGGGAAACCGACTCAGAAATAAAAAAGGTTGAACTTATTAGCGAGAATGGTAATAAATCAGAAGGACAAATTGAAGGTACTGAATTTCAAGCAAGCACCCCTGCATTAATAAATGACCAGGAAGTTAATCTTAAGATTGATTTTACAGATGGACAGGAAATATCAAAAAAAATAAAATTGAAAAAAAGGCATCCCATTGATAATTACGAATTATTTGCCGAAAAAATGAATCCATTAATTTTAGTATCAAACGGTAACGCAAAGACACAGTTCCCAACTTCTCATGAAAACGGGATTGATGTCGTCGCTTTGGAAAATGGAGTCTCTACCAGCGTAAACATCCAAGATAACCAGTTGATAGGATTAAGTGTTACCGATGAAGGGAAAGATATTAATAAAGAACTACCGACGATCTTAGCCTGTTTTCAGGCAGAATATAATGTAACTGATAAGGGCGTTATTGATGCGTACAACAATGTTCTCGAAAACAAGAAAAAAACGAGTTTCACCTCAGGCGATTATAAGTTTTTGTTTGAATACAACGATGACAAATTGTTTGCAGATATAACAAAAATTCATTAATCACCCCCTTGCTTAGCAATAAAAAAACACATCCCCTCTCCCCGACCAAAGATTGAGTGGATGCGCTCAAATAAATCGCCTATAGGCATAGGCTTATTTTACTGTGCCTATTATACCAAAAAATAGGAGTTGAATAAACATGTGGATTGAAGAATTACCGAACGGTAAATTCAAATATTCCGAACGATACACTGACCCATATACAGAAAAGAGCAGGAAAGTTTCAGTCACTCTTAACAGCAAATCTAATCAAGCAAAAAAACAAGCAATCAGTGAACTTCAAGATAAAATCGATAAGAAGATCGAAGAGAAAAATCAAATCAAGATCACGCTTGGAGAATTATTGGATATATGGTG
>OKDE01000378.1_pt1 | contig 14088 bp, 10 predicted proteins | sample 1613501 | NCBI WGS metagenome assembly OKDE01 (sample SAMN04436860, study PRJEB24849) | human gut metagenome | biome: human gut; feature: NICU; material: stool | host: Homo sapiens | place: USA: Saint Louis, MO | collected 2011-09-07
CGGCTACGCCTGACCCGGCCTGGATTATACGGTGGGTGTCATACCCCGATTAGTTCGCCATCCCGTAGGCCTGATAAGCGCAGCGCCATCAGGCAGTGTGGCGGCTACGCCTGACCCGGCCTGGATTATACGGTGGGTGTCATACCCCGATTAGTTCGCCATCCCGTAGGCCTGATAAGCGAAGCGCCATCAGGCATTAAACAGGATACCTGGCTATTAATTTTACGGCCCGGGGTACCCCGGGCCGTTTTATGCCTGACGATTACACCTCATAATCCAGCTCATCCTGCTTTACCGGCGGGACGATCTGCACCTTCTGCACCCGATGGCTGTCGACCTGCAGCGTGCGCAGCGTATAACCGTCAATCTCAATGGTCTCCCCCACCTGCGGCACATGCTGCAAATACTCCATCAACAGACCGGCAACGGTGTGATACTCACGTTTATCATCCAGCGGCAGCGGAACGTACTGCACAAGGTCCTCCAGCGGCATATGGCCATTGACCGTCCACGAACCGTCCTGATGATGCTGAATATCGTGCCGGGCATCGATCTCCTCCACCTCATTGGGCAGATTACCGGCGATGGTCTCCATCACGTCGCTGAGGGTCACAATCCCCTCGACGGAGCCAAACTCATCGACCACAAAGGCAAAATGGGTGCGGGCCTGGCGGAACTGCTCGAGCGCCGAGAGGAGCGGCAGCCCCTCCGGAAAGACGAGCGGTTGACGCACCAGCGCCTGCAGATCCAGCGGCTCCTGACGCAGGGACTGCTGGAGCAGGTCAATAACATGCACCACCCCCAGCAGATCTTCATTATCCTTCCCGCCGGTGACCACCAGCCGGGTATGCTGATTTTTCTCCACCAGGCTGCGGATCTCTTCCTCCGGCGCGCTGAGGTTGATGCGCTCAATATCATGGCGCGACGTCATAATACTGCTGACGCTGCGCTGATTAAGGTTCAGCACCCGCTCAATCATTAGTCGTTCCTGCGGATTAAACAGTGGATGTTGATCCTGATCGGCGACCAGCGACGCCGTGTCAGCATCCAGTTCAGCTTTTTCTTTCTGCCCGCTCAGCAGATTCATCACCGCTTCGGTAGTGCGCTGACGCAGCGTCATATTGGCGGAGAGGAAGCGACGGCGGTTAAACTGCGCCAACTGGTTAAGCGCTTCAATCATGACCGAGAAGCCAATGGCCGCATATAAATAGCCTTTCGGAATGATAAAGCTGAAGCCTTCAGCAATCAGGCTGAAGCCGATCATCAGCAGGAAGCTCAGACAGAGGATCACGATGGTCGGGTGGCTGTTAACGAAGCGCGTCAGCGCCTTGCTGGCCATCAGCATCAGACTGATGGCGATAACCACCGCGGCCATCATCACCGCCAGGTGATCAACCATGCCGACGGCGGTGATCACCGAGTCGAGCGAGAAGATGGCGTCGAGCACCACGATCTGCGCCACGACGGCCCAGAATTTCGCCCCTTTGCGCTGGGTGGGGTTATCGCTGTCTTTCCCCTCCAGCCGCTCATTAAGCTCGACGGTCGCTTTAAACAGCAGAAACAGGCCGCCAAACAGCATAATCAAATCGCGGGCGCTAAAGCTGAAGTCGTGAAAAACAATCAGCGGTTTGGTCAGGGTGACCAGCCAGGAGATAGAGGCCAGCAGCAGGAGACGCATGACCATCGCCAGCATCAGGCCAGTGATCCGCGCGCGGTCGCGCTGGGCGGGAGGGAGCTTCTCGGCGAGGATAGCGATAAAGACCAGGTTATCGATACCTAACACCAGTTCGATAACCACCAGCGTGACGAGACCTGCCCAGATTGACGGATCGGCAATCCATTCCATATGCATTAAAACCTGTACGACTGCGGTATGTGTTACCACGATCATGGATAAGATGAGTCTAAAATGCAATAACGACGCGGATATCGCCCTGCCGTGGGTGGATATATTTCCAGCGGATTAAGCGAACCGATAAGAATTATGTTCCGGAAAAGAACAGTGAAAAAATAAAACCATGGCGGCGACCATGGAATAAGCTTGCCGATATCAGAACTTTTTCCGCTGCGTTTCAGCGAGGGCGGCAAAAGGGCCTCCTCCCGCGGATCGTCACGGCGAGCGCGGATGCGCAGAGCAGAAGCGAAGCGCGAAGCCCGCTCACAAAACCGGCATAATTCATATTATGAAGTGAGTGCAGAATAGGGCGGATCGCAGTTCACCGTCGCGGATTCAGGCTAATATGTCGTCATATCCGGCTGTTTATGCTGAAATATATTGCCTGGCGAAATTTATTATCTCTATCTATTCTTTCCAGGCATACGCGCGGCGCGGCGGGGCCGGCGGCCAACAGACCCCGATAGACGGGCCTCTCAGCCACATCGCGCGGCGCAAAGGAACGAGCCGCTGAATAACCTGAACGAAAATAAGATTATTCTCACTTCTGACTGTTGGTAAAAGGGAGTTGTGTGTATTCTTTTACGTGACAGTGAATTTAAGAATTTGGCGGGCAGATGCCCGGGCAGTATCCGTGTATTATCAGTTTCAATGGATTTGTGACATGTACAATTTTGCAAAACCGCGTGTTTTGCAACCAAACAGGTGAAGATGAATATGGCGAATTTGAAAGCGGTTATTCCGGTCGCAGGACTAGGCATGCATATGCTGCCGGCCACAAAGGCAATTCCAAAGGAGATGCTGCCGATCGTTGATAAGCCAATGATTCAGTACATCGTTGACGAAATCGTCGCCGCCGGGATCAAAGAGATTGTTCTGGTGACGCACTCCTCGAAGAACGCGGTGGAAAACCACTTCGACACCTCCTACGAGCTGGAAGCCCTGCTGGAACAGCGCGTGAAGCGCCAGCTGCTGGCGGAAGTGCAGGCCATTTGCCCGCCGGGCGTGACCATCATGAACGTGCGTCAGGCGCAGCCGCTGGGCCTGGGCCACTCCATCCTCTGCGCCCGCCCGGTAGTCGGCGACAACCCGTTTGTGGTGGTCCTGCCGGATATCATCCTTGACGGCGGCACCGCTGACCCGCTGCGCTATAACCTCGCCGCTATGATCGCCCGCTTTAACGAGACCGGCCGCAGCCAGGTGCTGGCGAAACGCATGCCGGGCGATCTCTCCGAATACTCCGTCATCCAGACCAAAGAGCCGATGGTGGCTGAAGGCCAGGTGGCGCGTATCGTCGAGTTTATTGAAAAACCGGACGAGCCGCAGACTCTGGACTCCGATCTGATGGCGGTGGGGCGCTACGTGCTGTCGGCGGATATCTGGGCCGAACTGGAACGTACCGAGCCGGGCGCATGGGGCCGTATCCAGCTGACCGACGCCATTGCCGAACTGGCGAAGAAGCAGTCCGTCGACGCGATGCTGATGACCGGCGAAAGCTATGACTGCGGGAAGAAAATGGGCTACATGCAAGCCTTCGTCACCTACGGGATGCGTAACCTGAAAGAAGGCGCCAAATTCCGCGAAAGCATTAAAAAACTGCTGGCCTGAGCGCCAGCGTAGTGACGGGGGGCAGGGCGTGAACATCCGTCCTGCCGCTCATAACGTTATGCAGAAATTATTCATAATGTGAATGTTATAACGATTGTAAAGAAACGTATGGCTTCGGAGACTTCTGGTAGTTTGTCTCTGGCCTCTGTGGTGCAATGGTCGGAGTAGCGGCAATAATGCTTTATGAATAGTCACTTAGTACGACAATTCCTAAAGCGCAGGGAAAGCGGTCAACGACAGCCAAAAATAAAACTTGACTGCGATCATGTTTCCGCTTTAAACATCTCACTTGCATGCATAAAAACGTGAAATGAATTGGCATGCGAGCTGGTACAGACATTACGGATAATCCCTGAGCACGGCAGTGGACATCATCGAAGGATCACAGGTATATGAACTGGCAACTCATCTCATTTTTTGGCGATAGCACCGTTTTGCTGCCCAGCGCAGCGGCGCTGTTTATTGTCCTGATGCTGCGTAAAACGTCGCGGTTGCTGGCGTGGCAATGGAGTTTGCTGTTCGGCATCACCGGCGCTATCGTCTGCGCCTCCAAACTGGCCTTTATGGGCTGGGGTCTGGGTATTCGCGAGCTGGATTACACCGGCTTCAGCGGCCACTCCGCGCTCTCCGCGGCCTTCTGGCCTATCTTCCTGTGGCTGCTCAGCGCCCGTATCTCCGTCGGTCTGCGTAAAGCGGCCGTTATTACCGGCTATGTTCTGGCCGCCGTGGTGGGCTATTCGCGGCTGGTCATCCATGCGCATTCCGTCTCGGAAGTGATTGCCGGCCTGCTGCTGGGCGCTGCTGGCAGCGCTTTGTTCCTGGTGTTGCAAAAACGTACCTCTGATCCGGAAAGCGTGAATATCTCATGGGGCGGTGTCGCATGCCTGGTGATGGTTCCACTTATCCTTTTACATAGCGGTAGCAAAGCGCCGACTCAGTCCCTGCTGGGACAAATCGCCACCGCGGTGGGGCCGCTGGATAAACCCTTTACGCGTACCGATCTGCACAAGCAGGCCTGGTAATCGCCATTTGTTTTACAGGGGAAATTAAGTTTTCGCCGGTTAATTAAACAAATAAGAAAATAATCTACTATATATCCGGTAATTGATAATTCATATTTATGAAATAATGAAGTGCTACTACATTGTTATTGAATATTTGCCTGGATATAGCTTTGATCAGACGTTTCTTAAATGCGCTGAGACGTTACCTGATGCACATTCAATGAATATCCAGACACAGGAAACTATTAGAAATTGTAGTTGACTATAACGCCATCATCTGATTTTTTCATGATGATGAGCTATGTAAAAAGACGTTTTTTTACAGTCAGTTAGCTGCATGTGTGATGATGTAGCAGTACCGGGAAGATCTCTAACCCTGGAAATCAGTGAATAATCTTAATTGGTGACCCGCTTATTTTTTGTCAGTAGAACGACAGGCGGCATTAATTGGCAGATATTCGGTAACAACACTCCCAATTGTGACCGAAATCCCGTAAACTTAACGCCGCCAAAAATAATGGCCTGACCAATTATTCATCCACAGGTCGATAAAAATTAAGTCGTTCAGGTAGTCAGTGCGCTGGTAGCTGTTAAGCCAGGGGCGGTAGCGTCGCTGAAGCCGCTTGCTGCTGCACAGAGGTTCTCTTCAACGGCTGTAAATATCGACCCGTTCAGGATGATCATCATCAATAGATATCTATCAATTTTCTACGGATATCCTCAGAAGTTGGCCAGGAGCGGCTGCTGATATCGCCTGGACATTAACTTTCCTGTCTCATCCATAGCCTGTAGGGTAAAATTCGCCTACATTGTGAGCTGAGTGGATGTTATAAGGCTAACAAGCAGCTTAGGGTAAATGTACTTGCCTCGCCGGTGTTGCACAGCGAAGTCAGCTGGTGCCGCGAGCGCTTTCTATCTTGGTATTCCCCTCATTCTCATTGAGATACGACAGCGGGGCTGAAAATGGATCTTGTACAATGATAAAAATTGCGCGCATTGCCGTGACGCTGGGTTTGCTTTCCTCCCTGGGAGCCCAGGCTTACGCGGCCGGGTTAGTGGTAAATGACAACGACTTGCGTAACGACCTTGCCTGGCTTTCCGATCGCGGGGTCATTCATCTGAGCCTGTCGACGTGGCCGCTGAGCCAGGAAGAGATAGCCCGGGCGCTAAAAAAGGCCAAACCGTCTTATTCTTCTGAGCAAGTAGTTCTGGCCCGTATCAACCAGAGACTATCTGCCTTAAAAGCGGATTTCCGGGTCACCGGCTACACTTCAACCGATCAGCCAGGCACTCCGCAGGGGTTTGGCCAGACGCAGCCGGCAGATAACTCGTTAGGCCTGGCGTTCAACAACAGCGGCGAGTGGTGGGATATCCACCTCCAGGGCAACGTCGAAGGAGGGGAGCGGATCAGCAACGGATCGCGCTTCAACGCCAACGGCGCATACGGCGCGGTGAAGTTCTGGAACCAGTGGCTCTCTTTTGGTCAGGTTCCGCAGTGGTGGGGACCGGGCTATGAAGGTAGCCTGATCCGCGGGGATGCCATGCGGCCGATGACCGGTTTCCTGATGCAGCGCGCAGAGCAGGCAGCGCCGGAAACCTGGTGGTTGCGCTGGGTCGGCCCATGGCAGTACCAGATCTCCGCCAGCCAGATGAATCAATATACCGCGGTACCCCATGCCAAAATTATCGGCGGTCGTTTTACCTTTACACCATTCCAGTCTTTAGAATTAGGCGCATCACGCATTATGCAGTGGGGTGGGGAAGGGCGGCCTGAATCACTCAGTAACTTCTGGGATGGTTTAACAGGCAAGGATAATACCGCCGCAAACGATCCCAATGAACCAGGGAACCAACTGGCCGGTTTTGACTTTAAGTTCAAACTCGAGCCGACTCTTGGCTGGCCGGTGAGCTTCTACGGGCAGATGATCGGCGAGGATGAGTCTGGTTTTCTTCCTTCAGCAAATATGTTCCTTGGCGGTGTTGAAGGGCACCATGGGTGGGGCAAAGATGCGGTTAACTGGTATGTGGAAGCGCATGACACGCGTACCAACATGAGCCGAACCAATTACAGCTATACCCACCACATCTATAAAGATGGTTATTACCAACAAGGGTATCCACTGGGGGATGCGATGGGTGGGGATGGTCAACTCATTGCCGGGAAGGTTGAGCTGATTACCGATGATAACCAGCGTTGGAGTACACGCCTCGTTTACGCCAAAGTTAACCCTGAGAACCAGTCGATCAATAAAGCATTCCCCCATGCTGATACCTTGAAAGGTGTACAGCTAGGCTGGAGCGGCGATGTTTATCAGTCTGTTCGTCTGAATACCTCTTTGTGGTACACAAACGCGAACAACAGCGACAGCGATGACGTTGGGGCCAGCGCAGGGATAGAGATACCGTTTAGTTTATAAGGCTGAATGCTGAAAATAGAGGAGAGAGGGTGGTAGTGCTGCAGGAGGCAGTCAGTTTTTATCTCTCCACAAGCCGGCAGGTAAGCAACGGCGATGACAGCTGCTCAGGAATTGGCAAATTTTGATTTACTGATGATGTGACATTATGAAGAAAAAAATTGTTAGATTTTCGGCATTAGCGTTGGCGATTGGGTTTTTATCGGGTTGTACAATCATCCCTGGTCAGGGATTAAACAGTCTGCGCAAGAACGTGGTTGAGCTTCCAGACAGCGACTACGATCTGGATAAGTTAGTGAACGTGTATCCAATGACACCAGGCCTGATTGATCAACTCCGTCCGGAGACAGTACTGGCTCGTCCAAACCCGCAGCTTGATAATTTACTACGCAGTTATGAATATCGTATCGGTGTGGGTGATGTACTGATGGTCACTGTTTGGGATCACCCGGAATTGACCACACCTGCAGGCCAATACCGTAGCGCCAGCGACACCGGTAACTGGGTTAACTCCGATGGTACCATTTTCTATCCTTATATTGGTAAGGTGCAGGTAGCAGGAAAAACTCTCGCTCAGGTAAGACAGGATATAGCCAGTCGTTTAACTACTTATATTGAAAGTCCGCAGGTTGATGTAAGCGTTGCGGCCTTCAGATCTCAAAAAGTATATGTGACTGGTGAAGTTGCAAAATCAGGTCAGCAGGCAATTACAAATATTCCGTTAACGGTGATGGATGCAATAAATGCCGCTGGCGGATTATCAGCAGACGCTGACTGGCGTAATGTTGTATTAACCCATAACGGGAAAGACACAAAAGTCTCATTATATGCATTAATGCAGAAAGGGGATTTGACCCAAAATCATTTGTTATATCCAGGCGATATTCTTTTTGTGCCGCGTAATGACGATCTAAAAGTATTTGTCATGGGCGAAGTAGGTAAGCAAAGCACAATGAAGATGGATAGAAGTGGAATGACATTGGCGGAAGCCCTGGGTAATGCTGAAGGTATGTCGCAAGCTTTCAGTGATGCTACTGGTGTGTTTGTCATTCGTCAGATTAAAGGTGATAGTCAGGGTAAAATTGCTAATATCTATCAGCTTAATGCTCAGGATGCCTCGGCTATGGTGTTAGGTACAGAATTCCAGTTACAGCCGTATGATATCGTTTATGTTACAACAGCACCATTGGTTCGTTGGAATCGCGTGATTTCTCAACTTGTCCCAACCATTTCCGGCGTGCATGACATAACTGAAACCGTTAAATATGTCAAGGATATGTGATTATGTTTGAATCTATTCTTGTTGTTTGTACGGGAAACATCTGTCGTTCTCCGATTGGTGAGCGTTATATGCGAAGTGTCTTACCTAATAAGAAAATTGACTCAGCCGGAACGGGGGCTTTAATTGATCACGAGGCTGATGCTCAAGCAAAAAAAATTGCAAAAATGAACGGGTTATCACTAGAAGGGCATCTGGGCCGACAATTAACACCTGCGATGGCACGACAATACGATCTTATATTAGTGATGGAAAGGATACATCTGGAACAAATTGGTCGTATTGCTCCTGAGGTTCGAGGGAAAACAATGTTATTTGGTCATTGGTTAAATCAAAAAGACATACCTGATCCGTATAAAAAAAGTGATGAGGCCTTTGCAGAGGTATATAAACTAATCCATCAAGCTGGTCAGCAATGGTTAAACAAGTTGGGTAAATAATACGGGAATCAAAGTATGTCCTTAGTCACAAATAAGTCTAGTTCTAAAGATGAAGATGAGCTTGATTTGGGTCGCTTGATTGGCGAAATCATCGATCATAGAAAATTAATAGTATCGATTACAGCCTTCTTTACTCTGTTAGCGTTGGTTTATGTTGTTTTTTCTACACCAATCTATCAAGCAGATGCATTAATTCAAGTTGAACAAAAACAAGGCAATGCTATATTAAATAATTTAAGCCAAATGCTTCCTGACAGTCAGCCTCAGTCAGCACCTGAAATTGCTTTAATTCAATCTAGGATGATATTAGGCAAAACTGTTGATGATTTAAATCTACAGACAATAATTAAAAAATCATATTTTCCGATTTTTGGACGTGGTTTTGCAAGGCTCCTTGGGGAAAATGAGGGTTCATTATCAATATCAAGACTCTATGTTCACAATGTCGGAAATGATTCAGTTAAACTAAAATTGACAGTGCGAGATGGGAAACATTACGAAATTGATTTTAATAATAAAAAAATAAATGGTTATGTTGGCCAGTTGTATGAAAATGACGACTTTTCCATTAAAGTTGATAAGATGGATGCCAAGCCTGGTAGCGAGTACAATATATATTATGAAAGTCGTCTCAAAGCTATAAGTGATTTGCAAAATACGCTTTCGGTAGCTGATCAAGGTAAAGATACTGGAATGCTAACAATATCTTTGACGGGTGAAGATCCTTCAATTATTGAAAGAATAGTAGAGAGTATTAGTGATAATTACTTGGCGCAAAACATAGCTCGCCAAGCTGCTCAAGATGCAAAAAGTTTAGAGTTTTTAAATAAACAACTACCGCAAGTCAGGAGTGATCTGGATATTGCTGAGGATAAACTAAACCAATATCGAAGGAAGAACGACTCTGTTGATTTATCTTTAGAAGCAAAGTCAGTATTGGACCAGATCGTTAATGTAGATAATCAGTTAAATGAATTAACTTTCCGTGAATCTGAAATTTCACAGCTATATACCAAAGAGCATCCCACATATAAAGCATTGATGGAGAAAAGAAAAACTTTGCAGGAAGAAAAAGCGAAGTTAAATAAAAAAGTTTCGACAATGCCAGAAACGCAACAAGAAATATTAAGATTAAGTAGAGATGTTGAGTCTGGACGAGCCGTATATATGCAACTGCTTAATAGACAACAAGAGTTGAGTATTGCGAAATCCAGTGCAATTGGCAATGTAAGGATAATTGATAATGCGGTTACTCAACCAAAACCTGTCAAACCAAAAAAAGTCTTGATTGTGCTCCTCGGTTTTGTTTTCGGTGGTGTTATTTCAATATGTATTGTACTGCTTCGCGTTTTCCTAAGGCGTGGAATCGAATCTCCAGAACAATTAGAAGAGTTAGGTATTAATGTATATGCAAGTGTTCCAGTTGCAGAAATTATATCGAAAACAGCCTTTAAAAAAGGGACTTTTACGAAAAAACAAAATGATTTTGATAAAGGTCTGCTTGCATTAGTTAATCCAACAGATTTAGCTATTGAGGCCATACGAGGTTTACGTACAAGTTTACATTTTGCAATGATGGAATCTCGAAATAATATATTAATGATTTCTGGAGCCAGCCCAAATGCAGGTAAAACATTTATAAGTTCTAATTTAGCGGCAGTGATATCTCAATCAGGTAAAAAAGTCCTGTTTATAGATACAGATATGAGAAAAGGTTATGCACATAAACTCTTTAATGTGGAGCCCGAAAATGGTTTGTCTGATTATTTATCTAAAAGAATTGAATTAGAAAAAGTTATAAAACAAACTTCTATTGCAGGCTTGGAATTTATCTCTCGAGGAATGATACCACCTAATCCCGCAGAATTATTAATGCATCAACGGATGGGAGAGTTTCTTAATTGGGCTAATGAACATTATGATATGGTTATTTTAGATACTCCTCCAATTTTAGCCGTAACAGATGCAGCTGTCATAGGTAATTATGCAGGAACAACTTTGTTAGTTGCACGATTTGAGTTAAATACAACTAAAGAAATGACAATAGCATTTAAGCGCTTTGATCAAAGCGGAATAAATGTAAAAGGTTGTATTTTGAATGGAATAGTAAAAAAGGCGAGCAGCTATTACGGTTATGGTTATCACCATTATGGCTATTCGTATAAAGAAAAGTAATATGTGAAATCCAAGAGGGCCTATCTGTTATTTTTCGATAGGCCTTATGAGTATACTTAACTCATAATTGGTCTTAAAAATAGTGAGAATAATATGACTCAGTTCGGCAAGAATATTTTGGTCAGTTCTGCTTTGGCTAGCTCTGATTTTGTAAGTTTTATAATGTCTATGTACATTGCCATTGGTATTTTAATTGGTCCACTTGATGTTAATATTATTGATATTAAGGCAAATGAGTGGCTCTTGTTACACAGTATTATAGGCATTGGTTGTATTGCATGGTATTCGATGCGTTTAAGACATTATTTTTATCGGAAAACATTTTGGTTTGAGCTGAAAGAAATACTAAGGACCTTAGTCATATTTTCTTTTATAGAAATAGCTATAGTGGCATTTGCAACATGGTCATTCTCACATTATTTATGGCTTTTGACGTGGACCATTACTATTATTTTAGTACCAGCATCTAGAATGTTAACAAAAAAAATTCTTGACGTGTTCAGCTTATGGCAGAGAGATACTTGGATAATTGGTAATGGTCCTAACGCCCAAGAGGCATTTAAAGCGATAACTAGCGAAAAAAACTTAGGCTTCAATGTTGTTGGATTTATAGCTGAAAAAAATGAAAATCACCATGTAAGTCATATTAATGATGTTCCTGTATTATCTGCGGATAATAAATGGCTAAAAGAAATAGATAAAAAAACTCAGTTTATTGTTGCAGTAGAATCTGATCAAGCTGACATGAGGAATACTTGGCTACGTAATTTTATGATTGGCGGGTATAGATATGTATCAGTGATACCAACGTTAAGAGGCATGCCCTTAGATAGTACAGATATGTCTTTTATTTTTAGTCATGAAGTCATGATTTTTAGAGTTCAACAAAATCTAGCGAAAATATCATCAAGGTTTATTAAACGTGTTTTTGATCTTTTTGGATCACTATTAATTATTATTGTATTATCTCCATTGCTAGTTTATATCTGTAGTAAAGTTAAAAAAGATGGTGGACCTGCCATTTATGGCCATGAGCGTATTGGTAAAAATGGTAAACCTTTCAAATGCTTAAAATTTAGATCGATGGTTACAAATTCTAATGAAGTACTGAAAGAATTACTATTAAGTAATGAGGAAGCCAAAGAAGAATGGGATGCAACTTTTAAGCTAAAAAATGATCCACGAATAACTAAAATTGGACATTTTTTAAGAAGAACGAGCCTTGATGAGTTGCCACAATTATTTAATGTATTAAAAGGTGAAATGAGTTTAGTTGGTCCTAGACCTATAATTACTGATGGCGAGATATAATGAAGAAGTAGAATATTATCTCCTTAGTAAACCGGGAATGACTGGTCTCTGGCAGGTTAGTGGGCGTAGTGATGTTGATTATGAAACGAGAGTATATTTAGATGCTTGGTATGTTAAAAATTGGTCGATGTGGAATGATATTGCCATATTATTTAAGACCATTGGAGTAGTATTGAAAAAAGATGGTGCATACTAAATCTATAGTTCCTACGCTATTTGAGAGAAATAATATCAGAAATAAAGAGAGGAATTATAGTGACAAAGTTAGTTAAAGGAACAATGTTTAGTAAAAGTGGAGCTCTGTGCTTATTTTTATCTTTATTATTTCCTATTGGAGCAATAATACTTTCTTTTTGTCTTGTAAATAAGAAGAATATAAGAGTTATAAATATAGCCATAGCTATATCAGTTTTTGCAATATTTACAACTATCCCCCCTTATCAAGATTTGTACCGTCGTTATTTAGATACGTATTTATCATATAGTGATTTCACTACCTATGCTGATGCTATAAGTGGTCACGTTGATATACTAATGTATGTAATTGCATTGTTCCTTAAAAAGAATGACATTCCGTTCTACATTTTTCCTGCTGTGCAAGCTGGCGTAGTTACTTATTTATTTCTATCTAGTACAAAAGATGTTATAGAGTCTGAATATTATGATGGCGACAATATAAAGTTACCACTATTTATTTCTTTTTTATTTATTAACTTAATAGCTGGCGCTTTAGGCTTAAGGTTTTATATTGCTGTCGCTCTTTTTACAAAAGGTGTTACGATTTATTTATTTAATCGTAGACTGGCACTATCATTCATATTAATGATCTCAGCTGCATTTTTCCATTTTTCAATGTTATTACCAATTTTTGCTTTTATTGGGAGTCGCTTTGTTAGAATAAAGACATCGTTTGTGCCAGTTTTTTTTGTAATTGGGTTCATTTTTGGCTCGCTAATTTTAACATATATAATAGATTCTGGTATTCTTGGTTATCTTGGCCAATATATTAAAGCAGGTTATATAGACTATTCAGGAAATGCAGAGATAGATACTAAAGGTAATGCATTAATAGTTACAATCTGGCGATATATAATGTTACTCCTAATTTATATCCCTTGTTATTATTTAAAACAAAGGAGAGATCAAAGAATTGATTTCATAAATTTTGTCGGAGTTTATTTAATTATTTCCTCTTTGACATCGATTTCTGCTAATGCATTTAATAGATACATGATTGCTATTGGTTCTTTTTTTGTTTTGTTGAACTTTTTTTTGGTTATACGGTTTAATATAAGGAGAATAAGTGTTGTAGCTTTAATCTTTGTCTTCATTATAAATTTTGTTTTTCAGAATATATATTTGCAGAGGAGACCTATCCTATTAGGAACAATGTGGACCGGTTTATATACACCCACGGTGTTTTCATTATTAAGAACAGATCAAGAATTTAAGTTAATTTTAAATCAAATTGATGATGATGGTGATTGGGTAAAAGATAAGCTTGCAACAAAATAGTATGAGGAGAAGAGAGTGGCTTTAGTTACAGTATATATCACAACCTGCAACAGGCTTGAGTTACTTAAAAGATGTTTAAATTCAATAAAAGAACAAACAATTCGCGATATCGAAATTATTGTCGTTGATGATAATTCAAATGATGACACAGCTTTATTTATGAAATCTGAGTGCGAAAAAGATACTAGAATTAAGTATCTTAGAAATGACATAAATAGAGGTGCTTGTTATTCAAGAAACAAGGCTATATCTGTGGCTAGTTCAGAATATATTACAGGGTGTGATGATGATGATTATTTTGAAAAAGATAGAATAAAAAGTTTTGTTGAAAATTCTGATAAATTAGAGCAATTTGTTTTTCTATACACTGATAGTTTGTGGTTAACCTCAAGAGGTGTTAACAAAGCAGGAATAAATAAATTTGCAAAGGCTATTGTTAGTAGTGAAG
>OKDE01000384.1_pt1 | contig 13934 bp, 18 predicted proteins | sample 1613501 | NCBI WGS metagenome assembly OKDE01 (sample SAMN04436860, study PRJEB24849) | human gut metagenome | biome: human gut; feature: NICU; material: stool | host: Homo sapiens | place: USA: Saint Louis, MO | collected 2011-09-07
CCGGAGGGCAGCGCTCTATCCAGCTGAGCTACGGGCGCTTAGCGCCGTTGCGGGGTCGGATAATACGGACTTCCTACCCCGCTGTCTAGTGCCTTTTTAAAGAAAATTATCGTTTGCTCATGCTTTGTTCGTTTTGACGGTTATTCAGCCGTATTATTGACTTGCCCCTGTCTTCCGAGGCCAAACACCTTATAAATCAGGGTGACGGCGGCCAGAAAAATAATGCCGACGAAGAGCGACATCCGGGTTTCATCATTCAGTCCCATCCCGACCAGCACGCAGATCAGGAAGGCCATCGTGAAATAGTTGGCCCACGGAAACAGCAGCGAACGGAACGGATGGCTGGCAATCGCCGCCTGATGCACGCGACGGAAACGCAGCTGACTAATCAGGATCACAAACCAGGGCACCATCCCCGGCAGGACGCTGGCGCTATAGACATAGACGAACACCCGCTGCGGATTAGGAATAATGTAATTCAGGCAGGAGCCCACCAGCAGGATCAGAATCGACAGCGCCACACCGACGGACGGAACGCCGTTGCGCGATACCTTACCGATCGCCGCCGGCAGCTGACGGTTCTTCGCCAGGGCGTACAGCATACGTCCGCAGCTGTACATTCCGCTGTTGCAGCCGGAAAGCGCTGCCGTCAGCACCACGAAGTTGATAATTCCCGCCGCCGCGGTAATACCGATTTTGGCAAATGTCAGTACGAACGGGCTGCCGTTGGAGCCGATTTGATCCCACGGGAAGATAGTGACGATAACAAAAATCGCGCCGACGTAGAAAATCAGGATCCGCCACAGCACTTTGCCCACCGCGCTGCGCAGCGTCACCTGCGGGTTTTTCGCTTCACCTGCGGTAATGCCGATGAGCTCCACCCCCTGATAGGACGCGACCACGATACACAGCGCCGTCAGGAAGCCCTTCCAGCCGCCGGCAAAGAAACCACCATGTTCGGTGAGATTACCAAAACCGATGGAGTGGCCGCCGTTGCCAAAGCCGAAGAAAATGACGCCCAGACCCACGACGATCATCACGATAATGGTGGTCACTTTTATCATGGCGAACCAGAACTCGATTTCACCGTATAGCCGGACCGCCGCGAGGTTAGCCAACGCCACCAGCCCCACGGCAATCAACGCCGGGATCCACTGCGCCATCTCCGGGAACCAGAACTGCACATAGACCCCGATGGCGGTAATCTCCGAGATCCCCACCGCCATCCACATAAACCAGTAGGACCACGCGGTCAGATAGCCGAAGAAGGGGCTCATATAGCGATGCGCATACACCGCGAAGGAGCCTGTGACAGGCTCAAGGAACAGCATTTCGCCCATTGAGCGCATAATGAAAAAGACGAACAGGCCAGCGATAATGTACGCCAGCAGCACGGAAGGCCCAGCCCATTTCAAGGTACTGGCCGCCCCCATAAACAACCCCACGCCAATCGTCCCGCCAAGGGCGATCAGTTCAATATGCCGGGCCTCCAGTCCACGCTGGAGCTCCGCTTTTTTCTCAGTCATATATCCTCTTGTGTTTGCCGTATTCCGGGTACTCCCGGTTATTGTTATTAACTGAAACCATAGCCTTGCCGACGCGCAGGTCTCCCCGGCGCGTATGAAGCCTGCGAATGGTTAATTAATTTTGCGGAAATGGCAAATAAAGTATCAGGCGAGTGAAGAGATTACACAGAATATGTATGCAAACTCGCCTGGTTGCAGTGGAATATCAGAGCTTACCGGAATAATGCCAACGTAAATAGCGCAGCAGACGGAACTGTCTTTTGATACGGCTCGGCTGCAAAAGCAGGCGATAGAACCACTCCAGCCCCAGATCCTGCCAGAACTTCGGCGCCCGATGGACGTGCCCGGTAAAAACATCGTAAGTGCCGCCGACGCCCATATACAGCGCGTGCGGATACAGGCGCCGGCAGTCGCGCATAAAGATCTCCTGGCGCGGCGACCCCATCGCGACGGTGACGATTTTCGCCCCGCTGTCGCGAATGCGTTCGAACAATGCCTGGCGTTGCTCAGGGGTGAAATAACCGTCCTGGCTGCCGACGATGTTCACCTGCCAGCGCTGACGCAGCCTGGATTCTGTCTGCGCCAGGACCTCAGGTTTACCACCAACCAAAAACACCGGTGTCCCTTCAGCGCCGGCGCGCTGCATTAACGCTTCCCAGAGATCGGCCCCGGCGACGCGGGATACCTGGGCCTGCGGGTATTTTTTGCGCAGCGAACGCACCACGCTGATGCCATCGGCATATTTAAACTCCGCCGCCTCAATCAGCGCCCGTACCTCCGGGTTATCCTCTACGGCCAGCATTTTCTCAGCATTAATGGCCACCAGCGTCCCCTCGCGGAGAACGCCATCGGCAAACAAATAATCCAGAGCGTGCGGCATATCGCGCCAGCCTATAAGCTGCAGCCCTCTTAACAGGTACAACGGCGCGGAAATGGTCCCAGTCATGTCCATCCTTCTCAGACTTGCGGTTGCGAAAGCGGTTTTACGCGCTTATGAATCAGTCCCACGCTATCCAGGAACCAGTACAGCAGTTTCGCCGCCAGCAAGCAGATACCAAAGATCACGAGGAAAAACACCACGCGGGAGCCGAACGAATCCAGCCCCTCGCGCGCCAGCACTATCATGTTGAAGATAGCGCCGAAACAGAAACTGTGCAGGATAGCCGCTTTATAGCGATTGCTCTCCCGGTTGCCCAGCTCATACAGCCAGTCGAACCATTTAATAATCAACCCTACCGCCACGGCGCCCAGCGGTACGAACCAGACGCCGCCCATCACCACCAGCGAGCCAATCAGCGTCGGCGAAATCGCCAGCCCCGAATGGTTGTTTAATACTTCCCAGGTAAAGTAGTTGGCGGTATTGAGCACCATCGTCGGGCGACCGTGCCACATCCAGCTGGGGATAAAGACGTAGAAATCGCGGATCATCGGCGCCAGCCCCTGGAAATCGATCTTGTCGTAGTTCTGCAGCAGCAGCGCCAGGTTCTCCCACGGTGAGAAGGTGTCGCGCGTGAGATACAGAAAGGTATAAAACGCTTCGTCTCCGCTGACGTTCATCCCGTAGCGCTTCAGCGCCAGCCAGAACATGCCGACAATACCCAGCACACCCGCCGCCGCCAGCATCCACAGGCTGATCCAGCCGCGAATAATACCGATGAACAGAAAGATGGCGAAGGCGATGATAATATTGGCGCGCGTCCCGCCGACGATGGCGTAGGTCAGCAAACCAAAGGCCACCGTGCTGACGAGGAAGAAGATCCACGCCTTATAATCCTGGCGCAGAAAATAGACCACCAGCATCGCCGGAATAAAGAAGTAAAAGAAGCGCTTCAACGCCACGCCGGACACTTCAGCAGAGAAAATCTGGCTGTAGGAGTTGAGCTTAAACAGCAGGAAACCGTTGTGGGCGAAGAAGATGCCGACGCACAGCAGCGCCAGCCCCATCAAAATGCCCCACGCCAGATGGGTTTCCACCCGGTTCATGGTAAACAGCGGGCGATGCGCAACCTCACGCGATGCCGAACGCAGCCGCGTTTTATAGGTCACGTAGTAGACTGCGTAGAAGCACACCGCGATCAGCAGCGTCTGCAGCAAAATCTCCGGCGGCGCCACGCTGACGTCAAAGCGGAACACCAGAATACTGGTCAGCGGGAAGCCGAAGAAAAAGGTCAGCAGAAACAGCAACGAGAAAAAAACGTTGAAGTTAAAGCGTACCCGACGGAACTCAAACCAGGTGGCGGTGGCGATGAACAGCGTCGACAGCAGCCAGACCACCAGCAGCCCGCTAAATTGCATTAACGTCATGCCTGCCCCTCCGCCGCTAACCGTAGCGCCCGCCGCCAGCCCGTCAGATAGTTCGGCCGGAAGAAGGCGATAGCGGATTTATCCACGCTCGCCAGCTGACGCTGCGCTTCGCGCACCACGCTGACGTCCAGTGCGTCGCTGGTGAACAGCACCGGCACATGCTGCTCGGCCATATCCTGCCAGAACGGGTTTTCCCGATTGAGCACGCAGGGGATGCCCGCCTGAATCAGCAGACACAGGGTGCCGATCCCCTGCTGGCGGGCAAACAGAAAATAGCCCAGATCGCAGCGGCGCAGCAGCGCCAGATAATCATGAAACTCCAGCTTCTCGCTGAGGATCTGCAGATGCTCACCGCTAAACAGCGCCGCCCCCGCCTCGCGAACCTCATTGATATAGGCGTCGTTATTCGCTGGATAGCCCATCGGCACGATGACGTTTACCGTATCGCCAAACTGCTGATGGATTGCCTTCAGCGCGGCAATATGTTCATTGCTGCGATCCCCGGAGTTGCCGACCAGAATAGTCAGGGTATCACCGCGCGGAGCGTTATCGGCCAGGGTATTCAGCGCCGGATCCATACGGGTCGGGAAGTAGAGCAGCTCCCCCGGGACGCGCGGATGGCGGTTAGCGAACCAGCTGAGATCGCCGCGGGTGGCGAAAACGCGCCCTACCCGCCCCTGCGCCATACGGCGCAGCGGATAGAACAGGCGAAACTTCAGGCTGGCAGAATTTTCATACAGATCCGCCCCCCAGATATGCCAGTTAAACTGCGACGGGCGGATGCCGCCGCTCAACAGCGCCAGCCACAGCCCGGTATTGAACTGGCCGTGGAAGAAAAAGCGCTGCTGGCGGTTGGCTTTCGCGGTAGCAATCACTGCCTGCGCCAGCGCCTTTTTCCCCGGATAACAGGTGACATCCAGCGCCGGATACCCATCACGCACGCTGGCCTCATCACCGACGATCATAAATCTCCTGGCCTGCGGGTCGGCGGCCAGTTCGTCGTTAAAGAACCGCAGTACGGTCTGGTTATGATGCGGGATATCCGATCCCAGTACATGTATCAGTGCTGTCATGCCCGTTTACGCCAGAGTAAAAACACGCCACTACAAAGGGCGAAATAAACAATATAAGTGGCCATATATGCCTGCGCCGCGCCAACCGCGCCGTGCGCCGGTATAAGCCAGTGTGAGAATGCGGTCAGCAGTGCGAACTGGCTGATTTCCGTCAGAATATAAAAACGCAGCGACGCTTTGGCGATCACCAGATAGCCGTAGACGTAAGCGCCAACTTTTAAAACATCGCCCACCAACTGCCAGGCGAACAGGTCGCGCATCGCGGTAAAGCGATCGGAAAACAGCAGCCAGATGGCAAAATCGCGCAGCAGCCAGACCGTCAGGCTCGCCGCCGCTACTGCCGGCAGGACGAATTTCAGCGACTTGCCAATCTCGCGGGTGATATCCGTTTTGGCGCTCAGCCGCGACAGCGTCGGCAGCAGATAGACGCTAAACGAGGCGGTAATAAACTGCAGGTAGGCATCGGAGATGCTGCTCACCCCCTGCCAGATCCCGACCGCCTCCCAGCCATAATGCGCCGCCAGCAGATTACGCATCATCACATAGGCTACCGGCAGGGTCACTGAGGTTATCAGCGCCATCAGGGTAAATTTCGATAGCTGTCCCGCCAGACCGTTATCCCAGCGCGGACGCAGGGCGCTCAGCGGGATATTACCCCGCCGCCAGAGCATAATACCCGCCGGGACCACCACCAGCGCTGGAACTAACGCCAGCCCCAGCAGCGCGCCCTGATAGCCGCCCAGCACGTAACAGGCATAGTAAGCCGCCACGCCGATCAGGCTCCCGGCAATCAGCGAGAAGGCGTTACCCGCCGCATCGCGAAAGCCTTTCATCAGCGCCAGCAGGAAATTCGCCCAGGCGATCCCCATCTGCACCAGCGCCACCAGGCGTACCAGCCCCTGATAGTGCGTATGGCCGAACAGCCCCTGGCTTATCGGCGCCGCCGCCAGTAAAAATACCAGCGCCAGCAGGGTGGAAAAGCCAAGCACCATCGCCGACGAGGTGCCCACCACCTGCTTCAGGCGCGGGGGATCGTCGTGATGCTGCGCCACCAGCTTCGTGACGCCATTAAATATCCCGGCCCCGGCCAGCACGCCGAGTACGGTGACCAGTTGCCGGAAGTTACCGGCCTGGCCAACGCCCGCCGGCCCAAACGAGACGGCCAGCAGCTTGACGACCAACAGACCGGCGCCGATTTTGACCAGCGTCGATGCCGCCGTCCACAGTGAGGCTTTTGCTAACGACATATCAGGAGAAGTAGCTCAGCAGCGAGTTAATCACCGTCCGCTGGTTCACCACAGACAGATTGTAAAACAGCGGCAGGCGTACCAGACGCTCGCTCTCCTGAGTGGTGTAGCGGTCTTCACCGCGGAATTCGCCGAACTGTTCGCCTGCCGGGCAGCTGTGCAGGGGAATGTAATGGAATACCGCGAGGATCTCCGCCTCTTTCAGCCAGGCGATCAGTCTGCTGCGATCCTCGATATCACGCAGCTTAATGTAGAACATGTGCGCGTTTTGCCCGCAGTCGGCCGGAACCGTCGGCAGTTCGATACGCCCGGCGCGCGCCAGCGGCAGCAGCGCATCATAGTAGTTCTGCCACAGGGCCAGGCGCTGCTGGTTGATGCGCTCCGCCGCTTCCAGCTGCGCCCACAGATAGGCGGCCTGCAGGTCGGACATCAGATAGCTGGAGCCAATGTCCCGCCAGGTATATTTATCCACCAGGCCGCGAAAGAACTGGCTGCGGTTGGTGCCTTTTTCGCGAATAATCTCCGCGCGTTCCACCAGCGTGCGATCGTTGATCAGCGTCGCCCCGCCCTCACCGCCGGCGGTGTAGTTTTTGGTTTCATGGAAGCTGAAGCAGCCGATATGGCCGATGGTGCCCAGCGCGCGCCCCTTGTAGGTGGACATCACCCCCTGTGCGGCGTCTTCCACCACAAACAGGTTGTATTTGTCGGCGATGGCCATGATGGTGTCCATCTCGCAGGCTACGCCGGCATAATGCACCGGGACAATCGCCCGGGTTTTATCGGTGATGGCGGCTTCGATGAGCGTTTCGTCGATATTCATCGTATCGCGACGGATATCAACGAAGACGATTTTCGCCCCGCGCAGCACAAAGGCGTTGGCGGTGGAGACAAAGGTATAGCTGGGCATAATCACTTCGTCGCCCGGCTGGATATCCAGCAGCAGCGCGGCCATCTCCAGCGAAGCCGTGCAGGAAGGGGTCAGTAGCGCTTTTGCCGTGCCAAATCGCTGCTCCATCCACTGCTGGCAGCGGCGCGTAAAGCCGCCGTCGCCGCACAGCTTGCCGCTGTTCATCGCAGACTGCATGTAATCAAGCTCGGTTCCAACCACCGGCGGCGCGTTAAATGGGATCATGGGGGTCACCTGTATAGCCAGTAGGCGGTGCTTTCCACGTTAGCACCGCTGAGAATATAACGTTTAAGCGCGGCGGTGTTGCCCATCTGGGTCGCCACCCGCAGTGTAGAAAGTCCGCGCGAGGCGGCCCAGTACCGCGCCGCCTGCATCAACTGCGCCCCGGCGCCGCGTCCGGCCAGCAGGCCGATACGCGCTTCGGTCGCAGTGATCTGCCGCAGGGAGACAAAGGCGCGAATATCGCCCTCAGGATGGCGGTAAATCAGGCACTGATGATCGAAAGTGCCGCGCACCGCATTTTCAATCCACTGGGCATAGAAGCGGCCGCTGGCGTCGGCAGCGTACCAGGGCGCGCGAAAGCGGCTCATGGCAAATGCCTGCGCCGCCTGCTCGCGCAGCGGCGCAATATCCGCTTCCACGGCGACGTCTGCGCCGGCATCTGCAGGGCTGCCCACCGGCAGCGCCAGATCGACCTCACCTTCCACCAGCTGAAAACCCAGCCGCTGCAGCGCGTCCAGCCGGACGGTGTCGCTGGCGGCGATCTTCGCCTGCACTCGCGACCACCCCGCCAGCGCCTCAGGCGTCAGCCGCGGCGCGTGCTCGTCAAAGCGCACGATCGCGCTGTTCACGGCAAAGAAGCGGTTCTCCCACTCCAGGGGGTCAATACTGGCGCGGACGGGCACGGAGCAGATCCAGCAGATATTGGCCGTAGCCGGTTTTTTCCAGCCGCTTCGCCGCACGTTTGACGCCGTCGTCGTCCAGCCAGCCGTTACGCCAGCCGATCTCTTCCAGACAGGCGATTTTAAAGCCCTGGCGCTTCTCGACGGTCTGCACGAACATGCTGGCCTCGATCAGGCTATCGTGGGTGCCGGTGTCCAGCCAGGCAAAGCCGCGTCCAAGCAGTTCGACGGTCAATGCGCCATCCTCCAGATACATCTGGTTGATGGAGGTGATTTCCAGCTCGCCGCGCTCGGATGGTTTGACCCGTTTGGCATACTCCGTCACCTTGCCATCGTAGAAATAGAGACCGGTGACCGCCCAGTTCGACTTCGGCTGCTTCGGCTTCTCTTCCAGCGATAGCGCACGGAAGTTATCATCAAACTCCACCACGCCAAAGCGCTCAGGATCCATCACCTGATAGCCAAAAATCGTCGCCCCTTCCGTGCGGGCAGCGACACTGCGCAGCTTCGGGCTAAAGCTTTGGCCGAAGAAGATATTGTCGCCTAACACCAGACACGCCGGTTCGCCGTTAAGAAAGGCTTCACCGATGATAAACGCCTGGGCTAAACCATCCGGCGTCGGCTGTACGGCATAGTGCAGCGCAATGCCAAACTCTGAGCCATCGCCGAGCAGGCGCTGGAAATCACGTAGGTCTTCCGGCGTGGTGATAATCAGGATCTCACGGATCCCGGCCAGCATTAATACCGACAGCGGGTAGTAGATCATCGGCTTATCGTAGATCGGCAACAGCTGCTTCGATACGCCGCGGGTGATGGGATGTATCGTCTGTGCTATCCAGAAGTGATGTTTGAACAAAAAGCCCTGCGGGGCTTTTTTTACGCCTTCTGCCGGTAACTATTTACCATAACCCCCTAATTATCAGCATCGAGACAGACTATCGTCCAAACCTGTCAGTAAATCGTTGGTTACTGACCCTTCGGCTCATTTTGCTATTGCAATTAGGGCACAAATGCTGCTTTTTGCCTTCAATAGTCCAGGTGTAATATTTTTTCTTAAAACCTGTACCACAAACATCACAGCGACTTGGTTTAAAAATCGCACCAAGAACAATAAGTACAACAAAACCACCAATAACCCATTCCATAAAATCCCTCTCAATGAAAAAGCCCGCTATGCGGGCTTCAGTCGTAAACTTCGCGTCGGTGGCCGATTGTAGCCGCAAGGATGACCAGCTCATCATCTAGGATTTCACACAGAATACGATAATCGCCTACCCGATAACGCCAGAATTCACCTAACTCACCTTTGAGCGGTTTCCCTGACTGACGGGGATCTTCTGCAACAGCAATGCGTAAGTCCATAAAATCCAAAATTCGTCGTGCAGTCTGCTTGTCCATCTTACGTAACGATTTTAACGCCCGTTCGGAATAGTTAATCGTCCAGACCAAGTGACTTCCTCACGGCTTCAGACGAATGCACAGCCTCATCACCACGCCGAACGCGTGCGGCAGTTTCTGCTGAAAGATAGTAATCTTCCAGATCTTCCAAGTGTGCAAGTATCGCTTCCCGCGCATAGAACGTCTTTGTTCTGCCGGTTTTTTTCGCCAGTAAATCAAGACGAGACTCAATTTCAGCAGACAGCCGGATAGCCAACATGCAGACCTCCTGATCTCAAAATGCTATACATGTATATCAAGTATAAAACAGTTAGATCGAAAGGCAAAAAAATAATCTGCACAGAGTTGAGAAATGCACCATAAGACCACAATAATTAAGTGGGTAAATGTCCTTCAAACTTATACGGAAACGACATAATGGCATGGTATATCGATAGCAAAAACGTCAAAGAAAACAAAGTTGAAACCGCAAATGAAAAATATAAAAAAATCTGGAAACCAGGGGAAAAACCATCTTTTGCAGGAATCTATCGCTGTCAGTCATGTGGATATGAAGATTTAATCAACCGCCAGTGCACCAAGCTCCCACCATGCAGCAATTGCGAGGAAAAAGGGCATAAAAACAACACATGGAAACTGCTGGTAAGAGCGGTTGATGCGGAATAGTCAAACCGGATTGAACATAACACCTTAATTGTACGCACCGCTAAAACGGCCTCAGGACGTTTCTGACGGGAAACCGGTAAAACAGGCAACAAACCACCCGAAAACCCGCCAGAAACGCGCAGGCTCTGTTTTTACGGCATGCATGAGTATGCGCGCAAGTGCATAGCGCGGAAATTCACGCCATTCAGCCAGGGTAAGTCCTGTTTCCGGCGTTCTTCTGATCCGAAAACGGTGAACGGGGACGCAATTTATTGCGTGGCCGTGAGGCGTTGCCGGCGCAGCCGGAAAACCGGTTTTCAGCACGTTCAGGAATCGGGTTCGTCGACGGCCGGCAATCACGTTATGGCAAGTCGCCGGACGACTCACCACACGATTCACCGGCGATTCGAATCGTGAATTGAATCAAGAGTCACCATGAACAAAAAACGCCCAAATTGATGAATTGAATCAAGAGTCGATTCATCATAACAACATGATAATAAAGCGTGATTCACATATGAATCGTGGGCAATTCGTAAACGATTCGCCATAGAGTCGTCCACGACTTGGATCTGCACTTTGTAACACATCACTGCACATTAATTTTTCATTAACCAATTGTTTTAAATAAGGAATATGCAAAATTTTAATTTTGCGTAGTGTGTGGGTATTTTTAGTCGTGAGGAGCGTTCAGAGATCTGGCGATTTTTGGGAAGGTTCAGGAACTCCCTGGGATGGCCGGAGAGGAAAACTCAAGCATGGCAGGATCAGGATTTTTTCCAGAATTTCCACCATGGCGCCGGAGATTCAGTTAATTTTGCCTGGTGATTTTCAAGAAGGAGCATGGCCTGTTTCAGGCTGTCAATGTGCGAATCCTTGGACAAAAGTAAGGTGTTCAGGTGTTCAATCTCCTGTTTCAGATGACGAATCACCTGTTCACTCTGGTCAGCAGAGGCTGTATCACGCTGTTCAGAGACCTGTCCAGAATGGTGTTCACCCTTCGGTTGTTCAAAGGGACCAAAGACACGTAAAAGCTCTGAAGTATCTACCATTTTTGCATTGCGTTCACCGCTACAGGTGGACAGGTCACCTGCTTTAATTAACCTGTGCAGTGTCGTTCTACTCTTACCCGTCAGTCGGGCAGCCTCACTAATAGACACTCTGGCCATCAGTTACCATCCTGTAATGCATCCAGTCTCGAGGACAGTGTACGGAAAAGATGCTCCGCATCATCGTGGAGTTTCTCACAAAGGTCGGCTTCGACATCGAGATCAAGCTCGTTAAGCTTCTCCAGCAGGAGCAGAGACTGATTCTGGATGAATTTAGCCATGTTCAGCGCTGTTTTCTGTTGTTTAGTCATAGAGGCCTCAGAGCGTCAGTGCTCAGTGTAGGGATGTTCTCTTTTCCGCTTCCTCGCTCACTCAGTCGCTATGCTCCTGCCGTTCGGCTGCGGCGAGCGGCAGGAGCATGCGTATAAAAGCTCGAGAAAACCGAGCGGTCGCGTAACGGGGAAAAGGAAAGGCCGCAAGGCGGCCCTTTTTTCCATAGGCTCCGCCCCCCTGACAAGCATCACAGAATCTGACGCTCAAATCAGTGGTGGCGAAACCCGACAGGACTATAAAGATACCAGGAGTTTCCCCCTGATGGCTCCCTCGTGCGCTCTCCTGTTCCTGCCTTTCGGTTTGCCGGTGTCATTCCGCTGTTATGGCCGCGTTTATCTCATTCCACGCCTGACACTCAGTTCCGGGTAGGCAGTTCGCTCCAAGCTGGACTGTATGCACGAACCCCCCGTTCAGTCCGACTGCTGCGCCTTGATCCGGTAACTATCAACTTGAGTCCAACCCGGAAAGACACGACAAAGCGCCACTGGCAGCAGCCACTGGTAAACAGGATGTGCGAGAGATGTATTTAGAGTTCTTGAAGTGAAGACCTAACTGAGGCTACACTGGAAGGACGGATTTGGTGACACGTCTCGCACAAGACTGTTACCACGGTTCAGAAACTTGCCGGTTAATGAACCTTCGAAAAACCACCTTGCCGGGTGGTTTTTTCGTTTACAGAGCAAGAGATTACGCGCAGAAAAAAAGGATCTCAAGAAGATCCTTTTCAGAACGACGAATACCATCATTTCATCGACAGCAGTTCTTCATCATCCACGAGCAAACAACACAATCAATCGATATGGTTGTTTACCCCAGGGAAAGCACCATTGACTCCATTAATAACGCTGGAATTTCTCAGGTGAAGCTGAAAAGCTTTATCGGTCATCTTTGCCGTCGCAGAACAATCTACACACCATCGACGTAGCCAGTACTGAGCCAGTGACTTTCTGACTTCAATCACTTTCACACCGTCAGTCATTTGCATGTCACTCTCAATAGCTTTCTTATGCTGAATCCTAGGATGAACGACCAACTCCAAAGAAATATATGTGTTCCAATCATCGTCAAACTCTCTCAAACATTCCGCAGGAGCAGCCCCATCCTCACCCAGAATCTCAAGAATTCGCCCAACAACGAGATCTAAAAACCGATTTCGCCCGAGATCATAGCAACGAACGTATGTTTTAAGATCATTATGAAACATTGAATGGGGAACGATTTTCTTCTCTGATGTTCCTGAAGTCATTGAGCAATAAGCTATTTTAAGAACATTCATATTTAGAATCGCCCGAGTAATCCCCGTTATATCCTTCGGGTTTATTTCAGCCAAGCGAGGGATAGTTTCAATCAGTGGGGACCCCGCACCTAAAGACTTCGACTCATCTAGATCCGTAAGCTTTGAAAAGATGAGTTCCTCGGAGGTTTCGTAAACTGGCTTAAATTTATCAAGATCAGCAACATATCTCTTAACCCTATGATCTAAATATAAATTCTCATCACTCTGTTCTTTATATCTTTTAATGTCACGACTGGCCGCAGCTCCCTTAATCCCAAATTTATCCATTAAGTCTATGCGGGATAACCATCCTCGCATCATCAAAAGCCATTCTATATACCATAGTCTCTCTTCTATAAAGCTCTGATTTCTAATGCTTTTCATAAGATAACAATCCTAGAAATTATTGTACCGATCAAAAGTTGAACTAATCTTGAAGATCACTTATCATTAAGATAACAGTAGCATACTTCACGATAGGAGAAGGATGAAAATGGCAACAAACAAACCATATGGCGATGGCCATCGCATTGGCGCAGTAAAGCAACGTTCTCAATTCCAGACCCCCACAGGGTTATGGGCAAAGCGAGATTCAAAAACAGGGAGGATTATGGATGTGAAACAGGATGGAACCCCATTCAAAGGGGTAAGGAAGGAAAAGTGATTGGGTTAGCCTGTACCACCAGAACTAACCCTAACAAACCGTACGCAAAAGCGGCGCTTGAGTACCACCTCAAGTGCTTTTATAAGCCAGCCACTAGATTTGTTGAGTGCTACAGTACAATTCTGAGCGCAAAAATCAACATTCAAGTGGCGAAATTTGGGAAATGCGACATGCAGACAGACGAGTCTCAGGCATACATTTTTCGCCCTTACATAACGGTAAAGGGTAAACGGATCACCCGTCCTAACGGGGGAATGTTCAAGATCCCGATTAATCGGGAAAAGAAAAAATAGCAATCTTCGCAGCCGTCAGGCTGCGACCCAATACGTTTATGCAAGGAAAACAGAATGGCACTCTATAAAAACGGCAATGCTTTACAACACAGCAATCATCAGGCTTTTGATGCTGAATTAGGGCCTGGTACCCAAGCCCCTAATCCTGGAATCTACCGGTGCGTTAACTGTGGAGATGAAATCGGGATAGCTAAAGGGCATACCTTACCTCCACAAAACCATCACCAACATTCAAACGGGCTTCCAATCAAATGGAAATTGCTCGTCTGTGCTATCCAGAAGTGATGTTTGAACAAAAAGCCCTGCGGGGCTTTTTT
>OKDE01000393.1_pt1 | contig 13435 bp, 14 predicted proteins | sample 1613501 | NCBI WGS metagenome assembly OKDE01 (sample SAMN04436860, study PRJEB24849) | human gut metagenome | biome: human gut; feature: NICU; material: stool | host: Homo sapiens | place: USA: Saint Louis, MO | collected 2011-09-07
AATAACACGCGCAGATCGTTGCTGTCTCCGGCATCCAGACGGAACAATGGCGGGGTGACGATAAACGGTGATTTATTATTATCAGCCAGATCGTCTACCCAGCTTTGAATAAGCACCGGATCGTGAGGATTGGTGTTTTTTACCGTGATGTCTGCCTCATGGCTTTGTTCATTATAAATGACACGTGTGCCGGCAATGGCAACCCCGGCGGCAGACGCCAGGAACGGGCAAAAGAGAAGGCTCAGGATAAAAGCCGCTTTATAACACTGCATAATTGAGGATCCGGTCACGAGGAATGAGAATAAGGGCAGGGGGACGCTGCCCTTGGAAAAGTGGCAATCAGGACATTCTATTCGTACACAATATCAATATTGGCCGTGGCATTAATATTGCCGGCAGTGACATCCTGTGAGGAATCGCTCTTCAGATCGGCAATAAAGTTAAATGCAATATCACCGTTTTCGTCGGCTTGCGAAACCGCCGTTTTGCTCTGCTTGTCAAAGGTCAGCTGAGTGCCTTCCGTTGAGCCGTCAGGGGAAGAGAAGACTTCAATGCCCACCCCTTTGGCGGTATCCGCGGCGTCGGAGAGCGCCAGCACGGCGGCGCTGGTGCCGTTAGCGTTGGTGTCCGGAGTACCTTCCAGGCTGATACTGATGTTCTGCGCCAGTGGGCAACCGGTGAGGTTGATAGTGAACGGCGTTTCTGCGGTTTTCGCTTCATGGGATTTCAGCGCCGACATATCGACGTTGCCAAAATCGACATTAACATCGCCACCGTTATTGGCGATCTGGCAGGACTCGTTAATAATTTTACCGGTGAAATTCAGTGTACCCGCCGCGCGGGCGGTGGTCACAGTAGCCAGACTTAAGGCCAGCAGTGAACCAACAACCAGCAGGGTGCCTTTTTCTTTCATACTCAAACCTTATTAAATAATCACAAGTTAACAAAAGCATTTAACATTTTTAAAGCATGTTTTTTATTTCTGTTCACAAAAAACGGTAAGCATCACTAATGTATATTACCGTCGGGGGCGGGATTATACGGAGAACATCGTAAAGGCCCATTGATAAGATGTGTTAAGCTGTAACATTATTTATTTTTTGGTGTAAGTATAATCTCATTAAATATTAAAAAGAGTCCCATATGTATAATGCATTATTTCCGGGAGATAACTGTTCTGAGCAAATTTTACGAAAAAGTTGCTGTTAATCCCGGCAGTTGACCGGGTGGCCCGGAATAATCATTTACGCTGCCGCTATTTTGCAGTAGCGTGGAGTGACGGCAGGAAGCCGCAGGTTGTAGGGCGCAGAAACGATGCTGTGCCGCGCAGTGTCACCCGTTATCAAGGAAGATTGCTATGTCTCCATTCCGTCTCGCTCTGCTATGTCTGTGCCTGGCGCCGCTGGCGTCGTCTGCTGCGCTTTCCGGCCAGGTTCATTTTTCAGGACGGGTCATCAATCCGGCCTGTGTTATCGCCCCCCGGCACGATCGTATCGATGTCTCGTGCCAGCACCATTCACCGGAACAGGTCGCCTTGACAAACAACCGTCCTCGCTACGCCATGCCGGACAATCGTGGTGAGGTCAGTATTCACTGGCGAAATGCGCAGCATAGTGAAGCGGATGTCATTATTCGCTATCGCTAAGGCAGGATAAAGGCAATGAAGAGTAAGCTGATGCAAGAAGGTAAAGGATAAACCGTTGTGCGGTTTATGCGCGCATCAGCCATAACCAGCGGGCAGGCGCGCGCAGAAATCATTCATGAAAACAATTATTGCCGCCGCCCGGCGGCAGAATCAGGTGTCGTCTGGCGCCCAAGCGAGCTCCGGGATCGGAAAGCGGCCCACCGTCATAGAGAAAGGGAAGCAACTCAGCGGATCCGCGACTGTTCATCGTCGCGTAACGTCAGCACCTCAAAACCGTTGGCGGTGACGGCCACGGTGTGCTCCCATTGCGCGGAGAGTTTTTTATCGCGGGTAACCACCGTCCAGCCATCTTTTTTGGTTTTGATACGGCTGTCGCCCTGGTTGACCATCGGCTCAATGGTGAACACCATGCCTTCCTGCAGCACGGCGCCTTCTCCGGGGCGGCCGTAATGCAGCACCTGCGGTTCCTCATGCATTTCCTGACCGACGCCGTGACCGCAATATTCTCTGACCACGCTATAGCCATGTTCCTCCACCCAGCGCTGAATAGCGTGGCCAATATCGCCCAGCGTCGCGCCAGGCTTCACCACCTCAATGCCTTTCCACATCGCTTCATAGGTAGTCTTTACCAGCCGGCGGGCCAGCGGGGAGACATCGCCTATCAGGTACATCTTACTGGAGTCGGCAATCATGCCCGCTTTCTCGAGGGTGATATCGACGTTAACAATCATCCCGGAGCGCAGATGTTCGGTCGCTTTGGGGATCCCGTGGCACACCACATCGTTAATGGAAGTGTTCAACACATAGGGAAAATCGTATTGCCCCTTGCTGGCCGGGCGGGCGTGCAGCTGGTTGACGATAAAATCTTCCACTCGATCGTTAATCGCCATCGTCGTTACGCCGGGAACGATAAAAGTATCCAGCATATCAAACACTGACGCCAGCAGCTGGCCGGCATGGCGCTGCCGGGCGAGTTCGTCGGCGGTTTTAATGATTATTGATGGCATTGATCACCTCCAGCAGACGGTCAGAGCCGGATTTCAGCATCAGCAGTTTGATCTGCTGGTGGTTAAGCTCAGGGTAGAGTTCACTCATCATGCCCAGACGGATCCAGTATTCCGCCTGGGCATTGACGGAGCGGGACATGGCTTTGCTGGCATCACGAATATCAGCGTGCAGCAGATCGGAGATTTTGACGATTCCCATAGATATATACCGTAATGATTCGTATATACATCGTATACAATCCAGCGCGGGATGTCCTTGGCATTTTGTGGCGTAGATGGCGAGCACCATGCAAAAAAGCCCGACCAGCGGGCTTATATTCAGCATTTTTTCGGGTTAAAAATTCGCGCTGTGCACCATGGCGAAAATTACCCATTAGATTATCGGTATGCAGAAAGAAAATAACATGATGGCGACGCATCAATATATTTTATGCAGGTGTTAATTTTGCGTATTAATATTCTCCCGTCAGGCCGGGAATCCGAAGGATTTACAGCGCGTCAGTGAGTTTATCCACCACCACTTTACCCGCATTATCGAACTGCGTAATGCGGAAACTGTCGCTCCAGGAGCGGCGGGTGGTGAAGCGGTCGAACAGGGATACCCGGCCTTTGCGCTGGCCATCTTTACTTAAAATAACCCATTCGGTCACCGAAGAATAATGCTGGCTATTGTCATGTCGACTCTGTTGTTCAACAAGCTGGTCTTCTTTTTCCACTTTTAAATAATCACGCAACATATTTAACCTCCATAGAAAGTATTATTAACATTACTCCTTTTATTTATTCTTTCAATCAAACTTTTTAATCAATAAAAGTAACTATTAGTGGGCGACCTAAGTGCAAAAATCGCGGGGAATATCACTCCTTCGGACGGCCTGGTCCACTACGCTTAACGAGAGCGTCCGCCGCGCCTACTGCGGTGTCCGGGTCAGAAAGAGGCCAACAAAAGGCCATATCCTTGTATTCTTAATAGGCGTAATTCTGCTATATCTAATGCGTTTTGCCACGACCGAGCCACAGAGAGCGCTGTACCATGAGTAACGATCACCTGACGGATATTGCCTATCGCCACTTTATTGAAAGCGTTAAAGATTATGCCATCTATATGCTGAGCGCCGACGGCACGGTCATTAGCTGGAATGAGGGCGCCCGCCGGGCAAAAGGGTACCTGAGCGACGAGATCATCGGTCGCTACTTCGGTCTCTTCTATAGCGAAGCTGAACAACTCTCCGGTGTACCCGCAAAAAACCTGGAAATCGCCCTGCGTAGCGGGCAGTTTGAAGGGGAAGGCTGGCGGTATCGCAAAGACGGGTCCCGATTCTGGGCGCATGTCATGATCGATACCATCCGCGATGAGCAGAACACCCTGCTGGGTTTTGCCAAAATTACCCGCGACATTAGTGAACAGAAGGCGATTAACGACCGCATCGCCTGGATGGCGCGCTACGATGCGTTAACCGGTTTACCCAATCGGGTGGAGTTTTTTGAACGGGTGGAGAAGCTGATCACTGGAAATGATGCCCGCCGCTTTGCCATTTTCACGATCGATTTAGACAAATTTAAAGAGATTAACGATCTGCAGGGCCATCTGATTGGTGACCAGCTGCTGCAGCGCGTGGCGGGCGCCGTGCTCAAAACGCTGCAGAAGGAGGAGATGGTCGCCCGCTTCGGCGGCGATGAGTTTGTGGCCGTTAAACCTTTTTCCGATGAGGGTGAAGTGGATGCCTTTGCTGCGCGCCTGTGGCACTGCTTTAGCGGTAAGCAGACGTTTGCCGCGACGGAAGTGGTTCTCTCCGCCAGCATTGGCATCTCAGTCTACCCGGAGGACGGCACGGATATTAATACGATACTGAGCAATTCCGATCTGGCTATGTATCGGGCAAAAAGCAGCCTCGACCATAAGATTTGCTGGTATGAACGTGAAATGGATGACAAGACGCGGCAGCGCAATATGATGGCCGCCGATATCCGGCGCGGTATTCACGCCGGGGAGTTTTCGCTCCACTATCAGGCTATCCGCAACATCAAAGATCGTAGCATCACCGGTTACGAGGCGCTGCTGCGCTGGCAGCATCCGCAGCTGGGGACGATCCCGCCGGACGTGTTTATTCCCATCGCCGAAGAGAGCGGCGCTATCGTGCCCTTAGGTTACTGGGTGCTCGAGCAGGTGTGTAACGAATCGCTGGAAAATGGTTTGAACAGAAAAGTTTCGGTCAATATCTCTCCGGTGCAGTTGCGCCATCGTAGCTTTATCGAAAAAGTCCGCGAGATCCTGATGCGTACCGCCTACCCGGTCAGTCTGCTGGAGTTTGAGGTCACCGAAACGGCGTTTGTGATCAATAAACAGCTGGCGTTCAGCGTTCTGCATCATCTGCAAAAAATGGGGATCAGTATTGCGCTGGATGACTTTGGCACCGGTTACTCCTCCCTGAGCATGCTGCGCGATTTTCATTTCGACGTCATCAAACTCGACCGCAGCTTTATGACAGATGTGGAGAGCAACCCTCAGGTACGCTCATTCGTGCGAGCCATTATTTCGCTGGGCAATTCGATCAATACGCCGCTTATCGCCGAGGGGGTGGAAACGGCTGGACAACTGCAGATCCTCGAAGAGGAGGGATGTGACGAGATGCAGGGATTTCTGTTCGGCGAGCCGGTCGATATCAAACACCTGCCCGACCGGCGCTGATGCGCCCACCCTCCGCTGGTGGGCGTAAGGGCGTTACTGATGCGCAAGCGCTGCCTGCCCGGAAAGATGCAGCAGCGCCGAGCGCAGCGAGACCTCGAACATCTGACCGTGCGTCAGACCGGGGTAGCGCCAGAAGGCTACGGTCAACCCTTTACTGGCAAGCTGCTGTTGGGTTTGACGCAACACCTCAAGCGAGGCCTCGTGCCCGGACGGCTCTCCACGGGCTTTACCGTCACCCTCGAGTAGGTACAGCGATTTCCCGCGAAAGCGGACGGCATCAAGACTTTGGCTTGCCTGCAAAGGCGATTGCAGGGCCTGACCTAGCGACGGGCTGGCGGAATAGTAGATCCCAAACGGCGAAGCCTTCCTCCACGCGTCGAGCACAAACAATCCGCCGTAGGAGTGGCCCCAGATAGCGCGCTGGTGGGGATCTATTTTCAGGTTAGCTTCCGTCTGGGGAACCATCGTTTCGGTTAGCAGCTGGCGAAAAACATCATTGCCGCCGGTTTTACGCGGCGGTAGCGCGGGTTTCCCGGGGCGAGGCTCACGCGTCTTTAGCGGTGGGGTGTAATCCCAGGCGCGGGCTGCGGTATCAAAGGGCAGCGCGGTCTGGTAGCCGATAGCGACGATCACCGGCGGGGAGCCAGCGAAGAGCTGCTGCAGAAACGCGTCGTCGAGTTTATCCATCACCGCGTTGCCATCCAACATATACAGTACCGGATAGCCGGCGGCGGGCGGGGCTTTGTCCGGCACTGCGGTCCATACCCGGTAGTGACGTTCGCCATCGGCAGAGTCATACTGGCGTTGCGTAAAGTGGTAAAACGCCGACCCTTTATCCGCAATGTTCGGCCCCAGCGGCTGAAGATCCGGCCGGGCAATACTGCCGCTGCTGTAGAAGAGTGCGCCAATCGCCAGCGTCAGCAGCCCGCTCGTACGACCTGTTGTGATGCTCCCTGAACTCAACTTCACCTCGTCTGTCCCCCTGTTTTGTTGCTTCTGGCGTTATTGTTGGGCTGACACGTTAGCACAGCTTTTATGATAATGGTTCTCATTTCTTTTTCTGGCGTTGCCACAAACTGTATGCTGGGGGAGCGGGTGGCGGGATAAACGGAGATGACGAAGAGAAGGCCCCCTGTAGGCGGTCATAAAAGAAAATTCAGGAACGATCGTGAAGGTGACTCAACAGTTTTTTGACCAGCGGAGTGAGCGCAATAAACAGCAGCGCAATAATTACGATCAGCAAGAGCGTCAGCCCTTTATGGTGGCTGATAAGCACCAACAGCATCGCCAGCGTCATGGTATGATCCTTTAATAAATGGCGTTAACCACCGCCAAGGTGAATAAAATTCAACAGAATGGTCATGACCACCCAGGCCAGCAGCAGATAGCGTCGTTTATCGCGTCGAGCTTCCAGCGCAGCAAAATAGTTAGCGCTGTACCAGGTCGATATGATAATAGCCAGCGTGATGATGACCTGCCAGATCGCCTCGCTGAAACCGGTGACGCTGCTTATGCCACGAAAGCAGAGGACAATCGCAATACCGTTAAACGCATTACACATCAGCCATCCCCACAGACTTGCGGGTCGGCTAAATAAATATCCCAATCGTAAAACCAATGTCGTATTCACCCTGCTAAAATAATCGCGCTGTAAAATGCATTTTAACGATCGAACAGGTATTGATATAAATCAAAACTAATGGAATACCGCAGGAATCACTGGCGTACGGTGCTAACAGCGCGAGCAATAAACCTGAGGGTCAGTAGCCCTGGAGAATATTTAACTCATTGTTTTAATGGTTTTTTAGTTATGAGATGCCTGCGCTAATGCGCGTACTTCAAGCAAGTAGCAATACGTTGGTTTCTCTGGTTATTATTACCATTGAGGTTATAACGGGGAGAATCAGATTATTCGCCATGTTTGCTGGGCGAGGGGTGAAAATCCGACCGGGGCCAGAGCTCCGGTCGGTGTCATACTTAATGGGGCAAGGCGTTATGCTGCAGAATTTTCAGGAAATCATGTTTGTCGGAGATTAATGACAGTGCGTTAGCGATCAGCTCATCGCTAAATATCGAGGCAATTTCCTTGAGTACGTCAATATGCTCTTTCTCTTTCGCGATCACGCCGATGGCAATAAACATTACATTGCTCCGATCCCAGATTACGCCATCAGGAAACTGATAGATCTCAATCCCGGTTTTAAGGATGATATCCGTCGCGGATTTCGGCAAATGCGGCAGGGTGATGCCATTGCCTAAAAAGGTCGAGACCTGATGTTCACGCTCCAGCAGAAAGTGGACACATTCCTGATTGACATAGCCTTTGGCTTTAAACTCCGCGCCGATCATGGCGATGACTTCCGCTTTATTACTGGCTTTGCAGCCAATATGCAGATTATCCAGCGTGATGTTATCGATCATAACCAACCTCCCTGGTGAGACGAGTGGATTTTTTATCTTCATGGTTTGCTGACAGCTCTGCTTCTAACTGCTCAAGCGATTTATTGGAGGTCTCGGGCAGGGCAAAGACCACGAAAAGAATGGCTAAATAGTTAATGGCGGCGAAGATAAAGAAGACTGGCCCAAGGCCCAGTTTTGCCTGCAGTAGCGGGAACAGATAGCTGACCACCGCGTTCATGATCCACATGAAAAATACCGAGATCCCCATCGACAGTCCGCGGAATTTCAGCGGGAACAGTTCGGCTAATACCACCCAGGTAATAAAGCCCATGGAGCCCTGCATCACGCCGACGAACAGCGCGCCCAGCAGCCAGATGGCGGTAGCTTTCAGGTCACCCACCAGGGTGTAATCGACAGCGGCGATAATCAGATGCAGGGTTGCCATAATGGCGAAACCGTAGATGATGATTGTCTTACGTTTGAAGCGGTCGACAAGGAACAGTACCCCGATCAGCATACCGCCCACGGAGAAAACACCGTTCAGCACGTTGCAGATCAGCGAAGTACGCTCTGAGAAACCGGCGGCACTCAGGATTTCCGTACCGTAATACATAATGACGTTAACGCCGGTGGTTTGCTGCAGTGCGGCCCAGGTAATGCCGACCAGCAAAATTTTGAGGATCCAGGGTGTTTTGACAATCGTCGCAAAGGTGCTCTGGGCGCTGTACTTATTACCAGCTTCAATTTTGATCAGGGTAGAGATGTCATCGTACTCCTTCTGCGCGCGTTCCGCCGGGCGGATTTGTTTGAGGATATGCAGCGCTTCATCATGACGATTTTTGCTGATCAGCCAGCGCGGGCTTTCCGGCGCGCGCCACATGCCAACGAACAGGCAGATGGCCGGAATCGCTTGTACCAGCAGCATATAGCGCCAGACGTCCGGCAGATGGCCCCAGATGATGCCAATGATCGCGTTGATGGCAAACGCCGCCAGCTGGCCAATGACGATGGCGACTTCATTCAGGCCGGTCAGCTTGCCGCGCATCTCGGTAGGCGCCACTTCTGAAATAAAAGTGGGGGCGGTGACCGAAGCGCCGCCGACGGCATAGCCCAGCAGGGCGCGGGCAATCAGCAGGGTAGTGATATCGGGGGCCGCGGCGGAAAGCAACGCGCCGATGAGAAAAACAAAGGAGAGAAAGAGTAAATATTTACGCCGGCCGAAGTAATCGGCAAATTTGCCGCCAAACACGCTGCCCAGCGCGGCGCCGACCAGCAGAACGCTCATTACCAGCCCTTCGGTGGTTGGGGTCAGCGCCATGTACTGCTTCAGTGAGGAAAAGGCGCCGTTGATAACGCCGGTGTCGTAACCGAAAAGCAGGCCGCCGAAGGTGGCCACTAAGGTGATCTGATGAAGTCGTTTTCTCTGTTGCTGGTTCAGGTTTGTTATAAATGACATGGTAGTCCCTTTATTTTGTTGAACGACACAAGATAAAAATACATCTCCCCAGTCAGGATTTATCACGCCTGTGTTGTCGTATCTAACTGAATTAAATGATTTTCTTCTTTGTGTAATTGCTCAGCACAAGGCAGGGTACGCTAAGCAATGGCGGTCAAAGAGGTTTACGGCTTGGTGTTGACATGGATGTAGTCGATATCCGTTCTCCTTTGCGGGTTAGCGGTCTTTAGTGCGTCAGTCGCGACGACATTTGCCGATGAACAGCGCTCTGGTGTGGCACGTTGCTGTCGCTCCGGCGATTTACCGTGGTAAGAATATGGCACAAAGAAATGGAATGAACATGCAACAAGATCACATTATGAAAATTTAATTTCAAATCAGTGTTGCAGAATGGTAAATGCATGAAGCCAATCACAAAGGCTAAAGGGAGTATATCCCCATGAAAAGCAGGTTAAATTTACAGTAAGGTAATAACGATGTTGTTTTCAGTGGGTTAATGTAAATCGAAGAATACTACGCAGATCACATTTTTACGCCATAATATTGAAGAATAGAATTTATATTTCATTGTCACGATCGGGGCAAAATGAAGATAGAGGCCTTTTACCACCGGTCTGAAGGGGGAAATGAGCGATTCGCTTTGCCCACGGGGGCGGAGGTTAAGGATGAATGCATCACCGGGGGAAACACCGGGTAAAAATGCAGAGAAGGGGGATTCTCTGCATCTTACCCATCACGAAAAAGATCAGTGCAGTGCGGGCCAGTAGCCTTCGTTGGCGACGATCAGTTCATCGAGGATAGCTTTCGCCACCGAAGCGCTGGGCACCGTTTTCGACAGGGCGATGGCCTGCCACAGTTTCTGGTAACTGCCCTCAATCCAGGCGTCAACCACCAGTTTCTCAACTGCCACCTGCTGCTCCATCAACCCTTTCTGGAATGACGGGATTTTCCCCATCGCCAGCGGTTCCGGACCATTAACGCCCACCAGGCAGGGGACTTCCACCATCGCCGTCTCATCGAAGTTGGCGATGGCTCCGTTGTTCTCGACGATCAACAGCATCCGCTCCTGGGTGTTAAAGGCGATGGCGCAGGCGAGGTCGACGATAAAGGTGGCATGGGCCCCGGCATGGAAATGCGCGCCTTCCGCCGTGCCGCGACGGGTGATCTCCCGGGCCATATCAAAGACCTCTTTTTCGCGCCCGGCCATCACCTCGTTGGCCCGCGTAAACTCCGGGTCGGAATGCGCCACTTCATAGTCGGGGTAGAGATAGTATTTCAGATAGGTGTTAGGCAGCGTCGTCGGATCGAGGGCAAACACATCCTTCACCTTTTTAAAGGTCTCGATCCAACTCGGCGCCTTATGCTGAAAGTCTTCTTTTGGGCTGCTGTATCCCTGCTCCGCCACGTGACGCTTCAGCGCCGGCATCAAATCGTTACCGGCTTTATCGGTGATGCTGGTCCACCAGCCGAAGTGGTTCAGGCCATAGTAACGAACGTTCAGCGCTTTGCGCGACGGCAGGCCGAGGATGTCGGCGAACAGACCATCGATAGCCACCGGCATATCGCAAATGTTGATGATGCGCGCGTCGGGCCGCAGGCGACGGGTCGCTTCCGCGACGATAGCCGCCGGGTTGGAGTAGTTGAGCATCCAGGCCCCTGGTGCGTACTGCTGCATATAATCGACCAGCTCCAGCACCCCGGCAATCGAGCGCATACCGTAGGCAATCCCACCCGGACCACAGGTCTCCTGGCCCGGCACGCCATATTTCAGCGGGATCTTTTCATCCTTTTCCCGCATCTCATACAGGCCAACGCGAATATGCGCCATCACGAAATCGACGTCGGTAAAGGCCGCCTGCGGATCGGTGGTATAGCTGAACTTCACCTGCGGAAAGCGTTCAGCCACCAGGATGGCGCAGGCGTCGCCGATAGTCTTCTGACGCTGGTGATGGTTGTCATACAGACGGATCTCCCGCAGGGGAAAGCGCGACATATTTTCCAGTAACATCATCACAATCCCAGGGGTATAAGTACTGCCGCCGCCGGCAATGGTGACCACAAAATTATCTTTCATTTACCACCTCGTTATTCAATAACACCCAGACTGGCGTTGACCGCCGTTCGAATTTTGTTAACTCCCAGGCCATAGATAACCTGGACATGGTTTCCTTTAATCAGCACGCTGCTCCCGCCGCTCTCTTTCAACAGCGTCTGCTGGATAAGGGCGGGGTCCCGCACATCAACCCGCAGACGGGTAAAACAGTTGCCCACCGCACAGACATTCTCTTTCCCTCCCAGCCCGGCAATCACCAGCGCGCCTTTATCCGGATGCTCGCTATTAGCCTGTTGCGAATGCTCATCTTCGGCTGCGGTTTCGCGGCCCGGGGTGAGCAGCCGCAGACGGGTAATACAGAAGGTGCCGACCAGGTACATGGTCGCGGTTTCCAGCAGACCGAGGGCGACAAACACCGGCCAGCGCGTCGCGCTGACTCCCGCCGGGAGGTTATAGACGACGAAATCGATGAGGCCGTTAGTGGCGCAGACCCTGACGTGAAGCAGCCAGGCCAGCATCTGGAAAAAACCGTCCAGCAGGGAGTAGATAAGCCACAGCAATGGGGCGGTGAAGATAAAGAGAAACTCAAAAGGTTCGGTGATCCCCACCAGGACGGAGGTAACAATCAAGGGGATCAGCGTGACTTTCAGCCGCTGCTTATTCTCCGTTTTCGCCGTACGGTAGAAGGCGAGCGCCATGCCGGCGGTGCCAAAAATCTTCACCATCCCATAGGTGAGGAAACGGGCGGAATCACTGAGCGCGTCAACGGGGTGGCGGGCGATTTCGGCCAGGAAAATAGGCTTAGCGCCAATGACGGTCTGACCATCGATCAGCAGCTGACCGCCGATAGAGGTAAAAACGAACGGCGACCAGATCAGATGATGCAGCCCGGTGGGGATCAGGAACCGGTTGAGAAAGCCGTACAGGAAGACCCCGATGGCGCCAAAGGATTTCATAAAGCCGGTCAGCGCCGAGAAGCCCAGCTCCACTACCGGCCAGAGCGAACATGCCGACCAGCGGCAGCATCACGATCAGCACCAGCTTACTGTTGCCGTAGATCGACAGCGCGCCGCGAAACTCAATCCCAACCACGCGATTATGGACAAAGGCGACAGCGCAGCCAAGGATAATCCCAAGGAATACGCCCATATCGATAACCTGAAAACCGAAGATAAAAGTTTGTCCGCTGCCGTACAGTTGCGCGTTGGTGGCTCCGGTCGCCAGGCGATGGGTGAGGGTTAGCCAGCTATTATTCGCCGCCAGGTACATCAGCCAGGTCATGGCCGCCACGAAGGCCGCTTCGGCCTTGCGGGTTTTCGCCAGACCGCTGGCCAGCCCAAGGCAGAACAGAAACCCAAGATGGTTCATCAGCGCCCAGAGCATACTGGAGACAAATTTCCCCACCAGGTAGAGCCCGCTGCTTTCATCCACCCACAGCCGGTTGGTCGTCATGCTGAACAGGGCGATCAACAGGCCGATAGCTGGCAGATACAGCACCGGCCCGATCATCGCCTTGGAAAAGTCCTGAAGCTTTTTCACTCCAATCATGGTTGTCCTCTCGTCTTTGCAGACCGCTGTCATCACCTGATGAATAGGCTTATCAGACTAGGAGCAGACCACCGGGAACCCGAGCAGGAAAAGGGCCATCTGTGACGAAAGTCATATATATTATTGCTGGACAGATATATAAATATGGCGTGATTTATAGATGTGTCATTGTTGATTTTTTCGCTGCAAGATAAAAATAATCATTTAATTACATGAAGTTATTCATGTCTACCGTTGACTGGCGCCACTCCATCGAGACATCTAAAAGTGATTTATAAAAAGATTGCCACTGAACTGAGGACCCGCATCAACATCGACGACTATGCCGTCGGCGATATGCTGCCCAGCGAAAAAGCGCTCGCCGCGGAGCTGAAGGTCTCGGTGATGACGCTGCGCAAAGCGCTGGCGCTACTGGAGGAAGAAAAGTTGATCGCGCGGCGGCACGGCAGCGGAACCTGCATTGTGCGTAAAAGTAACTATCATGGCGGGGAACTGGAGGGCTTTAACTACCAGATGCAGGTGGTGGGCGTCACCAACTACCGTAACAAAGTTATTGAATTTACGCTGCTTGATGCCCCGCCAGCCATTGCCCAGCAGTTAAAGATCCAGCCGGGGGAGAAAGTGTATTACGTCAGAC
>OKDE01000415.1_pt1 | contig 12789 bp, 14 predicted proteins | sample 1613501 | NCBI WGS metagenome assembly OKDE01 (sample SAMN04436860, study PRJEB24849) | human gut metagenome | biome: human gut; feature: NICU; material: stool | host: Homo sapiens | place: USA: Saint Louis, MO | collected 2011-09-07
CTCTTTAAGTCATCTTAAATGACTCTGAGGTGTCTGTTAAACGCGTGGCGATTCAGATAGATGGTTTGAAGTGTTTCCAATTGACTTTTGAAATTAATTTCCTTAAAGCATCCCTTTCAAACTCTTTACCATATTGTTTTATCCATTTCATTTTATAAACCCTACAGGATATTTCCATCATGTTAACCTTTGGAGTTAAAAAAGGAAATAGCCTCATAAACCAATATAGGTTAAAGTAGTGTTTGTACTCTTAATAGTGGTACAGCAAGATACAGATAATCTTTGACTGGCTCCCCATTGATTAATACACCGTGATGTAAGCCATGTCCGCTCCTGGCACAAAGCTGACGTCTCAGCATGTGTATGACCGTAAAAGCTACATTTAGGTGATTTAGCCGATCTCGGGTTATGACGTTGCGCTTGAGCGTCATGATGATAAACAAATATTGCACTGACCCCACGCCCGTAGACAAATTCTGTCCTCACAATGAGGCCTGTTCGAAGTCCTCCGGACTGACGCCGCCGAGATGACTGTGCGCCGGGCCCTTTTGTAGAACACTTCTATGTGATCGAAGACATCGGCTCGGGCCAGATCCCGGGTTTTGTATATTCTCTTCCTGATGCGTTCTTTTTTCAGTGAACTGAAGAACGATTCGGCCACCGCATTATCATGGCAGTTGCCACACCTGTTCATGCTCGGGGCCAGGTTATTAGCCCGGCAGAAGCGCTGCCAGTCGTCGCTGCCGTACTGGCTGCCCTGGACGCCCTTCTAAGAGTCAAGCTGTTATCGGGATACTGTTGATCCGCCTGTTTTGATTGCGCAGTAACGTGTAAACTTCGCGGGAGATATATCGCTTTAGACAGCGTATCGCGTCCATTTTTGTATGTCCTTCGGCTACACGCCTGGCGACATATTCCTTTGTTTTTGCGTCAGTTCGTAAGCGTCCGATGGCGATGATGTGAAGTGCACTATTTGCAGCACGATCTCCACCACGATTAAGTCGGTAACGGTTCGTTTTTCCAGAAGAAACGGGGACCGGGCTGACACCACACAGTGCCGCAAATCCTGATTCTGATCTTAACCGTTGAGGATTGTCTCCGGCAGTGATCAGCAACTGTGAAGCGCTTTCGTATCCGATAGCATTACGTTTAATCAGCTCAGGTGCCAACTCGTCGACAATTGCCGCAATCATGACATCCAGATCAGCGATTTCGTCATGTAACTCGAGATAGCGTCGGGCAAGGGACTTTAATGAAATGCGATAAACGTTGGTTACATTGCGGTATTCACTGGCATCAGGTCTCCAGGAACCCAGGGTCCTGATGAGCTGCATGCGCGTCATATTTCTGAGCTGTTCACGTAATTCATCCGGGGCAGAGATAATATTTGAATGGATAATCTGGAGAGCGACTCTGCGGGCTGATATTGCTGTTTTTCGGCAAGTTTTTAATACCCGCAGGGACTCAATCATGCCATCACGCGTTTTGGGAGTAACTGTCCTGATGCCTGAGAATGCTGCATGAGCGGCACATTCAGCATCAATTGTGTCACTTTTACCCCGTTTGCGTCGCTCCATCCGGTCTGGAGCAGTCACCTCAAGAACTTCTAACCCGGCGTTCTGAAAATAACGAAGCAAACCGGAACCATAGGTACCTGTGCACTCAACACCAATTCGCTTTAATGTCCCAAACGAGGTCATCCATGCCAGCATCTGCCGGTAACCTTGTCGTGTTGTGGAGAAATACTGAGTCCCAAGGACTTTATTGTTCTGATCTACGACAGCGGCAACGTGCAAATCTTTATGTGTATCCACGCCACCCACAACGGCAGCTTCGGTAACTTTATCAACCATGACAGAGCTCCTGTGAGGAAACAGAGTTGAATCTCCAGACAGATAACCTGGACAGGACAGTAACGAGACAAGCCGTCAGGCCCTTCTTGAGTCACGCGCATCGGTGAGGAGATGCCTCGCATGAAGGCGCTTCCGGCAACCGACGGGTCCAGGGCAGGACACAAAAGGTCGATCGCTGTGTGAGTCAGGATGCGGGAAGGTCTTCACTGCATCAGTAATCACACCAATCTGGTTAAACGGCAAACTAAGTGGTGGTAAAGACTGACATCGGCATTATTACTATCGCTATGTACGATAACCTCACCGTCCGGTTTTCGACGCCAGACGGCCATCATCAGCGCGTCGAGAGCCAGTTCGCGAGAGAGAGTGGGCTTCATCGACCAGCCAACCACGTTACGGGCGAAGAGATCGATAACCACCGCCAGATACAGCCAGCCCTGCCAGGTGCGGATATTAGTTATATCAGTGACCCAGACCTTATTCGCCCGGACAACGGTGAACTGCCGCTGCACGCGATTAGGGGCAACCACTGAAGGTCGGCCAGCGATACGACGAGCCGCGTACGGCTTTAATCCGGTTCAGTTGCATAATACGACCCACCCGGTTTTTGCCGCAGGTTTCACCGATTTCGTTCAGATCGCCATGAACCCGCCGGTAACCGTATACGCCTCCGCTCAGGGAATATGAGTCGCGGATAAGCGTCAGCAGGCGCTGGTTATCTTTATCCCGCGCAGAAACCGGATTATGCAGCCACGCATAAAACCCGGCCCGGGCAACGCACAAAACCCGACACATCGTCATGACACCCCATACAGTGCAGTGTTCATTGATAAAGCGGTACTTCAGTCGGGCTCCCTTGCAAAGTACCGCGTGGCCTTTTTCAGGATATCCCGTTCTTCTTCGGTGCGTTTTAGCTGTGCCCGTAGTTTCAGGATCTCGCTTTTGGCTTCCGGTAAATCCCGGGCATGCTGCTCGCTGTTGTCAGGTTTAATAGCCCGTAACCACTTATAGAGACTGTGTGCGGAAACGCCCAGACGGTCAGATACTTCGGCGACGGAATAACCGCGTTCCGTTATCTGAAGCACGGCTTCTTCCTTAAATTCAGGTGTAAAACGTGGTGTGCCCATACGCTGATCATGCTCAAACTTTAGGGCAGGATCGTCTACCGGGGTGGTGTCAGTCCAATACAGTCTGGCCGCGAGGTGGAAAATCTTGATTTGCGCGCATTCGATTATGGCGTGCAAACAATACGCAAACTATGCTTTAGCGCTAGTTGGGGTGAACATGTGTAGTTGAGTTTAAGGATAAACGCCGGTTGCTTAAACGCCACACATCAACTAGCCATGATTAAACAAGATGGTATGATCTGATGATGAGTTCAACTGGATTCTTAATTGGTTAGAAACTAAACAAGTTCTATAAAAATGTGCCCCATGATCAGTTTTCATTAATTTATAGGAAACGTACTACGATTTAATCGAGAACGTAACACTGTTCATGTTCAAAAGCATAACGAAAAGTTATTTTGACTAGTGTTAAAATCAAATGGTAATCTAAAGTGAGCATGCAAGTTAAATCCTTAAACAATTCAAAATTTAGGTGTTTCTATGAATAATGAATCCGCAATGCCCTTCCCAATAGAATTTTTTAAAATGAATGGTGTTTATGGGTACAAAAATCTTTCTATGACAATGAAAGGTAAGTCAACAATCTTTGTTTCAGAAAATGGTTCAGGGAAAACAACGATACTTAACGCATTGAATTATGTATTGAAAGGAGAGTTTTCAAAACTTAAAAACTCTTCATTCAAGACGATTGAAATAAAATTGACAGGTATTGAAGATTCTATAATTTTAGATAAAGAAACAATAAAAAATACACCACCAGAACTTCAAGATTTAATAACGGATTCTCTTAGTCTAATGGACGTTGACTTTTGGGATGAACATCAAATTGAGGATGTTTATATTGCTATTTCCTCTGTTAATGCCTTTGCGCCGTTTACTCTTCCTGAATCCAACATCATTCGAGGGCTTTATAACGCTTCGGAACTTCCTATGTCTGATTTTTTAGTAACTTTAAAAGAGTTGAAAACTAAAATTGAAAATACATTAATTCCACATGATACTGAGTTAGCTAAATTACTTGAAGCATTGTCGAGTTATGAGGTTATTTATCTTCCAACCTACCGAAGAGTAGAAAAATCTTTCGATCTTAATATGAAAGATGATTCTAGGCGTAGAGCTATGGCAAGGAAAGGTAGACTTAAATTTAATAACCAAGACAGAATTTCTTATGGTTTAAGAGATGTAGAGGAAACACTTAGCGCAATTACGCTGGATATTGAAAGGCAATCTAGCGCCGGTTATCGCTCACTCAGTGCGACGATGCTTGATGACCTTATTAGGCACGAACATAGGATTAAGCAAGCAGATAACAACGTTTTACCAGAAATAGAGGATCTTACACGATTTTTGAGTCGTTTGGATAAGCCTAGAGTTAATTATCAAACAGTATCTTCATATGGAAAAATAGCGCCACTTATTGAAAATCTTAAAGATTTATATGCAAAAGATACAATTAAAGAAAATCATTATCTAAACTATTTTCTGTCTAAGCTAAATCCTATTATTCAAGATACTAAAGAGCAAGAATCAAAAATTGAGACGTTCGTGGCTATTTGTAACAAATACTTAAAAACTGCTGGTGATTCTAAATTTCTTACTTTCGATCCATCTAAACTGGAAGTGGTTGTCTATGACGATTTCTCGGGTGAGGAAATACAATTGAATGACCTTTCATCCGGTGAGAAACAAGTCATATCGTTAATGTCTATTCTTTATCTTTATGATAACTCAAATAAGATAATTTTGATTGATGAGCCAGAATTATCATTATCTCTTCCTTGGCAGAAATTATTATTACCTGATGTTGATCAATGCAATACCGTATCGCAGGTTATAGCTATAACGCATTCACCATTTATATTTGATAATGAGCTGGCTTCTAACGCCACCCCTATGCGTGTTACGAAACAATTAATTTAGTGATGGATTATTATCATGGTAGATACTAATTTACAATTACTCGACAGTTTACGCATGGCTCAATCAACAAAAGATTCCTTAATGCAAACTGTGTTAATGGCACTATCTAAGTGTCAATCTATTATTGTTTTTGAAGGTGATACTGACTATCAAGTCTACGATGAATGGCTAAAAGATACACCTAAATACAGAAGTTCTGAACATATTTGCGCAAAAGGTAAGTCGCAACTTATTGAGTTATACAAGCATGCGATCGATATTAATCATGTTGAGCTAATAAATTGTTGCAAGTTTTTTGTTGATCATGATTATGATTTAATATCTTATAATGATAATTGCATCACTACACTAAACTGTTATTCTGTCGAGAATTATCTGGTTAATGTAGATGCCATAAGTAATATCTTAAAAGATGAGTTCCATTTGGATGGAAGAAAAATAATCGAGCGTAATCTCCTCATTGAACACTTTCTTGAGGATTTAGCTGTATTTAATGAAATGGCTAAGGAACTATGTTTACCTCTTTTCTTAAAGCATAACATAGAGGGTAGAGCTAGATTTTATAATAAAATAAGTGATTTGATAGTTATTGAGTATCAAAATGTTAGACTCAAAGATAATGCATCTGACAGTATGCCGGATATTGTTCCATCTGAAGAAGTTAATCGTTTGAAAGCAGAGTTTGAAAGACTGCCTTATGAGCGAAGTATCAGAGGGAAGTATCATTTTGAGTTTGTAAAAAAATGGCTAGTAAGTTTAAGGGAAGTAATAAATTCTGAGCAGTTATTGGATATTCCAAGGGTTAGCAAGGACCCTGCACAAATGGACATGCGTCGTTTCGCTAGTGCTACAATTGCACCACAGGAATTGATGAACTCTGAGTGTCTAAGGCATTAATTACTGTGGAGGCCTCATTTGTTTGAGGCCTCAAATGAATAGATCTCTTTTCTATAGTCGAGAGTAAAAAGTAGATGGCGTTTCGACTAAATTAGACTTCCATTATCTCCGCGCTTAGAAGCCGCCAGTAGTTTGCCTTGTGGTTTCACTATCCTGGTCATTTGTGAGCTCCGAAAGCGTTGCAAAAGCCGAGAGATACGTTTATAAGTATACTGTATATGAATACAGTAATTCATTGCGGAGGGAAAAATGAAAATTGAGTTAACCATTGATCGCATGAAGAAACTTCCTGATGGAGCTATATCTGCGCTCGAGTCAGAACTGCTCAAAAGATTCAGCAAACAGTTCGATGAATGCCAGCTTACGATTAAGCGTGCCAGTAATGATGGTTTGACTGTTTTCGGGGGCGACAAGAAAGAGGTCGAACATATCGTGCAGGAGACCTGGGAAAGCGCGGACGAGTGGTTTTATTAATCGCGTGAATTTCACTGGAGCAGTTTCAAAGAGTATCGCTGTTTGCGTTCCCCTGGCTGTTCCCGATTACTGTTTACCGCGTCAATAAGTCGCTCTGGGGGAAATAGTGTGTAGTGCAGATGCCTTTAATGCAGATGATCAATGGTATGACGGGGTCAGAAGGGCCGATAAAGCAGTTATCTATAGCTTCCCGGCGGAAGGGAGATATCTGGTTTATCGAGTAAATGGAATAGTTTCATTACGACCGTTACTCGAAGAGGAAGAAATCTTCACTCTCAACGGGTTTATGCAATTTGCAAAACGGCTGGGGTACCGAGTTACACCACCGTCTGATATTATTCTTTCATAGGCCTGAACACCCTATACCTGATGCGCCACGGAGAGAACCATGGCGCTAGAATTACAACTTATCAAACACCACTCAGGAATACTGATCCCGGCTACGCCCGAGACCAGCGATATCCTGCAATCCAAAACCCGACTCGGCGATGTTCTTGTTGCCGAGTTCAAGCGTGTACGTAACCCTGCATTTCACCGGCGCTTTTTCGCGCTTCTCAATCTCGGTTTTGAATACTGGGAACCAACCGGCGGGGCTATCTCTAGCAACGAGCGGAAGCTGATTACCGGCTACGCCAAATTCCTGGCTTCTTATGGCGGGAATGAGGGCGCGCTAATCGATGCTGCTGAGCAGTATCTTGAGCAGGTTGCTTATCGGCGCGTCACAAATGGCATTAGCCTGTGCAAATCCTTCGATGCTTACCGCTCATGGGTGATCGTCGAGGCAGGGCACTTCGATGCTATTCAGCTACCTGACGGCACACTCAAAAAGCATCCTCGCAGCATTTCATTCGCCAACATGGACGAACTGGAATTCCAGCAGCTCTATAAAGCTGCGCTCGATGTTCTATGGCGCTGGGTCTTGTCCCGTTCATTCCGCAGTCGCGATGAGGCTGAAAATGTCGCCGCGCAGCTGCTTGGCTTTGCGGGGTAATGGGGATGAAGAAAACCTGGTTCCACCACACCGATTGCAGCACCGAACAGGCAGACGAACTGGTTAAGCGTTACAAAGCGCGCGGCGTTCGGGTTGAGCGCAGCCTTAACCCGGATTACGTTACCTGGACTGTCAGTGCATTCCTACCGACCTCAAATACACCAGCGCGCCCGGATAGCCGCTGGCGAAACCGGATGTGGGGGTGAACGTGAAGACATATCAAATCACTTTACCCTGGCCGCCGAGCAATAACAGGTATTACAGGCACAACCGCGGGCGTACACACATTAGTGCTGATGGCGTCGCGTATCGCTATGCGGTGGACAGCGTCATTCGAAGGGCTCGTCTTAATATCCGGACGGCTGCACCACTCAAAATCCTAATTGAATGTCACTTGCCCGACCGCCGGCGCCGCGATCTGGATAACCTGCAGAAGGCTGCATTCGACGCTTTAACCAAGGCGGGGTTCTGGCTGGATGACTGCTAGGTTGTCGACTATCGCGTTGTGAAAATGCCTGTCGTTAAGGGCGGGAAATTAGAACTCACCATTACCGAGCTGGAGACCGCATGAATCTTGAAAATACCCTCAAATATCACTTCGCCAAATCGACAATGATTAGCGACTCTCCGCGTGCTACTGCGTCAGACTCATTAACCGGGACGGATATCATGGCCGCTATGGGTTTGACACAAGAACGGGCAGCATTGGGGTACAGCGCCTTTCTCGGGAAGATGGGTATCAGCAACAATGACCGGGAGAGGGCGATCGAATTGCTGGCCCAGTACGCGTTGACTAAGTGCGATCGGGTTGCTGCACTTCGCAAACTGGATGCCGGGGTTAAGCCACTGGTGATGCATCAGTTGGCCACCTTCGCTTTCGAGGATTATTCTCGCAGCGCCGCCAGCGTGAAGCAGTGCGATGGCTGCAATGGGGAAGGGTTTATTGACGCTGATGTATTCAGCATGAAGTCTCACACTCCGGCTAAAGAGAAGAAATTCGTGAAGATGTCTTTGCACATGGGCGTCGAAGATATTCGACCTTCTGAGTACGAGGTGCGCAGACAGGTCAGGGAGATAGCGCGCGTTCTCTGCCCTCAGTGTAAGGGCAAGAAGGTTGTTAGTTGTGCCTGTAGAGATTGTCATGGACGCGGGAAAGCCGTTAATCAGGCTCTTACAGAACGGCAGGGCGTTCCGGTTTTGACCGATTGTAAGCGCTGCAGCGGGCGCGGATATGAGCGAATCCCATCGACCGAGGCATACGCCGCGGTGTGCATGATAACGGATGAAATCAGCCTCAATACATGGAAGAAGTCTGTTAAGCCATTCTATGATCAGCTCATCACCAGGTTTGACATCGAAGAGGCTTGGGCTGATGCGCAGCTGAAGCAGATAACAAAGTAGGGCGTTAATTCATCGTGAGCTATTTACTTTTCCCGAATCTGTGGTAATTTTGCTCTAACGATGGGTTATTGCCTTCGTTTAAAGCCCTGCGGTTAACCCCGCGGGGCTTTTTGCTACTGGCGATTTATGAATTATTGAAGAGCTAGCGCTGTAACGGAAAAAATAAGCGATGCCTCGCCAGCTGCGAGCCTTTTAGTATCCATGGAAGAAGAAGCGAATCTTCAAGCCGACAAATTTCAAAACTGGCCAGACATAATGCTGGATTAAATATAGGACTGGTGGAACAACCAATGTCGCACCAGTTGCGCAGAGTGCGTATACCGCCGAGTCCTTTGCGATTAATGAGTAATTTAGGTTAAGTGTTTCAAGATTAATTGCATTGGCTGTACTCGAACCTACAAATCCAGAGCCAAAAACAACCAGAAACACGTAAAGTGATACTGTTATGAGCCTTAAAATTAACCGAATGTATTTCACGATGAACACCTGCTGATTGATGTCATCGTTTTACACAAATGCCATCTTTTTAGCTAGCTTCTAGGTCGCTTGGTTCTAAATAATATACTGTTCATTGCCTTACCCTCACATTGCCAGCCTGTCGCTGGCTTTTTCATTTGAGGCTCCTAGAACCATCATCGACACGCCTTCTTGTTAAATCGTCCCGACGGACAGACCCTTTTCAAACACACAGCACCCGCTAACTACGCGAGGTGAGAGTATGTATCGCATGGACAAACTAACCACCGGTGCTGCTTACGGCGCTTCAGCCGGTAGCATCCTAAACGGCATGCTGAATGCCTATAGTCCCGAGCAGTGGAACGCTATCGGCGTGCTGGTGGGCATCATCGTCGCTGTACTGACCTATCTGACGAATCTCTATTTCAAAATCCGCGAAGACAGGCGCTTGAAGGCGATCCGTGCGCTAACCAGCTTGTTCCTTCTGCCGCTGCTGACAGCCTGCGGGAATACGCAGACAGTTTACGTCCCGGCTCCAGTGGTGCCGATAAGCACTGACCTGACCGCAGACACGCCGATCCCCGGAATGGTGGCTCCGTTCACATGGCAGGCAAGTCTGGAGTTAAACGCTCAGCTCTACACGGCGCTTGGGCAGTGCAATCTGGATAAGGCGGGGATTAGGCGGATAGAATCAGCAAGGAACAAGTTAAAGTGACAATTTTAGTAGCTTAATTAGTGAATTAAATTAATAAAAAAAACATATAATTCCTACTTTAAAATGGAGGTTGTATGAGCTCATTAAAACTTGTAAGTACTGTAAAATTCGCAAATTCTAAAGGTAGTGAAGCCAAATATGAGATTTATCACGATGCAGTTAGCAATGATTACCAAGCAGAGGTGTCATATCTAACTGACGTATTGTCTACTGCGGGTTTCACTGCAAGGGTATGGTATAAAACTCCGCTAACCATCTATCGGCTCCCTGGGAACACTATCTCAGACCTTGAAGATAGCTGCAAAGACCATTTTGAAAGTAACTAAAAGAAAAAAAACCGCCTTCGGGCGGTTTTTTTTGCCATCACCATGGGTGGACTCATCGTAATGGCAATATCCCCATAGGCAATGCGCTGAAAGCGATGTTGTCGATGGTGACTCTTGCCCGAGTGGCGATTGGAGGCCTGGCTGGTTCCGTTCTGATTGCGGCAAAAGCGGGGTCGGACTACTTCACCGCCTACGACGAAATCAACAAGGCCATTATCAGGACTGGCAATATTGCCGGCACGTCAGCGCTTCAGGTTATGGCTTCCTCCCAGTCTATTGCTGCCTCTACTGGCGCGACTGTAGGAACCGTTCAAAGTCTGATGACTGAGCTGGTTGGCATGGGATCGCTGACACAGCAGCAACTTGAAAAAGCAGCGGGCTCCACTGCGCTGGCGGTTCAGACCGGTATAGTCTCGGCGCAGGACATCACCAAAGCCTATAAGGACATCGAAAAAGACCCTGTTAAAGCGCTGCAGAATCTCAACGAACAATATAATTTCCTGACCGTTTCACAACTTAAGCATGTTGACGATCTGATAAAGCAAAAGGATCAGACCGCGGCCGTTACGCAGGCTATGGATCTGTTTGGCAATACAATGGCAGAACGTGGAGAGCAGGCTTACGACTCGCTGACACCGTTTGGTCGCCTGTGGCTGGATATCAAAGACTGGGCGTCTGAGGCAATGCTGAATATTGGCCAGTGGGTTGCTGAGCTGGCATCAAACACACTTAAGGAATTCAACGCAATTTATTACAGCGTTGCGATAGTTTTCCAGAAACTGAACCAGATCATTTCCTCCTCTATCGCTGCCGCGATTAATCTCGTTCCTGACTGGGCGAAAACAGAGACTCTGCAGTCCTGGCAGGACTACAACGAACAAATGGCCGGTGCTTATGGTGAAAGCATCTCTCAGCTGAGAAAAGACTGGGATGCGGCTGATATCAGTGCAGGTAAATACCTCGATACGACCAGAAAGATAAGTACCGCAACCACCCAGAAGGATCGTGAAGGAGTCGCTTCTTTTGGCAAAAAGACCAAAACCGGAAAGCAGGGCACTTTATCGGCTGGCGATCGCAGCACGGATGCCGCCCAGGCTGAGCTACTGGCGCTTCAGGTACAGTTACGCGCGCTGCAGCAGCATAAAGTGCTGAACGACACTATCAGCCAGCAGCGCAAAGACTTATGGACTACTGAAGCAAAATTTCATGTGCTGGAGGAGGCCTCGCGTTCACGTTCACTGACAAAGCAGGAACAATCCCTGCTGGCGAGTAAAGACCAGGTGCTGCAGTTAGCGCGCCAGAAAGCCCTGTTAGGTGATCAGATTACCGCACAGGAACAGCTTAACAAGCGCATGGATACCTCTCAGAAATACGTCACGCAGATGGCTGAGAAACAGGCTGCATTACTGGGTGGCGCGGGGATGAGTGACCGCCAGGCGCAGCGAGAGCTGGCAAAAAGTCAGCTCGCCGCCGGCTGGCAAAATACTGGTGGTTCGCTGGATGAAGAGGGATATCAGAAACAGCTTAAGGCAGCTAATGATTACTATGATGCTGAAGATCAGCTGCGGGGTGACTGGCTGACAGGCGCGAAAAAGGGCTGGGCGGAGTTTGAAGACAGCGCGACAAATGTTTACTCCCAGGTTCAGACGGTTACCAGCAACGCGTTCACCGGCATGGCCAGCACCCTGACTGATTTCTTCACCACAGGTAAATCTAACTTCTCAGATTTCCTGTCTACCTTCCTTATCCGGAATAAATATCGCACCGGCGACGGCTGCGACTATGCCGGTATCCGCTATTTCGACAAAAACAACAACCCAGTAAGCGATCCGTCTTTGGACGAATGCAACGGCACGCTTACGGCCTGCAAACTTCGGTTCGGTGAACACAATGAACTTCCTTTCGGTGGTTTTCCGGGAACATCTTTGATCAGGAGTTAACATGCGTCAAAAAACAATTCAGGCCATCCTGGCGCATGCAGCGAAAGAATATCCCCGCGAATGCTGTGGTGTGATAGCGCAGAAAAGCCGCGTGGAACGCTATTTCCCATGCAGGAATCTGGCTGCCGAACCAACAGAACAGTTTCACCTTGCGCCAGAGGATTACGCTGCTGCTGAAGACTGGGGCACGATAACGGGAATCGTTCATAGCCACCCGGACGCGACGACCCAACCAAGCGAACTGGACAAGGCTCAATGCGATGCAACGTTGCTGCCCTGGCATATTGTCAGTTGGCCGGAAGGAGACTTTCGCACCATTAGTCCTCGCGACGCATTGCCATTGATCGGGCGCCCGTTTGTGCTTGGACACTATGACTGTTGGGGGCTCGTGATGAGCTATTACTGGCAGGAACATGGCATCGAATTGAAGGATTACCGTGTTGATTATCCGTGGTGGGAGGACTCCTATCCGGACAATTTCTATCAGGATTGCTGGTATGAGTGTGGTTTCCGCGAAATCGACGGTCCGCTGCAACCGGGTGATATGGTGATCATGCAAGTTCAGTCTAACAAATGGAACCATGCCGGCATATTGCTTAAAGGTGATATTTTACTTCATCATCTTTACGGTCATTGAATCGCCACGGATAATCTAGACACTTCCGAGCCGTTGATAATACTGGTTTTCA
>OKDE01000416.1_pt1 | contig 12593 bp, 8 predicted proteins | sample 1613501 | NCBI WGS metagenome assembly OKDE01 (sample SAMN04436860, study PRJEB24849) | human gut metagenome | biome: human gut; feature: NICU; material: stool | host: Homo sapiens | place: USA: Saint Louis, MO | collected 2011-09-07
CATGACAATCGCGATCTGCTGGGACACGTCCATATTGCGGATAACCACCGTTATCAGCCGGGGAGCGGTACGCTGGATTTCACTGCGCTGTTTGACCAGTTGCGTGAAGATAATTATCAGGGTTACGTCGTGTACGAAGGGCGTGTACGGGCAGAGAACCTGCCGGAAGCGTACCGTCAGTCACTGGCCTGGCTGCGTACCTGCTAAGAGGATTTCTGTGAAAAGTGCACTGACAAGCTCTCCGCTACGCATCGCCATTATCGGCGCCGGGCAGGTGGCGGATAAAGTTCATGCTTCGTACTACTGCACCCGCAACGATCTGGAACTGGTGGCTGTCTGTGACAGCCGCCTGTCACAGGCGCAGGCGTTGGCAGAGAAATACGGCAATCCGCAGGTTTGGGACGATCCTCAGACGATGCTACGCGAGGCTAAGCCAGATATCGTCAGCATCTGTTCACCCAATCGTTTTCATTATGAACACACCATGTTGGCGCTGAACGCCGGATGCCATGTGATGTGTGAGAAACCTCCGGCGATGACGCCAGCCGAGGCGCTGGAAATGTGTAACACGGCGCGTCGAATGGGGAAAGTTCTGGCTTATGATTTTCATCATCGTTTCGCACTGGATACGCAGCTGCTTCGTGAGCAGGTGATGGCCGGCGTGCTGGGTGAAATCTATGTCACCAATGTCCGCGCTTTGCGCCGCTGCGGCGTGCCCGGCTGGGGGGTATTTACCAACAAAGAACTGCAGGGCGGCGGGCCGCTGATTGATATCGGCATTCATATGCTTGATGCCGCCATGTATGTCCTGGGTTTCCCTGCGGTAAAGCGTGTGACCGCGCACAGCTTTCAGAGGCTGGGAAACCGCAAAAGCACCGGCCAGTTTGGCGAGTGGGATCCTACGCAATACACCGTTGAGGATGCCCTGTTTGGCACGATTGAATTCTGTAACGGCGGCATTCTGCGTCTGGACACCTCCTTTGCGCTTAACATCCGCGAGCAGTCCATCATGAATGTCGCTTTCTGCGGCGAAAAAGCGGGAGCAACGCTGTTCCCGGCGCACATCTATAACGACGAAGCCGGGGCGTTAGTCACCCTCGCGCAGCGTGAAGAGGCTGATGACCAGCGACATTTACGCAGTATGGATGCCTTCGTACGCCATGTGCAGGGAGAGCCCGTCATGATCGCGGATGCAGAACAGGGCCTGGTTATTCAGCAGCTTGTCGCCGCGCTTTATGAATCAGCAGAAACAGGGGAACGCGTGACATTATGCTGAACGTGTCTGTCTTAACTGATCCGGGCTTTTGTCCTCACAGCCTGAATAAATACGCCTCTGTTATGGCCTGCGGCAATGGCTACATGGGCATTCGCGCTGCGCATGAAGAAGATTACACCCTGCAAACCAGAGGCATGTACCTTGCGGGTCTGTATCATCGTGCGGGACGCAACGAAACCACCGAGCTCGTCAATCTGCCCGATATCACGGGCATTGATGTTGAGCTGGATGGCGTCAATTTCACGCTCCTTGCAGGGGAGATTCTGGAGTGGCAGCGCGAGCTGGCCTTTGCCAACGGCGAGCTGCATCGTCGCGTTGTCTGGCGTTCGCCCGACGGAAACCGTTACCGGCTGGAAAGCCGTCGTTTTGTGTCGCTGGACCAGTTGCCTCTGGTGGCCATACAGCTTTCGATCACACCGCTTGATGCTGCTTCGCAGGCCGTGCTGAAAACCGGTATTGATGCAACGCAAACGAACAGCGGCAGACAGCATCTGGATGAAATCTCGGTCAGAGTCTTTGACCAGCACTACATGCAGGGCGTGTATGAAACGCAGGACCGGGCGTCAGACGTCGTCGTTTCGGCGTTTTGTCAGCTCTCAACGAAGAGCGACAGCTGTTTCACCGCCAAAAATCGTCGTCTCAACGTGCACCATTCCCTGACGATTGCGCAGGGTGACACTGTCACGCTTGAAAAAATTGTCTGGGTAACCCATCGCAGTGATAAAGCGCTGTCGCAGGAGTCTTTCGCTCGCAACGCGCTGGCCGATCTCAAAGTCTGCGCAGCAAGAGGCTACGACGCCTTGCTGGAAAGTTCAGCGTATGCCTGGAAAGCCGTCTGGCGTGACGCTCGTGTGGAAGTGACGTCTGCGGAACCTCAGGATCAGATGGCGCTGGATTATGCGGTCTGGCACCTGACCACGATGACGCCTGCCCATGACGAGCGAAGCAGTATCGCCGCGAAAGGGCTGACGGGAGAGGGGTATAAAGGCCACGTATTCTGGGATACCGAAATATTCTTGCTGCCTTTCCATCTCTTTACTCGCCCGCAGATTGCCCGCAGCCTGCTGCGTTATCGCTGGCTTAATCTTGCTGGCGCCCGGGAGAAAGCCCGTCGTAACGGCTGGCCCGGCGCGTTGTTCCCATGGGAAAGCGCGGCGAGTGGGGAGGAAGAAACGCCAGAGTTTGCCGCTATCAACATCCGTACCGGGATACGCCAGAAGGTGGCCTCCGCGCTTGCTGAGCATCACATCGTGGCAGATATCGCCTGGGCAGTCGTCGCTTACTGGCAGGCGACACATGATGATGCCTTTATGCGTAATGAGGGTCTGACGCTGCTGATGGAAACCGCCTCGTTCTGGATGGGACGCGCAACGGAAATCAATGGTCGTCTCGAAATCCATGACGTAATAGGGCCGGATGAATACACCGAGCATGTGAATAACAATGCCTACACCAACTATCTGGCCTGGCACAACGTTGCCTGTGCCCGTCAGTTTATGGCGATGTTTGGGCGTGAAGATGCGCGTTTTACGGAGAATGCCACGCAGTTCCTGGCGCGCTTATGGCTGCCAGAGGTCGATGCAGAGGGTGTGATCCCGCAGGATGACTCCTTCATGTCAAAACCTGCCATTGATCTGAACCGCTATAAAGCCAAAGCGGGTAAGCAGACGATTCTGCTCGATTATTCCCGTGCGGAAGTGAACGAGATGCAGATCCTGAAACAGGCCGATGTGGTGATGCTTAACTACCTGCTGCCGGAACGGTTTACGCCGCAGCAGTGTGCCGCCAATCTGGCGTTTTATGAGCCACGCACGATCCATGATTCGTCATTGAGCAAAGCCATTCACGGGATTGTTCTCGCGCGATGCGGTGACACGCAGGGGGCCTATGCCTTCTGGCGTGATGGCATCGGCATTGATTTGGGTGACGATCCGCACAGCAGTGATGAAGGGATACATGCTGCCGCCACCGGTGCGATCTGGTCTGGCGCGGTTCAGGGGTTTGCTGGCCTACAAATTATCGAAGGGGAACTGCATCTTGCGCCGAAACTGCCTGCTCACTGGCAGAAACTGGCATTCCCACTGCGGTGGCGCAACGCAAACCTGCATTTCACCTATGAAAACGAGGTGTTAACCATTGAAACGACCGCACCTGCCAAGCTAACGCTGTGGGGCAAAACGCTACATGTGTCGGCGCGAAAAGTTATCACCCGTAAGGACTTTCTTGCATCTGAAGATGGGACCGCTACCACGGAGGGGCACCATGGCGCTTAAGGCTGTTGTATTCGATCTGGACGGTGTGATCACCGATACCGCACACCTCCACTTTCTGGCCTGGCGAGCCGTGGCGGAGGAAATTGGCATCACCTTCGACGAAGTCTTTAACGAACAGCTGAAGGGAATAAGCCGTATGGATTCTCTTCTGCGCATTCTGAAGCATGGCGGAAAAGAGGGGATGTTTAGCGATGAGCAGTGCCTTGCGCTTGCGACGAAAAAAAACGCGCGTTATGTCCAGTCGCTGGCATCGCTGACGCAGGATTCGCTGCTTCCGGGGATTCGAGACGTGCTGGCGGAGATCCGTGCAGCGAAAGTCAAAATTGGGCTCGCGTCCGTATCGCTCAATGCCCCGGGGATTTTGCACGCGCTGGGCATTCATCAGGCATTCGATTTTTGCGCGGATGCTTCCCGCATTCACCGCTCAAAGCCAGACCCGGAGATCTTCCTCGCCGCCTGTGCCGGTCTGGATGTACGTCCTGAAGAGGCTATCGGCATTGAAGATGCCGCTGCGGGCGTTCAGGCAATCAACGCCGCAGGGATGTTGTCGGTAGGGATTGGGCCTGGCCTTAACCATGCAGGACTACAACTTCATTCAACGCAGGAACTGACCTGGACATGCCTGACTGAATTCTGGGCAACCCGGCGTATTGATAAGGAATAAATTATGGCTCAACTGTCTCTAAAACATATTCAGAAAATCTACGATAACCAGGTCCATGTGGTTAAAGATTTCAACCTCGAAATAGAAGACAAAGAATTCATTGTGTTCGTTGGTCCATCGGGATGTGGTAAATCCACGACCCTGCGCATGATTGCCGGGCTGGAGGAGATCAGCGCCGGTGAGCTGATCATTGACGGGGTCTGCATGAATGATGTCCCCGCTAAATCTCGCGATATCGCGATGGTCTTCCAGAACTACGCGCTTTACCCGCATATGACGGTCTACGACAACATGGCGTTTGGCCTGAAAATGCAAAAAATAGCGCCTGCGGTGATTGAGGAGCGTGTTAACTGGGCGGCGCAGATTTTGGGGTTACGTGATTATCTCAAGCGTAAGCCAGGCGCACTGTCCGGTGGTCAGCGCCAGCGCGTGGCGTTAGGCCGGGCGATCGTGCGTGAAGCCGGTGTCTTCCTGATGGATGAACCGCTGTCCAACCTTGATGCCAAGCTTCGCGTACAGATGCGTGCTGAAATCAGCAAGCTGCACCAGAAGCTTAATACCACCATGATTTATGTTACGCACGACCAGACGGAAGCCATGACGATGGCCACCCGCATCGTGATTTTAAAAGACGGCATTATTCAGCAGGTCGGGGCGCCGAAGCAGGTGTACAACGAGCCGGCAAATATGTTTGTCGCAGGGTTTATTGGCTCACCGGCGATGAACTTCATTCGGGGTGCTATCGACGATCGTTATTTCGTCACGGAAACGTTGCGTCTGGAGATCCCTGAAGACAAGCTGGCCGAACTGAATGCGCAAGGTTACCAGCGTAAAGCGGTCGTCTTCGGTATCCGTCCGGAAGACATTCTTACCCTGCAGAGCAGCGGAGAAGACATCACGGCGAAAGTCAGCGTGGCTGAACTGACCGGCGCTGAATTTATGCTTTATGCCACCGTAGGGGGGCATGAACTGGTTGTCCGTGCAGGTGCAGCGAATGACTACGTCGCCGGAGATAATATTGGCATCCAGTTCGATATGAATAAGTGCCATTTCTTCGACGCTGATACAGAAGCGGCTATTAGATAAGAAAGGTGTTTGCCGGAAATGCAAATTTCCGGTTTTTTTGTTGGTTAATTAGAAAGGGAATATCTCATGAGTACTCTACTAAAAAGTGCTGCGCTCGTTCTGTGCGCAGGGGTTAGCTGTGCGCAAGCGGCAGAAACTGCGAAACAGTGGGAATTTAATATCGGGGCCATGTATGAAATTGAAAACGTCGAAGGTCAGGGCGACGATAAAGATGGATTATATGAACCTTCCGTGTGGTTTAATGCGACCTGGGATGCCTGGACAATTTCTCTGGCGATGTATCAGGAAGGGCCCGTTGATTACAGCAGCATGACGCGCGGAACCTATTTTGACCGTCCGGAATTTGAATTACGCTATCGCTTTATTGGAACAGATGATTTTACTTTTGGTCTGACCGGAGGATTCCGTAATTATGGTTATCACTTTAAAGATGAGCACGGTGCCAAAGACGGCAGCGCAAATATGCAGCGCTACAAAGTACAGCCAGACTGGGATATTAAATTAACCGATGACTGGCGCTTTAGTGGCTGGCTTGCTATGTATCAGTTTGCTAACGATCTGGAAAAAACCGGTTATGCTGACAGCCGTGTTGAGACCGAAACGGGCTTTACCTGGACTATCAATGAAACCGTCTCCGCCAAAGTAAGTTACTATTTAGAGCGCGGTTTCAATATGGACAGCTCACGTAATAACGGCGAGTTTTCCACGCAGGAAATTCGCGCCTATCTGCCTGTTTCGTTGGGCCAGACAACCTTAACGCCTTACACCCGCCTGGGTCTTGACCGCTGGTCAAACTGGGACTGGCAGGACGATCCGACGCGCGAAGGGCATGATTTCAACCGCCTGGGTATGCTGTATGCCTATGACTTCAACAACGGTTTATCCATGACGCTGGAATATGCTTACGAATGGGAAAACCACGATGAGGGCGAGAGCGACCGCTTCCACTATGCGGGCGTAGGTGTGAATTACGCGTTCTGATACATCACTTACCAGGGGCGATCCGCCCCTGGTATTAGCGCAGAGAAGCCGCTAACACAAAGTGGGTGTCGACAAGCACTTTTTGCGGGGCAGGTTGACCACCAATGCGCCTGAAGAGCAGATTGCAACTCTCTTCACCCAGCTTGCGAGTGGGGATGTCAAACCCGCCTGGCGCTGGCGTGAGAATGAGAGAGAGCATCGGGTCACTGTATCCGGCTATCACGACCTGCTCAGGGATCATCAGATTTAACTCATCCGCAGCACGATAGAGGCTTAGCAACTTCATGCTGTCGGTGGCGAATACCGCATCAGGAGGAACTGGCGAGGATAATAATGTAATCGCCGCAGCGAGAGCACTCTCGTGGGTATAACCACCATCCATGATCCAGTCGGAATGAATAGCAATATTATGTTTTGCCAGACTGGCTTTATAGCCCGCCAGACGATCAATTGAAACGTGGTAATCAAGCGGTGCATGCAGACAGGCAATTTTCCGTCGCCCATTTTTAATGAAGTTATCCGTCAGCGTGGCGCTGTCATTAAAATTATCCGTATCGACGGAATAGATATTCTGATAATCACCTTCCACTTTGCCAATGACGACGACGGGTACGCCATACGCATCCAGCGTGCTGAAAAACGATTCATTTGCCGGTGAACTCAGCATGATGACGCCTTTGATCATCTTCTGCTTTATTTTGCTCACACATTTCAGCAGATCGTCTTCGCTGCTTTTGGATGTTTGCAAAATAACGTCAAAACCTTCTTCTTCCGCTTTTGTTGTAATCGCATGAAGAACATCAGAGAAAAAAGGGTTACCGGCTGTGGTTTTGGTCGAGCGGGTCGAAATAACCATAATGGCATCGAAGCCAGAAGAGGTCAGTGCGCGGGCCAGTTTGTTGGGCTGATAATTTAATTCGTCTATCGCTTTCAGCACTTTGTCACGTGCTTCGGGGGATATATTCGTTTGTTTATTCAGAACGCGGGATACGGTTGATTTCGATACGCCCGCAACCCGTGCGATATCATAGATGGTGGGTGACATACACCTTACTCACTCCGGACTGACAGCAATGCCGCTCATCTTACTGGAGAGAAAACGGCAATAGCAATAAATAAGAATTGATAATCAACGATCTGCCCCCATTTATTGTATTCTGAAGCCATGCATTCCAGGCTTCCGGGCAATGAAGGATGGCGATGAAGCGACTTAAGAACGAACTCAATTCACTGGTGAACCGTGGCGTTGACCGACATCTGCGCCTGGCCGTCACCGGGCTAAGCCGCAGCGGCAAGACGGCATTCATAACGGCGATGGTAAACCAGCTCCTGAACCTGCACGCCGGAGCGCGCCTGCCGTTGCTCAGCGCCGTAAGAGAAGAGCGTCTGCTGGGCGTTAAGCGCGTCCCTCAGCGCGATTTTGGTATTCCTCGTTTTACCTATGACGAAGGGTTGGCACAGCTCTACGGGGATCCGCCCGCGTGGCCGACGCCGACGCGAGGCGTGAGTGAAATTCGCCTTGCGCTGCGTTTCCGCTCAAATGAATCCCTGATGCGCCACTTCAAGGATACCTCCACCCTGTATCTGGAAATCGTCGATTACCCGGGCGAATGGCTGCTCGATTTGCCGATGCTGGCGCAGGACTACCTTAGCTGGTCCCGTCAGATGACAGGGTTGCTGCAGGGACAACGCGCTGCGTGGTCAACGAAATGGAGAGCGCTGTGTGAAGGTCTGGATCCGCTGGCACCAGCGGATGAAAACCGTCTGGCGGCGATTGCCGAGGCCTGGACGGACTATCTTCATCAGTGCAAACAGGAAGGGCTGCACTTCATCCAGCCGGGGCGTTTTGTCTTGCCGGGGGACTTAGCCGGAGCGCCCGCGCTGCAGTTCTTCCCCTGGCCAGATGTGGACGGCGCCGGTGAATCGAAGCTGGCCCAGGCCGGTAAACACACGAACGCCGGGATGCTGCGCGAGCGGTACAATTACTACTGCGAAAAAGTGGTCAAAGGATTTTATAAAAACCACTTCTTGCGTTTCGACCGCCAGATTGTGCTGGTAGATTGCCTGCAGCCGCTTAACAGCGGGCCGCAGGCATTTAACGATATGCGCCTCGCGCTGACCCAGCTGATGCAGAGTTTTCACTACGGGCAGCGGACGCTATTCCGTCGTCTTTTCTCGCCGGTGATCGATAAGCTGCTGTTCGCAGCCACGAAAGCCGATCACGTGACGGTCGATCAGCATGCCAACATGGTTTCTCTGCTGCAGCAGCTGGTGCAGGATGCGTGGCAAAATGCCGCGTTTGAAGGGATTAGCATGGATTGTCTTGGGCTGGCCTCCGTCCAGGCGACGCAGAGCGGGCTGATTGATCTCAACGGCGAGAAAATACCGGCATTGCGCGGGAATCGCCTCAGCGACGGTGAGCCGCTTACGGTCTATCCGGGCGAAGTGCCTGCCAGGCTGCCGGGCCAGGCCTTCTGGCAGAGCCAGGGTTTCCAGTTTGAAGCCTTCCGCCCTCAGGCCATGAGCGTCGATCGGCCGTTACCACACATCCGTCTGGATGCGGCGCTGGAGTTTTTGATTGGAGATAAATTGCGATGACGGAACCGTTAAAACCACGCATAGATTTTACCGGAACGCTTGAGCAGGCGGATCGCGAAGCGTTTAAAACGGCGCAGACGTTCAGCGGTACGCAGGCAGAGAACTTTGCCCCGGCACTGCCGGACGATCCCGCGGTTGAGGAGGGGCCAGCGGAGGCGGTCGTGGAGGCCGCTTTGCGTCCAAAACGCAGTGTGTGGCGCAGAATGGTCACCGCCGGTCTGGCACTGTTCGGCGTCAGCGTGGTCGGGCAGGGCGTCCAGTGGGCGATGAACGCCTGGCAAACGCAGGACTGGGTCGCACTGGGCGGATGTGCGGCAGGTGCGCTGATAGTTGGCGCGGGCGTGGGGTCTGTTGCGACGGAGTGGCGACGTCTCTGGCGTCTGCGACAGCGCGCGCATGAGCGTGATGAAGCGCGGGATCTCCTCCACAGCCACGGAACCGGCAAAGGCCGCGCGTTTTGTGAGAAACTGGCCAGCCAGGCCGGTATCGATCAGTCGCATCCGGCGCTTCAGCGCTGGTATGCCGCCATCCATGAAACGCAGAATGACCGGGAAGTGGTAACGCTCTATTCCCATATGGTTCAGCCGGTACTGGATGCCCAGGCGCGACGCGAGATTAGCCGTTCTGCGGCAGAGTCCACGCTGATGATTGCCGTCAGCCCGCTGGCGCTGGTGGATATGGCGTTTATCGCCTGGCGTAACCTGCGTTTGATTAACCGTATCGCTCATCTCTACGGTATCGAGCTGGGTTACTACAGTCGACTCAGACTGTTCAAGCTGGTGTTACTCAATATCGCCTTTGCTGGTGCGAGCGAACTGGTGCGTGAAGTGGGCATGGACTGGATGTCGCAGGATCTGGCTGCGCGTCTTTCGGCTCGCGCTGCGCAGGGTATTGGCGCGGGCTTACTGACGGCGCGTCTGGGTATCAAGGCGATGGAAGTGTGCCGACCGCTGCCGTGGATCGATGGCGATAAGCCACGGCTGGGGGATTTTCGGCGCGAACTGATCGGCCAGCTTAAAGAGACGCTCAATAAAAAACCTGCTCCGTGAGGTTTTGTTCACTTATCGTGCTGGCTGTCAATATTTGTTGACAGCCATCTTCCGGTTCACCGTGTTCTGACATATCATTTTAACGTTACTGGCTTAAAACGGTGAATTTCCCATGCGTCTTGAAGTCTTCTGTGAAGACCGTCTCGGTCTGACCCGCGAGTTACTTGATCTTCTTGTTTTACGTAGCATTGATTTACGTGGCATTGAGATCGATCCTGTCGGGCGAATTTACCTCAATTTTGCCGAAATTGAATTCAATACCTTTAGCAGTCTGATGGCGGAAATCCGTCGTATCGCTGGCGTTACGGATGTACGCACTATCCCCTGGATGCCCTCCGAGCGTGAGCACCTGGCACTGAGCGCGCTGCTGGAAGCCATGCCTGAACCGTTCCTCTCTCTGGATCTGAAAAGTAAAGTCGAGCGCGTTAACCACGCAAGCTGTCAGCTATTTGCACAGAGCCAGGAGAAGCTCAGCAATCAACATGCCGCACAGCTGGTCCCGGGTTTTAACTTCCAGCGCTGGCTGGACAGCAACCCGCAGAATACCCATAGCGAGCATGTAGTGATAAACGGGCAGAATTTCCTGATGGAGATCACACCGGTTTATCTGAAAGGGGAAAGCGACACTCGCGTACTGACCGGTGCCGTGATCATGCTGCGCTCGACTTTACGTATGGGCCGCCAGCTGCAAAACCTCTCCAGCCAGGATGTCGGCGCATTCAGCCAGATTATTGCCGTCAGCCCGAAAATGCGTCATGTGGTTGACCAGGCGCGCAAGCTCGCCAGTCTGACCGCGCCGCTGCTGATTACTGGCGATACCGGTACCGGGAAAGATCTGCTGGCTCACGCTGTGCATCTGGCAAGCCCGCGTGCGGCAAAACCGTATCTGGCACTTAATTGCGCCTCTATCCCGGAAGATGCTGTCGAAAGCGAACTGTTTGGACATGCGCCGGAAGGCAAGAAAGGGTTCTTCGAGCAGGCTAACGGCGGCTCCGTGCTGCTGGATGAGATCGGTGAAATGTCGCCGCGCATGCAGGCCAAACTGCTGCGTTTCCTGAACGACGGAACCTTCCGCCGCGTTGGTGAAGATCATGAGGTGCATGTGGACGTGCGCGTCATCTGTGCCACCCAGAAAAACCTGGTGGAACTGGTGCAAAAGGGGATATTCCGCGAGGATCTCTATTACCGCCTTAACGTCCTTACGCTGAACATTCCACCGCTGCGCGATTGTCCGCAGGACATCATGCCGTTAACGGAACTGTTTGTCGCCCGCTTTGCCGACGAGCAGGGCGTCCCGCGTCCGAAGCTTTCTGCCGATCTCGGCACGGTGTTAATGCGCTACGGTTGGCCGGGCAACATCCGTCAGCTTAAAAATGCCGTTTATCGTGCACTTACCCAGCTTGAAGGGTATGAACTACGTCCGCAGGATATTCTGCTGCCTGATTACGACGCCGGAACGGTATCGGTAGGTGAAGAGGCGATGGAAGGGTCGCTGGATGATATTACCAGTCGCTTTGAACGCTCCGTCCTGACGCAGCTTTATCGCAGCTATCCAAGTACTCGCAAACTGGCAAAACGGCTTGGCGTATCGCATACCGCGATTGCGAATAAGCTGCGTGAGTATGGTTTGAATCATAAGAAAGGTGACGAATAGCAAAAAGCCTCTGTAAAGAGGCTTTTTTAATGTTTATTCCTTCGCCAGCGGTGTGGTCACGATTTCTGTTTTTGTCTCTCCCTGAATGGCCGCAATCCTGTTTTCAACCTCTTTCACCTGTTGTGGGCTATGAAGCAGGGTATAGGTGAGATCAAACTGCGCGCTGGCTCCAGGCTGTAATTGCTTAACCCGTTTCTGCTCACGTTCTATGGTCACGGGGTAGGCGTAGCTCGTACCCGGCTCAATCCCCGTAACGTACCCCTGTTTTGGCGTATCGGTATTTTTCCATAAGGTCAGCACGGGTAGCTGGCGTGTATCAAACTGAATTGACGCGCCTTTATCGCCGGCTTTGTTGACCACCGCCGCGAGGGTTTCGTGGTTGTTGTCCGCAAGCGGTTTGATGTTAAAGACCATCTCATCAAAGCCTTTTGTCGGCCCGGCATAGGTTTGCCAGTTGTCTACGCCCGCTTTAGCGTAATCGTTGAAGGGGCTCACGCTTACCGCCGGAGCAAGGAAGCGTGCGCCTTCTTCGAGGATCGGCGTCCCGAAGTTACTGTGATAGATGATTTGATAGTCATGAGGGTAATCGGCATGGTTTGTCAGGACATCATGCAGGCTGAACTGGTTAGTTCCTGGAACGTAACGCAGTTCGGTCATGGTTTGCAGATCCGCTTTTTTAAACGTGCTCTCTTTGATTAACCCGCGAATACGAATTTCATACGGGGCGGTATCCGCAACGTCAACTTCGACCTGAGAAGCCGGGGTATTACCGGCCTTGCCGTGAAGCGTATAAATCTGGCCGTCAGCCGTGACCGGGTGTCCCGTCCACTCATAACCACAGCGGACCATCATCTCATTGAATCCTTCCAGCCAGCCGAGGCCGTTTCTGCTTTCCAGATTTATATACGCCGGGTTAACGACCTCTTTAACGGGAGAATTCCACCCCAGTCGGGTACCAAAACCTTCCACATGCAGAAGATTCATTCCACGCGTCGGGCTGAGGGTAATTGTC
>OKDE01000422.1_pt1 | contig 12406 bp, 10 predicted proteins | sample 1613501 | NCBI WGS metagenome assembly OKDE01 (sample SAMN04436860, study PRJEB24849) | human gut metagenome | biome: human gut; feature: NICU; material: stool | host: Homo sapiens | place: USA: Saint Louis, MO | collected 2011-09-07
TTGCCCTGCCGCAACCGCCCACGGCGATCATTACTGACTGCAACACCCACGGCGACGGGGCGGCGATGGCGCTCGAACAGCTGGGGCGTTTATCCGGCGACAACGCCGTGTCGCTGGTGGTCTACGACGGACTGCCGCAGGACAGTATCGTCGATACCGACGTGGCGTCGGTGATCCAGTCCACCCGTCAGGGTGTCGGAAAACAGATTGCCGACATGGTCCGCCGGCTAATTAACGGCGACGATATTGCGCAGCTTCAGGTGCTCTGGCAACCGGAATTCTCCCCCGGCCAGACGGCCTGAATATCTCCATTTTCTAAACCCGATCACAAAACCGAAACGTTTTGGTTTGTATCCGAAACGTTTCGGATCAAAACTCAAGGCATCCCATGACAGGAGATGTCTGATGCAAGATTCTATTTTACGACTTGAAAGCGCGACGGTAGATGTGGTGATAAAAACGCGCCCGTTCGCCGAAATTATTTACTGGGGGCCGCATCTTCAGTACTTTTCGCCACAAAATGCTGAAACCCTTTCCCGGCCCGTTGCTAACGGCAGGCTGGATGTCGATTCTCCGGTTACGCTGATGGCTGAACTCGGGCATGGCCTGTTTGGCTCGCCGGGTATTGAGGGGCACCGACAGGGGCTGGACGGTTCCCCGGTATTCAGAACTACGCGGGTACAGCAGGAATTAAACACCCTGACGATTACCGCTGAAGATGACTATGCGGGCCTGCGTCTGACCAGCGAGCTGGCGCTGGACGACAGCGGCGTGCTGGTGGTTCGTCACGGTTTAACGAACCTGAAAGCACGTCCCTGGCAGGTTGACCGCTTTGCCGTCACGCTGCCGGTGGCCGAGCGCGCCCGGGAGGTGATGGCCTTCCACGGACGCTGGATCAGAGAGTTCCAGCCGCACCGCGTAAACCTTGAGCACGACAGCGTTGTGATTGAAAACCGCCGGGGTAAAACCTCCCACGAACACTTTCCTGCACTGATAGCCGGTACGCCATCGTTCAGCGAAATGCAGGGTGACGTCTGGGGCGTGCATCTGGGCTGGAGCGGGAACCATCGCCTGCGCGCGGAAGCGAAAACCGACGGTCGCCGTTATATTCAGGCCGAAGCGCTCTACCTGTCGGGGGAAATGGCGATAGAAGAGGGCGATACGCTCTGGACACCGCGCCTGTATGCCAGCTACTCCCCGCGGGGCCTGAACGGCATGAGCCAGTCTTTCCATCGCTACCTGCGCGACAACGTCATCCGCTTCCCGGAAAATAAACCGCGTCCGGTACACCTCAATACCTGGGAGGGGATCTACTTCAACCACGATCCGGATTACATCATGCGCATGGCCGACGAGGCCGCCACGCTGGGCGTGGAGCGCTTTATTATTGACGACGGCTGGTTCAAAGGCCGCAATGACGACCACGCCGCGCTGGGCGACTGGTATCTGGATGAGAAAAAATATCCGAATGGCCTGACGCCGGTGATTGACCACGTCAAACGGCTCGGCATGGAGTTTGGCATCTGGGTTGAGCCGGAGATGATCAACCCGGACTCCGATCTGTATCGCGCGCATCCTGACTGGGTGCTGGCGCTGCCGGGCTATGCCCAGGCGACCGGGCGTCATCAGCTGGTGCTCAACCTCAACATTCCGCAGGCTTTTGATTATCTTGTGGAACGCATGAGCTGGCTGCTGGGCGAGCATGCGATCGACTACGTGAAGTGGGACATGAACCGCGAGCTGGTGCAGCCGGGACACAACGGTAAAGCCGCCGCCGACGCCCAGACCCGTCAGTTTTACCGGCTGCTGGATGTGCTGGGCGAGCGCTTCCCGCATATTGAATTCGAATCCTGCTCTTCCGGCGGCGGGCGCATTGATTACGAAGTGCTGAGCCGGAGCCATCGCTTCTGGGCGTCCGACAACAACGACGCACTGGAGCGCAGCACCATCCAGCGTGGCATGAGCTATTTTTTCCCGCCGGAGGTGATGGGGGCGCATATCGGTCATCATAAATGCCACGCCACCTTCCGCCAGCACAGCATTGAATTTCGTGGCCTGACGGCGCTGTTTGGCCATATGGGGCTGGAGCTGGATCCGCTCACCGTGGACGCGCAGGAGCGCGAGGGGTATCGACATTACGCCGCGCTGCACAAGCAGTGGCGAGAGGTGATCCACCACGGCACCCAATGGCGGATTGATATGCCGGACGCCACCACGCTGGCGCAGGGGATTGTGAGCGAAGACAAGGCGCAGGGGCTATTTATGGTCAGCCAGCTCGCGATGCCGGATTACAGCCTGATGATGCCGCTGCGCATGCCGGGGCTGGAGGCCAGCGCGCAGTACCGCGTCGCGCTGCTCGATCACCCGAATATTCAAATTACGGGCGAAGGCGGGCACACCATGCGCAAGCTGCCGGCGTGGATGGAAACACCGCAAACGGTGAGCGGTGAGTGGCTGATGCAGGCGGGCATTGCGCTGCCGATTCTCGATCCGCAAACCGCCATTCTGATTGGCGTGGAACGCGTGTAAAGGTGATGGGCCGGGAAACTGGCCCTCCGTTGAGGATAAAAATAATGAACACAACAACCTGTACCCACAAAGACAACCCAAATTTCTGGATCTTCGGGCTGTTCTTCTTTCTCTACTTCTTCATCATGGCCACCTGCTTTCCGTTCCTGCCGATCTGGCTGTCGGATATCATCGGCCTGAATAAAACCCATACCGGGATTGTTTTCTCCTGCATCTCGCTGTCGGCCATTGCGTTCCAGCCGGTGCTGGGGGTGATTTCGGACAAGCTGGGGCTGAAAAAACACCTGCTGTGGATAATCTCGGTGCTGTTATTCCTGTTCGCACCGTTCTTCCTGTACGTCTTCGCGCCCCTGCTGAAAACCAGTATCTGGCTGGGGGCGTTGAGCGGCGGGTTATATATCGGTTTTGTCTTCTCGGCGGGATCGGGCGCAATCGAGGCCTACATCGAACGCGTGAGCCGCAACAGTTTCTTCGAATACGGCAAGGCGCGCATGTTCGGCTGTCTCGGCTGGGGGCTATGCGCGTCTACGGGCGGCATCCTGTTCGGCATCGATCCGTCGTATGTATTCTGGATGGGATCAGGGGCCGCATTGCTGTTGATGCTGCTGCTGGTGGTCGCGAAGCCGAAGCCCAACCAGACGGCGCAGGTGATGAACGCCCTGGGAGCCAACCAGCCGCAGATCACTGCCAGAACCGTCTTTAAGCTGTTCCGCCAGCGCAGAATGTGGATGTTCATTCTGTACGTGATTGGCGTTGCCTGCGTTTATGACGTTTTCGATCAGCAGTTTGCCACCTTCTTTAAAACCTTCTTCGCCACGCCGCAGGAAGGCACTCGTGCCTTTGGCTTTGCCACCACGGCGGGGGAAATCTGTAACGCCATCATCATGTTCTGCTCGCCGTGGATCATTAACCGTATCGGCGCGAAAAATACGCTGCTGATCGCCGGGGTGATAATGGCGACGCGTATTATCGGCTCGTCGTTCGCTACCACCGCCGTGGAGGTGATTGCCCTGAAGATGCTGCACGCGCTGGAAGTCCCGTTTCTGCTGGTGGGCGCCTTTAAGTACATCACCGGGGTGTTTGATACCCGACTGTCGGCGACTATCTATCTGATCGGCTTCCAGTTTGCCAAACAGTCGGCGGCGATTTTCCTTTCTGCCTTTGCCGGAAATATGTATGACCGGATCGGTTTCCAGGAGACGTATTTGATGCTGGGCTGTTTCGTACTGGCAATTACGGTAGTGTCGGCGTTTACGTTGAGCAGCAGGCAGGAGATTGCTGCCGCCTCGGGGGCAGCAGCGTTAACACATCAGTCCAGGTAAAACACTTCGGTAAGCTCCGTACTCACCGGGCTGTTATCCGGGTTTGACGGCATAACGTCGACCATATGTTCCCACCAGCGCTGGCAGACGTCGGTATTCGCTACCGCGCGCCAGCGCTCCTCCGATTCAATCTCCACGGTCGCAAACAGCAGGTTGCGTGCTTTGTCGAGATAAATGGCGTAGCGGTGCGCGCCGTGGTCTTTCAGCACCGCTTCAAGCTCGGGCCATATGGGGTTATGGCGACGCGCATACTCCTCGTGCGCGTCCGGGTTTACCTGCATCACAAACGCTTTGCGGATCATCATGCCTCCATTCGCTTTCGCGGACGGCTATGGGTACAAATCCAGTGCCGACTGCATCGGCGTAACGCCAAAGCGTTTACCGAGTGCAATCAGCTCTTCCCGGGTAATGGTCTGCTTCATACCGCCCATGGAATAGACCTTCACCAGCACTTCAGCTGATTTTTCAGCGGTATCGATCAGGCCGAAAGTTTCATCCAGCGTCGGGCCGCTGCCGAAAACACCGTGGAACGGCCACAGCACCAGAGAATGCTTTGCCTGGCCGATCTCGTCGGTACCGGGCACCATCCACGGCAGAATGCCGACGCCGTCCGGGAAGACCACCAGGCACTCGGTGCTGCCTTCCCACAGCTTGCGGGTGATGAGATCGGCGTTGTTTTCCAGCACGTAGGTCAGGGCAATCAGATTGGTGGCGTGGCAGTGCATGATGACGCGGTCTTTACCGTGGGTCGCCTTGATGCGCTGGCAGTGCGAGAGGAAGTGCGCTGGCAGTTCAGAGGTGGGCACTGCCTCGTCCGTGAGCCCCCAAAGAATGTGGTAGCCCGCGCCGTCGCTGTCCACCCTCACGACGCCGAGACTGGCCTGCGGGTCGAGCTGGACGTTGCGAAAGAACTTGCCGGATCCGGTGACGATAAACGGCGTGTTAGCGAGCAGCGGCATCGGCCGGCTCAGGGCGATATAGCGCGGTTTTTGATGGAAATCAGCGGCGTACGGCTCGATGTCGGCATCGTCCAGGCGCAGCGTCAGGTTGCCGCCGTTACGCTCATCCCACCCTTTCAACCAGGCGTCAGAGGTGGCTTTAATCATGCCCTGGACGAACCAGGAATGGGTGATGGTCTGCATACTGTGGTTCCTTTGAAAATGCCGGGTGGCGCTATGCTTACCCGGCCTACTTATACTGCGGGGAGGGTTGAATCACCCGCGTGTGCTCAACACGTCTTTCTCATACGCCCGCACGTTCTCCAGCCACTGGCTGCCTGTTGGTACGTCGTTGCGCTGACAGTACATTTCCCACACGGCCTGCCACGGCAGCGATTTCTGCTCTTCCAGCAGCGCCAGGCGGGCCGTGTAGTCACCTTCCTGCTCCAGCTGTTTCAGTGCTTCAGTGGGCTCCAGCAGGGCACGAAGCAGCGCTTTCTTCATGTTGCGGGTGCCGATAACCCACGCCGCGATGCGGTTGATGGAGGCGTCAAAGAAGTCGAGGCCAATATGGACGCGGTCGAACAGGTCGTGGCGAACGATCTCGCTGGCAATGGCCTGCGTTTCGTCATCCAGCAACACCACATGGTCGCTGTCCCAGCGCACCGGACGGCTGACGTGCAGCAGCAGGCGCGGCACGTAGAGCATGGCGGCAGAAATTTTGTCGGAGATGACCTCCGTCGGGTGGAAGTGCCCGGCATCCAGACACAGGGCAGTCTGGCGGCTGGTGGCGTAACCCATATAGAACTCGTTCGAGCCGACGGTATAACTCTCCGCGCCAATGCCGAACAGCTTGCTCTCCACGGCATCAATATGGTGCGCCGGGTTAAGCTTCTCGCTAATGGCTTCATCCAGTGCAGCCAGCAGGCGCTGGCGCGGGGCGAGGCGGTCAATGGTGACGTCCTTCATGCCGTCCGGGATCCAGATATTCATCACCGACGGGGTGCCAAGCTGTTCACCAAACCAGGCTGAAACGCGGCGGCAGGCCTTCACGTGGTCGATCCAGAACTGACGGATCTCGTGACTGGGATGGGCGAGGGTAAAGCCGTCAGCGCTGAGCGGGTGCGAGAAGCAGGACGGGTTGAAGTCCAGGCCCAGACCGTTGGCTTTTGCCCACGCCACCCAGTTTTTAAAGTGTTTCGGCTGGATTTCATTACGCGCGACCGGTTCGTCGGATTCCAGATAAATCGCGTGCAGGTTCAGGCGCTTCGGACCGGGTATCAGGCTGAGCGCCAGCGTCAGATCGGCGCGCAGTTCGGTGGCGTTGCGCGCTTTCCCGGGATAGTTACCGGTTGCCTGAATACCCCCCGTCAGGGAACCGCCTGGGTTTTCGAAGCCGGCGACGTCATCGCCCTGCCAGCAATGCATGGAGACCGGTAGACGGTCGAGCTGACGCAGTGCCGCTTCGACATCCACGCCGACGGCGGCGAAACGCTGTTTAGCCAGGTTCCAGGCTTGTTCAAGTTGAGTGGTCATGCGCAAAGCTCCTTAGTCAGTCGGTTTTGCTGAAACTGCGCCCGGTAGCGGGCAATTTCATGGCAGGGATCGGGAAGGAACGTGGTCAGGCTGCCGCTGGCGGTGACTACCGAGCGGAAATCGTCCACGCTGGCCAGTTCGTCAAGGGTCATCAGCTGAATGCCGATATTGCCGAGCGTGGAGGCCTCGACCGGGCCCGCCACCACGGTGATGCCGCAGGCATCGGCACAAAGCTGGTTTAACAGCGCGTTCTGGCAACCGCCGCCAACAATATGCAGCGTGTCGAACGGTCTGCCGCGAAGGCTGGCCAGCTCGCTCAGCACATCCGCATAAAGCAGGGCAAGGCTGTCAAAAATACAGCGCGCCAGTTCGGCCGGGCTTGATGGTACAGGCTGTCCGGCCTCGCGGCAGGCGGCCTGGATCTCGGTGCTCATGTGCGCCGGATTGATAAAGCGATCGTCATTGGGATGAATCAGGAACGTACAGGCTTTGCGCTTTTCGGTGTCGGCGATAAGCCCGGGCAGATCGGTAATTTTCTGCTCCTTAAGCACCCGCTGGAGCAGCCACAACCCCATAATGTTCTTTAACACCCGATAGCGCCCTTCGGCCCCGCCTTCGTTGGTGATATTTGCGGCCATTGCCTCCTCGCTGACGTAAGGCGTTTTGCTTTCAAAGCCCATCAGCGACCAGGTGCCGGAAGAGAGATAGGCGGCATCTTTACCGCAAAGCGGTGAGGCAATAACCGCGCTGGCGGTATCGTGGCTCGCCACGGCAACGACCGGGATCGCATTCCCCTGCGGGCACACCCACTGGCCGATGACGTTGCCGGGATGGGTCGGCGTACCGAACCACGCCGGGGATGCGCCCGTCCAGGCCAGCAGGTGCTCATCCCAGTTATCCGAGTTGATGTTGACCAGCTGGGTGGTGGTGGCGTTGGTATATTCCCAGTTCATGTTGCCGGTCAGGCGATAGCTCAGGTAGTCCGGGATCAGCAGCACATGGGCAACGTCTGCTGCCAGCCCTGGCTGCTGCTCGACCAGCGCGCGCAGCTGATACAGCGTGTTAAACGGCAGAAACTGTATGCCGCTGCGCCCGTAGATATCATCCTTACCGAGCCGGGCGATGGCGTGCGCCATCAGGCCATCCGTGCGGCTGTCGCGGTAGGAGACGGGCAGGCCAACGCGAGCGCCGCTGCTGTCCAGCAAGACATAATCGACGCCCCAGGTATCTATGCCGATGCTGTCGATGAGGATCCCGCTATCGCAGACTTTTTTGAGCCCGGTACGGATCTCCGTCTCAAGTTCATCAATGTTCCAGGTATCAAAGCCGTCCTGTTTTTGCAGGCAGTTCGCAAAACGATGCATCTCGCGAAGGGAAAGGGTGTGCTGGTCGCAGTCCCAGGTGGCGAGCATTACACGGCCGCTGGATGCGCCTAAATCCACAGCGACACAATGGCGAAAGGTCATGGTCGGATCCTTCTTGAAATCATTAGCGCTGAGTGTAAAAAAGGGGCGAAAAAACCACCTTCTCGCCACTGACAGTCCGCAACCCGTGCTGGCAAGAAAGCAAAGATGAACGTGAGGGGGTTCACACTTTTCCGCGAAGGCGCGCCGTTCAGCCACTGTGACGTTGACCGCAATTCCGGATCTTTCCCGCTTATTCTTGAAAAACAGGCAGGTTTTGCGGCGTTTGCTGTCGAAAATTTAAGGTGAGGGTGAGAGGCCTTATTTACTATTTTGAGAACATTTCTCATTGGTGGGGGGCGTTATGACCATACTGCACAGCGTGGACTTTTTTCCGGCGGATGGTTCGCCTGTGGCGATAGAGCCGCGGCTGCCGCAGGCGGCTTTCCCGGAGCATCATCATGATTTTCATGAAATCGTGATTGTTGAGCATGGCACGGGCATCCATGTCTTTAACGGTCAGCCCTACACCATCAGCGGCGGCACAGTCTGCTTTGTGCGCGACCACGATCGGCATCTGTATGAGCATACCGACAACCTGTGCCTGACGAACGTGCTCTATCGATCCCCGGACGCGTTCCAGTTTCTCGCGGGGCTTCATCAGCTACTGCCGCAGGAGAAGGAAGGACATTATCCGTCGCACTGGCGCGTGAATCAGGCCACGCTGCAGCAGGTTCGCCAGATTTTGCTCCAGATGGAGCAGAGTCAGGACGGACAGGAGATGCATGCGCTCGCCACGCGCGAGATGTTGTTTATGCAGCTGCTGGTGGCGTTGCGCCGCAGTAACCCGGTGGAGGGGGAGAGCAGCGAAGCCCGCCTGAACCAGCTGATGGCCTGGCTGGAGGAACATATTGCCGAGGATATCTGCTGGGAAATGCTGGCGAGTCATTTTTCACTCTCCCTGCGCACCCTGCACCGCCAGCTTAAGCAGCGAACCGGGCAGACGCCCCAGCGTTACCTTAACCGTCTGCGGCTGATAAAAGCGCGCCACCTGCTTCGCCACAGTGATGAAAGCGTCACGGATATCGCTTATCGCTGCGGTTTCGGCGACAGTAACCACTTTTCGACGCTGTTTCGTCGGGAATTCAGCTGGTCTCCGCGTGATATTCGCCAGGGGAGGGACACCTCACTACAGTAACGCGAGCCCAGTCAACGTTTTGCTGCCGTAAAGCGGGTAATAATGTCAGGTTTTCGCCGTTGAGGTGGTGATGTGGCCGCACCGTTAATTCTTCGCAAAGATGACTTTTTTGCCTCCGCTGAACAAGCTGTTGCGGTGGCGGATCGCTATCCGCAAAACGTCTTTGCTGAACACACGCACGAATTTTATGAGCTGGTGCTGGTGTGGCGCGGCAACGGTCTGCACATTCTCAACGATCGGCCTTACCGCATTACCCGGGGGGATCTGTTTTACATTCGTGCCGAAGATAAACACGCCTACGCCTCGGTGAATGACCTGGTTTTACAGAACGTTATCTACTGCCCCGATCGGCTCAGCCTTAACGTTGACTGGGCAGCATGCATTCCCGGCTTCAACGGTGCGAAAGGCTCGCCGCACTGGCGTTTAAGCAGCAGCGGCATGACTGCCATCCGTCAGGCCATTTCCCTCCTTGAACAGGAGAGCTATAAAACCGATCCGCTGGCTAACCCGATGGCGGAGATCCTCTTCGCACAGCTGGTGATGATGCTTAAACGGCATCGCTACGAGACGGATAACCCCTCCGCCACGCAGCAGGAGACCCTGCTCGATAAGCTGATTGCCACGCTGGCGGCCAGCCTGAATAAAAGCTTTGTTCTGGAAAAGTTCTGCGAGCAGGAGCAGTGCAGCGAACGTGCCCTGCGTCAGCAGTTCCGTACCCAGACGGGCATGACGGTAAATCACTATTTGCGCCAGCTGCGCATTTGCCACGCCCAGTATTTGCTCCAGCATACAGAGTTCATGGTCAGTGACGTGGCAATGCGCTGCGGCTTTGAGGACAGTAACTACTTTTCGGTGGTCTTTAATCGCGAGGTAGGGATGACGCCGGTGCAATGGCGTCATCACAGTCGCAGGGCGGCGTAATCAGTTCGCCATACCGAGGCCGACAATGTTGGCCGCAATGATAATCACCACGCAGCCCAGGCTCAGAACGCCCACCGGTCGGCGTCCGGCATTGTTCCACTCCCTCAAGATGAGACCCACCAGTCCGCCGCACAGCACGTAGAAGCTCATGTGTAGCATCCAGCTCATATAGTCATATTGTGCCGGGATGCTGGCGTGTCCCCAGGCGTAGAAAAAGAACTGCAGGTACCACATCAGTCCGCCGAGTGCCGAAAGCAGTACGTTGGTGATGATGACCCGTTTTGCCAGTGAGAAGTCGGCTTTTAGCGACAAACTCTCAACTTTTGCCAGACGAATTACGCAATAGCCGAGGTTAACCAGTGCGCCGCCGCCCATGATCACCACGTAGCTGGGCAGCGCCACGTACAGCGGGTCGACGCCCAGCGCGGCGGCCGCCTCGTGCATCGGTTTGGCGGCGTTCATGGCAAACGACATTCCGGCGGAGAAGATGCCGCACATTACCGCCAGCAGCAGACCCTTTTTCAGGTTAAAGTCCTCGGCTTTAATGCCCATCTTGCGCTCTTTCAACTGGCCCGCGCGGGTCACTATTCCGACGCCAATAACCGCTACCAGCACGCCCAGCAGCGTCATTCTGCCGCCTTCGGTATTCAGTAACACGTCGAGGTTACCGTTGAGGATGGGCGTCATCAGAGTGCCGACAATCAGCGTGATGCCAATCGCGATGCCGATCCCCATCGACATGCCGAGATAGCGCATGGTGAGGCCGTAGTTAATATTGCCGATGCCCCACATGGCACCAAACAGAAACACCGGCAGCAGAGTGGAGGCGTTAAAAGAGGAGAAGTAGCCCCAGAAATCCGGGAGTAGCATGGCGCTGATGGCCCAGGGAAGCAGGATCCAGGAGACCACACCGCCAACCGACCACATGGTTTCCCATGACCACTGCCTGACTTTTTTAAACGGAGCATAGAAGCAGGCTGCACTGGCCGCACCTATCAAATGCCAGAAAATACCCATCGTAATCGCATGATTCATGTTTACGTCCTCATCGTTTTTATCGGTCAATGGCATCCCACCGACCCGATGAGTGTAAAAATTAAGCAGAACGACCACCTTCGGGAGGCTGCCGCACTTTGGTTTTAAATGGCAATCAACGCGTTAAGCGCGTGAGCAGATTCACATTTTCACGCTTCATCAGAAAAGGAATGACCTTACAAAAACTACGGCATTGATAATCATTTTCAATATCATTTAATTAACTATAATGAACCAACTGCTTACGCGGCATTAACAGCTGTGCCGCCCGACAATAATGGAGAGGATTATGAGTTATACACTGCCATCCCTGCCGTATGCCTACGACGCACTGGAACCGCATTTCGACAAGCAGACGATGGAAATCCATCACACTAAACACCACCAGACCTATGTGAACAACGCGAATGCTGCGCTGGAAAGCCTGCCAGAGTTCGCTAACCTGTCTGCTGAAGAACTGATCACTAAACTGGACCAGCTGCCAGCGGACAAGAAAACCGTTCTGCGTAACAACGCGGGCGGCCACGCTAACCACAGCCTGTTCTGGAAAGGCCTGAAAACCGGTACCACCCTGCAGGGCGACCTGAAAGCGGCTATCGAGCGCGACTTCGGCTCCGTTGACAACTTCAAAGCGGAATTCGAAAAAGCCGCTGCAACCCGTTTCGGCTCTGGCTGGGCGTGGTTGGTTCTGAAAGGTGACAAACTGGCGGTGGTTTCCACTGCTAACCAGGACTCCCCGCTGATGGGTGAAGCGATCTCTGGCGCATCCGGCTTCCCGATCCTGGGTCTGGACGTGTGGGAACACGCTTACTACCTGAAGTTCCAGAACCGTCGCCCTGACTACATCAAAGCGTTCTGGGATGTGGTGAACTGGGACGAAGCAGCAGCGCGTTTCGCCGCTAAAAAATAAGGTTGCATTGACGCCTGTGAGAAGCGAGTCTGATGACTCGCTTTTTTTGTATCTGCGTAATGGAGGCAGCGATGCATTACCCGGTGAATGTGTTTACAGGCAAGGTAAGGGAGTACGACGGCAGCCGCCCGAGCGCCATCGCGAAAGTGCAGGTTGACGGTGAACTGACCTTAACCGACCTTGGGCTGGCAGGCGATGAGCAGGCCGAAAAGAAAATCCACGGCGGGCCGGATCGCGCGCTGTGTCACTATCCTCGCGAGCACTATCAGCACTGGAAAACCGAATTTCCTGACCAGGCGGACCTCTTCGTCGCGCCTGCATTTGGTGAGAATCTCTCGACGGAAGGGCTGACGGAAAAGAACGTGTTTATCGGCGATATTTATCGCTGGGGCGACGCCCTGATTCAGGTGACGCAGCCTCGCTCGCCGTGCTTCAAGCTCAACTACCACTTCGGCATTCAGGATATGTCGGCCCAGCTGCAAAGCGCGGGTAAAACCGGCTGGCTGTACCGTGTGGTGCTGGCCGGGCAGGTTTCGGCGGATGCGCCGCTTGAGCTGGCTTCGCGCCTGAGCGACGTGTCGGTGTATGACGCCTGCGCCATCGCCTGGCATATG
>OKDE01000427.1_pt1 | contig 12327 bp, 10 predicted proteins | sample 1613501 | NCBI WGS metagenome assembly OKDE01 (sample SAMN04436860, study PRJEB24849) | human gut metagenome | biome: human gut; feature: NICU; material: stool | host: Homo sapiens | place: USA: Saint Louis, MO | collected 2011-09-07
TGTGAATTATAAATATGACATTTTGATGTACCCCCAACGTAACTCACGACATGATTTGAAATAGTCTTTGTATTTTCAACACACCTAACTTGATTTAGCGCTAGATAACCGCTTTGTTCACATGAAAAACTATATTTATACCCTTCAAAAATTGGTGCGTTTGCTTGGTCCACTGCTTGAATTCCAGCGATTTGAAAATACCCCGTGCAGTTAAAGAAACCAATCGAACGAACTTTGACAGGCATATCATTTTTACTTTGGTCTAAAACGCCTAAATTTTGAATGGTCCGAATAGTAATCCTCAAAGCATTGATAGATTTAAGAACTACATCTTCTAAATACAAGCCATCATCGACCCAGATAGTGATTTGAGAAGAAGAAATCAACGGCATTACGTTCACTGCCATTTGAATTGTTTTGAACGGTTTTTCTTCTGTCCCGTCCCCATTTTTATCATCACCATCACCAGAAACATATAAATCTAACGTTGCCCCATATGTTCCCATCAATTTCCCTATTGTTTGATTTAACTGTTCAAGCTGTAGTCTCTGATTTTCTTGAGTCATGTCTAATTGAGTCACGTCTTCATCGTGTTTATCCTCTGAAGCGAGCAGTCTCGATTCTAAAGTATCGAATGTTTCGCCTTTATTATTTACTCGCGCGTCCACTACTTCGTTTGGCGAATCACCACCACTATGCAAGACAACATTATCAATGCGCTTATTCGTCACATCGATTTTCTGGTTTTGTCCTAGAATGATTCTATTTAAGATATCCACATTATCATTAAAAATTTTTTTCCATTCTGATGAAATTCTGTTTTTTATGAGTTTGAGTAATTCCATTAAATCACTCCTTTCTTAGCTAAACTGGCTAATATTGATGTCATAGTTTTTTTTGTGTTTGACAATGTGATTTCTGGTGGTTTGTTTGGTAGTGCTGGATAGGTTTTGATTCCGACAATTTGAATGTACGTTTTGATATTTAATGGTTCGTAAATAAACGGAACATAATCCCCTTTTTTTGGAGTGATGCGCCATTTCAACGTCACTGAACCGCTGATTGACGGATAATCCTGTAAGTCTTTTTTTAGCCGTTCTGTCATGTTCACAGCTACTGTATAGCGTTCATCTTCCACAGGATCTTGAATACGGATGCCCCATTTTTCTGATTCTGGGGAGGTGTAGGTGATTGGAGAAAAGTAATAACTTCCATCATCTTTTTTCTTACCAAAACCTCTAATTTGAGTTTTTAGCGAATACGTATCAATGTCGAACTTTACTGAATCAGTGTTGTATTTATAGCGAATCTGTTCTTCAATTTTCCCGCCATATTCAGAACGTGGATAAAACGTCAATCGTTTGTTGTCAGGTATGACCACAGCATCATAATCGTTTATTATTTCCTCGATTAATTTCAGATAATTCGCATTGCCAAAATTCTCTTGTTCCACCGTTAAAAATTTACTGTTCGGATCAATGACTTCCCATGAAAACCCTTGATTACCTGCACTGAATATGTGAGTGAGTAATTGTTGTATCGAACGCACGCCAGTCACAGTGTTGTATTGCCGACCGTCTTGAATCGTGTAATAAATGTGAGTAGCAGTAACACTCTTGCTTACTGCTTTACCTTCACCTGATGTGGTCATTTGTTTGATAATGAATTCTTGACCGTTGAAAATTACCGAGCTTTCGTAATCAACTAAATCAAACGCTGTACTATTTAAATCTGTTTTAGTTACATTGAAACTGACTTCCCACGTTTCGTTTTCTTGCCAATTTTCAAAAAAAGAGTCCTTGTTAAAATCAACAAGGAGCTCCTTCTTTGTTTTTTCATAATTTTGAATGATGATATCTGTCACCGTATCACCTACTTGTACAAGAAACGGAAATCCCATGACGATTTCACGTTTGCCACATTTTGTATTTCTATCTCATTAATGCCGGGAACTAATGTAATCAAACTTAAATTTGTATCGATTCCGCAATGGACACCATTTAGCTTAGGATACACGCGATCGATACTAACTGTTTGACCTAAGTTATTCGAAAAACTAGGATAATAAATAAACCGCTCGCCAGTCGTTCGATTGAATATTGCCGCATTGCCTAGTGACTCACCTTTTAACGTGATTTTCAAGTCATGCTCACGTGGATCAATCGTGAAATCTCCTGCATTGAACACTTGAAAACGACTAACTCCAAACTCGTATTCATAATCTGCAGATTCTAAGTTTTGTGAGAACTGCCACTCATCGTCCAACGAAAATTCAGAGAGTGTGGTTGAAAGTGATTCTGAACAGCCAGAAGGGACATCGAATGTAACTTCGATAGTTGAATAATCATTTTCTTCTTCCGTTAGTTCGAAATTTGACGGATTTACCTTAAACCGTTTTCCCGGACTTAATTCATGCGTTATATAAAATTGAAAACCAGGAAAAACAATTTGATGTAATTCTGTGATGATTAATTCTTTATCGTATTCATTTTTATAAAAAATATCGAATGTAAGAACCAATTCAAAAGGACGAAAAGAAGCATTGACTTCTCTACTTCCGTTCGTCCCCTCGAAATCTTCATATTTCACTTCGTAGATAGGCGCTTGTCTTTTTATTTCTTTGCAGATTATCTTTCCATTTTCTTGCGGATCAAACAATCTACCATTTTGGTTAAAAAGCAATTTGTAAAACAATTAGAAAGCACCTCCTGTTGTATACCCTAATTTGCTCAAATCTCCGCCTAAGAAATCATTAGCAGCTTTTCCAACCACATCAGTAGTGATACCGTTATCTTTTGATAAGATAGCTTTTAATATCCGCATCAGTTCACTGTGCTGCCGTTGTTGTTGTTTAATTAATGTTACTAACTCCGCAGTATTATCAGCAGAAGGAGTTTGAGAGACAGACTGCTTGTTATCCCCTGCCATGAAAGCTAGCGCTTGACCCATCAGTTCGATTGCGCGCGTTTTACGGGTTAGCGGAATAACCATTTCAGGTTTGTTTCCTTCACCCGCTCTGTAAAGTCCATCTTTGTTGATGAGACCGCCGTTAGCATACCCATGACCGCGACCGATGACGCTCAACATATTAGCACCATACCGATTTTTTGCATATCGAATAGCCGCTAGCATATTATCGAATCCATTCATGATATTTCCGTGCCCTGGAAAAGCATTCGCTGCAAATGTCCCTGGTTTAGTTTGAAGTAATCCTGTTGCATTACCATCAGCTAATCCATCGTTTCCACCAATCGCCGAAGGATTACCACCTGATTCTGTTTGAATCTGTGACATCCAAGCATTAACATATGCTTGAGTAGTTGGCAATCCGTTCATTTTTAGGGCTTTTTTGATATAAGGTCGCCAACGCTCTACTGACGCACCTCCAGGCGTTGGCAGGCCTCCTGCAACATCTGTTCCAGCTTTAAAAATATCCCCCGATCCTAACGCGCCATTTAAGTGAATATGATCATAGTGATCTCCGTCTGGCCACGGTACCCATTGTCCTGTTGCAGCTTGGCCTGACATACCTACTCGATCACGCACTCTACCATTCGTAATTACATAAGCAATCTGTTTAGGAAACTTCTCAAAGGCCCAATTTGCAGCTTCTGTGTACCTCGGACTTCCATAAGGGTAACCTGAAATATCCAGCGCTTGATGTTTACCATGCCAATAGGGATCTCCAGGTCTGTATCCAGAAGTGATAGTTAGCCCCCCAAATTTCGACATCACTTTTTGCGCGATATCAACTAGATACTGGTAGACGTTATTTGCATTCATCGCACCGTCGAAACTTCCTCCACCAAATGAATCCTCGACCTGTTTCTGCACGAATGGATAAGCGGCGCTAGTCATTAATTTAACGCCAGCTTTTGTCATGTTCTTCCACGGTTCTAGGATACTATTGTAATCGATTCTCTTATCAACTAACTTCTTAAAAACACCTTCATCATCAATCAAATCAAATATATCAAAATCATCCGTCCCATTTGCATAGTGCGGAATATCGAGTCTATTCTTCAATTTTTTAGTTAATGAAGCATTCAATACCTGCGCGCCTTTTGGGAGATTTACTAACAAATCTTTCCCTTTAGCAATAAACCCACGACCGTCTGGCATTTGTACGTATTCTTCGTGTACAGGGCCCTTTTGGTCATTGATTAGTGCTAAACCACCTGGGTGGCCGTCTGTCCCTTTTGCGTATTGTGGAACAGTCCAGTTGCCAAGTTTCTTGTCAGATTCAACCTCTTTAAGAACGTAATTAACGCCACCGATAACACCATTAACACCTTTACCAATCCCGCCGACCATTTTGTTTGCAACACCGTTCATGGTTGCCGAGAGAGAGCCACCCATTGAATTTAGGCCGTTAATTAGCGATTGCATCAAGAAGCGCCCAGCGTTATAGAAACCACCATTTTTAGAACGTAAGTTATTGATAGAATCGTTACCCAATTGATTCACTCTTGCAATAAATGAACCATATAACGAATTCCAACCATTTAAATTATTCTGTTGCCATGCACGACCATTGTTGTACATAGGCGCATTGTAACTCCGAAGAGTTGTCATCGCTTGGTTGCAGAACGTCTTGATTAGATTAATGAATGTTCCTGTTAAACTGTTCCAACCATTCATTAAATTGCGATTCCAAGTGATGCCCTGTAAATAATTCGGATTATTTTGATTACTCAATTGCGTTAAATAGTCCGAAATAAATAGTGTTTCGCTTGCCATGTACTGCGGGACAATTGAATTCCAGCCATTCATGAGATTAGTCATCCACATCGAGCCAATTGCAATATACTGTTCGCCTTGTGCAATCAATTGGTCTGGCGTCATTGCAGATACACTTGCGGATCCTTGCACACCAGGTACAACCGATTTCTCTGTCATCATCCCAACAGTGTCCGATTCAGCTGATTGAGGCTGCATAGTTTTAAACGTTAAAATCAGCTCATTGATTACTCGAATCAATTCAGCGATTTGTGGATTTCCTACTTCTACCGCTCCAATTCCTTCAGCGTAACGAGGAAATAGTTTTGCTGTTTGAGAAGCCTTTAAAACAGCTGAACCACGTGGTAAATCAAGCAATGTATTTCGTTCTTGCGGAATAAACGCGTGACCGTTTGGAAGTTTGACAAGCTCTTTGTACCTCGCTCCTGTTTGATCGTTAACTAGAGCAAGTCCGCCTTTGTGGTAATTGGTACCATTCGCATAGCCATGCTTTATTTTCGATGTATCAGTGCTTTCAATTAGTTTCTTAATTTTATCCCAAGTACTGTCAAGAAACGCAGTGAACTTAAAGCTAATAGTCTTATCCTGTAGTCGAGATACTTCTTGATAAGATTCAACAGCTTTTTTTACATTAGGCGTCACATTGTCGTTGGCTTTTAATTTCTTTTCAGGTATTTCAATACCGTTGTATCCACCGGGTCCGGTAAGTTTTTCGCGAGCTAATTTTTCTTTAGCTAGTAGATCAGAATTATCAGCATTAAGACTTTTACTTGCAGGATTATGATTTTTGTTATAATCATCTATGTCGTCTTTAGCTTGTTTACCTTTCGCAAGAACATCATAGTTTTCTCCAAACATTTGTTTCAACAGAGGTAGCACTTGATTATACTGATCCACGCTTAAAGTTCCATCTTGTATTTTAGTCTTTAGATCCTCATCGTTTGCTAGCATATATTTAATGTTGTCTGGAACTTGAGTCCATGCTGCGTAGGACTCATTCGAAGAAAATATTTTTTCTGTTAAGTCTGTATTGTCAGCTAATAACTTTTTCTGATTTACTGGTAGAGCATTCCACTGATTCATCTGTTCCTGAGTTGTTAAAAGATTATAAACAGCATCCGCATTATCGATTCCTAATAATTTACGATCTAAAACATATTGGTCCCACGCGCCCATGGCATTAATACCGTCGTAAAGTTCAACTTTAGCTTCATCGCCATCACAAAGTAGTAGTTTTTCAGTTGGCCATAGTTGATCCCATTTTCCAACTTCCCCCATAGCAATTGCGACTTCTTCTTTGGCGTTAGAAGTTAGTTTAGCTTCCTTAACCATGAATTTGAGCTGATTCCAGCCCTCATCAGTCTGAGCGATTTCAGTTAAAACATCAGTCATGTTTGTTTTAACTTCACCAGTCTTAGGATCAAGACTTAAAGCGTTCCATTGCATATCGGCATCGGAAGTTCCTTTTGCGAAAAGGCTAAGGTCTTTTGATGTATCTTTAACACTACTTGCAACTAAGGCAGATACTTCTTCAACTGTGAAGCCATACTTTTCCCAAATACCAGCAATCTCATGAACCTGTGTCCCTTCTTGTTCCTGCAGGTTCGCCAATGCCGTAATCATATTACCTGTTTTTTCTTTGTAGTTTTTTTCTAGATTTTCTAACAACTGTGCCCTTATGGTATAACTTAGAGACTCATTGCTTTCAATTTCTTTCCGCTGTTTTTCGTAAGATGATTTCTCTTTATCTAATGATTCTTCAATGCTACTGATTCGAGTATTAATTTCCTTCTTGCTGAGTTTCGACAAATCATCCTGATAAGCTGTTTCGATTGCCAAGCGCTGCGACTTAGTAAAACCAGCTGCTTTTAATTGATCATCAGATAAGTTAGCGTATGACGATCTAATATACTGCATTTCTTGATCAGATAATTGTCGATTATTATCAGAAGCATTTTTGTATATTCCGTTAATCTTATCAATTTGCGCTTTAACCGTTTCGGCTGTTTTCTCATCAACTTTTTTCTGTGCAGCAATAACTTGCTCATACCAAGCTTTTGTTTCTTCATCCAAAAAGCTTAATTTAGTAATTTTCTCACGACGTTTTTCTTCTTTTTCCAGAGTTCCTTCAATCGCGTCTTGAATACCTTTATTTGCCTTTTTGATTTTTTCAGCATTGGTATTGACACCGTCTTGGTACTCGTTCATATACTGAACGCCTTTTTCACGTAATTCACTAGACTTACCGATTACCTTATCTTGCGACTCAGTTACTTTCGTTCCCCATCTAGCGCCAGAAAGTTGATGTTCATCATACGCTTTTTTTCCAGCATACAACGCTAACCCGATTGCTCCGATTGCACCTACACCGATTGCTGCAGGGACAGCCAAGCCAGCGATCGCTGTTCCTAAGCCAGCAACACCACTAGCTCCAGCTGCACTTGCTGAAGCTGTGCCAGCAGTAGTTACAGAAGTAGCAAAACTTGCCATTGCTTTTTTCTCGGCGGCTTTAGCAGCCAATTCAACTAACCCGCCGGTTAATTTTCCGATTGCAGTCTGTGTTTTACCAATCACAGTGACGCCAGTTCCAAATAATTTCAACGCCGGACCTGCGGCAGCTGCCATTAATCCCCACTTAATAATATTTTTCTGCGTAGCATCGTCCATTTCAGAAAATTTATTAATCATCTGAGTGGCTTTTTCTAACAAAGGCGTAAACGCTGGTAATAATTTTTCTCCAACGGTAATTGCTAATACATTCAGTGATTCCTTAAATCTGGCCGCTTTATTTGCCGGCAAATCATTCATTGACTTAGCGATTTCTTTAGTGGCGCCATTTGCGTTGTATGTTTCTTTAGCTAACCCTTTTAACGCGTCACCGCCTTGCCCAACTAATACGTTCATTGCTGATTGAGATTCGGTACCGAACGCTAAAGCAATGGCAGATGTACGTTGTGCATCCGTCCAACCTTCAGTGTTTTGTTTAATCTTATTCAGCATGTCTGGAAGAGTTAACGTACCATTTTTAAACTCATCTACAGAAATACCTAATTTTTCAAATCCGGCAATGTTTTGTTTTGATGGCTTCAATAAACGAGTTAATGCTCCACGTAATGCAGTCCCAGCTTTTTCTCCGCCGATACCAGCATCACTTAGCAGACCGATTGCAGAAGCAGTTTCTTCTACATCCATGCCCAAGCTATTCGCTACTGGTCCCACATACCCCATTGCTAGTCCTAAATCTGAGAAACCAGCAGAAGTTGCATTAGCCACATAAGTCAGCGTATCCGTCACCCGTGTTGCGTTCTTAACAGTACTATTGTAATCTTTGCCTTTTAAATTAAACTGACTGATTACCTCAGTCGTTACATTCATTACATCGTTGAAGTCATCCCCGGACGCTTTGGTAGCATCTAAAATAGAAGGCATTACACCAAGCGTTTGATTGGCGTCGTACCCTTTACGAACAACTTCAGCAAGTCCATTATTGATTTCAGTAGTAGAAACACCGTACTGTTTTGCCCATTTTTTAGAGCTATCAGACATTTGATCCAACTGGCTTCGATACTCAGCAGTCATTTTTCCACCGTTTGTTAATAGCGGTCCAATCTCACCGATTTGAGTTTGAAAGTCTGCGGCTTTTTTTGTAGCCATTCCAAAACCGGCGGCTATAGGAGCAGTAACTGCCATTGTCAGTGTGTTACCCATTCCCGACATTTTTTGACCAAACGATTCAATTTTCTTGCCTGAAGCAATCCATTTTTCTGATTGTGCTTTGAGCTTACCTGTTAAACCTTCTGTCTCAACTTTCATACGAGCCATTTGGCCCGTCGTTGTTTTCATCTGTGCTGTAAAACTAGCAGAACGTGCTCGCGCTTGGTTCAATTCGTTTGCATATTTTGCCGTGGAAGCAGTTGCTTTCCCGTTTTCGTCAAAGCTATCCTTATAAGCTTTTGTTAGCTTTTCGATATGTTTTTCGTTCGCTTGGACTACGTTGCCTAAGCCGTCATATTTCGCTTTTAAAGCGCCTAGTTTATCACCAGACGAATTCATGACTTGCATTTGCGATTTCATTGCTTTCATCTGATGATTGACCGCGTTTTTAGCGCCTTGCAACCCTTTAGAAAAGGCAGAACTATTCAAATCCAACTTGATAATCATATTCCCAAGCGGTTTTCCATTTGCCATAATTTTCCTCCTTTCCTAAATTGATTTAACGAAGTCTTTCAAATCGACCTCTTTTGATTTTTCTTTCTTGGGTTCAGAACAGACAATTTGAATGAGGGCTTCAAAGTCAGCTTCTTCGATATCTTCCAACGTCCAACCGTTTTCAATTAATTGCCTGCAAAGGTTAAAATAATTTTCTTCTGCTTCTTCAGGGCTTACTTTTTTTCATCAGTGGAATCGTCTTCCTTGATTCCTAAAATATCCATATAGACTTTGTTTAAAGCGTTGAATAATTCATCGCTTTCAATCCCGTCTAAAATTGTCTCTTCTGTAACTTTTTTATCATTAAAGACTTCCACAGCTAATTCAATCAAAGCGTCTAACTGCGTACCCATGTCTGCGTCTTTTGCATACATTTTCCGACTGCATTGGATAGCTTTACGGACCGCACGACCTTTGACTTTCATTTTTTCGTGGACTACTTTTTCGCCTTTTGCATTTTCTAACTCAAGTCTTACTTTCGCCATCTATAATTTCCTCCTAAAATTTACAAAATAAAAAAAGAGGACTGGTTTAGTCCTCTCTGTTTTAGCCTCCAACTACAGCTGTCGGGAATACTAATGCTTTCAACGCAGTAATTTTTGCTTCATCATCGCCACTGAATTTCACTAGTGATTGTCCTTTAGCTTCACCTTCTGCATCATTTGCGATTGCAGAAAATACATATTCTTCTGCCTCAGGCTCAAAAGCTTCGTTAGTTGTTGTATTTAAGTTGATCGATTCACGGCTAAATTTGCCTTTAAACAAACCAAGCATAGCAGTTTCACCACTTAAATCTTCTGATTCCATTAGTACGGCACAATACGGTGGTTCAGTGTCTTCACCTAAGAAGCTAAATCCATTGGTATCGTCGACTTTATATCCCAAAATCTTATCATTTGCGCCATCAGGTAAATCTAGTAAGCCAAAGTTTGCTGAGATATCGCCCGTACCTTTTTGAGAAATGTAATAAGGAATATTTGAACCGTACACTTTAGATGCTTCTTTAGACAAACCACTGATTTCAGCCGATACAGTAGCTCCTTCGTCTTGCTTTCCTTCAATTACAATTAAATTTGCTGTTGGAATTTTCCCGTTTTCATCGAAAACCCCGATTGTCATTTTTTTAAATCCTACAAGTGTCAATATAATCACTCTCTTTCTTAATTTTTGACAACAAAAAAAGACACGATTTTTCGTGTCTTGATTCCTGTTATTCTGTTTTAATATTGTGTATCGTAAATTCGTGTATTCCCGTCATAACGACGCGCGTCGACGAACCGTTTTGTTTCCGGAAAATACTCATCTAATCCTTGCCCCGATACTTGGCCAAAGCCTAAGTTTTTCATTTCTTTTTTAATCTCGTATTGAATTTGTTTCGAAGTCGCTCGATATTTTGATTCCACATCAATTTGGATTAAATGCTCAATCGAAAGCTCTTGATCACTACCGTGATAGGCCTCATTCGGTACATCAACGGGCCGAAGTGTGATAAATGCACCTGATTTATCAGCTGTTTCAGGTTGCTCATAAAACTTAATTCGATATTCTTGCGAATCGCTGTTATAAGTCATTTCGTGGATGTAGGCATTCGAAATTAACGCCTCGTAAATAATCATTAATATGTCTTTCATAGGCTTTTCTTAACCTCCATTTCCACGGTAGACAAATAAACTGGTTCAGAATTTTTCAATGATTTCGTGATAACCCCGAACCCACGTGGCTTAATCTGACGTCCGTTTCTTGTATAGCCCCATTCGTTTAAATGGATTAATCGATAACGTTGATGTGGACCATTCCAACCGATTTCTGCTTCAGTATTGTAATTTTTATACGTCGCATTTTTACGAACAACTTCATCAATCGTGTATCCTTGATCTTTAAAAACGAGCATGTCAGACTGTAGACGTTTCTCGACTTTATCAGCGCCGGTATTGATTGCTTTGCGAGCAATCGATCGGACTTTTTTATCACCAAGTCTTTTTTCCATTGCTTTTAACGTTTCGTTTACTCCTTTAACTTCTACGCTATTCATCGGCATACACCGCCAAAAGAATCGTAACGAAACGATTATCCGTAAAATCATTTCGAACATCAGCAATATTCCACCTGATTCCGCTATAGCGCCTGTCTAAAATCTCCACATAATGTTTATTAGAGACTAAATAGTCTTCTTGCGGATCTCGGATAGTAATTGTAACCGCCTGCTTAGTCGTTTTAGAGTTTAAAATCTCTAAATCTTTCATCGACGGATTATATATTTCAGCAAAACAACTAAAAGCAATCTGTTTTTCTTCTTCACCAGGCATCGGCCCTGGTTTTGGCTTATAGCTAAAAAATTCAACTGGCGTTCTCATCGCACCATTATTAACTTTAGGCTTCTGATACTCAAACGTTGGTTTCTTCATCGCTAACGTCCTCCTCCACATAATTCGAGAGAGAGACGGCCATTAATTCGGACAAAAAATTTTCATTAAAAAATTCGAGAGAATCATTGTAAACGTATCTGCTACGCTCAATGATTAATTCTCGAATTTCTGGCTTAGTAATATCTTCACTTCCGCACCAACGCTTTATTGCCGCAGTTGAACTCTCAAGAATATTTTCTAAATTGTCATCATCTGCATTGTGGAAGATACGCATACGCGATTTAAAATCCTTTAATAATTGTTCCATAGGCTCCACCGCCTAATCTTTTTTCTGAATAAAGCCACTACCAAGATTTTTTTCAATCTCCTTAGCACGCTTCACAAGTAAATCGATTTCCTGACCTTTTTCGTAAAGTTCTTTGGTGTATTTATCCCTAAAACTTTTAAGGATTGTGTACTTCATCTTCTCACTACCCTTCCGGAGTAGGGTCGACAGGCGTTTCATTCACTTTTAATCCCCAAACAGCCGCCGTTTTATCATCTTTTGCTTTTCCATAAGCAAATTGTTTAGCAGTATACAAATCCATATCTTCGATTGCTAACGTTTGATCGTATTTGCGCAATGTGATTCCTCCGCCGATATAAGCATCGTAACGTCCGCTAACGAAAGTAACGACTTTTTCGGAAACTTGTGCCAAAGATTCAACGATTTTAAGATTATAAGGGAGAGCGGTTACGTATACGCCTTGCGCATTTAAAGAAGTGTATTGGCGTTTAACATCCCAAGCGTCAGCAGGGTTAACAACCATGACTACTTTGCCATCAACAGCAACAGCACGACCTTTTTCGTCAGTGGAATGGTGTTTGTATACGTTCGTTAATTCTTTGACTGTAGTAGCAGAATCAGCAAAAGTTAAATCACCAATTGAAGTTTTTTCGGGATATACTCCGCCAGTGATAGCCACGCCAGCTTGTACTTGACGATTTAAGCCGATTGGCTTGCCGTTTCCGT
>OKDE01000428.1_pt1 | contig 12284 bp, 13 predicted proteins | sample 1613501 | NCBI WGS metagenome assembly OKDE01 (sample SAMN04436860, study PRJEB24849) | human gut metagenome | biome: human gut; feature: NICU; material: stool | host: Homo sapiens | place: USA: Saint Louis, MO | collected 2011-09-07
GGTGGTACCCACCAGCTCAATCCCCACGAAGGCAAACACCGCAATCTGGAAGCCGGCGAAGAAGCCGCTCAGCCCTTTCGGGAACCAGCCGCCGTCATTCCACAGGTGGGCGAAAGAGGCTTCGACCCCGGTCGGCGATTTGAAATGCATCATCACCATTACCAGGCCGACCACGATCAGCGCCACGATGGCGACAATTTTGATCATCGCGAACCAGAACTCCATTTCGCCAAACATCTTGACGGTGGCCAGGTTCAGGCCCAGCAGCAGCAGGATCACCGCCAGCGAGGCGACCCAGTCGGAGAGTCCGGGAAACCAGAACTGCGCGTAGGCGGTGATGGCGACAACGTCCGCCATCCCGGTCACTACCCAGCAGAACCAGTAGGTCCAGCCGGTAAAGTAGCCCGCCCACGGCCCCAGCAGATCGGCCGCGAAGTCGCTAAAGGATTTATATTCGAGGTTCGACAGCAGTAATTCGCCCATGGCACGCATCACGAAAAACAGCATAAAACCAATAATCATATAAACAAAGATAATGGATGGTCCGGCAAGGCTGATGGTTTTGCCAGAACCCATAAATAACCCGGTGCCGATCGCTCCGCCAATCGCGATCAGCTGAATATGTCGGTTTGTGAGATTTCGCCGTAGCGATTGTTCAGTCGGCTCCTGCTCGACAGCAGCGACTTTAACCTGATCTACCATGTGATTTCTTCCTGTTGTACCTGTCTGTGTTGTTCAGGCTCTGATGGCCCGTCGTCTGTCATTAACCCCAGCAAGGGCTAGTCGATATTAGGTAAGAATCGGAGGGATGAATACTATGATTTAGATATAATGTTAATTTTATGTTTAAAGTGAGTGTTATATCACTCATCTAACGCGAAATAGCTCACAAAAATACACCCATACGTGATGAATGCAAAACATAATTCCAATTAATTTTTAACTTAAGGATTTTACGCTATTTTTATGGCTTCCCCTGCCGCGGGGAAGAGGAAGCCGCTGCTGTTTAGATAATGTCCAGCAGTTCAACTTCGAAGATCAGGGTGCTGAACGGAGGAATCGATGCGCCAGCGCCGCGCTCACCGTAGGCGAGGTTGTGCGGGATCGTCAGTTCCCATTTGGAACCTACCGGCATCAGAGTCAGCGCTTCAATCCAGCCGCCGATCACGCCGGTCACCGGGAATTCAGCCGGTTCACCGCGAGCGACGGAGCTGTCGAAGACGGTGCCGTCGATCAGTTTGCCAGTGTAGTGCACGCGAACGCGGTCAGTACGCGCCGGGATCGGGCCTTCGCCCTGGATCAGTACGCGGAACTGCAGACCAGACTCGGTGCTGTTCACACCTTCTTTCTCGCGGTTTTCATCAAGGTATTTTTGGCCGTCAGCGGCCATGGCCTGAAAACGCTCGCGACGCACAGCGTCAGCACGCTCGTGGATTTCACGCAGCGCGCGGTGAACGGCTTCCACCGGCACCTGCGGCTGGTTACCTTCCAGCGCATCGGCGATACCCGCCACCAGCGCTTCCGGCAGCAGCCCCTGCAGGCCGGATTCGCTCAGCTGTTGTCCAACCTGCAAGCCGATACCGTAACTTGCCTGCGCTTCGATAGTGTCAAAAGTTGGGGTTGCCATCGTTGTTCCTTTTTGGGTGATAAACATCAAGATAAAAGCGTGCGAAAGCATAACAGCCATAGCGAAATGGGTAAAACTTTGTCGGCGGATGATGACAAATCTCAGCGAAAAAGAAACAATAGGCGGCAGCAGGTTAACTTCACTTTGTTCCGGTCATCAGGACGTTAGCCATCTATACTCATGAGCAGGATATAAATATGCGGAGCAGGAGGAAAGCCATGCCCGGGCGCTTTGAACTGACATCTACCCTGGCGAAAATCTGGCACGCCCCGGATCATTTTCGCCTCCTGGACCCGCTGCCTCCGATGCACCGCCGGGGAATTATCGCTGGCTTCCTGTTGGTTATTATTGGTATTCTGCTTCCCTCCGATGATAGCCAAAGCCCGGCGTCGACCAGCCGTGAAGCGAACCTGAATCTACAGTCGCAGTCCCAGCCGCAAGCTGGCGGCAATCAGGCCGTTCCGCTGCCGCCGATCACTAATACGCCTACCGTGAGCGACGCCGATCAGATGGCGCCGGTCGCCCCGGAGCCGATTCAGGATGAGCAGCCGGATCAAGCGCAGACGCAGCAGCCCGCCGCCACCCAGCCTTATCAATCCTCATCACAGCAGTCCGCGCCGGGTATTGAGCAGCAATGGCGCAGCTGTTCCGCGATCATGGGCTGCCGGCCACTGACGTCTACGCCATGGCGCAGGTTGAAGGCGCTGGCAAGCCGCTAAGTACTTTGCAGAGCGGACAGACGGTGCAGATTCGGCAGAACGCCAACGGCGTGGTCACCGGGCTCACTATCGATACCGGCAACGGCCAGCAGGTGCTGTTTACCCGCCAGTCGAACGGCAGCTTTGTGCGTGCGCGATAGCAGAGAAGACGACAGCAAGCGTTACGCCGCCGCAAAATGAAAGGCGCTAAAAAGCAAAACGCCGGCACAAGGCCGGCGGTTTGTTGTTACCAGAACGTCAGAGGCCGATTACTCAGCAACCACGTTGATGATAACTTTAGCGAATACTTCGCTGTGAACCTGGAAGTTCACTTCGTGCTCGCCAACGTTACGCAGAACGCCGTTCGGCAGGCGAACTTCGCTCTTAGCAACTTTAACGCCTGCTGCAGTAACAGCGTCAGCGATGTCGCGAGTACCGATGGAACCGAACAGTTTACCTTCGTCGCCAGCTTTAGACGCGATGGTAACGGTGCCCAGTGCGTTGATTGCTTCAGCGCGAGCGTTAGCAGCCGCCAGAACGTCAGCCAGTTTGGCTTCCAGTTCAGCACGACGTGCTTCGAAGAATTCAACGTTTTTCTTGGTAGCAGGAACAGCTTTACCCTGCGGGACCAGGAAGTTACGAGCATAGCCCGCTTTAACGTTAACCTGATCACCCAGGCTACCCAGGTTTGCTACTTTATCAAGCAGAATAACTTGCATTACCTTATCCTCTCAAAGTCGTATTAATGGACCGTGACCGATTACTGATGACGATCAGTGTACGGCAGCAGGGACAGGTAGCGAGCGCGTTTGATAGCGCGAGCCAGCTGACGCTGGTATTTTGCACGGGTACCGGTGATACGGCTCGGGACAATCTTACCGCTTTCGGTGATGTAGTTTTTCAGCGTAGCGATATCTTTATAGTCGATCTCTTGAACGCCTTCCGCGGTGAAACGGCAGAACTTGCGACGACGGAAATAACGTGCCATATGGCTAGTCTCCAGAATCTATCAATTCAATCTGCTCGGCATGCAGAACCATTTTGCTCAAGCCGTTCTTTGCCTTATGGCAAGAGATGAACCCTCGAACGGTTACTGCGCTACCGACCGTTATACTGTGAGTAATGGCCTGGTTCTCATGACCGCTAATAATAACGGGCATCTGACACCATGCCTGCCGGTGAAAACCGGCTTCCTCCTGCACTGAACGATGCTCAAGCACGAACTGGCAGTGAGGAATTCCTGACGGGCTGACCTTACGAAGTGGAGTCCTGCAAATAATGCCGGACAGCTCCAGACGGTTGGTCATCAGGATTACTCTTCAGAATCCCCAGCTTCAGAATCATCTGCGGTTTCGTTGGCGAAATCTTCGCGACGCTCACGGCGCTCGTCTTTCGCTTTAACCATCGGAGATGCTTCGGTAACAGCGTGCTTAGTACGCATTACCATGCTGCGGATAACGGCGTCGTTGAAGCGGAAGTTAGTTTCCAGCTCATCGATCGCTTCCTGCGGCGCTTCAACGTTCATCAGAACGTAGTGAGCTTTGTGCAGTTTGTTGATCGGATAAGCCAGCTGACGGCGGCCCCAGTCTTCCAGACGGTGGATCGTACCTGCTGCTGCAGTAATTGCACCAGTGTAACGTTCGATCATGCCCGGAACCTGTTCGCTCTGGTCAGGATGGACCATAAAAACGATTTCGTAATGACGCATCGAATTGCTCCTTACGGATTATTCAGCCTCCTGTCTGGGTCAGCCGCGGCCCATGGAGGCAAGGAACGTGTTAAAGGGCGGCTGAAAAATTGACGCGTCATTCTAATGGCGGCCCCTCAGGAACACAAGCGCATTTGCACAAATAATTCGCACTAAGCGCCAAGCTGGGCTAAGTGGGTGATTTAAAATTAACCAATAAAGGAAGCGGCATTTTTTTGAACAACTGCATCAGAAAAGGTCGCCATGCGATGAACGCGCAGCGATTACACTTCTATCAAAGCCCAACGATCACAGGAGAGCCCCGAGTCAGCGTCAGGACTGTCAGTCAGGAGCGTAGTATATGAAACTGAAAATCATCGCCATGATGGCTGCGCTTTTCTTCAGCGCCAACGCGCTGGCAGCTATCCAAATCACCGAACGTCAGGCCCGCAACATGGACGACGTGCAGAGCCTCGGCGTTATCTATATCAATCACAATATGGCCACTGAGCACGAGGCCGAACAGGCCCTTAGCCAGATGAGCGATGCGCAGGGGGCGAAATACTTTCAGCCTATCCTGATGCACGAACCAGAAACCAACGGCCCGCTTCGCGCCAGCGCGGTGATATACCGCTAACGCCTGCCCGATTCTTCGCCTCTCCTCGCGAGGGGCGAAGCGAGGTCTGCGCCCAAACGCAATTGAGAATTATTTTACAAACCGACTTACCAGCGTCATCGCAACCTGATTTAATCAGCCACTCGCCATTTGATAATCAGGAGTGATTGATGGTTCCGCGTTTCGCCACCTTAGGCCGTATCCCCAAAGGCGTTTGGGTACTCGGCGGCGTCAGCCTGCTGATGGATGTCTCCTCCGAGATGATCCACAGCCTCTTACCGCTGTTTATGGCCACTACCCTCGGCGCCAGCGTGATAATTATCGGTCTTATCGAGGGACTGGCGGAAGCCACCGCCCTGATCCTGAAGGTCTTCTCCGGCGCGATCAGCGACTATGTCGGCAAGCGTAAAGGACTGGCGCTGCTGGGCTACGGCCTGGGCGCGCTCAGTAAGCCGCTGTTTGCCATCGCCCCTACCGCCGGGGTGGTGTTTAGCGCCCGCATGATTGACCGCGTAGGCAAAGGTATTCGCGGCGCGCCGCGCGATGCGCTGGTCGCCGACGTCACCCCGCCGGAGATCCGCGGCGCCGCCTACGGACTACGCCAGGCGCTGGATACCGTCGGCGCCTTTCTCGGCCCGCTGCTGGCGGTGCTGCTGATGTTTATCTGGGCCAACGATTTTCACGCTATTTTCTGGGTGGCGGTCATTCCCGCCGTGCTCTCCATTCTCCTGCTCGGATTCGGCCTACAGGAGCCAAAATCCGCCATCGCGCACAAACGCAGCAATCCGCTGAAGCGCGAAAACCTGAAAAAGCTCTCCGCCGCCTACTGGTGGGTGGTCGCGATCGGCAGCATTTTCACCCTCGCCCGCTTCAGCGAAGCCTTTCTGGTGCTGCGCGCCCAGCAGATGGAGATCCCGCTCTATACCATCCCGCTGGTGATGGTGGCGATGAACCTGGTCTACAGCCTCACGGCTTACCCGTTCGGTAAACTCTCAGACAGCATGAGCCACAGCAAACTGCTGCAGTGGGGGCTGCTGGTGCTGATCCTCGCCGATATCGTGCTGGCGCTCAGCGGCCACTGGAGCACGCTGCTGATCGGCGTCGCGCTGTGGGGGATTCATATGGGAATGACCCAGGGCCTGCTGGCGGCGATGGTCGCCCATACGGCGCCACCGGAGCTACGCGGCACGGCGTTCGGTATGTTTAATCTGATGAGTGGCCTGGCTCTGCTGCTGGCCAGCACCGGCGCGGGGGTACTGTGGGAAACCTTCGGCGCCGCCTCGACGTTTTACGCCGGGGCGATAATTTGCGTGGTCACGCTCATCGGCATGCGCGTGATGCCGTCGGCCTATCGTCAGGATTAAAAACGGCCCCGGGGCCAGACCAGTTGCTTCACCGTGAGGGGTGAAAGCCCCGGAGCGCGCTATCTACTTTTGCCCATAGTAGGCGTTTGGCCCATGCTTACGCTGAAAATGCTTATTCATCAGCCAGCTATCGATGGGCTGCAACTGCGGATTAATGCCGCGGGCAATCCACGCCATGCGCGCCACCTCTTCCATCACCACCGCGTTGTGTACCGCCTCGTGGGCGTCTTTGCCCCAGGCAAATGGCCCGTGCTGATAGACGACGATCCCCGGCGTATGCAGCGGATTGGCCTCACCCAGCGCTTCGATAATCACCTGCCCGGTGTTCAGCTCGTAGGCCTCGTCCACCTCCTGTGCGCTAAGCGCCCGGGTGCAGGGAATATCGCCGAAGAAGTAGTCCGCATGGGTGGTGCCGAGCGCCGGGATCGCCAGCCCCGCCTGCGCCCAGGCGGTGGCGTGCGTCGAATGGGTATGCACCACCCCACCAAGGTCGGGATAACGGCGATAGAGCGCCAGATGGGTGGCGGTATCAGAGGAGGGACGCCAGCGCCCTTCCACCACGTGCCCCTGCAGATCAACCACCGACATGTCATCGACGGTCATTGACTCGTAGGCGATGCCGCTGGGCTTAATCACCACCAGCCCACGCTGCCGATCAATGGCGCTAACGTTACCCCAGGTAAAGGTCACCAGGCCGTAGCGCGGCAGATCCATATTGGCCTCGAACACCTGCTGTTTCAGCTGTTGCATTATGCCGCCTCCATCAGGCCCGCGCGGGCCATCCGCGCCTTCACCCAGTCACGCGCCTTCGCCACCTCCGCCAGCGGGTCAGCGCTGGTTTCGCTCCACATCTCAATCAGGTACGGTCCGCAGTAGCCGGTCTGCTTGAGCGTTTCGAAGCAGCGTTCAAAATCGACCACCCCTTCGCCGAACGGCACGTTTTTAAAGACGCCGGGCTTCGTGTCTTTGACGTGTACCGCCACGATATGCCCGCTCCCCGCCTTCAGCTCCATCTGGACGTCGTTATCCCACGCCGACAGATTGCCGATATCCGGGTAAAGCTGGAACCACGGATTATTCAGGTAATGGGCATAGCCCAGCGCTTTACTGATCGAGTTCATCAGCGGGTAGTCCATGATCTCCATCGCCAGGGTTACCTGGGCTCGGCTGGCCATCTCGACGCTCTGTTTCAGGCCGTCGCGAAAGCGGCGGCGCGTCTCATCGTTCGCCTGCTGGTAATAGACGTCGTAGCCTGCCAGCTGGATCACCCGAATCCCCACATCCTGCGCCAGCTGAATAGCTTTACGCATAATTTCCAGCCCCTGATGCCGCACCGCGTCGTCTTCACTACCCAGCGGAAAACGGCGATGGGCGCTAAGGCACATCGACGGCACCCGGACGCCGGTTTCAGCCACCGCCTTGACCAGCGCCAGACGCTGCTCCGGGCTCCAGTCCAGCCGCGCAAGGCGGGCGTCCGTTTCATCGAGAGACATCTCAACGAAATCAAAGCCCAGCGCTTTTGCAAGCTTTAGCCGCTCCAGCCAGCACTCCCCGGCGGGGAGCGCTTTTTCATAGATGCCGAGCGGAATGGATTTCGCCAACATAGTCGCTCCTTAACCCCACAGCTGGGCGATAGAGCGTTTAAACTGGCGCGCCGCTTCCACCGGCGAGGCAGCATCGCGGATGCTGCGTCCGGCAATAAAGACGTGAACAGGGATCCCGGCAAACAGCGGCAGGTCTTCCAGCGCCAGCCCGCCGGTGACGGTCACTTTGAAGCCCATATCAGACAGACGCTTAATCGCGCTGATATCCGCCTCACTCCACGCCACGCCTGCCGCCTGCGCGTCGCGGCTGCGGTGATAGACCACCTGCTGAATACCCGCCTCGCGCCACGCCTGCGCCTGCTCCCAGGTCCAGAAGCCGGTCAGCTCTATTTGCACATCGCCGTTGAACTCTTTGGCGACATCCAGCGCCCCTTTGGCGGTGTTGATATCGGCGCAGCAGATCACCGTGACCCAGTCGGCGTTGGCTTCGAAGCACATCCGCGACAGGATCTTGCCGGCATCGGCAATTTTGGCGTCCGCCAGCACGATTTTATGCGGATACAGCGCTTTCAGATCGCGCACCGCGCGTACACCTTCACCAACGCAGAGGATAGTGCCGACTTCAATGATATCTACCTCTTCGGCGATCAGACGGGTTGTTTCATAAGCGCTGGCCAGCGTTTGGTTGTCCAGGGCGACCTGTAACATAGGTAATGACATGATAGTGTTCCTTTTAAACAGCCGCCGCGGTGGCGTTTTTGATTAAATCCAGCACTTCCTGCTCGCTGCGGCAGGCGCGTAAACGGTCGAAATTGGCTTCGTCATCAAACAGGTTAACGATCTGCATGATGCCCACTTCCTGGTGGGTGGTGGCGTCAACCGCCGCCATGGTGATCAGGATGTCGACCGGGTCGTTATCTTCGTGGTTGAAAATCAGCGGTTTCTTTAGCGTGACCAGCGCAAAGCCGGTTTTTTTGACGCCCTCTTCCGGCCGCCCGTGCGGCATGGCTAATCCCGGAGCGATCACAAAATAGGGGCCGTGCTGCGCGACGCCGTCGAGGATTGCCTGGTAGTAGCGCGGTTCCACCACGTCGGCGGCCACCAGCAGATCGACGCCGATTTTCACCGCCTCCTGCCAGGTTTCCGCTTCCGCCTGCAGGCGAATGGAGTGATTCTGCGCCAGTGATTCATGGAGTTTCATAGCCGCTCCTTATTTCACGTCCTGCGGGAAATGAGCTTTAATCACCTCCAGCAGCTTTGGCCCGAAATCCGCGGGGGAAAGCATATTACGCACCCCCACCACGTGTTTATTGCCGGAGACGGTAATCTCCCCCGCGATATGGGTTGAAGCGATGATGATATCCGCGCCGTTTAGTTCGCTTTTGTATTCACCCACCGCGCAGCTGTTCACCGTGTGGTCGATATTGGATTGCGTCAGGAACTCATCCACTTTCATTTTCATGATCATGGAACTGCCTTGCCCGTTACCACACACAGCCAGAATACGTACGGTCATAATCAGAACTCCTTATTGGGCAGAGGCCTCTGCCAGTTGTTTTTCCGCGTCTTCTTCGGCGCGCAGCGCGCGGCCAGCGAAGAACATATAAGCCAGTGCAATGACAATGATGACGGCCATAAAGGCGATACCGATGGAGAAGAAGCCCTGCATCATCGGCGGCGCCAGAATCGACCAGTCCGCCATTCCCATCCAGGCGCTCATACCGGTGAGCTTCACCGCCCACACGCAACCGAAAATTTCAACCATGCCCATCACCAGGCAGATCTTGAGCGCCGCGCGCCAGCCGCCGAAGTGGTTGGCAAAGACGCCAATCGTCGCGTTGGAGAAGAACATCGGGATAAAGCCCGGAATAATCAGAATTGAAGAGCCAATGCCAACCAGAATGCCGACGGCAATCAGCTGGCCGATGGTGCCCCACATAAAGCCCCACACCACCGCATTCGGCGCAAAGCTATAGATCGCGGCGCAGTCAATCGCCAGCACCGCGCCGGGGATCAGGCGTTGCGAGATACCGTTGAAGGCTTCGGACAGTTCGGCGACGAACATCCGCACGCCCTGGGTAATGATGAAAATGGCCACCGCGAAGGAGAAACCGGTCTGCAGGATATAGACCGTCCAGTGGGTTTTCCCCGCCATCGCCTGCACGACGTCAATACCAAAGGAAAGCAGGATCGCGCCAAAGAAAATGGTCATGACAATCGCGGTGGAAACGATGTTGTCGTGGAAGATATTGAGCCAGCCTGGCAGCTTGAGGTCTTCCACACTCTCCTCTTTTTTCCCCAGATACGGCGCCACTTTGTAGGCAATCCACGAGGCAAACTGCTGCTGGTGACCGATGGAGAAGCCGCAGCCGTCGGTGACCAGCTGAGTCGGCTTGAACATCATGTTGGAGGTGATACCCCAGTACAGGGAGACCAGCACGGCGGTACAGATGATGGTCGTCCACATTCCGTAACCAAAGATAAAGAACGAGACGGCGATCAGCCCCGCCTGCTGAAACATGATATGGCCAGTCAGCATGATGGTGCGGATGCCGGTTATCCGGCGCAGCAGGACGTAACAGATGTTGAGCGCCAGCGCCAGCAGCACCGCATAGCCCACCCAGCTATAGGCCTCGCCCATCCGGTCGATGGTCGCCATCATCGAGGCATAGGTGTCAGAGATCGCGCCGTTGATGCCGTACACCTCTGACATTTTCGCCACCACCGGTTTAAAAGTGCTGGTGAGGATGCCGGAGCCGGCCTGTAACAGCATGAAGCCGATAATGGTTTTGATCGTGCCTTTAATAATCACGCTGACGCTTTTGCGCAGCAGGATATAGCCCAGACAGGTGACGATACCCAGCAGCAGCGGGGCATTGGTCATCACCTGATTAAAGAAAACGGTAAAGATGTTGTAGAGGATTGCCATAACACACTCCCGATGGTGAAGGCGCTGAACGCGCCTTACGCTCAGCATTTCTCGCTGCCCACTCTAATAATCAAAAATAATCACAACAAGATTGAATTTGATTAAATGTGACGCGCGCCGCAATAATCCTCTATTTCATTGTGACTATTGCCGATCAGTAGCGCCGAAACATAATTAAACATTTTCAAATCATATAGATAAAACAAAGCACAACCTTTATGGATGCTGGACCCCCTGAGAGATGATGCGCATCTCTTCGTAAAATTGATGGAAAACAAGATTGCAATCTTGAAAATCCAGTGACAACATAAATCAAAACCAATCAAAATTTGATTACTATTGAAAATACGAGGAAGAGCACGATGAGTAAAGTACAGACCATCACCCGTGAATCATGGATCCTGAACACCTTTCCGGAATGGGGCAGCTGGCTGAATGAAGAGATTGAGCAGGAGCAGGTTGCGCCCGGCACCTTCGCCATGTGGTGGCTCGGCTGTACCGGTATCTGGTTAAAATCCGAAGGCGGGGCTAACGTCTGCGTCGATTTCTGGTGCGGCACTGGCAAACAGAGCCACGGCAATCCGCTGATGAAAACCGGCCACCAGATGCAGCGGATGGCAGGTGTGAAAAAATTACAGCCGAACCTGCGCACCACGCCGTTCGTGCTGGATCCGTTCGCCATTCGCCAGATTGACGCGGTCCTCGCGACCCACGATCACAACGATCATATTGACGTCAACGTCGCCGCCGCCGTCATGCAGAACTGCCCGGCCGATGTGCCGTTTATCGGCCCGAAAACCTGCGTCGACCTGTGGATCGGTTGGGGCGTGCCGAAAGCGCGCTGTATCGTCATGAAACCTGGCGATGTCGTGAAGATCAAAGACATTGAGATCCATGCGCTCGATGCGTTCGATCGCACCGCGCTGATCACCCTCCCGGCGGACCAAAAAGCCGCTGGCGTACTGCCGGACGGCATGGACCAGCGCGCGGTCAACTACCTGTTTAAAACACCGGGCGGCAACCTGTACCACAGCGGCGATTCCCACTACTCCAACTACTACGCGAAGCATGGCAACGAGCATCGGATTGACGTCGCCCTCGGCTCGTATGGCGAGAACCCGCGCGGGATCACCGACAAAATGACCAGCGCCGATATCCTGCGCATGGCAGAGTCGCTCAACGCCAAAGTTGTGATCCCGTTCCACCATGATATCTGGTCAAACTTTCAGGCCGATCCGCAGGAGATCCGCGTTCTGTGGGAGATGAAAAAGGATCGTCTGAAGTACGGCTTCAAGCCGTTTATCTGGCAGGTCGGCGGCAAATTTACCTGGCCGCTGGATAAAGACAATTTCGAATATCACTACCCGCGCGGTTTCGACGACTGCTTTACCATTGAGCCGGATCTGCCTTTCAAATCCTTCCTGTAAGTCGCCGCCGGCAGGCCCTGCCTGCCGGAAATACCCCGCCGCAGGGTTAGTATTTTCACATGATTTCAAATATCATCTTTGCCGTTCACTTTTAATCGGATTCGCTCATGACGGAAGCGCAAAGGCACCAAATTCTGCTGGATCTGCTCGCCCAAACGGGGTTTGTTACCGTGGAGCAGGTGATGTCGCGGCTCGGGATCTCACCCGCTACCGCCCGACGTGATATCAACAAGCTGGATGAAAGCGGCAAACTGAAAAAGGTTCGTAATGGCGCGGAAGCCATTAGCGAACAGCGCCCCCGCTGGACGCCGATGAACATCCACCAGGCGCAAAATCTGGATGAAAAAGTGCGTATTGCACGCGCCGCTTCGCAACTGATCGCGCCGGGTGAG
>OKDE01000432.1_pt1 | contig 12138 bp, 9 predicted proteins | sample 1613501 | NCBI WGS metagenome assembly OKDE01 (sample SAMN04436860, study PRJEB24849) | human gut metagenome | biome: human gut; feature: NICU; material: stool | host: Homo sapiens | place: USA: Saint Louis, MO | collected 2011-09-07
ACCCGCGCGTGAACGCCTTCTGGGAGATGGCCGGCCCGCAGGCCGAACAGGAAAACTATCTGCGCCGTCAGCTTGACTCGACGTACTGCTACCCGGTTATCGGCTGCTTCGACGACCAGCCGTTCGGCTACTTTGAACTCTACTGGGCGCCAGAAGACCGCATTGGCCGCCACTACCGCTGGCAGCCGTTCGACCGCGGGCTGCATATGCTGGTGGGCGAAGAGCGCTGGCGCGGCGCGCAGTACATCCGCAGCTGGCTGCGCGGTCTGAGCCACTACCTGTATCTGGATGAACCGCGCACGACGCGCATTGTGGCCGAGCCGCGCTTCGACAACCAACGCCTGTTCCGCCACCTGGCGTCCGCCGGTTTCGACACCGCAAAAGAGTTCGACTTCCCGCACAAGCGCTCGCGCCTGATCGTGAGCGAGCGTCACCGCTTCTTCCATGAGGTGGAACTGTGAACGCGCTCTGGCAGAAAGTAAACCGCGAGATGGTGGCGAAGATCCTCGCCGAACTGGAATACGAACGTACCCTGCGCGCTGAGTGGGTTTCGTCGGACGGCTGGCGCATTACCATGGGCTCGGAGTCCTGGCAGTTTCGCGCCACACGCGGGATCTGGGGCTGGCTGCATATCGATCCTGATACCCTGACCACCGCCAGCGGCGCCGCCGTGGAAGCGGAAAGCGCGCTGCTGCAGCTGGCGACCGTGCTGGAGATGAGCGACGCGCAAACGGCGGAGCATATGGAAGATCTTTACGCCACGCTGCGCGGTGATATTCAGCTGCTCCAGGCGCGTGAAGCGCTGGATGCCGACGCGCTGATCCACCTCGACCCGGATGAATTACAGTGTCTGATGAGCGGTCATCCTAAGTTTATTTTCAACAAAGGCCGCCGCGGATGGGGGCTGGATGCCCTGCATCAGTACGCGCCTGAGTATCGCGGACGTTTTCGTCTGCACTGGGTTGCCGTTCAGCGTGAACACCTGGTCTGGAGCAGCGACGCCGATTGCGACATTCAGAATCTGCTTGCCAGTACCATGGACAACGCCGAGCGCGTCCGGTTTGAGCATCGCTGGCAGGCGCTGGGGCTCGACGAAAGCTGGCTGCCCGTGCCGCTACACCCGTGGCAGTGGCAGCAGAAAATTGCCATTCACTTCCTGGCGCAGCTTTCGCGTGGTGAGATGGTGGAGCTGGGCGAGTTTGGCGATGAATATCTGGCGCAGCAGTCCCTGCGCACGCTCACCAACGCCAGCCGTCGCGCGCCGTTTGACATCAAGCTGCCGCTGACCATCTATAACACCTCCTGCTATCGCGGCATTCCGGGCAAATACATTGCCGCCGGGCCGCTGGCCTCACGCTGGCTGCAGCAGCAGTTCGCCTCTGACGCCACGCTGATTCGCTGCGGCGCGCAGGTACTGGGTGAACCCGCCGCCGGATATCTGTCGCATCCGGGCTATGCCGCATTACCGAAAGCGCCCTACCGCTATCAGGAGATGCTGGGGGTGATCTGGCGCGAGAATCCGTCCTGTTATTTAGAAGACGGTGAACAGGCGGTGCTGATGGCGGCGCTGATGGAAACCGATAACGTCGGGCGTCCGCTGATCGACGCGTGGATTAAACGCTCGGGGCTAAGCGCCGACGCGTGGCTGGAAAAGCTGTTTGAGGCAACGGTGATCCCGTTCTATCACCTGCTCTGCCGCTATGGCGTGGCGCTGATCGCCCACGGCCAGAACGTGACGCTGGTGATGAAAAACTACGTGCCGCAGCGCATCCTGCTGAAGGATTTCCAGGGTGATATGCGTCTGGTGGACGAAGATTTCCCGCAGGCGCAGAGCCTGCCGGCGCAGGTGAAGGACGTTACGGCACGTCTGAGCGCGGATTACATCATCCACGACCTGCAAACCGGCAACTTTGTAACGGTGCTGCGCTTTATCTCGCGTCTCACCCTGCAATGCGGCGTGAGCGAAATCCGTTTCTATCAAGTCCTGGCGGGGGTATTGCGCCGGTATATGGCTGCGCACCCCGAGCTTGCGGAACGTTTCGCGATGTTCGACCTGTTTAAGCCGCAAATTATTCGCGTGATCCTCAACCCGGTCAAACTGACCTTCTCCGAGCATGACGGCGGCAGCCGCATGCTGCCGAACTACGTTACCGACCTTGATAACCCTCTTTTTCTGGCCTCCCGGGAGTCAGCGCAATGAAAACCTATGATTTCATCGGCATTGGTATTGGCCCGTTTAACCTCAGCATCGCCGCCCTGGCAGAAGGGCTGGACGGTTTTAGCTCGCTGTTCCTTGAGCGCAAGCCGCACTTCTCCTGGCACCCGGGGATGATGGTGCCGGACTGCCACATGCAGACCAGCTTCCTGAAGGATCTGGTCAGCGCCGTGGAGCCGACCAACCGCCACAGCTTCCTGAACTACCTGGTGCAGCGTAAAAAGTTCTACCGCTTCCTGACCACCGAACAGCGCACGGTGTCTCGCGAAGAGTTTGCCGATTACCTGTGCTGGGCGGCAGAAAACCTCACCAACCTCACCTTCAGCCAGCAGGTGCAGCAGGTGAGCTTTGATGAGACACGCGGTCTGTTTGAGGTGATGACCCAGCGGGATCGGTTCCTTGCCCGCCACGTCTGCGTGGGGATTGGCAAACAGATTAACCTCCCGGATTGCGTGACGGTGCAGGACGACACCTGTTTCCACGCCAGCGAGATGATGCTGCGCACGCCAAATTTAGCGGGCAAGCGCGTGACCGTCGTCGGTGGCGGCCAGAGCGGTGCCGACCTGTTCTTAAATATCTTCCGCGGGGAATGGGGCCAGCCGCTAAGCCTGAACTGGGTGTCGCGCCGTAACAATTATAACGCGCTGGATGAAGCCGCCTTCGCCAACGAGTACTTCACGCCCGAGTATGTGGACAGCTTCTCCACGCTCGGCGAAGAGACCCGTCGTCAGATGCTGCACGAGCAGAAGATGACCTCTGACGGTATTACCACCGAGTCCCTGCTGGCAATTTACCGCGCCATGTATCACCGCTTTGAGGTGCTGCGTGAAAAACCGTGGGCGCACCTTCTGCCGTCCCGCTCGGTGACGTCACTGGCGCGTCAGGAAAACGGTCAACGTCTGAGCATACAGCATCATCTCGACGGCGGTCGCGAACAGCTGGATACCGACGTGGTGATCTTTGCCACCGGCTATCGCGCCGTGCAGCCTGCGTTCCTTGCCCCGCTGTCTCACCGCCTGCATCTGGATGCGGATGAAGCCTTCTGCATCAACAACGATTTCACCCTCGAATGGGACGGCCCGCAGAGCAACCGCCTGTTTGCCGTCAATGCCGGGATGCACCGTCTCGGCATTGCTGAACCCCAGCTCAGCCTGATGGCCTGGCGTGCCGCACGCATTCTTAACCGCGCGCATCCTGACGAGCCATTTGAGCTGGCTACCACACCCGGCGTTATCCACTGGCGCACCACCGCCAGCCAGGACAGCAGCCCGGTTTTTAACGCGTTAGAGAAAACGACCGAGTACTGACACACACAATCAGGATCAACATAACAATGAAACGTTCTCATCTTTGGGTTTTAAATCCTTGCTTGCTTGCAATGCTTTCTACCTCTGCGTGGGCGGAAGAACAAAAGGAAGAAAATATCGTGGTCTCCGCCAGCCGTGCACACCGCAGCGTGGCCGAGATGGCGCAGACCACGTGGGTTATTGAACGGTCTGAAATTGAGCAGCAGGTTCAGGGCGGAAAGGAGATTAAAGAAGTCCTGGCGCAGCTGATCCCGGGCATGGACGTCAGCAGCCAGGGGCGTACCAACTACGGTATGAACCTGCGCGGCCGCTCGATGATGGTGATGGTGGACGGCGTGCGCCTGAACTCCTCCCGCAGCGACAGCCGCCAGCTCGACTCCATCGATCCGTTCAACATTGACCGTATCGAAGTGATCTCCGGCGCCACGTCCCTCTACGGCGGCGGCAGCACCGGCGGCCTGGTGAACATCGTCACCAAAAAAGGCCAGCCGGAGACCGAAGTTGAGTTCCAGACCGGAGCAAAAAGCGGCTTTAACAGCCACAACGACCACGATGAGAACGTGTCGGCGGCGGTCAGCGGCGGCAACGACAACGCCTCGGGTCGTCTGTCGGTGTCGTATCAGCGTTACGGCGGCTGGTATGACGGCAACGGCGACGAGGTGATCATTGATAACACCCAGACCGGCTTACAGTATTCCGACCGTATTGATGTGATGGGGACCGGCACCCTCAACATTGATGAACACCAGCAGCTTCAGCTCACGACGCAGTACTATAAGAGCGAGTCCGACGGCAAGCATGGCCTGTACCTCGGGAAAAACTTCTCGGCGGTCACGGGCGATGCGACTGCCTATAACAAAGGTAATCTCGATTCTGACCGTATACCGGGTACCGAGCGTCATCTGATTAACCTGCAATACTCCAATACCGACTTCTGGGGCCAGGATCTGGTTGCACAGATTTACTATCGTGACGAAAGCCTGACCTACTACCCCTTCCCGACCCTGACCAAAGGCGTCGTGAGCAGCATCGGTGCGTCGCAGCAGAAAACCGATTTTTACGGCGGCAAGCTGACGCTGAACAGCAAACCGATGGATGATTTAACCCTGACCTGGGGTGTGGATGCCGACCATGAAACCTTCGATGCCAATCAGCAGTTCTTTGATCTGAGCAAAGCAGCGGCGAGCGGCGGCATGGAGCTCGATAACGCCTATAACGTGGGCCGCTACCCGGGTTACAGCATTACCAACCTCGCCCCGTTCCTGCAGGCCAGCTACGACATTGACGCCATCACCCTGAGCGGCGGCGTGCGCTACCAGTACACCGAAAACAAGGTGGACGATTTTGTGGGTTACGCCCAGCAGCAGGCCATTGCAACCGGGAAAGCCACCTCCGCAGACGCGGTGCCGGGCGGGAAAACCGATTACAACAACTTCCTGTTTAACGCCGGGATCCTCGGTCGTCTGACCGAACAGCAGCAGCTGTGGTTTAACTTCTCCCAGGGCTTTGAAATCCCGGATCTGGCGAAGTACTACGGTTCCGGGACTTATCAGCTCAGCAACGGTCACTATCGCCTGCTGAACAGCGTGAACGTGAACGACTCGACGCTTGACGGCATCAAGGTCAACGCTTACGAGTTGGGCTGGCGCTACACCGGCGATAACCTGCGTACCCAGGTCGCGGCGTATTACTCGCTCTCGGACAAAACGATCACCATCAACAAGACGGACATGACCATCAACCTCGAAGACGACAAGCGTCGTATCTACGGGATTGAAGGCCAGGTGGACTATTTCTTCACCGACAGCGACTGGAGCACGGGCGCGAACTTTAACGCCATTAAGTCTGAAACCCGCGAAAACGGCAAATGGGAGAAGCTGACGGTCGACAGCGCCAGCCCGTCTAAAGCCAGCGCATGGGTCAACTGGGCGCCGGGCGACTGGACCCTGCGCGTGCAGAGCACGCAGACCTTTGACGTGTCAGATGCGGACGGCAAGAAGATCGATGGCTATAACACGGTCGACTTCCTGGGCAGCTACGCCCTGCCGGTGGGTAAAGTGAGCTTCAGCGTGGAAAACGTGCTGGACAAAGACTACACCACCGCCTGGGGTCAGCGCGCGCCGGGGCTGTATAGCCCAACCTACGGTGCACCAGGTCTGTATACCTATAAAGGCCGTGGCCGTACGTTTGGTCTGAACTACTCCGTACTGTTCTAATCCTGCGCGCCGCCTGCGGGCGGCGCAATTTGCTGCGTAATTTCAGCGCGAATTTGCTATAAAATCAGCGATTTGCTGAAATTGTCGGCAAACGAACGAAAAGTACGTTTTCCCCCTTTGACAAGACGAACTGAGGTCGCTACCATGCGCCTCGTTCACACGATTCCTCTGTAGTTCAGTCGGTAGAACGGCGGACTGTTAATCCGTATGTCACTGGTTCGAGTCCAGTCAGAGGAGCCAAATTTGAAAAGCCTGCTTTTAGAGCAGGCTTTTTGCTTTTCTGTTAGCCGTTACTTTCCACAGTCCCTGTCAACTGACGCCAGGCCGCCACTTCCTCATCCAGCCACTCACTAAAGAGAGCCACCTCCGGTTTCGCTTCCGTTAACTGCGATGTCACCAGCCAGTAAGGCCAGGGATAAGGTGCAGTGAAAGGGGTAAGCTGGACCAGTTCGCCCCGGGTGATGGCATCCTGTACCAGAGAGCGACGTTCCAGCGCGATACCTTTACCGAGTCTGACAGCCTCAAGGACTAAATTTGAGTCGTTAATGCATAACCCGCCGGGCACAATATCTTTTTCCAGTCCCGCATTGAAACACCAGGTTTTCCACGACTCCATGGAGAATATGATTTTACTCTTTGCCACCTCTGCTGGCGTTGCCGGGAGGATGCCGCCGTTATAACCGGGTGCTGCAACCACAATCAGTTCATCTGAAAACAGATAATGGCAGTCGCTTCCTTCCCAGTTACCTTTCCCCATGCGTATCGCCACATCTATCCCTTCCTGCTGCATGCTGGTGATCGTCAGACTGGCCTGGATCCGCAGCGTGATGTGTGGATATTTTTCCCGAAACCGCTCCAGACGCGGCAACAACCAGTGACAACCAAAAGACGGCACCATCGCCAGCGTCAGTTCCAGTATTCTCGGTTTCACCTGCACTAACCGGGTAGCATCTGCGATATGATTCAGCGCTTCGCGCACCTGTAACGCGTAGAGACGCCCCTCTTCGTTGATCTGCACCCCTCGCCCATGACGGATAAACAGCTTCACCCCCACCATTTCCTCCAGCACTTTAATCTGCTGGCTGATGGCGGAATGGGTAACGTGAAGCTCTTTCGCCGCAAGCGTTACGCTGCCAAGGCGAGCCACAGCTTCAAAACTACGCAAACTTGCGATAGGTGGAAAATCCGACATGAAACCACTCCCTCATAGACTGAATCTGATAAACGCTAACCGGCCAATCTGTCAGTAATACTAACTCAGGCCGTAAGATACTGATGATATTCGCCATAACGAATTTATTGTAATGTCTGTTTATCATCTTCAATGAAGCGTTTTTTCACACAGACAGGAAAACTGGAATCATGATAAAGCTGATTGGCATGATGGATTCTCCTTATGTACGCCGCGTGGCGGTCTCCCTGGAACTTTATGGCGTTGCGTTTGAAAGCCAGCCGTTGTCCGTATTCAGCACATTTGAGGAATTTTCCCGGATTAACCCTGCGGTAAAAGCGCCAACGCTGGTTCTGGAGAATGGAACACGTCTGATGGACTCGTCTCTCATACTGAATTATTTTGAGGCTCAGGCCGCGCCTGAACGGAGACTCCTGCCCGTGACGCCGGATGCACTGGCGAACGATCTCCAGACGCTGGGCTTTATCCTCGCCGCCGCGGAGAAAGCTGTGCAAAATGTGTACGAACACAACCTGCGCCCGGCGGAGAAACAACATAATCCGTGGATAGAACGTATTACCGTCCAGCTGCTGGCTGCCTGTCGGGAATGGAACGCGCTGCTGGAAGCCCGTCCGGAAAATGCGGTGGCCGATCAGGTTGCTGTCACCAGTACGGTTATCTGGACATTTATTCAGTCAATGATCCCTCACGTCGTTAACGCCGGGGATTTTAAAAAGATTCAGGCGGTTGCCGACGTTTTCGAAAACCAGGCGGCATTTAAAAAATACCCTTTTAGTTAACGCTTCGCTCGGCGTGTTATGGGGCTTTTCAGCCCCTTTTTTTTAGGCAGGAATCGACAGACCCGCGGTGGTGGCATAGCGACCGTTGAAAAAGATGAGCGGTTCACCTTCAGTATGTAACGAATCCACCACCTCACCGATGAATATCCAGTGATCGCCACCGTCTACCTGACGCCACATTTTACATTCAAGATGCGCGAGTGCCCCGTCAATCAAAGGCAGTTTAAAGCCGCTGACCCGGTGGTCTACGCGATGAAATTTGTCGCTCCCCGCGCTGGCAAAAATATCGCTAACCTGATGCTGATGGCCCGACAGGACATTTATCGCAAAGGCGTCCGCCTCCAGAAAATGCTGAGCGTACCAGGATTGCTTGCGCAGGCTCCAGAGCACCAGCGGGGGTCCCAGGGAGACGGTGTTAAAGCTGCTGATGGTTAGCCCATGGAAATTGTTATCTTTATCCATCATGGTCACGACACACACGCCAGTTGCGAATTGACCAAATACATTCCGTAATGTTCGGCTATCAAACTGCGCCATATTATTTCACCTCTGCTAAGCCTGAAGACGCGACCTGCTGCAGCGCGCCGGCAAAAATTGTCAGCCCTTCATCCAGAACGCTGTCTTCAATCGTTAGCGGCATTAAAAAGCGGATAGCATTTGCCTGTTTGCCGCATTTAAGAAGAATAAGCCCCTCACGGGCACAGCTTTTGACTAACCGATCGATAAGCCCGGTCGCCGGCGTTCGCTCTCCATGCTCCAGAGAAAAAAGCTCCAGCGCAATCATGGCGCCAGTCCCGCGTATCTCATAGCCAATCGACAGAGGGCTGACAATGGACACTAAGGCGGAGCGCAGACGTTGACCCAGACGCCGGGCTGCGCCCAGCAGGTCCGTCTCTTCAAAGAGCTTAAGTACCGCCAGCGCCGCCGCGCAGGAAAGCGGGTTGCCTGCCCAGGTTCCACCAAGACCGCCCGGTGCCACCTGGTTGATAAGCGACTCACGGCCCACCACGCCAGACAGCGGAAGCCCGCCGGCAACGGATTTACCGAACACAATTAAATCGGCGTCAACACCGGTTTGTTCCATAGCAAAGAACGTCCCCGTGCGTCCCGCGCCAGACTGAACTTCATCCGCGATTAACACGATGCCTTCCCGGTCACAGAGTTCACGCAGAGCACGCATAAACGCAGGCGGCACGACGTAAAACCCGCCCTCTCCCTGAACGGGCTCGATGACGATGGCGGCCACATCCTGGGGGGCAATGTCGCTCGTTAATATCGTCTTGAGGCCCGCCAGCGCCTGAGCAATATCACGCTCCGTCTCTCCCTGCGGGAAGGGTGCCCGGAAGACCGGGCCGGGCATAATCCCCATCCCCTGGCTGTAGGGCGCAATTTTGCCGTTCATCGCGAGGGTCATAAACGTACGCCCGTGATAGGCACCGCTGAAAACAATCACACCGCTTCGCCGCGTGGCCACGCGGGCAACCTTAAGCGCGCTTTCCACCGCTTCGGACCCCGTCGTCAGGAGAAAACTCCGTCGGTCAAAATCTCCAGGCATTAAGGCGTTAATACGTTCACACACCGCGATATACGATTCATAAGGGGTGGCGGCAAAACAGCTGTGGGTAAACTGGTGCAGTTGGCGCTCAACGGCCGCGATAACGTTGGGATGAAGATGGCCGGTATTGAGCGCGGCAATGCCGCCGGAAAAATCAATGTAGCGACGGTTGTTGACGTCATACATCACCGCATTTTCCGCTCGTTGAATATAAACCGGATGCATCTGGTTAATACCACGGGCGACGGCACCCTCCCGTCGCTGCAAAAGCTGCTCGACTACAGTATCCATAACGCTCTCCTCAGGGGGCGGTCGGAACAACCGCCCGTCAGGTTATTGATGACGCGCCTGTTGCAACATGGCATCTGCATGCTGGTTTAACTGCTGACGATCGCCATAGCGGTAAGGATCGAGGAAATCGAAACGGACCGGTTTATCTCCGCGGTCGAACAAGTGCCCGATTCCGCCAGGCGCGTTATGAGCCCAGTAGAACAGAGAATCGGCAAATTCCTCCGTTGCCCGGGACAGGTAACGATTGGTGAAATCAGAGAAATCGATGGGGAAATGCTCGCGGTTGTCAGCAAAAAGCGAATGAAGCGTAGCAATCACCTCTTTTTCTGGAAGGTTACCGGCGCGATAGGCTTCCATTGTTTCGCAGGCCTTATCGAAAATAGCCTCATAGTAAGGGCTCTCAATGGAAAGATGTCCCGGATAGGTTGCGCTTTCAAATTCCTTCTCAAGCCGCTCGTCATCACCGTGCTGCTGATAGTCGCTGAGGATTTTACGCAGACGCAACACGCCGATGTAACTGCCGCTAATCCAGATACGGAACCACGCATTCCACAGTGGGAAGCTATCAAATGCGGTGAATGAATTTGCCACCAGCCTGTCGTTTACCTTCACCACTTCCAGGCTGTAATCCTGATAGCTGGCGAAATTCGCTGCTGACCAGTCATCCTGTCTGACGGCACGAACAATTTTAGGCGCGACGCGCAGAATCGATTCGAACGTATTCACCAACCCGCGCGAGAACAGCGGATCGACAAAGCCCACTGCATGGCCTAAAAGGCAATAACGCTCCCCTACGCTTTCGCGGCTGGTGTAATTCAGACGAGGTGCAACGGTCCATTCGCGTACCCGTGCCGCGCTCTCAAAGTGACGGGCAACGGAGGGGTGCTCATCGAGAAAACGGGTAAACTCTTCTTCCGGATCGCCTGCGGGACCATGTTTATCAATATCGAACTGCAGGCCGACGCTGCATAAGGTATTGGTCGAATAGGGGTGGTTGTTGAACGGAATAATCCACAGCCATCCGCCTTCAAACATGTGGTGCAGCGTGCTCTGTGAGAGCGGGGTCGGCGAACCGGTCACGTCCGTTGAGGCGATGACGTCTTCATACAGTTTGACCCCTGTCATATGGGTGAACAACGAACGCGTACGGCTCTGCATCTCACGTGCACCCTCGCGCAGGCCAAACTTATCGGCAACCGGTGAACGATAGCCTGCTGCATCCACGACGTACCTGGCTTTTATCTGCTCTTTTCCCAGATCCAGCAGCATCCCGTCGCCGGTTTCTTCAATCGACTGGATGCGGGTTTGCTGGCGAATATCGGCCCCCAGACGTGCGGCCAGCGCCAGATAATAGGCATCAATATCCTGACGGAACAGATGCGCTTCCGGCGACAATACCGGTGTCGAGACAACGTCCTGGGGATTATGCGCTTTATTCTTACCGTTCCATGCAAAGCTGAACGCCAGTTTAATACCGGCGCTCGACGTACCAATATTTTCCATCAGCGCGTGAATTTCCCCCGGCCACGCCAGCTCAGGAATATTGTACTGACGCGCCAGAATTTTCAACAGTACAGCACTTTCCGGCACCATCGATTCCCCGACGGCAAAGCGAGGATGGGTACCGGCATCAATAATTACCACGTTTAATTTCTGTTTTGCCAGAATAGCGCCGAGCATGGTTCCTGCAATACCGCTCCCGATGATGGCCACATCATAATGACTTTGTTTCATTGCTTTACCCTTAATAATATTACTGAGTGACTAACTGAGTTGTTATTTCGATTTCATGTTCACGCGTTTGATCTGCCTGAATCAGAAAAAGATATGTTGCCTGTTGTGTTAACCATTCTCTCGCCAGAGACAGGGCAATTTCTTTGCCAGTGCGCTGCGGCATTGTCAGTACCATGGTGGGTCCCTGAAAGCGATAGCGCGTACAGCAAATGGAAATAGGTGCCCCAACATTGGCATTAATAAAATCGACCGGAGAGACGCGCGATTTTATTGCCATGTCATGAATAATTTTCTCGCTGGTATTCACCGGGAATGCCGTGCCAAACTGAATAACCCCGACGCTTTCAAGATGATTATCCAGCAATCCCTTGTGCTGTTGATAAAGTTCATCGACAGTAAACAGCACATTTAAAGACAATGGGTCGGCTGTTTTTAGCCCCCGGCGCAAGGTCTCATCTAAATCTGACCAGATTAATGAGCGTGCGGTACTCGTAGAAACGATCTTCATTAGCTGCCCCACCTTTTACATTACGGTAAATATCAGGCAGGTGTTAAAACCACCAAACCCGATCGTCATGCTTAACCCGGTCTTTCCCGTTAAGGGCTGAGGCTGCGCGGCAGGTAAATTAAAACGCAGGCCATCAATCGGCTTTTTCAGTTCATACACCGGAGGGATCGTGCCCGCATTGAGGCTATGAATGAGCGCGATGGCTTCCAGCGCCCCTGTCGCCCCCAGCGTATGGCCAAAATTGCCCTTCGTCGCGAAGACCCAGGGACGATGTGTGAAAAACTGGTTATAGGCATTGCTTTCAACCCGATCGTTGGTCAGGGTACCCGAACCGTGCGCAT
>OKDE01000445.1_pt1 | contig 11811 bp, 10 predicted proteins | sample 1613501 | NCBI WGS metagenome assembly OKDE01 (sample SAMN04436860, study PRJEB24849) | human gut metagenome | biome: human gut; feature: NICU; material: stool | host: Homo sapiens | place: USA: Saint Louis, MO | collected 2011-09-07
GGCCCCTGCGGGCCCTGCCCGGCGGCGGGAGCCCCGCTGCCGCTCGTCCCGCGATCGTGCCAGAACCAGTAGGCGGCCCCGGCGATAATCACTACCGCCAGCGCGGCGCCCCAACGACGTATGTTACTGCCTTTCATTAGTTTACGGTCTCATCCTGAAGCGTTTCGCTGAATGATACTAGTTTAGTGAGGGAAGGGGCCGTAAAAATGGAGGAATTATGAAAAGAAGGTTGAGAAATGTCTGGATAACCGCCGCGACGCCGGGCGCTCCCGCGGCCGATATCCGGGGTGATATCAACTTTTAGTTTAAAAAAGCAAAAAATAGTTGTATCCGCGGGGGCTTTAATTAGATTTATGCGGTGAATAAATCAGTGCATTCTCATAATAATAAAATATGCACTTAAAAATCAACGTGTTAAATAATCAGGGGTCATTGCTGTGGCAAACGCAAACAAACTCACGCTCTTCATCGTCATTTTTATGCTGATGGGGATCCTCTCCGGCGCGGCTATCCATGCCTACGCGACGCCAACCACCGTCTCCGCCTGGGCGGACAATATTACGCTGCTCACCGATCTGTTTCTGCGGTTGATCAAAATGGTCATCGCGCCGTTGGTGTTCAGCACCCTGACGGTCGGCATTATGCGCCTCGGCGAGACGGCGACCATCGGCCGGGTAGGCGGCAAGGCGATGGTCTGGTTCATCACCTCCTCGGTATTATCCATTCTCGTCGGGCTGGTGATCGTCACCTTCCAGCACCCGGGCGCCGGGTTAAACCTGGCGGTGCCGAAAGAGGCGGTGGATACCGGCCTGGCGGTCAGCGGCATGAGCCTGAAAGGATTCCTGTCGCACACCATCCCCACCAGCATCACCGAGGCGATGGCCAACAACGAGATCCTGCAGATCGTGGTGTTCTCGATGTTCTTCGGCATCGCCGGCGCGTCGCTGGGGGAGAAGTTTAATGCTCCGCTGGTGGCGGCCCTTAACGTGGTGTCGCACATTATGCTGAAGGTGACGGGCTATGTGATGTACGTTGCGCCGCTGGCCATCTTCGCCGCCATCTCGTCGGTGATTGCCTCCCAGGGGCTGGGGATCCTGCTCAACTATGCTTCGTTCATCGGCGGCTACTACCTGGCGGTGCTGTTGACCAGCGCGGTGCTGATTGCCGTCGGCTATATGGTGCTGAAAAAAGAGGTTTTCCGCCTGCTGAACATGCTGAAAGATCCGGTGCTGGTGGCCTTTACCACCAGCAGCTCGGAAGCGGCCTATCCGAAGACCCTTGAGCGACTGGTGAAGTTTGGCTGCTCGCGCAATATCGTCTCGTTCGTCCTGCCGATTGGCTACTCGTTCAACCTCGTTGGCTCGATGGTCTACTGCTCCTTCGCCGCGATGTTTATCGCCCAGGCCTATAACGTGCCGCTGAGCTTTAGCGAGATTACGGTCATGATGCTGACCCTGATGCTGGCCTCGAAAGGTATCGCCGGGGTGCCGCGTTCGGCGCTGGTGGTGCTGGCGGCGACGATCCCCAGCTTCAATATACCGGTCGCCGGGATCCTGCTGCTGATGGGTATCGACCATTTCCTCGACATGGGGCGCTCCGCCATCAACGTGCTGGGTAATGGCATCGCCACCGCGATGCTGTCGAAAAATGAAGGGTTGCTGACCGACGAGGAAGCGCAGCCGGACTGGGAAGTGGAGAAAGCGGAAGCCTGATCCTGCCGCGCCCTTTCACTGAGGGCGCTATTCCACACGGAAAAAAGACCCCTGACAGGCACGTCAGGGGCAATGTGACGAAGTATCAGTTTTCCTCGTGTAGCGTGTTTTTTTATTATATAAAGACGGGCGGTAACGTCTTTATACCGAGGAAGCGTCAGAGTTTAACGTTATGTCCGCCAGCGCTGGATATTTTTTAGCATCCTGCGACTATTTTCGGATTTACGACAATATAGCCAGGTCAATATCTTATTTTTTTGTGCTGCTGTTTGCCTACCAGCGCTCACGTAAAAGATTCATAAACTGGAAAAATTCATGATTATTATTCAGGCTGTATTTTTCCATGATCTTATTCTTATGATAGGCGGCGGTGCGGGGACTCACACGCTGCAGCGCGGCGATTTTACTCATATCCAGCCCTTCGAGAATACCGTGCGCTACGGCGGTCTGCGATCGTGATAACACGCGATGCGGACAGCTGGCGCAGCTGAGTTCCCGGCCTGCGGCGTCGGTAGCCGTGGGGGTCATACAATGCTGGAGCTCGCTTTTAATGATCGTCAGCAATTGCGGAATACTGGCCGTTTTTAGCGAAACAAAAATGACCCCTTTCAGGCAATTAATCATGAACTCATCTTCCGGCAGCTGGTCATAGCTATGGAGAATAATCAGCGAGCTTCCTCTTTTTCTGTTCTTAATCAGGGTATTACATAGGTATATTTCCCCGGGGATCACTTCGCAGATAATGATATCTTCAGCTGACAGATCGGTGTTACGCCAGGAAAAACGCGCCCGCAGATCGCCCCGGGTGAGGTCATTGACCATGGCCACCAGCGATTCACGGACAAAGGCGTTGCGGGTGTTGATGGTGACATTAATGTTTCTCATGGCGTTATTTCCTTACGCAAAACATAACGCCATGCTGTGACAAATCCTCCGGGCGTATGCGGTGTGTTGAAGATATAAAAGTACCTACAATAATTTTTTATTATTTTAAAGTGAATTATTTACGACGCATCGAACGCTTATCGTTAAAAGTCAATTTCTGCCGCCTCCTGTCTTTCAGATAGGAAATAAAACTGTATACAGAGATGCTGAAGAAAAAAATGCATAGCAATAAAACTAACCACGTTTGCATGGCCATCGTTTTTACCCTGATTGTGTTGCATGGTGTCAGAATTTGCCGTGAACGGCTAATACGTTTTGTTATATGCTTTTCTGTCCCGTGAAAATCTTACGCCATCATCCTGATGTGCTAGTACTATAAGAAAGTTCTTAAGGTCATCGTCAGTCTCATTCCTCTCATTTCTCTCAGAAAATGAGAAAAATTAACACTTACGAGTTTTTTATATCCCGCGCGGCCGCCGACGCGCCCCGTCGTTCAGGAAATAAAGGCCAGTCCCTTACCAAAGATTGCGCGAACGGGCAGGTGGATCCCCTGCTGGCGTGCCTTGTGACGCAGGCGGCTAACCACCACGTCGATCCGGTGCAGGTCAGGCTCGCTTTCATGGGAAAACAGGCAGGCATGGAGATCAAGTTTGCTGCACACTTCGTTGCGATTGCGCATCAGGAGCTCCACCAGGCGATATTCCTGCTGGGTTAATTCCAGCGTCCGGGCGTCGGGTGAAATCAGTTTATCCTCTTGCAGACGCCAGCTGCCGGGGGAGACGGCCGGCGGCGTGCCGATCGCCTCCGCAGGCGGAGCCGCCGGACGGTCCTGGCGCAGGCGCGCGCCGAGGGCGGTGAGGGTCTCGGCAAGATGGGCGAAGTTTACCGGTTTGATCAGATAGGCATCGGCCCCAAGGCTCAGCGCCTGCAGTTTATCCTGTTGCTGACCGCGGGCGCTGACCACCACCAGACCGTAGTGCCCCAGCTCATGCAGATAGTTCAGTACGCTGAAGCCATCCTCGCCGGGCAGGCCGATATCAACCAGCACGATATCCACCGGATGGCTGTGCAGTTGCCGCCAGAAGGCTTCGGCGCTGCGCGTCCCCCACACCTCGAAGCCGCGATAGCCCAGCCAGGCCAGCAGTTCATCCAGCAGATCGGCGTTATCTTCAATTATCGCCAGCCGTAAAGCCATACGTCGTTCTCCTCTTAAGCAACCGTGGGGAGGGTGAGAATAAAGGTGCAGCCGTCCGGGCCATGCTCGGCCAGCCACAGTTTGCCATCATGAGCCTGCACTATCTGACGCGCAACATACAGTCCGAGACCGGTGCCGCCTGGCACCGGCGATGTGTGCTCGCCGCGGCGGTAGCGCTCAAAGATCAGTTCCGCCTGTCCGGCGGGGAGTCCCGGGCCGTGGTCGCGAATGCGTAGCTCCGTTTGCCCGGCATCGGAATGAATATCGATGGCGATTTCACCGGGGGGCGAATACTTGACGGCGTTATCCAGCAGATTAGCGATAGCGATGCACAGCAGGCCGGCATCGGCCTGCAGCTGCGGGCTTTCCACCGCGCCGTGCTGGCGGATGTTCAGGTAGTGATCATGGGAGATAGCCACTACCGAGGCGGCCATGTTGATTACCGTCAGCAGGGCGGTCTGCTGGCGCTCGACGTGCAGATCGTGGGAGGCGAGCCGGGCGTCGGCAAGGCAGTTATCGGTGAGCTGCACCAGGCGGGTGGCGGCGCGGCCGATGCGATCGAAGCGCGCCTCCTGGCTGGTCGAGGCCGCCGAGAGGCGAAGATTCTCCAGCGCCGCCTGGATCACCGCCAGCGGGGTGCGGAATTCGTGCGCCACCATGCCCATAAACTGCCGCTGGTGGAAGCTGGCTTCACGCTCAATCTGCAGTTCGCGCGCCAGGCGCTGCTTCTGCTCCAGCTGGCGGTTTTCAGCACGCACCCGCAGGATGGCAATGATCAGCACCGTAATGATGTGGACGATCAGCGCGTACTGCCAGAGGGAATAGATCGCCATATGGAACGGGATAATCCCATGGATCGACAACTGCACCAGCACCGCGGCGACGACATAGAACGGCGGCAGCAGACCCAGCAGCAGGGTGGTACGGTCGATAGCTTTTTTGCGCCACAGCCACCAGGAGGTGAACAGCAGCACCGGGGTGATAATGATGAATACTACCCCTTCAATCTGCATCGCGAAGCCGTAAAACCCGAGCGGAATACTGACCTGCAGCACCAGGTTGAGCACCACCGCGGCGATCAGTAGCTGATGAAGCCGCGGCATATTCTTCTTCAAATCAAAAATCTCGCTGTGCAGCCAGAGGGCGGTAGCATAGCTGAACAGGGAGAGGCTGCTGATCATGAAGTCCTGGAACGGCAGCGCCGCGTGGCCGAAAAACCACTCCGGGAAGCCGTGCAGGGCGGCCACCAGCGGATAATTGAGCGAGAAAAGACAGATGCCCCACAGCAGACGCCGGCGCAGGGCCAGCGCCAGCCACAGCGCCACGCCGCTGGCGACGGCGGCCAGGCCGAAATAGAAGCTCCAGAACGCGGTGTCGGCGGTCGCCCGCTGTACAAATTCCTGCGGCGAAGAGAGCGAGGCCAGCAGGATCAGAGTGCTGGTGCTCTGCAGGCGAAAGACCACCTCATAGCCGGCGGCGGTCAGCGGCGGGGGGAGGATCAGCACGCTTTCGCGGTAGTGCAGGTCGCTCTCGCGGGCGCCGCCGCGGTCGCCAAAGGTGCGCTGTGCCCAGGGGGCATCGCTGCCCAGAGGCCGGTAGTAAATAGTCAGATGGTCGACAAAAGAGGGGCCCAGCTGCAGCCAGCGCGGCTCCCCGGCAAACCACGTTCCCGGCAGTTCGCTGCGCAGCCACCAGGTTTTTCGCGAATAACCAAAGGAGGGGATCTGCCGGGTGGTGGCGAGCTGGTCTGCGGGCAGGGCGGCAAAACGATCGAGGGTCATCTGGCCGCTGTCGTCGGCGTACCACTGAACCGGAATATCAATCCCCACCTGGCGCGTCGCCGCCTGCGCCTGCGGGGCGACCAGCAGCAAGAGTAATCCACAGCTGAGCAGCCAGCCTGCCAGGAGCCGCGGCCGGCAACGCCGGACCGCCGCGAAGATCGCAGACACCCTTTTCAATCACGCCCCCTTGCGGCATGCAAAGATTACTGACCGCAGACGTCTGGCTACGGTATGGATAATACGCCCCTGGAAGCGGGGAGAGTGGACAGGCCTGTCCGGACGAACAGGCCATTTTGCGTGGGAGACCAGGAATATTCCAGCGTAATCTGCAGCGCCAGGATCAGGACAGACCTGCTGCGCGGCAGCGCCGGGCGAGGGCTAGCGGAAAACTACCTGCGCCCAGCGGGCCAGCCCGGCGGTCACCGAGCCAAAATCATCGCCACCGGCCAGCGGAATCCCCGGCAACTGGGCGGTCAGCGCCTTTTTGATCAGCGGCGAGCGGGCGCTGCCGCCGGTAAGATAGATCACGTCCGGGGTGGTCTGGCTGCTGTCGAGCGCGAGCTGCACCTGTTCCATAATGCGGGTCAACGGTTGATCCAGCGCGGCTTCCAGACCCTGCTGGGCGATGGCGGTGGCCAGCTCGTCCTGAATAAACGGCAGCGCGGTTTCGACGCTGGCGGCGCTGGAGAGGGCGATTTTGCTCTCTTCGGCGCTGCGCACCAGACGATAGCTGAGACGCTGGCGCCAGACCTTCAGCAGCAGAGCCACCTTGTCGGCATCCCGGGCGCTGCGCAGCAGATCGTTAAGCAGACGGCCGTTGGCGGTGCTGTAGAAATCGCTCTGCGCCGGCACGTCGTTGATGGCCACCGCGTTCCACCACGGAAGGATCGGCAGCGCGGTGCCTTTCTCCGTTTCGCCGCCCATGCCGAGGAGGGGCATCAGGCATTTGAAGGCCAGGGCAATGTCGAGGTCGTTACCGCCGATGCGGCAGCCGCTGTGGCCGAGCAGGCTCTGCTGTCGGTCGGCGCGCTCCCGCCACTGCGGGCCCATCAGCAGCAGGGAGCAGTCGGTGGTTCCGCCGCCGATATCGACGACCAGCACCCGCTTTTCTTCACTGAGGGTCGCTTCGAAATCGAGCCCGGCGGCCACCGGTTCAAACTGAAAGACCACATCGCGGAAACCGGCGCGGTGGGCGGCCCGCTCAAGGATACCCTGCGCCTGGGCGTTCGCCTCATCGCCGCCGAGGCCCTGGAAGTTAATCGGTCGGCCAATCACCGCCTGGTCGATCTGCTCGGGCAGCTGGCTTTCGGCCTGCAGTTTGATGTGCAGCATCATGGCGCAGACCAGGTCTTCAAACAGGGCCACCTGCTGCGGCTTCAGCCCGCTGGCGCCGAGGAAGGATTTGGGCGATTTAACGAAGTAGACCTCTTCTGGATCTTCAACATACTGCTGCAGGGAGGCGAGACCGAACTGCACGCTGTTGCGCAGCACCTCGATGTCTTCGTCGCGGTTGGCGGCGATGGCCCGACGCAGCAGCGCCTGGTTTTCGTCGCTGTGGGTGGGGACATCATGATGGCGATAGAGCCACTCGCTGACCGCTTCGCGCGTCGGCGCGCAGAGCATCGAGGGCAGCAGCGCGCTGCCGTTTTCCAGTGTCAACAGCTGAGGGGTGTTTTCCCGCATCACGGCCACCGAACAGTTGGCGGTGCCGTAGTCAAAACCAATAAACATCGTCTGCAAAATCCCCATGCCGGTGAAGAAGGGGGGCGACTTTAGCGGATCGTCGCCAAGCCGACAACTGGAATTTAAAAGCAAGGCGCTGACGGTCAAGGGCGACTATCATTGAAACGCTATATAAAGGAGAGCTTATGGTGCTGTTACCCTGGACCCCGCCTTACGACTGGGCGTGGATGGTTGGTTTTCTGCAGGCGCGTGCCGTCGCCGGCGTCGAGCGCTTTGATGAAGGAGGCTACAGCCGCAGCTTTGGCGTGGAAGGCCACCGCGGGCTGATTCATCTGGCGCCGGACGAAGAGGCGCAGGGCCTGCGGGTGACCCTCTCCCCGGGGCTGCAACCGGTGGCGGAGATCTGCTATGCGCGAATTGGCCAGCTGTTTGATTTAGCCTGCGACCCGCGGCGGGTCGCTCGCACGCTGGGCGATCTGGCGCAGGCGCGGCCGGGGCTGCGCCTGCCGGGGGCGCTGGATGCCTTCGAGCAGGCGGTGCGCGCGGTGCTGGGCCAGCTGGTGAGCGTGGCGATGGCCGCCCGGCTCACCGCCAAAGTGGCGGCTGGCTGGGGCGAACCGCTGGATATGTCTTGTTCCCGACGCCAAAGGCCCTGTCCCGGGCCGATCCGCAGGCGCTGAAGGCGCTGGGGATGCCGCTGCGACGCGCGGAGGCGCTGATCCACCTCGCCCGGGCGGCGCTCAGCGGCGAGCTGCCCCTGACGGCGCCGGCGGATATTGACGCCGGGCTGCGTCAACTGCAGACCCTGCCCGGGATTGGCCGCTGGACGGCAAACTACTTTGCCCTGCGCGGCTGGCAGGCGAAAGATGTCTTTTTGCCGGATGATTACCTGATTAAACAGCGCTTTCCGGGAATGACCCCGGCCGCCATCGCCCGCTATGCCCGCCGCTGGCAGCCGATGCGATCCTACGCGCTGTTGCATATCTGGTATACCGATGACTGGGCGCCGGCGGCGGAATAGCCGCCCGGGGCGCATACCACTGGTATCGGGACGCTGAAATCCCTATAATTGCCGCGTTTGGCGGTCCGCCGCCACCCTCCATCTCTATCCAGGTTAATCAGGTCGCAAAAATTTATGACTGATATGTCCCATCAGTGCGTCATTGTAGGCATCGCCGGCGCATCGGCTTCTGGCAAAAGTCTTATCGCCAGTACTCTCTATCGCGAATTGCGTGAACAAGTTGGCGACGAACATATTGGCGTCATTCCGGAAGACAGCTATTACAAAGATCAAAGCCATCTGTCGATGGAAGAGCGCGTAAAAACCAACTATGACCACCCGAGCTCAATGGACCACAGTCTGTTGTTCCAGCATTTGCAGATGCTGAAAAGCGGCCAGCCGATTGAACTGCCGGTCTATAGCTACGTCGAGCATACCCGCACGCCGAACACCATTCACGTCGAGCCGAAGAAGGTGATTATCCTTGAAGGGATCCTGCTGCTGACCGATGCGCGCCTGCGTAACGAGCTCAACTTCTCTATTTTCGTCGACACCCCTCTCGATATTTGCCTGATGCGCCGTATTAAGCGCGACGTTAACGAGCGCGGCCGCTCCATGGATTCGGTGATGGCCCAGTATCAGAAAACCGTGCGTCCGATGTTCCTGCAGTTTATTGAACCGTCGAAGCAGTATGCCGACATCATCGTGCCGCGCGGCGGCAAAAACCGCATCGCTATTGATATTCTGAAGGCCAAAATCAGTCAGTTCTTTGAATAACCTGGCCGAATTGTGTAACGTGCAAAGAGTAGCCCTGTTGCCCTCTCCGCCGCGAAGCGTGCGGGAAGCAGCCTTATAAGGAGAAAGCCCATGCGTCTGTGTGACCGAGATATCGAAGCCTGGTTGGATGAAGGGCGACTCGCCATCAATCCGCGTCCGCCCGTTGAGCGTATTAATGGCGCGACGGTTGATGTACGGCTGGGTAATAAATTTCGCACCTTCCGTGGCCACACGGCGCCGTTTATCGATTTAAGCGGCCCGAAGGCCGAGGTCAGCGCCGCGCTGGACCGCGTGATGAGCGAAGAGATCGTCCTGCCGGAAGGGGAAGCCTTTTTCCTGCATCCGGGCGAACTGGCGCTGGCAGTGACCTACGAGTCTGTCACCCTGCCTGCCGACCTGGTAGGCTGGCTGGACGGACGCTCCTCGCTGGCGCGCCTGGGGCTGATGGTGCACGTTACCGCGCACCGTATCGATCCAGGCTGGTCCGGCTGCATCGTGCTTGAGTTTTACAACTCCGGTAAGCTGCCGCTGGCGCTGCGCCCGGGGATGCCCATCGGCGCGTTAAGTTTCGAACCGCTTTCCGGTCCGGCAGCGCGACCCTACAACCGTCGTCAGGATGCGAAATATCGCGACCAGCAGGGCGCGGTGGCGAGCCGAATCGACAAGGATTGATAACGTCAACGGGGTGTTGCTGAGGGTGCCATGAGACGAATACTGACAACGCTGATGATCCTGCTGGCGGTCATTGTCGCCGGGCTTACCTCGTTGGTATTGCTGGTCAATCCCAACGATTTTCGCGCCTATATGGTGCATGAGGTGGCAGAGCGCAGCGGTTATCAGCTTGACCTTGATGGCCCGCTGCGCTGGCACGTCTGGCCGCAGCTCAGCATTCTCAGCGGACGGATGACGCTGACCGCCAGAGGCGCCGAAGAGCCGGTGATCCGCGCCGACAATATGCGCCTCGACGTGGCGCTGCTGCCGCTGCTCTCGCATCAGCTGCAGGTGAAGCAGGTGATGCTCAAGGGCGCGGTGATCCAGCTGACCCCGAAAACCGAGGCGGTTCGCGACAGCTCAGCGCCGGTGGTGCCGCATGATAACACCCTGCCGCTGGCCCCGGAGGATCGCGGATGGTCCTATGATGTGCGTCAGCTGCAGGTGGCCGACAGCGTGCTCTTCTTCCAGCATGAGAACGGCGAGCAGGTGACCGTGCGCGATATCCGTCTGCAGATGGAGCAGGATGAGAATCACCGGGCCACCGTGGATTTCTCCGGCCGGGTGAACCGCGACCAGCGCGACCTGGCGCTGAACTTCTCCGCCACCGTGCAGGGCGGCGATTATCCGCACTCCTTAAAAGCCGACTTTACCCAGCTTAGCTGGCAGCTGCGCGGCGCCGAGCTCCCACCGGACGGCATTAATGGTCAGGGGAGTCTGCAGGCCAGCTGGCAGGAAGATGACAAGACCCTGCGTTTTGACAACCTGAATCTGATGGCTAACCGCAGCACCGTTACCGGCAGCGGCAGCGTGGTGCTGGGAGACCGCCCGGACTGGTCGCTGGATCTGCACGCCACCACTCTCGATCTCGATAGTCTGCTGGCGCAAAGGTCGCCGGCGACGGACAGTAGCGCCAGTCAGCAGGGCCAGAGTCAGACGCGACCGCTGCGCCCGGTGATCGCCGACAGCGATGAGCGCGAAGATTACCAGAGCCTGCGCGGCTTCAACGGCCGAATGGCCCTGAGCGCCGACCAGCTGCAGTGGCGCGGTCTGAACTTCACCCAGGTGCAGAGCGAAATCAGCAACCAGCAGGGGCTGCTGACGGTCAGCAAAATGCAGGGCAATCTTGACGGCGGGCAGCTTTCTCTCCCTGGCACCCTTGATGCCCGCGGCGACACGCCGCTGGCGACGTTCCAGCCGGCGCTGCAGAATGTGGAGATCGGTTCGCTGATCAAGGCCTTTAACTATTCCTTAAACCTGACCGGCAAGCTGTCGCTGAGCGGCGAATTTTCCGGAACGCGCATTGACGCCGATGATTTCCGTCGCCACTGGCAGGGACAGGCTCAGCTCCAGATGGCCGATACCCGCACCGAAGGGCTGAACTTCCAGCAGCTGGTGCAGCAGGCCGTGAAGCGCAGCACCAACGTGCGGGCGCAGGAAAATTACGACAATGCCACCCGCCTGGATTCCGTGAGCAGCCGGCTGACGCTGGATAACGGGCTGGTGACGCTGAACCGCCTGCAGGGACAGTCCGACGTGATGGCGATGACCGGCGAAGGACAGCTCGATCTGCAGAAAGAGAACTGCGATATGCGCTTCAACGTGCGCGTGCTCGGCGGCTGGAAAGGGGAGGGCAAGCTTATCGACCGCCTGAAACAGACCGCTATCCCGCTGCGCATCTACGGCGAGTGGCAGTCGCTGAGCTACAGTCTGCAGGTCGACCAGATCCTGCGCAAACAGCTGCAGGATGAAGCGAAGCAGCGCCTCAACGACTGGGTTGAGCGTAATAAAGGCAGCAAAGACGGCAACGATGCCAAAAAGCTGCTTGATAAGCTGTAATTCCTACCACCGCGGCCCGGAAGTTTCCGGGCTGTGTTTATCGTCAAAGCTTAATGTCACAATGATGCCGGGTGGCGGCTGCGTCTGACCCGGCCTGGGATGTACGCAATATCATTCGTTAGCGTCGCCACTTAATGTAGGCCTGATAAGCGCAGCGCCATCAGGCAGTGTGGCGGCTACGCCTGACCCGGCCTGGATTATACGGTGGGTGTCATACCCCGATTAGTT
>OKDE01000453.1_pt1 | contig 11644 bp, 10 predicted proteins | sample 1613501 | NCBI WGS metagenome assembly OKDE01 (sample SAMN04436860, study PRJEB24849) | human gut metagenome | biome: human gut; feature: NICU; material: stool | host: Homo sapiens | place: USA: Saint Louis, MO | collected 2011-09-07
ATTTTAATGTGTTCAACTTTCATTTGTGTACCTAAACGTGTACCAATTATGGAATGTCATAGCATTCTTACCTATCTAAAATTGTCGATTGCTCTTCCTCCTGATGATTTTTCTGGATCTAAAAAGGCTGGATAAAAAGTTTTTTTGCATTTAACTGTTCACACTGTTCACCTCCTTTTTTTCTTTTTAATATCATAGTGATAGATGGTGAACGGTTGGTGAAGAGTGAACAGTCAACTCTTCACCTCAGCGCGTTTCTGGCCAGTTTCCGGCGACCATCACCGCAATACGATGGTGATGAGGGAGGGGTAAAAAGTTTTTTTGGGTTTAACTGTTCACACTGTTCACCTTTGGTTTTTTATTAATACTTTCATAGTGATACAGGGTGAATATACGGTGAAGGGTGAACAGTGGATTGTTCACCCTTGAGGGAGGGGCAGATACAAAAAGACCGGCGGTTGCCGGTCTGAGACAGGTTAAGTCGCGGTGGGTTCATCGCACTTCGGCAGCCAGTCGCCGTAGCTTTCTTCTTTCAGCGACAGGTTGGTTTGTATCCCCTGCTTTGTATGCCGCTTCTCATAGTTCATCCCGTACTCTTTCAGCATCATGGGCAGCCCCAGCCCGAACATTTTCAGGCTGAGCACGTTCCTGTAGCCGTTGGCCTCCATATAGGCCAGATACGCGTGATAGAGATATTTACGGTAATTACGCGGGATGATACTGGCATTGCCAATAAACATCCCGTTTGTCTGCGGCAACATTTCCAGATAGCCGCAAAAATCAAACGTCGGGTCAGCGTCGCGTTTAATACTGAGCGCCTCGTCGGAGTTCTGCTGCGACTGGAGCAGAGCGCGGGCGCTCATCGGGTCGCTGAACTGCTGCATTAACTGGCGCACAATCACGGCCAGCTCGCGGGCGATTTTATCCCTGAGCTGCGGGTCGCGTTCTTCCGGCGCAATCTGCTCCGGGAAGTGGATGATTACCCGGCGACGTGACACGCCGCCGCTGCGGTCGGTGAAGCGCATCGGGTTATTGTTGACCGCCAGAATCACCGCCGGAATATGCGTCGAGTAGGGATTCTGGTATTTCGGGTCGACCGACACCGCATCACCGCCGGTGATGGCCTTGAGCCCGGCACCGTCACCGCTCCATTTCTCCTGGTCTGGCAGACGAATAAGCGAGAAGCCTGTCAGGGAAGCGCGCTTACGGGGGTCTTCCAGCGTGTCGATATCGGCTGATGTGGCGTTATCCTCTCCGGCCAGCATCGTGGCGATTTCGGCGAGGATACTTTTCCCGCTGCCGCCGGGGCCGGTCACTTCGAGAAAGAGCTGCCAGTCGTAGCGGTTCGCGAGCACCATAAACAGCGCGGCCAGAATCACGTCGCGTTTTGTCGGGTTGCTGCTGGCCGCCCGGTCGAGCCAGCGCCAGAAGTTCGGCGCATGGGTCTCCAGCGTTTCGCCCTCCACCGGCGGGGTAAAATCCACGTCGCACAGCGTGCGCAGCCAGTGTGATTTACTGTGCGGGCTGAATATACCTGAGCGGGTATCGAGCACCCCGTTGCGAAAACCAATCAGACGGCGTTCCGGTGCATCCTGCTGCGGAATAATCAGTTTCAGGGTCTCCACCACCGAGGCAATTCTCCCCGACGAGAACGGGGCGCGCAGGCGCTGGAACAGTCCGGCCACATCGCGGGCAAAATCAGACGGCGTTATCACCTTCCAGATGCCGTTTTCATAGCGGGACAGGAGCTGGCCGTTGGCATCCACGGCCAGCGCTTCACCGTAATGCTCATGCACCCGCCAGGCCTTGTCGCTGGCACCCATGGCGGTAAATTCCGCCTCGCTCATGGTGTCGAAGGGGCTTTGTGCCGGTGGGCGGATGGCGGCATAAATGGCTTTACGTGTGGCGTCTTCCCCCTTCAGCATCACCGCATCATTCCAGTCACCGAACACCGGCGGCAGGGCAACAACGCCCTCGCAGGCCTGAGCGGCTGCGGTGGCTTTGTTCTGGCCGTCGCCGTTCAGGTCACGGTCAGCGGCGAGGATAATCTGACAGGCCGGGTGTTTCTGACGGGCCAGGCTCGCCAGAGAAAGAAGGTTCACGGACGACAGCGCCACCATGACGGTTTCTCCGGTCAGGTGATGCACGGTAAGGGCCGTTGCATAACCCTCCGCTATCCACAGGCGTTTCCCGGCCTGTTTTTTCCCTTCGATAGTGTGGCTCGCTCCTTTTACCGCGCCGCCTTTCAGGGTGCGCTTGAGCCCCTCTGCGTTAATGAACTGGAGGTTAACCAGCGCGCCGGTCCCGTCATACAGCGGCACCACCACATCACCGGCGCGGTAGGCCACGCCGCCGGTTTTGTGCGACGTGGTCAGCGTCAGACACTCACGGGCGGGAAAGCCCTTGCGGGTCAGGTAGGCGTTGCCGGTGGCCGGGCGCGTTTTCTCCAGCAGTCTGACGGCCACCGCGGCCGCTGCTTTGCGGTCGGCTTCAGTCTCAGCCTCTGCGGCTGCCATCACCTCCGGGGCCACCGGCGGCAGGTGGCCGGTGACGGCGTTCACCTTCCCGGCGGCCTCGGATGCCGATATGCCGAACACCTTCTCAACCAGTTTCAGGCCGTCACCGGCGCCGCACTGGTTACAGAACCATGTACCGCGCCCCTCTTTATCGTCAAAGCGAAAGCGGTCAGCGCCGCCGCATACCGGGCAGGCCTGATGGCGGTTTTTTATCACTTTCATTCCCAGCGCCGGAAGAATGCGCGGCCAGTGGCCGCACGCCTGTTTTACCGTGTCCGTTACGTTCATTTTCATGGTTTTCTCCCTCAGTGCAGTACAGGCGATGTGATATGGCGGGCGCAGAGCTCATCCATCACGGCGAGCCCGAGGAAGGACAGCGACGGGGCGGCTTTCAGTGGCCCGGCCTGCATCAAATCTTCCAGTAATGCACAGGCAATCAGACGGCCTTTTTCCTCGCCGTGCTGGCGCAGATAGAAGCCCTCCAGCTCGGCGGCAATGGCGCTTTCCAGCGCGTCGAGGGTGAGGTGGGGATAGCGGCGCTGACGTTCGCACAGGGTCAGCCAGGCACAGGCGACGGCGCGGCGATACAGGGCGGCACGCAATACGGGCGGCAGAGACGTTTTCATACGTTGCCCTCCCCGGTGAACCAGCGGTGATTGCAGCGCTCGACCACGCCGTCGAGCTGGGCGGTCATGAGGTAAATCACTGAGGTGAGCTGTAACTGCTGAGTCGGGTCACGATGCAGGGAGGTACAGTCCTGCACCTGCATCAGGTCGCTGACGAGCTGGCCGACATTGCGCATATGTTCAAGGCATTCGAGGTCACGGGCAGTAATCGTGGAGTGTCTCATGCGCGCACCTCCGCCACCGGCAGACGACCGGCAAACGAGAGGACGTAATCGCGAACGAGGGAAAGGCGTGCGGCGTGTTCATCCCCGGCAACGGCGCGGAGCATACAGATACGGGGTTTACGGTCTGCGCGACGAACGGCGGCAAATACAAAGACAAACTGCGGGTGTGACGGGGTGAGGATAGTAGCCATGATGGCAGCCTCCAATGTTTGCATGTGACTGCTGCCACCGGAAACGCCAATTTCACTGGTGGTAGCCCAAACGGGGTTGGCGTAACCGGCAACATTGGAAACCGGCGCTTCGTGAGAAGCCCCCGCCTGAGCCACCATTACTCGATGGATCCAAAGATTTTTAAATCTTTGGATCAAAAATGGTTGCGCTAAGGCATAGACACAAAAAAAGACGCAAGGCGCGTCTGGTGTCGCCAATGTTGTAAACGGGACGCCAATCCCGGCTGCCGATTTTGCGACAGCGGGAAAACTATACCTGGAAACGGCGAAGGGAAGCAAGCCAGAAAAAGGGGCTTTTTGCGGAACGGGCATCATCATGCGTCATAACCCCGGTTACGTTCGGCGATACGGTCAGCCATCCACCCGGTGATTTCCGACTGCGCCCACGCCACGTTTTTTCCGCCGAGCGAGATTTGTTTCGGGAAAGCCTCCCGGCTGATGAGGTCATAAATCGTGGAGCGGGACAGCCCGCACAGGTGCATCACTTCGGGCAGGCGAATAAAGCGCTCCTGAACGGTATCAGAAACCGGCATCAGCGGCGCGGCAGGGGCAGAAGACGGGGAAGAAAAAGCGGTGTACATCGGGCTACCTCATAAAGTCCATACAGTGCCGGTCGTGTCCGTCCGGCTTCAGGTAGCTCTCTATTTTGTGAATATTTTCCCCGAGGGCAACAAGTCATTTTGTAGTAGCCCACCACACAACAGGCTAATTTTTAATCAAAAAAAGGTGCTGGCCTATATTGGCCATTATTGACCGTTATTGGCCATTGTTGGCAAAGGCATTAATTACTTAATGGAATTTTAAAATAATTTTTTTATTCAAAATAATTCTAATAAACCCAAAAACAGTCGGCGGTTAATAAATAGTCAGGGTGAACAGTGGTGAACAGACGGTGAACAGTCAACCTCTCAACTGTTCACCCTTTATCTTACTGTATTACTTATATTTTTTATTATAGTGAACAGTGGTGAATAGTTAACAGTAAAAAAACAAACGGTGAGTATGCTTTTCCTGAGACCTTTCTCTGGCAAGCCGGGTTTTGACGTCCTGTTTGTGCCAGAACTGCCACAACCGCAACAGGTCGTGTTGTTGTGTGTGCCCCGGCAGAATCACCTCAAGTTGAAACCACGAGGAAATCTGCCATGACCGACACCCCCTTTATCCCTGATTACCTGAAACCGGCGCTGGAGCGACTGGCCGCAGCCAGAGAAGCCCATCTTGAACAGGCCCGCCGGATGGAGGACACCCTGGCGGCCATCACCCGTACGGAGGAGCAGAAAGCGGCGCTGGAGCAGGACAACGGCAGCGACACCCGCACATGGCGCGCCGCTTTCCGTGCCGGGGGTGCCATGCTGACCGATGAGCTGAAAAGCGGTCATATCGAACGCGTGGCCCGCCGTGAGCTGGCGCAGGAATGTGACAACCTGACCGAAGTGCTGGCCTTTGAACGTGACCTGCTGAAAGTCGCCTGCAACAGCACCGCAAAGGCATTCCGCCAGGCGCATCATGCCGTACTGTCTGAATACGCCAAGGAAGAACTCGACCGCGCGCTGAACGACACCCTCGGGCCACTGGTCCGGGCGATGGTGCTGAAAGCGGATGTGATGGCAAACCCGCTCGCCAACACCATCGGCCATCAGGGCTACACCGAGCCGGAGAAAGAGGTCATGCATCAGGTGGTGACCTTCCTGACCAGGAAAGTGAGCGCCTTCTCCGTCACACCAGCGGATGAGCCGGTGCTCTCCCTGACCGGCTTCCCGGCCGTCGCGCTTCCGCACATGGACCACGACGCCGCCAGCACACCTGGCCAGCTAAAAGTCTGGCAGGAGAAAATCCGTCAGCGCGAGGCTGACCTGAAAGCGCGGGGGCTGCTGCCATGATGCACTGTCCGTTCTGCAAAAAGTCGGCGCATGCCCGCACCTCCCGCTATCTGTCGGAGAACGTCAAACAGCGCTATCACCAGTGCACCAACATTGAGTGCTCGGCGACGTTCCGCACCACTGAAGCCATCGACGAGGTTATCCGGCCCCCGGCGGAGAAAACGCCACCTGTCGCGGAGCCGGTCACACCTCCGGCACCCCGTAAAGTACAGGGCTGCTACAGCTCGCCATACCGTCATTAATCAGGGGAGAACTGACCATGACCACCCTCACGCTACAGCAGGCCTTTGAGGCCTGTCAGAATAACAAAACCGCCTGGCTGAACCGTAAAGCCGAACTCGCGGCCGCAGAGCAGGAATACCGGGAACAGGTGCTGGCCGGGGATGAGCGTATACCGGGCAGAATGCAGACACTGCGCGACATTATCGATGTCAAAAAATGGGAGATAAATCAGGCCGCCGGGCGCTATATCCGCGCCCATGAAGCGGTACAGCGCATCAGTATCCGCAACCGGCTGAATGACTTTATGCAGGCGCACGGGACAGAGCTCGCCGCCACGCTCGCCCCGGAGCTGATGGGACTCAGTCAGCATCCCGCACTCCTGACCGGCCATGCGCTCGACCGTTCGGCGCATTACCTGCGCGAGGCCCTGTCCGTGTGGCTGAGTACCGGTGAAGAAATTAATTATGCGGCAGAAGACAGTGATATTTTAATGGCCATCGGATTCAGGCCTGACGCGGCTTCGCGGGTGGATAATCAGGAAAAATACCCCCCCGCACAGAGCCTGATTTATGCCCGCCGGCGCACGGGACTGGCCAGTAAGTAGCCCCGCAAAAAATCCCCGAAAATACCGCTATTTTTCCCGAATTAAGCCATGCATCCACAGGGTGCATGGTTTTGCATGCACTTTCCCGTCCCGTCACTCCCTTCGCAGCCCTGTCCCGGCGCGGCCTGAGGCCCCCGATGCACCTGCGTGAAAACCGACCCACGAAGCGTGCAGGCGAGGCGGGGAAAGCACTGCGCGCCAGCGGTAAAGTATTTATTTAATGATATTTAATTTCGCGGCCTGAGCGCGTCGCTGCGCTGCGCAGGTTCGCGGGAGTGTTGGTGGGTGGTGCGGTGCTGTTCGGGGGCGTGGTGAGCTTCTGAGGCAGCCAGTCGAGGGGTAAGAAAAAACCATGCAGACACAGCGGAAATCAGTCATTTCGGCGTTCATTGTATCGCTTCTAGAGGTTCTATATCCCTGGCGTATTCAGGTCTGTGGCAGTCTGAGTCTCGCGATGCATCTGCATGAAAACCGACTCACGAAGCGGACAGGAGGAGCGGGGAAAGCATTGAGCGTACAGAAAGAAATTAAAATCTACGTATCAGGTTTCTGAATGTTGGATCACTAAAACATTGAAAATGTCTTCATGGATTCTCATTGGCCATAAATTTAATATAAGGATAGGAAGGTTTCTAACTATAGGGCTTCATAGTATAAAAAATTATATAACAAAAAGTTATTCTTGCGCGCATTTATATACCAATTGAAAATATGCTTGGTACCTAAAAAATTAGCGAAAGTAGTTGACCTAAATTGTAATGTGAGATTATTTATCTAATTGAAAATTCTACTGGCACATCTAGACTATTAGAGGACAGAGCATGAGCCTACCGCAGACACTTATAGATAAAATAAAAAGAGGAAGAGTTGTTCTATTTCTAGGTTCCGGTGCTTTAATTGGCGCGAAACTAAAAAAATATGATGTGCCTAAAGGGAATGATTTAGGAATATATATATCTGATAGATTCCTTAACGGTGATTATAAATATGAATCTTTGACTCAAATTGCTGATTTGGCAATATCAGAGCATGGAATAATAGATGTGCAAGAGTTTATTAGGGAGATATTTGAGGACCTTGAAGTTAACGATTTTCATAAAATAATTCCCGATTTCCAATGGAAAGCTATTTTTTCAACTAATTATGATAGGATGATAGAGTTTTGTTACGAAACTAAAAAGACAAATCAAACTCTTTCTATACATTTATCTAATAATGATGGCTTTAATGAGGGTGAGAAGACAACTGATATACTTAATTTTATAAAATTGCATGGGTGCATAACCAGAACCAGAGACCCAGAGTTGCCACTCATTTTGACTGTTGAACAATTCAATGATTACGAAAAAAATAGAAATTTATTGTTTAAATACTTATATGAGTTGGCTATAGAATATAGCATTGTATTTGTTGGGCATAGTTTACAGGATGCAAATATAAGACATATAATATCAATGGTTAATAATAATGTACCCCAAGGACAAAGGCATTATTTATTGAAGCCAGGTATAAAAGATCCCGAAATTAATTTATGGGCTTCAAAAAAAATAAATGCTTTAAATTTTACCTTTGAGGCCTTTTTGAGAGAGGTTAATGATGTAATACCTTGGTCTGAAAGATTCAACTATCTTATTACGCCAGTTCAGAATAATGCTATACAAAAAATATTTGTAACTACTGCACCTCCATCCGAAGAGCTTAATAGAATTCTAACAGGTAGCATACAATATGTGCATTCTGATATGAATACTGAACAATTCAACCCAAAGGAATTTTATAAAGGTTCTGATTTGGGATGGTATGCACAAAGTGCAGAATTAGCTATTAAAAGATCTTTATTAGACCGTTTCTTAGAGGAAGTAATACTAAAACCTGAAACTGAAAGAAGTGATACCGCCGAGTTGATTTTGCTCAAAGGTGAAGCAGGGTCAGGAAAAACAGTTTTTCTCCGGCAAGTTGCTTGGGAAATGAGGGTTATGGATTTTGGATGCCCACTTTGGGTTAATAATGGAGATAATTTAACTGTTGAAATCATCAAAGAGGTAATAGAAAAAACCAATGAAAGAGTTTTTCTTTATTGGGATGATGCATCATTACACGTAAACAAGATCGCTGCGTTTATGAATAACGCAATAAAAGCCGAGTTGAAAATAACGATAATAACAGCTGAAAGATATAACGAATGGAGTCAACGTTGCGATTCACTTAAAGAGTTAATAACAGAAGTATATTCTTTGCATAATCTTAGTGAGTCTGAAGTGACAAACTTAGTCGAGAAACTAGAGTTTCATGATTGCTTAGGCCCTAACCTCATAAATAAAAATAAAGCTGAGCGTATACAGGAGTTTATTGTTAATTCAGAGCGGCAATTATTAGTTGCTTTGCACGAAGCAACTATGGGGGAACCATTTGAAGATATTATCTTCAGTGAATACGAGTCTATCTATCCTATACAGGCAAGAACAATCTACCGAACAATTTGCACATTGAATAGGCTACGAGTTCCTGTTAGAGCAGGCCTAATTGCTAGAATTTTCGGCATCAATTTCACTGAGTTCAAACAGCAGTTTTTTACTCCATTGGAGAAAATAGTATTGTGGGATTCAGAGGGGAATGATGATTATCATTATAGAGCTCGTCACTCGGAAATAGCGGAAATAGTATTCAATCGTGCATTTAGCAATACATTAGAAAAATATAATGAATATACTCAAATATTGGATAAGATAAATATTGCATTTGAATCTGATAGGATTTCTTTTAGACAATTTATGCGAGCAAAATCTCTTAATGAGATTTTTCCCGATTATCAAGATGTAATTAGCATTTATCAACAGGCTCTCAAAACCATAGGGGAAGATCCCTATTTGTTACAGCAAATGGCAAACTTTGAGAGGATAAGGCCAAATGGAAATTTAACTCTTGCGATAGAATTACTTGAGAATGCGAAGGAAAAGGCTCCTTATGACAGCAGTATAATTCACACCATGGCAACAGTATGGCGAGATAAAGCCAATAATAGTAATGAAGCCTATGATAGGATAAAGTTTCGTGGAGAGGCTCGCCATTTATTACAGGAAGCACAAAGACGATGGGGAGGGAGTTCGTACATCTCAACAACTCTTCTTGAGCTTTCTATCGATAATTTTGAAGATAATATTAAGGATGATAATGTTTCTGGGAAAATTATAGATGATCTAATCCGTAGGATTGAAGAAGAAATTACCATTAGCAAGCAAACATATCCGGATGAAGCAATGCTCTCAAACCTGGAAGCAAGATTTGCCGGAATTATGAGTGATGATGGAAGAATACTAAGTTCATTACTTGCTGCTTTCAGTGATAACTCTAGGGATCCCTTTATAGCGATAAGACTTTCGAAAATATATATTGATAAAGGTGACTTTAATGAAGCTTCTAAGGTTTTGACGCAGGCTTTAGAAAGAAGACGAAACGACCATCGGTTGAATTATCAGTATGCGGAATTGCTAAGATCAATGGACCCCTCTAAAAGAGCTCCTTTGATTTACTATTATAGAAGGGCATTTACTCCGAGCGATAAAAACTTTCATGCTCAATTTTGGTTCGCTCGATTTGCATATGAGTCAAGTGATCCTAAAGAACTTGCATTATCTGCTGACATTTTCGAGTATCTTCGGACTTCCAGAGTGTCAAAAGATGACCGGTTCAAAATTAGAGATTATATCGGTGGTGAAATCAACCCAACAATATTTAGGGGGAGTTTGAAAGGAATCAACAGCGGATTTGGGTTCGTAACGGTCGATGGAAGTGGAAAAGATATTTTTTTTCCACGATCTGAGGTTCAACATGACCTTTGGGAAGCATTGAAGGTAGGTGATAGGCTGAAGTTTAATATCGGTTTCAATTATGCTGGTGCGGTTGCATGTAATATCGTCCCATCATAGTGTTATTTTATAATTATGAGGCTGATGGAATGAAAAATATCAGTCTCATTTATTTTTTATTTTAATGTTTATCTTTTACCAATCCACCCCACCATGTCATTATTTCTTGTCTTTGTACTAAATATGTTGAACGATTATATGCTCTCCGAACTTCATTTTTATCACTATGAGCTAAAGCTGCTTCAATGATATCCGGGTTGAAACCAGCTTCATTCATTGCTGTGCTTGCGATAGAGCGCATCCCATGAGCAACAAGTTTTCCACCATAGCCGATACGTTTCAAAGCGGCATTAGCCGTTTGGCTGTTCATCGCCTGCTTTGGATCATTTCTACTTGGGAAAACATGTTCACGCTGAGCACTGATTGGCTTCATCAGTTCCAGAATATCTAATGCTTGTTGAGATAGAGGAACGATGTGCTCTCGCCTGGCCTTCATCCGTTCGGCTGGAATAGTCCAGAGCTTGGCATCGAGATCGATCTCTGCCCAACGAGCACCTGAGGCCTCAGAAGGGCGCACAAGCGTAAGGAGTTGCCATTCAATGAGACAGCGAGTCGCAACAGAGAGATTCGACATCACCAGAAAACGCATTAGCCTCGGCAACTCTTCTGGCCGCAGCGTCGGCATGTTTTGCTTTTTGGGTTTCTCAAAGGCCATACCAACACCTGATGCCGGATTTACATCTATCAGACCGGTGTTAACCGCATAAATCATTATCTCGTTAATACGCTGTACCAAACGACGAACAGTCTCAAGTGCACCACGCGCTTTAATTGGCTCTAGTGCTTCAACAATCGTTCTGGCCTTTATCTCCTGAACAGGTATCGAACCTATAGTGGGGAACACGTCTTTATCTAAAGAGCGCCAAATGTCTTTTGCATAATCTTCTGTGACGCTTTTGCTTTTAATCTGGAACCAGTTTGCGGCTACTGTTGAGAAAATGCTATCCAGCTCAATCTGATGTTGTTCTGACGCTAGCTCTTGTTGCTGCTGTGGATCCATGCCTTGTGCGAGTGTGGTTAAATGCTGGTCGCGTATCTGACGAGCTGTTGCCAGCGTAAGGGCCGGATATGAGCCGAGGCTGAGATTAGTTCTGCTGCCACTGTTCGGACGTTGATAGCGGAAGCGCCAGAGCTTTTTACCAGTAGTTTTGACGAGCAAGAACAGGCCATCACCATCATGTAAGGTGAAGTCTTTTTCACGTGGTTTAGCTTTAAGTATTTCGTTGTTAGTAAGTGGGCGTGTAATGCGCGCCATGCCTGGATCCCTTCCATAATTGGTACACGTTTAATGGACCACAGTATAGCGTGTACCTAAACGTGTACCAATTTTCTCTGGATTTAGCCGGATGTCCTCGGACAAAGACAGACACAAAAAAGCCCGCAGGGCTTGTGCCGTGCGGGCTTTCAGGATTTCCC
>OKDE01000463.1_pt1 | contig 11233 bp, 11 predicted proteins | sample 1613501 | NCBI WGS metagenome assembly OKDE01 (sample SAMN04436860, study PRJEB24849) | human gut metagenome | biome: human gut; feature: NICU; material: stool | host: Homo sapiens | place: USA: Saint Louis, MO | collected 2011-09-07
AAGGTCATTATAGTTTTCCCGTTTCGCCATTATCCTGCCTCGTCACCCAGATGCCATTTAGAACAATATGGTATTAATTTTAGCATTTTTCAGCCTCTAATCAGAACCATTACTGCTGGCTACACTAAGCGCACGACAACAAAGCACAGCAGCGTTGTCTACTGAAGACTTGCATTGATCACGTTTATTTAGGGGAATTTTGATGACGGTTTTCACCAAAAAACTGACAGCCGCGATACCCGCCATGCTGCTTTGCGCCTCATTAACTGGAGTCACAACGATGAGCTCTGCTGAGACAACTAACCCGAATGCGCCTGTTTCACTGATTGAACAATGGGATAAAACGTTTGCTGAGAGCTTGAAAGTGGATCACCGTAAGGTGACCTTCCAGAACCGCTACGGGATAACCTTAGTTGGCGATCTCTACCTGCCGAAGGATCGCGGTGAACGCAAACTGGCAGCTATTGCCGTGAGCGGTCCCTTCGGCGCGGTAAAAGAGCAGTCCAGCGGCCTGTATGCCCAGACGCTGGCCGAACAGGGGTTTGTCACCCTGGCGTTTGACCCATCGTATACGGGCGAAAGCGGTGGCTACCCACGCAACGTGGCCTCACCGGATATCAATACCGAGGATTTTAGTGCCGCGGTGGACTTTCTGGGCCTGCAAAAAGAGGTGGATCGCAACCGTATCGGTTTGCTCGGCATTTGTGGCTGGGGCGGTATGGCCCTGAACGACGCGGCGATGGATACACGCGTCAAAGCGGTGGCGACCAGCGTAATGTATGACATGAGCCGCGCGATGGGGCATGGAGTGGGCGATGGCAAAGACCGCTATACCACTGCCGATCGTCGCGCCGTACTGCGCTATCTGAACGTGCAGCGCTGGAAAGATGCGGCAAACGGCACCTTCGTCCCCGGTGGGCATGACATTTATGTTGATGATAAGGGCAACGTCAGCGCTGCCGATCGTATTTTGCCGGAAACCTTGCCCGCCAACCCCAACCCGGTCCTGAAAGAGTTTTTCGATTATTACCGTATGCCGCGTGGTTTCCATCCGCGTTCGGTTAATTCAACCGGGGCCTGGAATGCGACGATGCCGCTGTCGTTTATGAATATGCCGCTGCTGAGTTACGCCAGCGAAGTGACTATTCCGACGCTTATCGTGACCGGCGAAAAAGCCCATTCACGCTATTTTGCCGAAGATGCCTTTAAGGCCATCGGCAGTAAAGAGAAAGCGCTGGTGATTGTCCCAGGCGCAAACCACGTCGATCTCTATGACAACGTCGCGGGCAAAATTCCCTTTGCGACGTTCGCGCAATTTTTTAAAACCAACCTGAAATAGATCTCCTGTGCCGGAGACATCCCCAAAGCCGCCACGCGCCTGCGGGCGGCTTTGTCTTGTCGGAGAGAAATAATGTCTGCATTAGGTCACACCCGGGCACACTGGAGCGGCGTCCTGGCGATGACGCTCTGCGTATTTGTGCTCATTGCCTCAGAATTTATGCCGGTCAGTCTGTTGACACCCATCGCGGGTGATTTACACATTACCGAGGGATTAGCCGGTCAGGGCATTGCGCTTTCTGGCGCGCTGGCGGTACTGACCAGCCTGACGATATCCCGTCTTACCGGATCGCTGGACCGTAAATGGCTGCTGCTGGGGCTCACGGCGTTGATGGCAGCCTCTGGGGTGATTATTGCCCTGGCGTCCAGTTTCCCGGTTTATATGCTGGGCAGAGCGCTCATTGGGATCGTCATCGGCGGCTTCTGGTCGATGTCGGCGGCAACGGCCATTCGGCTGGTGCCGCAACGCCAGGTCCCCCGCGCACTGGCCATCTTTAACGGTGGTAACGCGCTGGCCACCGTTGTGGCAGCGCCGCTGGGCAGCTACCTGGGGGCCACCGTCGGCTGGCGCGGCGCCTTTTTATGTCTTGTCCCGCTGGCGGTGCTGGCCTTCGTCTGGCAATGCATTAGCCTGCCGTCGATGAAAAGTCCGCGCGCACCACAGCGGCAGGGATCGGTGCTGCGTCTGTTCCGTCTTTCTACGCTATCCCTGGGATTGCTGGCCTGCGGACTGTTCTTTATGGGACAGTTTACCTTATTTACCTATGTGCGACCGTTTCTGGAGACGGTGACCCAGGTCAGTCCTTCTGGTCTGCCCCTGATATTACTGGCGATTGGTATCGCCGGTTTTGTCGGCACGCTGCTTATTACGACCGTTCTGAATGCCCTATTTTATCCGACGCTGATAGCTATCCCTTTGGTCATGGCCGCGATTGCCGGAACGCTTCTGCTGGCCGGACAGCATATGGGATCGGTCACCGTACTGTTAAGCCTGTGGGGCCTGCTGGCGACAGCGGCGCCCACCGGCTGGTGGACATGGATTGCGCGGACGCTGCCCGAGGATGCGGAGACGGGCGGCGGGCAGATGGTCGCCGTGATCCAGCTATCGATAGCCCTCGGGTCAACGGTAGGCGGCCTGGTGTTTGATAGTCTGGGATGGCACAGCACTTTTGCACTGAGCGGTCTGTTACTGCTGGGCGCGGCAGGGGTGACTTTTCTGCTCTCTGTCAAAATCAGATCATATCAGCGCACTGCGATTAATGAATTGAATGCATAAGTCAAATCAGGAATGACAGGCTAATCGTGACCGCGTTCCTGTCTTACCATGGTGTTTTAACAAGAGGGGAGCTTCACCGTGGAATATTCAGTATTAAGTAACGCCCGCAAAATGCCGATGCTGGGTTTCGGCGTTTTCAAGGTGACCGATAAAGCGGAGTGTAAGCAGGCGGTGTTGAACGCCATTCGCACCGGTTATCGCCTCATCGATACCGCTGCCGTCTACGATAATGAAGATGCGGTGGGTGAGGCCGTGCGCGAAGCCATCGCCGAAGGTCTGTGTACCCGCGAGGCGCTGTTTATTACCTCCAAACTGTGGGTCCAGGACATGGCCAACACCGGGATGGCGAAAGCCGGGATTGCCGCGTCATTAAAAAAATCGGGCCTGGAATACTTTGATCTTTATTTGCTACATCAGGCGATGGGCGATTATTTCAGCGCCTGGCGTGCGCTGGAAGAGGCCTATGAGGCCGGTACCCTGAAAGCGATCGGCGTCTCCAATTTTTACCCCCATGTGTTAGCTAACTTCTGCGAAACTGTCAGAATTAAACCAATGGTGAACCAGGTTGAACTGCATCCTTATTTCGCGCAGCCCGCGGCGCTGGAAGCCATGAAGCATTATCACGTTCAGCCTGAAGCGTGGGCGCCGTTAGGCGGTGGCAGACATAATCCGTATCAAGATGCATTGCTTCGGGGGATCGCCGATGCGCACCAGAAAACCATTGCGCAGGTTGTTCTGCGCTGGAACGTGCAGCGTGGCGTCACGGTGATCCCTAAATCCACCCGCCAGGAGCGCATTGAAGAAAATTTTGCTATCTGGGATTTCGTATTAACAGATAACGAAATGGCGCAAATCAGCGCCCTGGATTTAGGCTATGTTGGCGAAGCGGTAAAACACTTCAACCCTGAGTTCGTTCGCGGATGTCTGGGGGTGAAAATCCACGACTGATTGCGGCATCGGCTGATTCGATATCCATCTCCTCGCCTGCGCTGCGGCGACGGGTTCAGTATGCTGGTTAGCGCCCACGCGTTTGCCGCGATGGTTGTCAATGCGGTAGTCGATCGTCACGGGCAGCTGACTGGTGACAGTTGATCCTCTGGCCGGTGACATGTCGGTTGGATGCTTCCGTCGCAGTGGCCTTTAAAGCGGCAGTCTCCCGGGAAATTTTCGCTGCCAATGACCGCGTGACACTGCGCTTTATCGATGCGGGAGAGATCTTTCCTGCCGAACGCCTGGCGCTGGCGCGTAACGATGAGCACTTTGATGTCGATCCGTTAGCGGAAGGCGGCAGAGGCTTGCGGCTTATTCTGCGTGCGGTGGACTATTTTAATGTGGAAACTGGCGCCGGGGAGAATGTGACTACCCTGATAGAAGCGTTGCCTGATACCCGCCTAAGCCATGCCACCGACGATCGCTGCGGGTGAGGGAACAGACGTTGCCCCCGGGTGAATCACCGGGGGAATTTCCCCACCCGCGTTCACCGGCTTCATCATCTTATTGCTGTGCCTGGGCAGCGGAGTGCACGCCAAGGTGATGAGGACGGATGGTATCTAATGTCATCATGGCTGATTTGCAGAAAATGCATTTCGCACCAAAAGGGTTTTTTTCAGTGACGTCAAACTGGGACGTTCTGTACTGGGAGCCATGGCAGCATGGGCATCTAAAATGGATATGTTCGATCATAATGTAAACCTTGTATGGGTGATGTTCTGTTGAAAAGACAATGGTCGTTTCAGGAAAATTAACGCGGCTGATTTTAGTTGGTGGTAAGCCGGGTTTTGGGTCAGATGGCGGACATTTTAAGGAGCCGACAAGGATCTGACAGGGCCTGTTTACAGAAAAAGCAAACTACTAACGGGACTGCTCAAAGGAAGGTGGTATCAGGGATAACGCCTGGAGATGAGAACACGTACTCAGATAATAACTTTTTGTCTGGTAAATCGACTCAACGATTAACGCACGTGCCGTGAATAATAGCAAACGTTATTTTAGCCTTCCGGATGCCTGCTGCGCCAGGGGAGGCTTCATCAGCGCCGTCACCCAGTCGATAAATACCTGTACCCGGGCAGAGAGCTGCCGATTACTGGGATAGAGCAGGGAGAGCGGGAGCGGCGCAGGGCGAAAATCGGCCAGCACTTCCGTTAACGCGCCCGACGCCAGATCGGCCTCAAGGCGGGGCAAGGGGGCCTGATACAGGCCAAAGCCAAGCCTTGCCGCTTCGGCGCCAACGTCGGCATCGGAAGTCAGCAACTGACCTCGCTCTGACGGCCATCCTGGGTAAAGCTCAGCGGCAAGGTACGTTGCGTGCGCGATGAAACAAACCCGATCATCACGTGGCCCGTCAGTCCTTCAATCGTATGCGGGGTGCCGTACCGGGCGAGATAGGTCGGGCTGGCGCAGGTGATCTCCTGCAACCCGGCGAGCGGCCGGCAGATCATCTCGCTGTCGGGGAGATGGCCGCCGCGAATGACGCAGTCGACTCCCTCGCGAACCAGATCGACGTCACGCTCGCTTTCGCCGATCTGCAGCGTAATGTCCGGGTAGCGGGCGAGAAACTGCGGCAGCGCGGGCAGCAGCAGGGTCCGCGCCAGGTTGCCCGCCACGTCTACCCGAATGGTGCCGGAGATGCTCCCCCCGGCGCTGCGGTTGGCCTCCTCAAGGGCCGCCAGAATGGACACGCAGCGCTGATAATACAGCGAGCCTTCTGCCGTCGGCCGTACGTGCCGGGTGGTACGATGTAGCAGCCGCGCCCCGAGACTGACCTCCAACGCTTTAATAGCCGCGGTCGCTACTGGCCGGGAAACCCCCAGATCCGCGGCGGCGGCACTGAATGAGCCCCGTTCGACGATGCGCACAAACAAGGTCAGAGTATCCAGTTTATCCATGACATTGTTCCAGCTGGCAAAACTATCCTGTCGCCCAACGCGGTCTTATCGTCGGCATTCAGGGGCTTATAATCGCTCATGTTTTCAGCAGAGAGAAAAGGAGAAAACATGAACAATAGCGCAAAAATCGCCCTGGTGACAGGCGGCAGCCGCGGCCTGGGACGCGCGACCGTCGAAGCGCTGGCACAGCGCGGCGTAAATGTAGTACTGACCTACAAAACGCGTCTTGCCGAGGCGAACGAGGTGGTTACACGGGTTGAAGCACTGGGCGCCCGGGCGATCGCGTTGCCTTTCAGCGCTGGCGAAATCGACACCTTTGACGCATTTGTTAGCGCTTTTCAGGGCGCGCTGACGGAGCTGGACGCCGATAAATTTGATTATCTGGTCAATAATGCCGGCAACGCCAGCGGCATGAGATTTCTTAACGCCACGGAAGCGGAATTCGATGCGCTGTATCGCATCCACGTGAAGAGCGTTTTTTTCCTCAGTCAAAAACTATTGCCGCTGCTGGCCGATGGCGGGCGAATAGTGAATGTCTCGTCCGGCCTCACCCGCATCGTGATGGCGAACCGGGCGCCCTATGCGATCATGAAATCCGCGGTGGAAACCCTGACTCGCTATATGGCGTTTGAGCTGGGCAGTCGCGGGATCACGGTGAACTGCGTGGCGCCCGGCGCCATCGCCACCGATTTCAGCGGCGGGGATAACCCGCAGGTCGCTCAGGCGGTAGCGAACATGACGGCGCTGGGCCGACCTGGCCTGCCAGAGGATATCGGGCCGATGATCGCCTCGCTGTTATCCGATGATCATCGCTGGGTGAATGCCCAGCGCATTGAGGTTTCAGGGGGAATGCGCATCTGAGCGAAGAAAACCGGGGCTGTTTTCATCCGTAGTCAATCGATATGTCAGTGGATGCCGATATAGCGCGACGCTGTGGAGAGATAAGGAAATAATGATCTGCCGCGTTGCTCGTTAAATATTAGTGATTGACCTTATTGCCTGAATGCGCAAGATTATTGTTGAATAAACAGTCAATATGCTAAATATATTTAATGCACGTATGAAAGGATTTAAGATATGGATTTTGAAAATGAATTGACCAGTAAGATCCTTGATCCCATTCACGGCACTATTCGTTTGACGACACTCGAGATTGCCTTTATCAATCACCCCCTGTTCCAGCGCTTACGCAACATTAAACAGAACTCTTTTTTATATAAGGTGTTTCCCTCTGCGGTGCACAGCCGCTTCGAACACTCTCTCGGGGTGCTGCATTTATCAAGTGAAATACTCAATAATTTACGCCTGAATGCGATACGGTATCAAAAGAAATATGATGATGGCCATGTGTTTGGTCATATCGATCAGATACCAAAACACAACATTCAGGAGTTGAGACTCGCTGCCCTGATGCATGACATCGGGCACGGGCCGGTATCCCACCAGTTTGAGAGTTTTATGCCTGGTAAGCACGAATTCTCCGATGTTCTCCCCACAGCCTACCATTCAATCATTGATGTATTAAGCAAGCCAGAACAGAAAGTTGAACATGAACAGCTTTCGCTGTTGTTCAGTCTGATGATTTATCATGATCTGAGAAAACAAGGTAAGGTCGATGACGAAATAAATATCGAAAATGTGTTAAAAATCATCGAAAAAAGATACGGTGACCAACAGATCATTGAGGAAATTAATGGAAAGGCAACAGATATCCTGCCGTTAATGACCTCGATCATCTCTTCCTGTCCGATCGATGCCGACCGGATGGATTACTTGCTCAGAGATGGCTATTTCTCCGGCGTCAAGTGTGGCATCTACGATTACAATCGCTTGTTTATGTCAATTGTCCCGGTCGAGGAACAGGGAAAATTGTACCTTGCTTACAAAGAGAGTGGGATTGATTCGATCGCTGAGTTTATTGGGGCGCGCTCCAGCCTTTTCTCGCAGGTGTATTACCATAAAACAAACCGCGCCTTTGCGACGATGTTGAGCACATTATGTGAGATTATGCAAAGCAAGGATCCACAAAATGTCATTATCGCTGACGTTACCGACCGTATCGTTGACCATAGCGATGAAAGCTTCATCGACGCGCTGAAGGATTTTTATTTGGCGTGCAGTGATGATTATTTTTTGAATGACAAGGTTGGTGAATGGATAGATATCAGCGATACCGAGGCGGTTAATAAAAAAATACTTGATGACATTATTAACCGACACCCATGGTCGAAGGTCTATGAGGCCAAACACTCTGTGTATAAAGCTAACATCGCTGACAAGGAAAATAAGGCGTGGAAGAGTCAACTCACCGGGTTATTGACTTCTGTATTACAGCCTCATTTCAAACCACATGAATTTGCCGTTGATATTGTCTCCGACTGCGCCTTTAAAGACCTGGATAAAACCGAAGTTAAGCTTTTGGTGAAAGATCTTAAGAACCGCTACGAAATAAAACCGTTAATTGAATGTGGTGATAAGTTAAATCAGTATCAAATCATCAAATATTGCATTCGGGTATTTGTTGACCGCGATATCAAAGAACGCGTAACTCCTGAAATAATCTATAAAATCAATGAAATAGTGGTCAAGCAGATCGCGTTGCTGAATTGATGATGCCCGTCAGGGCAGCGATAAATCTTTCAGGGGCTGGTTTTTTAACCGGCCCCTGAAGATAAGCGGTAAATCGTGGCGCATCCCCGCCATCGGTATAACATACAACAGCGCGTTTACCCGAGACTAAACACCGCGCTGAGGCATAGATTCCCGCAGGGGAGCGGGTGGCTCAACAAAAACACCGGCTCAGTATGGTTATTCCGCCAGCAGGGCGGCGAATTTCGCCAGCCACTGTGGATGAGCCGGCCAGGCGGGGGCGGTAACCAGGTTACCGTCCACATGCGCCTGGTCGATACCAATATCCGCATAGTGCCCGCCGCTCAGGCGCACTTCCGGAGCGCAGGCGGGATAGGCGCTGCAGGTCCGTCCCTGCAGAATACCGGCGGCGGCCAGCAGCTGCGGGCCGTGGCAGACGGCGGCGATAGGTTTACGCGCGGCGTCGAATGCCTGTACCAGTTTAATAACCTCCTCGTACAGGCGCAGATACTCCGGCGCCCGGCCGCCGGGGATCACTAGCGCATCGTAGTTCTCGGCCTTTACTGCGGCGAAGTCAGCGTTCAGCGTGAAGCGATGGCCCGGCTTTTCGCTATAAGTCTGGGCGCCGTCAAAGTCATGGATTGCGGTCATGACATAGTCGCCAGCGGTTTTATCCGGGCAGACGGCATCGACCTGGTGGCCAATCATCTGCAGCGCCTGAAAAGGAACCATCGTTTCGTAATCTTCGGCATAATCGCCGACCAGCATTAGGATTTTCTTGCTCATCTTTGTGTCTCGTTGTGGGCGAAAGGTGTCTTAGATATAGCCTGGCGACTTGCAGAATGCGAACCGTTCAGGATGCCGACGACGGTGTCATGTGCGTCTTGTAACCGGGCTCATGTTTTTTTGCTAACGACAACTTTGTCCGACATCGCGCTGTGGCTCGTTATCCGCAAAAAATCGGTTTGTGGGGAGTAAGGGTAGCAGAAGAATATTGTTACCGTTTAGATTTCGCGCCTGCACTATTAAGCGTCCGCCGCGAAGGGGCAATCGGATGGAAGCCAGATATTATCCCTCTGAGTAATTTATTGCGTTGTTACGCTAAATTTGCATAATGAGCGAATTATATTGCCCCGGTCGTCTCTATGGTTTCCTTTATTCATCCGCTTAATGTTTTAGTACGCCTTATAGTATCCATTGCAAACATTCCTTTGGTGCATTATTTATTGAATTTATCATTGGCTGTTGTTACACATTTCAAATATTGATATTCATGGTGCTTTTATTTTCGTGGTGAAAGGGGGTGTTTATGAATAAATATAATTATTAGGTGGTTAAGTTGATCGGTAATCCATTTTTGCTTTATCATCGTCACGTTTCACATCAATATATCTTCAATAATTATTCCTTAAGGAAAGGAACTGCTATGGCTGATACGTTCCAGAATGAAGTCCCCAGGGCGCGCATTAATCTCAAATTATCTCTTCATACCGGCGGCGCGCAAAAGAAGGTCGAACTGCCGCTGAAGCTGCTTACCATTGGCGATTTTAGTCATGGGAAGGAAAACCGGCCTTTATCGGAAAGAGAAAAAATCAACGTCAATAAAAATAATTTTAACAGCGTACTTTCGGAATTTAGCCCGGAAGTTAACCTCTCGGTGCCGAATACGCTGGCCGGCAATGGCGAAGAGGAGAACGTCAGACTGCGTTTTACCGACATCAAAGATTTTGAACCGGAGCAGGTTGCCCGGCAAATTCCGCAACTCCGCGCCATGCTGGCGATGCGTAATTTATTACGCGATCTCAAATCCAATCTGCTTGATAACGCCACTTTCAGAAAAGAGCTTGAGGCAATCCTGAAAGATCCGGCGCTGTCCCAGGAATTACGCGACGAAATGAGTGCGCTTGCCCCAAAATAAGTGCGGGGCAAGTCTGTTAATGGATTAACCGGGAAAATGCTAATGTCTGTTACCACAGAAAACGCCCCTGTTCAGGGGCAAACCACGCTGCAGGAAAACAGCGCGGGCGAGGGCGTTTACGCCTCGCTGTTTGAAAAAATTAATCTCACCCCGGCGTCTCGCCTCGGGGATATCAACGACTTTCTGGACGATGCCGCGCTCTCCGAGGCGCCGGCGGCGGAACGTCTCACCGCGGCGATGCAGGTGTTTATGGAACGCATCCGTCAGTCCGGCCAGCGGGTGGAAAAGCTCGACAAAACGCTGATCGACCACCATATCGCCGAGCTGGATTTCCAGATAAGCCGTCAGCTGGACGCGGTGATGCACCATCAGGAGTTTCAGCAGGTCGAATCCCTGTGGCGCGGCCTCAAACAGCTGGTGGACAACACCGACTATCGGCAGAACGTCAAAACGGAGATCCTCGACGTCGCCAAAGACGATCTGCGCCAGGACTTTGAGGACGCGCCGGAGCTTATCCAGAGCGGCCTCTACTGGCACACCTATACCGCGGAGTATGACACTCCCGGCGGCGAGCCGATCGGCTCGGTGATCTCGGCCTATGAGTTCGACGCCAGCCCGCAGGATGTGGCGCTGCTGCGCAATATCTCCCGCGTCTCTGCGGCCGCCCATATGCCGTTTATCGGCGCAGTCGGCCCGGCCTTCTTCCTGAAAGAGACCATGGAAGAGGTGGCTGCCATTAAGGATATCGGCAACTACTTCGATCGTGCGGAATATATCCGCTGGAAGGCGTTTCGCGAAACCGACGATGCCCGCTACATCGGTCTGGTGATGCCGCGCGTGCTGGGTCGTCTGCCGTACGGTCCGGACACCGTGCCGGTGCGCAGCTTCAACTATGTCGAGCAGGTGAAAGGTCCGGACCACGAAAAGTATCTCTGGACCAGCGCGGCGTTCTCCTTCGCTTCCAATATGGTGAAGAGCTTTGTCAATAACGGCTGGTGCGTGCAAATTCGCGGTCCGCAGGCCGGCGGCGCGGTGAAAGATCTGCCCATCCATCTGTACGATCTGGGCACCGGCAACCAGGTGAAAATTCCTTCCGAGGTGATGATCCCGGAAACGCGGGAGTTTGAGTTCGCCAGCCTGGGCTTTATCCCGCTGTCGTACTACAAAAATCGCGATTACGCCTGCTTCTTCTCGGCCAACTCCGCGCAGAAACCGGCGCTGTACGAT
>OKDE01000465.1_pt1 | contig 11207 bp, 6 predicted proteins | sample 1613501 | NCBI WGS metagenome assembly OKDE01 (sample SAMN04436860, study PRJEB24849) | human gut metagenome | biome: human gut; feature: NICU; material: stool | host: Homo sapiens | place: USA: Saint Louis, MO | collected 2011-09-07
GTTGGCGGCAATCACGGTACCGTCACTGTTCAGGAGCAGCCCGCTGCTGGCGGGTGTTGGGTGGATGCCGCGCACGTTTGCCACGACGCTATCCATGGCGACATCGCCCGCCACCACCGCTTTCAGGACGCCATTTTCTTTCACCGGTACAGCAAACGTCACCACCAGCTTTCCGGTACCGGCATCAACATAGGGTGCGGTCACTACCGGGCCGTCCGTGCTCACCACCTGCTGATACCAGGGACGAATGGTCGGATCATAATCCGCCGGGACACCCGCAGGTTCAGAAAACTTCGCCGTCTTGCTCGCATAACCCACATAGACGTTAGTGAATCCCCCCGCCTGCGCCAGTTGTTTAAACACCGGAACCGGGTCGTCAGCCAGCGCGACGCTTTGTGCGGAGGTAATCACCGTCATTTTGCTTTTGGCCCAGTCGGCAATCGCCATGTTGTGGCTGGCGCTGGTACTGGTCAATATATCGCGCTGTGACTGCTGGTTATCCTGGCGCGTGACCTGGAAGTTAATAACGGTATTGAGAAGAAGGGCGACGACAAGGCAACCTGTCGTCGTGGCGATAATACGTGCGCGAATCGATCTGAACATAAGTGAAATACCTGCTGTGTTGTTTCCATGCCTATCGGCAACCCCGCAGGTAAACTTGATGCTGAAACCGCGTCCATAAGAAAATAATATTTTTAAGGGATTATTATTAAAAAGTTAATACTTTATCTGCGGTCAGCGTCCATTCGGCCAGCTCAACCAGCGTCCCGATTTCTACGCCCTCTATCAGCGGCAGAGTGGTAATCCCGCGTCCGTCGGTACAGGTCTTGCACAGTTTCACCGGCACATTTTGCGCGGTCAGGATCTCCAGCATCTGCTGAATGTTATAGCCTTCTGCCGGCTTTTGGCCCTTCAGCCCGGCGGTGACGGCATCCGACATTAAAAAAATCTGTAATGCCAGGTCGCTCTCTTTTTCACGTAGCGCAATGGCCAGACGCAGGCTGTTAAAAAGAGATTCGCTGCCGTAGGCCGCCCCGTTGGCGACGATCACAATCTTCTGCATGTTGACTCCTGTTCTTATAAAGGCACGAATATTGCTTAGTTCTCCGGAGTTTCGCTGTCCGGGAGAGTAAGCATGACATTAATGGCTGGCATTTCGCCAGGTGCAACCGAATGGCTTCAGCGCGCGAGGCTGATGCGCCGGGAGCAGCTCAGCAAGCTGGCAGAGCTGAACGTGCTGGTGCACGGCATTAGCCAACTGGTCCATATGCTACAGTGCGAGCGCGGGGCATCCAACGTCTGGCTCTGTTCACAGGGTAAGCTCTACGCGCCTGAATGCAAAGCCAGCCGGGCACTGGTAGACGAAAATCTTGCTGCGCTGAATACGATACTTGGCAAGCAGTCCCTCCTCCCGGGGAGCGCCGTCTGCGAACGTATCGGTAATGCACTGCATACGCTGGACACACTTCCCGCGCTGCGTGACGGGGTGAGTCAACAAACCCTGACGGCCCCGCAGGCCATGGAACATTACTCCCGCATGCTTCGCCATCTGCTCAGTATCGTGCCGCAACTCAATGACAGCATTGACGATCCGCAAATCGCGGGCCGGTTTGTCGCACTTTACAGCCTGATGCAGGGGAAAGAGCTGGCGGGACAAGAGCGGGCCCTGGGGGCGATAGGCTTCACGCAGGGTTTTTTTGATGACGTTACCCGCCAGAGACTGGTAGATCGCATTGACGGGCAGCAAGCCTGCTTTGAGATCTTCCTCTCCCACAGTCAGGCTGACGTTCAGGCCACTTTCTCCCTCAACTGCCAGCCCGACCGTGAGACGGAGCAACTCCGGCGCGTGGCCTGTACCCGCCAGCCTGCCGCGGATAATGGCCATACCGCGCTGGCGTGGTTTGCGCTGCAGACGGCGCGGCTGGAGCATCTGCGCGCGCTGGAGGAGACAATCATCGCCGATCTGATGGTCGCGGTGGATGAGCGGATTCAGCGTGACGAGGTCTATCTGCATCCTGCAGATGAACTGGAGGACCCGCTGGCGCATTACCCGGATAAACCCCTGCTGCCTCTGGTTCGCCAGCAGGCGCGCGAGATTGAGCAGCTCTCCCGTCAGCTTGCGTCGCTGCGCGATACGCTTGAGGAGCGAAAAACCATTGATAAAGCAAAAAGCGTGCTGATGACCCACCAGAATATGAGTGAGGAGCAGGCCTGGACAACGCTGCGCAAAATGGCGATGGACAAGAATCAGCGCATGGTGGATATCGCCCGGGCGCTGCTTACGGTGAAAAGCGTGTGGCAGATAACCCCAAAGGAGTAGCTGCACAATCAGTGGGCATGTTGTGCCTGATTGGGGTGCGTAATGGCGAGCAAAACCCGGCTTTCGGCCCTGAAACAGGGTGTTCAAACCTGGCATTGACTTTGCATTATTGAATTAACCATTTTTGACGGTGCGCCAACGGCGGTGCATCAGTCTTCGGGATAAAGGCGTCCAGCGGTGCTTCGGCACTGTGGGCGCTTTTTTTTGGCTTTTTTTCAGGAGTGGTCATGGCGGATTTGTCGAGACGGCGGTTTTTGCAGGCCAGCATGCTGGCGAGTGGCGCAGTGTTATTACCGGGTGTCATGCAGGCTGCCTGGGCGGCAGGCTCGGATAAACCGGAGCAGGAGACGGTACGTATCGGGTTTATCCCGCTGACCGACTGTGCGCCGGTGGTTATCGCAGCCCTGAAAGGCTTTGATAAAAAATACGGTATCACCATCGTCCCCACCAAAGAGGCGAGCTGGGCAGCGGTACGCGACAAGCTGGTGGCGGGGGAGCTGGACGCCGCGCACATTCTTTACGGTCTGCTGTACGGGCTTGAACTGGGTATTGCAGGCAAGCCGCAGCAAATGGCAAACCTGATGACGCTTAACCAGAACGGTCAGGCCATTACGCTCTCCAGCGATCTGGCGGAGAAGGGGGTTCGCGATCTTGACGGGCTGAAAACGCTGGTCGGGCAGCAGGCGCCTGGCACTTACACTTTCGCGCACACCTTCCCGACCGGAACGCACGCCATGTGGCTTTACTACTGGCTGGCGAGCGCAGGCATTAACCCCTTCGATGACGTGCGCACGGTGGTGGTGCCGCCGCCGCAGATGGTGATGAACATGCGCATTGGCAACATGGTGGGCTTTTGCGTCGGTGAGCCGTGGAACGCGAGGGCGATTAACGACCGCATTGGCTTCACCGCTGCCACGTCGCAGTCCATCTGGGCAGATCATCCTGAAAAAATTCTCGGTACGCGTCGCGACTGGGTGGAGAAAAATCCGCACACCGCCCGGGCGCTGGTGAGCGCCGTGATGGAAGCCGCGCGCTGGATTGAGGCGTCCCCGGAAAACAAACGTGAAACCGCGCAGATCCTCTCGCGCCGGGCGTGGCTCAACTGCAAAGAACAGTATCTCACCGGGCGAATGCTCGGGGAATACGACAACGGCCTGGGGCAGCGCTGGCAGGACGCGCACCCGATCCGTTTCTTCAACGAGGGTGCCGTCAGTTATCCGTACCTCTCCGACGGCATGTGGTTCTTAACCCAGTTCCGCCGCTGGGGCTTGCTTAAAGCCGCGCCGGATTACGTGGGTATTGCGCAGCGCATTAACCAGACCGCGGTCTGGCAGGATGCTGCCACCGCCGTCGGCGGACTCTCCACACCCTCATCACCGTATCGCAGCAGCACGCTGATGGACGGTACCGTCTGGAACGGAACCGATCCGGAAGGGTACGCCAACCGTTTTGCCATTCACCGTAAAGGGGCCTGATTATGCCGCATCTGCAAAACACAAAACCACAAGAGAAGCCTGAGAGCGGGGAGGTGATTGTCCTGCCACCGTTACAGGTTCGTCGTCGTACGCCTGCGTTGGCGCGTCGAATGAATGATGTTTTACAGCGCGTCATTCCGGCGTTTCTGGGGCTGGGGCTGCTGGTGGTGCTCTGGCAACTGGCAGCGATAAACAGCAAAGGCTTCCCGACGCCGCTCAGCACGCTCGACTCGGCCATAACCCTGTTCGCCGATCCGTTTTATCGCGACGGGCCAAACGATATGGGCATAGGCTGGAACGTGCTTGCGTCACTGCAGCGCGTCGCCATCGGCTTTGGTCTGGCAGCGCTGGCGGGGATTCCGCTGGGCTTTCTGATTGGCCCCTTTTTCTCGCGCATGTTCAACCCGCTAATTGCCCTCCTGCGGCCGGTTAGCCCGCTGGCCTGGCTGCCCATCGGCCTGCTGCTGTTCCAGAAAGCGGAGCCAGCATCAAGCTGGACCATCTTTATCTGCTCCATCTGGCCGATGGTCATCAACACCGCGGAAGGGGTGCGCCGTATTCCACAGGACTACCTCAACGTCGCCCGGGTACTGCAACTCTCTGAGTGGACCATCATGCGCCGCATTCTCTTTCCTGCCGTGCTGCCTGCGGTGCTGACCGGGGTACGCCTCTCCATCGGTATTGCCTGGCTGGTGATTGTCGCCGCCGAGATGCTCACCGGAGGCTTAGGCATCGGCTTCTGGATCTGGAACGAGTGGAACAACCTCAACGTCGAAAACATTCTCATCGCCATCGTCATTATTGGCGTGGTCGGGTTGCTGCTGGAGCAGGGGCTGATGCTGATTGCCCGTCGCTTTAGCTGGCAGGAAAAATAAGGAGCGAAGATGAAACCATTAATTCAGGTCCAGGGCGTGAGCCAGCGCTTTTCTACTGCCAGCGGCGAGTTTCTGGCGCTGCAAAACGTTTCGTTTGATATTCACGAGGGCGAAACCGTCAGTTTGATCGGCCACTCCGGCTGCGGCAAATCGACGCTGCTGAACCTTATTGCCGGCATTACGCTGCCGACGGAAGGTGGGCTTATCTGCGACAACCGCGAAATTGCCGGGCCGGGCCCCGAGCGCGCGGTGGTGTTTCAGAACCATTCCCTGCTGCCATGGCTCACCTGCTTTGACAACGTCGCCCTGGCGGTGGATCAGGTGTTCCGTCACACCATGAGCAAGTCTGAGCGTAAAGCGTGGATCGAGCACAACCTCGACCGCGTGCAGATGGGGCATGCCTTGCATAAGCGCCCGGGGGAGATCTCCGGCGGCATGAAGCAGCGCGTGGGCATCGCCTGCGCGCTGGCGATGAAGCCAAAAGTGCTGCTGATGGATGAACCGTTCGGCGCGCTGGATGCGCTGACGCGAGCCCATCTGCAGGACTCGGTGATGCAGATCCAGCAGGCATTGAACACCACTATCGTGCTGATTACCCACGACGTGGATGAGGCAGTGCTGCTTTCCGATCGCGTGCTGATGATGACCAACGGCCCGGCGGCGACCGTCGGAGAGATCCTGCGCGTTGATCTGCCGCGTCCGCGCAACCGGGTTCAGCTGGCGGACGACAGCCGCTACCACCACATGCGTCAGCAGATCCTCCATTTCCTCTACGAAAAACAGCCGAAAGCGGCGTAACGAGGGGGCTTTGATGCGACTGGTCATTATCGGGAATGGAATGGCGGCCACCCGGCTGATTGACGGGCTAACCGGGCGGGCCTCGGGTCGTTTTGCTATCACCGTCGTCGGTGATGAGCCTGAGCATGCCTATAACCGCATTCAGCTTTCGCCGGTGCTGGGGGGCGAGAAAGCGGCAGCGGATATCTGTCTTCAGGATGAGGACTGGTACCGGGTACGTGGCGTTACGGTGCTGCGGGGCGAAAGGGCGCTTGCCGTGGACGTGGTCTCACGGGAAGTGCGAACCGCCACCCGCACGCTGGGCTGGGATGCCCTGGTATTTGCCACCGGTTCAACGCCTTTTGTTCCGCCGATCCCCGGCGGTGATGCGCCGCAGGTGTTCACGTTCCGCACCCTGGAGGATACCTGCGCCATTCAGGCAATTTCCGGTCCGGCGGTGGTGCTGGGGGGCGGCGTGCTTGGGGTTGAGACTGCGGCAGCACTGGCACGCTCAGGTGACAACGTCACGCTCGTTCATCGCGGTCCGTGGCTGATGGAACAACAGCTGGATCAACAGGCTGGCGCGCTGCTGGAGGAGGCGCTGGCGGAACGGGGCGTGCGCTGTGAGCTTGCCTCCGGCATCTCGGCGATTAACGACAACACCGTGACGTTGCTCAATGGACGCAGTATTGCTGCGGCGCGCGTGGTGCTGGCGACCGGCGTGCAGCCCAACATTGACCTGGCAAAGGCCAGCGGCCTTCATTGCGCGCGCGGGATTGTGGTGAATCACCAGATGCAGACCTCCGCGCCGGACATCTATGCCATTGGCGAGTGCTGCGAAATTGATGGCCAGACGTTTGGCCTGGTCGCCCCCTGTCTGGCGCAGGCCGATATCCTCGCCGCACGGCTGGCGGGCGACACCACTGCGCCGTTTACCCTCACCGACAACGGTGTGCGCCTCAAGGTGACCGGCGTGGAGCTGTTCAGCCTGGGTCGCGCGGCGGAGCAGGAGGGCGACGTGGTCTGGCGTTCATGGGATCCGCTGACGCGTCACTATCGTCGCTTACTGATCCATCAGGGGACGCTGGCTGGCGTGCTGCTGATGGGAGATTGCCGCCACGCGGCGACATTTACCGATTTACGGGCAACGGCTGCGCCCGCACACGCGGACTGGCTGTTCGATCGATTCACTACGCAACCACAGGTTGCAGGACAGAACGCTATGACAAAACCTACTCTGGTGGTGGTTGGGCACGGTATGGTCGGCCATCATTTTCTCGAAGATTGCGTTAACCGCAACTTACATCAGCAGTATCAGATCGTGGTCTTTGGTGAAGAGCGCTATGCCGCCTATGACCGCGTGCATCTGTCCGAGTATTTTGGCGGCCGCAGTGCGGATTCGCTCTCGCTGGTGGCAGGGGATTTTTTTGCTGATAACGGCATTGAGCTGCGCCTGTCGCAGCAGATTGTCGCCATTGACCGCGACGCGCGCGTGGTGCGTACCGCCAGTGGGCATGAAACACACTGGGATAAACTGGTGCTGGCGACCGGCTCATACCCGTTTGTCCCGCTGGTACCGGGTAACGATCTGCCGGGCTGTTTTGTCTACCGCACGCTCGACGATCTCGACAACATTGCGGCCCATGCGGCGGGTGCGCGTCGCGGGGTCGTCATCGGCGGCGGGCTGCTGGGGCTGGAGGCAGCAAACGCCCTGAAACAACTCGGGCTCGACACTCACGTGGTGGAGTTTGCGCCCAATCTGATGGCGGTTCAGCTCGATAACGACGGCGCGTCGATGCTGCGCAAGAAAATCGAGGCGCTGGGCGTGGGCGTTCACACCGCTAAAGCCACCACGGAAATTGCGTCGACGGATGACGGGCTGGTGCTGCGCTTTGCCGATGGCGAAGCGCTGGAAACGGACCTGGTGGTCTTTTCTGCCGGTATCCGTCCGCAGGACGCGCTGGCGCGCAGCAGCGGGCTGGCTATCGGCGAGCGCGGCGGGATCTGCATTGACGATGGCTGCCAGACTTCCGACCGTGACGTGTTTGCCATTGGCGAATGCGCGTTGTGGGAAGGGAAAATCTTTGGACTGGTTGCCCCGGGCTACCAGATGGCACGCGTGGCCGCCGCCGCGCTTGCAGGGGAGGATAAAACCTTCACCGGCGCGGATATGAGCACCAAACTCAAGCTGCTGGGCGTGGATGTGGCGTCGTTTGGCGACGCTCACGGGCGCACGCCGGGGGCGCTGAGCTACCAGTGGACGCACGGCCCGCAGCAAATCTACAAGAAAATCGTGGTCAGCCACGACAGCAAAACGCTGCTCGGCGGCGTGCTGGTGGGGGACGCCAGCGAATACGCCACGCTGGTGCAGATGATGCTCAATGGAATCAGCCTGCCGAAAGCGCCGGAAACCCTGATATTACCCGCATCCTCAGGCAGCGCGCCAAAAGCGCTGGGCGTGGCGGCGCTGCCGGAAAGTGCGCAGATCTGTTCGTGTTATAACGTCAGCAAGGGCGATATTTGCCAGGCCGTGAGCGCGGGCGCAACGGATATCGGTGCCATCAAACAGTGCACTAAAGCGGCGACCGGTTGCGGGGGCTGTAGTGCGCTGGTGAAGCAGGTGATGGAGTTTCAGCTTGCTGAACAGGGCGTGGAGGTGAAAAAGGATATCTGTGAACACTTCCCCTGGTCACGCCAGGAAATTTACCACCTGGTGCGCGTCAACCATATCCGCACCTTTGACCAGCTCATCAGCCGCTACGGTCAGGGACACGGGTGCGAAATCTGTAAGCCGCTGGTCGGGTCCGTGCTGGCTTCCTGCTGGAACGAGTATCTGCTTAAACCGGCGCATCTGCCGCTGCAGGACACCAGCGACCGTTACTTTGCCAATATTCAGAAGGACGGAACCTATTCAATCGTGCCGCGTATGCCCGCCGGGGAAGTGACCGCCGACGGGCTGATCGCCATCGGCCAGATTGCAAAGCGCTATAGCCTTTACAGCAAAATCACTGGCGGGCAGCGTATTGACCTCTTTGGCGCCACTCTGGAACAGCTACCGGAGATCTGGCAGGCGCTGGTGGAAGCCGGATTTGAGACCGGCCACGCTTACGGGAAATCTCTGCGCACGGTGAAATCCTGCGTTGGGTCGACCTGGTGCCGCTATGGCGTGCAGGACTCCACCGGCCTCGCGGTCAAACTGGAGCACCGTTACAAAGGCCTGCGCGCGCCGCACAAAATCAAAATGGCGGTTTCCGGCTGTACCCGCGAGTGTGCCGAGGCGCAGAGCAAAGACGTGGGCGTCATTGCCACCGATAAAGGCTGGAACCTCTACCTGTGCGGCAACGGCGGCATGAAGCCGCGCCATGCGGATCTCTTCGCCAGCGATCTGGACGATGAAACGCTGATCCGAACCGTTGACCGGTTCCTGATGTTCTACATCCGCACGGCGGATCGCCTGCAGCGCACCAGCACCTGGATGGACAACCTGGAAGGCGGCCTCGACTATCTGCGCGAGGTGATCCTCGAGGACAGTCTGGGTATTGCCCACGAACTGGAGCAGGAGATGGCCCGGGTGGTGGAAACCTACCAGTGCGAATGGCAGACCACGCTCAACGATCCCAACCGTCTGGCGCTGTTCCGCACCGCTGTGAACGACACTGCCGCAGAGCAAGGCAAACGCTGGCAGGAAATCTGCGGTATCGAGGATATCCCCGAACAGGCGGGCATTGGCGCGCGTCTCGGTCACAACGCGATTGCGCTGTTCCGCTTTGGCAAAACCGTTTATGCCCTCGATGACCTGGAGCCAGGAAGCCGTGCGAACGTGCTTTCTCGCGGCATTCTTGGCGATGCGGCGGGGGAGCCGGTGGTGATCTCTCCGCTTTATAAACAGCGCATTCGTCTGCGCGATGGCTGTCAGGTTGAAAATGGTGAGCCTGCGGTACGCGCCTGGCCGGTGAAAATCGAAAACGGCAAAGTGTGGGTCGGTAACGATGCCCTGGTCATGCGTGCGGAGGCTTCATGACAGAAACCCGGACAACATGCCCCTACTGCGGGGTGGGCTGCGGCGTGGTCGCCCGCGTGGAAGGCGGCGTGGTCAGCGTTCGGGGGGATGAAACCCATCCGGCGAATTTTGGTCGCCTGTGCGTGAAAGGGTCCGCCCTGGGGGAGACAACCGATTTACAGGGGCGGCTTTTGCGCCCGGTCCTCGACGGTCATGAGGTGGACTGGACGCAGGCACTGGAGACGGCAGGTGAACGGCTCCAGCTCATTATCGACACATGGGGGCCGCAGGCGGTGGCGTTCTACGCATCCGGCCAGCTGTTAACCGAGGATTACTACGCCGCTAACAAGCTGATGAAGGGGTTTATCGGGGCGGCGAACATTGATACCAACTCCCGGCTCTGCATGTCGTCAGCGGTGGTGGGTTATAAACGTGCCTTCGGTGAGGACGTGGTGCCGTGCAGTTACAAGGACGTGGAGAACAGCGATCTGGTGGTACTGGTGGGCTCGAATGCCGCCTGGACGCACCCTGTTCTGTACCAGCGGCTGGTGCAGGCAAAGCAAACCAATCCGCAGATGAAGGTGGTGGTGATTGACCCGCGTGAAACGGCTACCTGTGATATCGCTGACCTGCATCTGGCGCTAAAACCCGGCAGCGATGCGGGGCTGTTTGTGGGGTTGCTCAATGTGATCCAGGGAACCGACGCGTGGCCGATGGCCCGCGTGGCGGCGTTTTGCGATCTTCCTGTGCAGGATATTGGTGTGTTTTATGACTGGTTTGTCACCGCGCCACGCGCGATCACGCTCTACACCATGGGGATCAACCAGTCATCGAGCGGTAGCGACAAGTGTAATGCCATCATCAACGTCCATCTTGCCAGCGGAAAATTCAACCGCCCGGGCTGCGGTCCGTTTTCGCTGACCGGACAGCCAAACGCCATGGGCGGACGAGAAGTGGGCGGGCTGGCAAATCAGCTGGCGGCGCACATGAGCTTTGAGCCGGACGACCTTTCGCGGGTGGCGCGTTTCTGGGGAACGGAAAGGCTGGCGCAGACGCCAGGCCTGATGGCGGTTGAACTGTTTGATGCCATTGCCCGTGGCGAAGTGAAGGCGGTGTGGATCATGGGCACCAACCCAGCGGTCTCGCTGCCGGACAGTCACGCCGTATGTCAGGCGCTGGCAGGCTGCCCGCTGGTGATTGTTTCTGAGGTCATGAACGATACCGATACCAGCCGGTTCGCCCATATCCGTTTTCCGGCGCTGGCCTGGGGGGAGAAGGACGGCACTGTGACCAATTCCGAGCGGCGTATTTCGCGCCAGCGCGCCTTTCTGCCTGCTCCGGGAGAGGCAAAACCGGACTGGTGGATCGTCGCGCAGATTGCAAAACGGCTGGGGCACGGCGACGCCTTTGCCTGGCAACATCCGCACGAGATTTTTTGCGAGCACGCGGCGCTGACGGCCTTTGAAAATGACGGCACGCGGGCATTGAACCTGCATGACCTGGCTGAACTTACCCGGGAAGCGTGGGAGCGGCTGGAGCCGTATCAGTGGTCAACGGGGGATTTTCCGCGCCGAAACCTGGTGCCGGTCGATCCGGTCCAGCACGGTGCGGCGGTCAGCACGCTGTACCCGGTGATCCTCAATACCGGACGCATCCGCGATCAATGGCACACCATGACCCGGACGGGGTATGTGTCCCGGCTGATGCAGCATATCGCGGAGCCGTTTGTTGAGGTCTGCGCCAGCGATGCCGTGCGGTTC
>OKDE01000472.1_pt1 | contig 10954 bp, 14 predicted proteins | sample 1613501 | NCBI WGS metagenome assembly OKDE01 (sample SAMN04436860, study PRJEB24849) | human gut metagenome | biome: human gut; feature: NICU; material: stool | host: Homo sapiens | place: USA: Saint Louis, MO | collected 2011-09-07
AAACTTATGCTTATAAAATTTATATTGAATCTAAAAATGATATAACAGCTGTTAAAGAGTTATTAGGTCATAGCTCTATAGAAGAAACAAAAAGATATATAGGATTAGATAGAGAAAAATATCATCAATATTCAAAGTCATTAAGAGATTTTGTGAGATGATATTTTATTTTTTAGACTATGAATGTTTAAAAATTTGGTCTATCAACATTAAAGGTGAAAAAAATAAGTGCATATATTAGTAGATAAAATTAAAAATGAATGTGTGATTCTCTAAGATAATTAAACATTCAAAACGAAAAACACGAACATTTTTCGGTTACTTATTTATATTATTAGCAATCTTTTTTGAAAAATAATGAGATGAAAGGGAGGAAAGGTTATGGTAATTTTACAAGCAAAAAATATGATGCGCAAAGATGATATTACTAAAAAAGATAGGTAAGAAAGTTGTTATTATTCCGGCTGAATATGAGGTTGTAGATTTAAGAATGGATAAGGTATCCTTCTTGGATTGGGTGTTAAATAAAATTGATAGAGGTAATAATGGCTAGGGAATTTGCAAAAGCATTTTATAAAAGTGCAGCATGGAAGAAAACAAGAGAATATATATTTAATAAGTATCATGGACTATGTGTTGATTGTGGTAATCCTGGAGAAGAAGTACATCATAAAGAATTTTTAACTCCAGATAATATTGATAATACTGATATAACATTAGGTGAGAATAATTTAATATTACTTTGCAAAGAGTGTCATCATAAAAGGCATAACAAACGTAAGAAATCAACTAGAGAAGGATTAGTATTTAATGAACAAGGTGAGTTAGTGAGATGTGATGCATAGATTTGTTAATTAAATAAAAATTAGGATAGCCCCCCTAAAAAATATATGGGGGTATCTATTTAGGGACCGAGGAGGGTACCTAAATCTTCATCCGAATGAAATTTTGAAATAGAAGGGGGGATATTTTTTGAATATATCCGAACAATTAGAAAAAGAAAAAAAGATTAAGCAGGAAGTAAATAGAATTAAGAAGTTATATAAGGATTTTGAGAAAGATAAATCTAAAGTTCTTGAAGGATTAATAAATGAAGCTGCTTTTATGAAGTTATCTCTTGAAGAGTTACGTAATGATTTAATTAAAAATGGCTTTACAGAATTATTCGAACAAGGGGAGCAATCTTTTTATAGAGAAAGACCAGAGGTTAAAGTTTATACTAACTTTATGCAAAAGTATTCAGTGGTTATGAAGCAATTAATTGATTTATTACCAATTGAAATAAAAAAGGAAGAAGCTGATGCTCTTATGGAATTTATGAAAAAGGGGCGTTTGAAAAAATGACATACATAGAAGAGTATTATGAAAAAATTATGTCTGGAGAAATTAATGCCTGCAATAGAATTAAGCAAGTGTATTCTTTATTGGTAGATAAAATAAGAAATCCAGATAAGTATGATCCTTGGGTATTTGATGAAGAGTTAGCCAATAGGCCAATTGAATTTATTGAAACTTTTATTAAACAATCTCAAGGAGATTTAGGAGCTCGTTTAAAACTTGAACTATTCCAGAAGGCAAAACACCAAGCAGTTTTTGGATTTGTTCACAAAGAAACTAGATTAAGACAATATCAAGAGGTTCTTGATATAAGAGGCAGAAAAAATGGTAAGACAACAGAGTTAGCAGCAGATGAATTATATATGCTGGTTGGAGATGGTGAGGGTTCACCAGAAGTTTATAATATAGCAACTAAATTAGACCAAGCTAAAAAAGGGTTTAACGAGTGCTATAAAATGGCTCAACAATCGAAAGAACTTAGTAAGCATCTAAAAAAGAGAAAATCAGATATTTATTTTCATGGGAATTATGGAACATTACAAGCTTTAGCTAGTAATTCTAATGGACTTGATGGTTTAAATAGCCACATGGTTACAATAGATGAATTAGCAGCAATAAAAAATAGAGATATATATGACCTTATGAAACAATCAATGAGTAGTAGGAGACAACCTTTATTAAATTGTATTACTACAAATGGATTTGTTAGAAATTCTATTTTTGATAGTCAATATGAATATGCTTGTAAGGTATTAGATGGTAAAACCAAAGACGATAGGTTTTTGGCTTTTATTTATGAACTTGATGACAGGGAAGAATGGGACAAAGAAGAGTGCTGGATAAAGGCTAATCCAGGGCTTGGAAGTATTAAAAAGATAGAGTTTTTAAGGGATTGTGTTAATAAAGCAAAATCAGATGATGCATTTAAAGCTACAGTAATGGTAAAAGATTTTAATATGAAAGAAAATTCTGCTAGTGCATGGTTACGTTGGAATGAGTTAAATAATGAAAAAGTATTCGATTTATCTGAAATGAATTTTAGATATGGAATAGGATGTTTTGACTTGGCAGAAACAACTGATTTAGCATCAAGTAATGTATTTTGTAAAAGAGCAGGTGATGACAATATTTATTGTATATCAATGTATTTTATTCCAGAAGAAAAAATAAATCAGTTTGAGGATAATAAACAGGATGATGATGCACCATATAGGCTTTGGGAAAAACAAGGATTATTAAGAGTTTGTCCAGGAAACAAGGTTAATAAATATGATATGTTGGAGTGGTTTAAAGAAATTAGAGATAAATATGATATTTATATACCATGGATTGGATATGATCCATGGCATGTGGATGATAGTTTGTTAGCAGCTTACAAAAATGAGTTTGGTCCAGAATCTATGATTAAAGTTAGACAAGGTGTTTATACTTTATCTGCTCCTATGAAGGAAATGAAAGCAGATTTAATTTCTAAAAAGATTATTTATAATAATAATCCTATAGATAAATGGTGTCTTAGCAATATGGAAATTAAAGTTGACACTAATGGTAATATTCAGCCTATTAAAGGATTAGATCCACGAAAAAGAATTGATGGTGGTGTATCGAAAATAATAGGATATGTAGTATTAAAGGATAAAGAAAGTGAATACGAAAGTATGATTTAAGGAGAAAGGGATATATGAAAATAATAGATAGATTATTTAATAGAAGTCCTTCTAAAACTAGGTTTGAAATGATAGAGGATAGAGGAAATGGATTTTATGCTTGGAATGGTTCTATATATAAAAGTGATGTAATAAGAGCTTGCATTAGACCAAAAGTAAAAGCTATTGGTAAACTTGTGCCACAGCACATTAGAGATGATAAAGTGAATGGTACTTTTAAAATTAATCCTGAACCTTATATAAGATTTTTATATGAAGAGCCTAATCCATATATGAGTGGGCAAGTGTTTAGAGAGAAAATGGCCACACAGCTAGCTTTAAATAATAATGCTTTTGCATTACTTGTTAAAGATGAAAATGGATATCCACTAGAGATGTATAATATTCCATGTGTGGGAGTAGAAGCAATTTACAATAAACAAGGTGAGTTGTTTTTAAAATTTACTAATAGAAACGGAAGAGTAGTGACGTATCCATATACTGATATTATTCATTTAAGACAAGATATTAATGAGAATGATTTGTTTGGTGATAGTCCAAGAGAAGCGTTATTACCATTAATGGAAGTAGTGTCTACAACAGACCAGGGTATTGTAAAAGCTATTAAAAATAGTGGTGTAGTTAAGTGGTTACTAAAATTTAATACTGGTATGCGACCTGAGGATATTAGAAGTAATACAGAAGAGTTTACTAAAAGCTTTCTGGATATTAATAATAGTGGAGGTGCTGCTGGAGTAGATGCAAAAGCAGATGCTAAACAAATAGAGCCTAAGGATTATGTTCCTAATGCAGCCGTTATTGATAGAACAACTCAAAGAATATATTCATTCTTTAATACTAATGAAAAAATTGTACAAAGTAAATACAATGAAGATGAATGGAATGCTTATTACGAGAGTGAAATTGAACCAATTGCTATGCAATGGAGTAATGAAGATACTAGAAAAATATTTACTAGGAGAGAAAGAGGTTTTGGAAACAAAATAATTTATTCAGCTAATAATCTTCAATATGCTAGTATGTCTACTAAGTTAGGCTTACAGGCTATGGTAGATAGAGGCGCGTTAACTCCTAATGAATGGAGAGAAGTATTAAATCTTCCACCAGTTGAAGATGGAGATAAACCTTTAAGAAGATTAGATACTATCGCTATTGGGAAAGGGGGTGAAGAATGATGGTATATATTGATGTAAAAGGAGAAGTAGTACCTAGTGGTAATGAGTGGCTATATGATTGGTATGGCATTCAAGCTACATCACCAAAGCAAATAACAAGAGCATTAAGAAATGCTAATGGCCAACCAGTTACTATTAAAATTAATAGTGGTGGTGGCGATGTATTTGCGGGTTGTGAAATCTATAATGAATTAAAAAACTATAATGGAGAAGTAACAATAGAAATACATGGACTATGTGCAAGTATAGCAAGTGTTATTGCTATGGCTGGTAAATGTAAAATGTCACCTTTAGCTGAAATAATGATTCATAATGTATCTACTTCAACAAGAGGAGATTATAGAGATATGGAGCATAGTGTAGAAGTTTTAAAGAAAGCTAATAAGACGGTTGCTAATGCCTATATTTTGAAAACAGGAATGACAGAAGAAGAAGCATATAATCTTATGGATAAAGAAACATGGTTAACTGCTGATGAAGCTTTAGAATTAGGGTTAATAGATGAAATAATGTATTCTGATGAAAAAGTAGATAAAAATTTACTTAATTCATTAAAAAATAATGCTATTACTTTTTGCAATAGTATAGGGAAATTAGATAATAAAGTATTAGAAAAGTTTAAGAATTATAATCCAGGAACTAATCATCCTATTCAAAAGAATAAGGGTGATTTTTTTATACAAGAAAAAATAAAAGCTCAACTAGAGTTAATAAAATTAAAAGGAAGTGTTAAATAATGAATAAAGAAAAATATTTAGAATTAAGAAATGGACTTTACACAGAAGCAGAAAGTTTAATTAATGAAGGGAAATTGGAAGTAGGAAAAGCTAAAATGCAAGAGATAACAGAATTAGATAATAAGTTTGAAGAAGAAGCTACTCAAATGGCAAACTTGGCAGCGTTGAGAGACAATTCAAAGGTTGCAGTTGTAGGAGGTTCTCCAGTAAATTCTATTGGTTCTTTGGGAAGTTTTGGAAATGTGGAAAATGAAGATCTAACAAATACTATTGAGTACAGAAAAGCATTTATGAATTACGTTGTAAATGGTACTCCAATAGATAGTAAATTCACAAATTCAAATGAAAATACTAAAACTACAGATGTTGGTAAATTAATTCCAGAAACGGTATTATCAAAGATAATTGAAAAGATGGAAAGTACAGGAATGATACTTCCACTTGTTACTAGAACATCATATAAGGGTGGAGTTGCCATTCCAACTTCTACAGTTAAACCAGTTGCAACATGGGTAGCAGAAGGTGCTGGGAGTGATAAGAAAAAGAAAACTATTGGATCTATTACTTTTGGAGCATATAAGTTAAGATGCGCTATTTCTAACAGCTTAGAAGTAGAAACAATGGCTTTACCAGTATTTGAAGTTGCGTTTATAAACAATGTTGTTGAGGCAATGACAAAGGCTTTAGAGCAAGCTATTATAAGCGGGACAGGAACAAATCAACCAAAAGGTATATTAAAAGAAACAGTTTCTGAAGGGCAAAATATTGATATTGCTAAAGCTGATAAGCCTGCATTAGAAAATTTAGAAAATGCAGAAGCAGCGTTACCTTTAGCTTATGAAACTGGGGCAGTATGGTTAATGACTAAAAAGACATTTATGGCTTATGCTTCATTAAAAGATAGTGTTGGGCAACCAATCGGAAGAGTAAATTATGGAATATCAGGAAAGCAGGAAAGAATGCTTTTAGGAAGACCAGTTATTTGCAATGACTATATGAGTAATTATGTAGATGCTCCAGGTGAGGATACTATTGTAGCTGCTTTATTTAACATGGCTGATTATGTTCTAAACACTAATCTTAATATGACTATTAAGAGATACGAGGATAATGATACAGATGATATGGTTACAAAAGCAATTATGTTAGCAGATGGTAAGGTAGTAGATAAAGGTTCGTTAGTAACAATCACTAAGAAGAATGTATAATTGCATTCTTCTTTTCTTGAGGTGATAAAATGCTAGAAAAAGTTAAGCTGGCACTTAGAATTAAATCTAATAAATTAGATGGTGAAATAACTGATTTAATTGGAGCTTGTAAAATAGATTTATCTATTGGTGGGGTTAGAAATATAAATGATGATGATCCAATTATTCAAAGGGCAATTATAGTTTACTGTAAAGCTAATTTTGGATTTGATAATAAGGATAGTGAGAAATATCAAAAATCATATGATTTGCTTAAGCAATCTTTAAGTTTGTGTGGTGATTATAATGTGGCAAAGTGAAGTGACACTAATATCAGAGGAATATGAGTTTGATGAGATAGGAAATCAGATTCCAATACCTATTGAAGAAGAAGTATTTTGCAATGTTAAATCAATTTCTAGAAGTGAATTTTACAACGCAGCAACTACAGGACTTAAGCCATCTCTAGTATTTAAAGTAAGAATAGTCGATTATAATGATCAAGAAAAAGTTAAGTTTGAAGATAATGAGTATAAAATAATACGAACATACATCGTTGACACAGAAAATATTGAATTAACATGTGAGAAGGTGTTAGGAAATGCCTAAAACTAATATAAAAGGATTATCGGAGGAAGTTGTTAAAGCTTTAGCAGAATACAAAGATGAAATTGTTAAAGGAATTGAAAAGGAAAAAGAAATTGTATCAAAAAAAGCAGTTAAAAGATTAAAAGAAACAAGTCCTGAGGGGGATACAAAGAGATATAAAAAAGGTTGGAGAGTATCAGATATAAATGGTAAAAAGATAGTTCATAACAAAACTGATTATCAATTAACTCATTTATTAGAGTATGGACATGCAAAGGTTAATGGTGGAAGAGTAGCTGCTAAACCACATATAAGACCAGTTGAAGAGCAGGTAATAAAAGATTTTACAGAAGGTGTAGAGAAGGTGATAAAAAGATGACATTACAAGATTTAAATGAAGTTTTAAAAGGAACAGGATATCCGGTTGCTTACTCACACTTTATTTCAAATCCAAAGAATCCATTACCTTCTCCACCATATATAACTTATCTTTGTCCATATAGTTCGAATTTTATGGCAGATAATAAGGTTTATAAGAGGGTAGATAATGTACAAATAGAGTTATACACAGTAAAAAAAGACTTGGAAGCTGAAAAGAAGTTAGAAGATATATTAGATAAAAATGATATAGCTTATGAAGCTACCGAAGAATGGATAGAATCAGAAAAATTATTTCAAAAAATATATGAAGTGAGGTTGATATAATGGATAACAAAGTTACATTTGGTCTTAAGAACACCCATTATTCTGTTATTACAGAAAGTGAAGATGGGATAAAATATGGAACTCCTACACCGATACCAGGATCTGTTGAAATAAGTTTAGAGCCTAGAGGTGATATGAGCGAATTTTATGCTGATGATATTTTGTACTATTCTGCGGGAAATAATCAGGGGTATGATGGTACATTAACTATTGCAAATATTCCTGAAAAGTTTGCAGTAGAGTGTTTGGGAGAAGTACTAGATGAAGAAGATAAAGTTGTAACAGAAAAGTCAAATAGCGTGGGGAAAAAGTTCGCTTTAATGTTTGAGTTTGATGGTGATGTTAAAGCTATTAGACATGTACTGTATTGTTGTAGTGCTAATAGACCAACAATATCATCTTCAACTCAAACAAATGCAAAAGAGCCTAATACAAATGAGTTAGCATTTGTATCTAGTCCAAGAGCTACAGATTTACGTGTTAAATCTAGGACATCAACATCAACACCAAAATCAATATATGATAATTGGTATAAAAAAGTATATGAGAAAGCAGATACTCCATTAACAGTAACAGTTTCTCCAGCAGATGAAGCTTCTAATGTTGAGGTGAACTCTAAGATTATTTGGACTTTTAATAAAGAATTAGAGCAAACTAATGTAGAAGCTTCAAACTTTGTTATTATGAAATCTTCAGGTGAAGAAGTTCCGGGGAGTTTCAAATTAGAAGAAAATAAAAAGACAGTTACATTTACACCTAGTTCAAATTTATCTAATAGTACAGTTTATATAGCAACAGCGCTTAGAACAATTAGAGCTATAGATGGAAGTGCATTACAAGCTAATAAAATTATTAATTTTACAACTAAAGCATAGGAGGAGTTATGTGTGGAAAAAACTATTGAAATAGATAATAAGAAAGTAAGCTTTAAATCAACTGCGGCAACTCCACTAAGATATAAAGCACAATTTGGTAAAGATTTCTTTGTGGATATAATGAAATTAAGTAGTTTAGATGGTTTTAATCCTAAAAAGATAGATTTGAAAAAGATAGATAAGCTTGACTTTGAAGTGTTTTATAACATAATTTGGGTTCTTGCTAAAACGGCAAATAAGAAAATTCCAGATCCTATCACATGGCTTGATGAATTTGAAGAATTTCCTTTGTTTGATATAATTCCTGAATTACAAGATTTGATTTTATCAAGCATGCAAACTAAAAAAAAATAGAAAATGAAGAAGGAAATAGCGAGGTTATGACTACTGAGCTATTTCTTTTTCTATGTAAAAAAGTAGATTTAGATAAAAGTGATATGGAAGATATGACTATAGGTATGTGTATTGATTACATGGAAGAGGTAGTTAGTAATAATTCTCCGGATAAGAAGAAGTGTAGAAAAGCAACACAAGCTGATTTTGATTCCTTCTAGGAGGTGAGAAGGTGGCAGGAAAGAGCAGAATAAAAGGTATAACTATTGAGCTTGATGGTGAAGTAACTGGATTAGAGAAAGCTATGAAGGATGTTACATCTAAGTCCATTGACTTACAAGGTGAGTTAAGAGACGTAGAAAGGCTATTAAAATTTGATCCAGGGAATGTTGAAGCATTAGCACAAAAGCAAGAGATTTTAACAAAGCAAATAGAAAATACCACAGAAAAATTAAATAGGCTAAAATCTGCTGAAGAAGAGGTAGAAAGGCAATTTCAAAGTGGAGATATTGGAGAGAAACAATACAGGGCATTTAGAAGAGAAGTTGAATTTACAGAAAAGTCTATAAAGGACTTAAAAAGTAAGATATCTCAACTTGATGGAGCTGAAGTAAAGCAATTAAAAAGTGACTTTAATAAAGTTGAAGAAAGTTCAGAAGAAGCAAGTGATAGCGTAAAAGATTTAGGAAATGAGCTAGTTAATTTAGCAGCAGGGGCAGGGGCTGTAGCAGGATTAGGTGAGCTAATAGAGAAGTCCTTAGATGTTTCATCTTTAAACACTAAAATAGATATATCCTTTGATGTTCCAGAGGAATCTATTGGTAGTGTTAAAGAGGCAACAAATGCAGTTATAGCTTATGGAATAGATGCAGAGGAAGCATTAGAAGGAGTTAGAAAGCAATGGGCTCTTAATAAAGGGTATAGTGATGAAGAAAAAATAAGCATGACGAAGTATGCTGCTGCAATTTCTAAAGCTTATGATGGGATAGATTTTAATGAGCTGATTCAAGAAAGTTATGAGCTGGCTAGTTCATTAGAATTAGACAATGATGAAGCATTAGGCTTGATAAATAGTTTATTAAAGGTAGGGTTTCCACCTGACCAATTAGATATAATAACAGAATACGGAAGTCAACTAAGTAGAGCGGGATATAGTGCTGAAGAAATACAGGCTATAATGAAGGCTGGAGTAGATACAGGAAGTTGGAATATAGATAATCTGTTAGATGGCCTGAAAGAAGGTAGAATTGTATTAAGTGAATTTGGACAAGGGATAGATGAAGAAACTGCTAAATTATTTAATAAGATAGGTATATCATCAAAACAAGTCCAAAAATGGGGACAAGATGTTGCAGCAGGTGGAAAAAGTGGTAAAGATGCTATGGTTGAAGTGGCAAAAGCTATTTCTGCTATAGATGATAGTACGCTTCAAAATCAAATTGGAGTTAAGGTTTACGGAACACTATGGGAAGAGCAAGGAAATGCAATAACTAATACTATAATTCGTGCTGATGAAGAAGTTATGTCACTTGAAGAAAATCAAGAAGGCTTAAATGAAACTATTAGTGCTATGGACTCAGATCCAGCTATAAAGATGGAAAAGGCAATGTTAGATTTAAAAAGTGCATTGCAACCAATTTTAAGTGTTATAGCTGAAGTAGTTGGGAAAATTGCTGAATGGATTTCTAATAATCCAACATTGGCTGCAACAATAATGGCAGTAGTAACAGTTATAGGTATATTGATGGGAATATTTATGGCGCTATCTCCAATAATAACAGCTATTACGGCGTTAGCTGGAACTTTAAGTGTGGGTATAGGCGCAATAGCTTATCCAGTCTTAATAGTAATAGGAGTTATAACTGCTTTAATAGCAATAGGTGTAGCTTTATATAAGAACTGGGAGGAGATAAAGACAAAATGCTCTGAAATATGGACATCAATAAAAGATTTCTTTTCTAATATTGTAGAAAAAATTAAAACTTCAGTGATTGAGAAGTTTAATAGTATAAAGGAATCTGTTTCAAATAAAATGAATGAAGTTAAAACTTCTATTTCTGATATTTGGAATAAAGTAATGGATTTTTTTAAAGATATAGATTTATTTGAAATAGGGGCAAATATTATACAAGGTCTTATCAATGGAGTAAAAAGTATGGCAAGCAGTATAGTTAACAGTGTAAAAGGCGTTGTAGATGGAGCTATTGAAGGAGCAAAGAATTTATTAGGTATACACTCACCATCTAGAGTGTTTATGGAGTTTGGAGAATATACTGGTGAAGGTTTTATTAATGGTATTAATGAAATGAAAAATGCGGTTGCTAAGGCAGGGCAAGATATGGCAGATGC
>OKDE01000481.1_pt1 | contig 10676 bp, 9 predicted proteins | sample 1613501 | NCBI WGS metagenome assembly OKDE01 (sample SAMN04436860, study PRJEB24849) | human gut metagenome | biome: human gut; feature: NICU; material: stool | host: Homo sapiens | place: USA: Saint Louis, MO | collected 2011-09-07
TTCCCCTCCCCAAAAAATTTTCTTAAAACTTACACAAAAAACTTGACAAACCCGCTGTTAAAATTATATTCGCCCAAGACTGCTCAATCAAATTAAAAAAATGTTGGAAATGTACTCGTTAAGTACACTTCCAACATTCAAAACAGAACTTCTTTGGCAATTAGAATTTCTTATTGTTAATTACAATTAGCTTTCTACAAAAACAGCCTCAATTTCTTTATTGCTGCCAACCTTGAAGCAACGATCATCGCCGTCTTTTGCTTTATTCTTATTCTTCTGAACACTACCAGAGGTATTTACAAGTCTGTACTGTGTTGTAGCAGTATCAGCAGCATCGGCTTTTACATCATAGTACTCATCGTAATCGTCGGCTTTTCCTGTCGGAATAGAGGAAGTTGCATTTACATCATCAAGGAACTCTTCTGTACTTAAGCATTCCAGTGCAGTAATTGCACCACTTGCATCTTTTGTAATTTTGATTACAGAATACTTGTCATCTTTAGATGCCTTTAATAACATGCCGCCTAAGTAATACTTATCGTCATCGATACCTAATTTACCAGCACCCTTGGAGCTGCCCGATTTGTTGAATAAGAAGGAATAGTCCTCACCATCAATGGTTACGGTCTGCTTTCCTGTCTTCATAGCTCCGTCATCGCCGGATCCAAAGTAATATAACTTATAATCAGCACCATATAAGTCAGAAACGTTATCCTTGAAGTTATCTTCTGTATCGAAATGCATATTAGCGATACCATCATCGCCCTTAATTTCGTCGATTTCAGTAGTGCTGCTTCCAACGAACTTAATTGCCTTCAGGCCACTCTTCATTACGCCGTAAGAGTCAAATGCATATTTCTTGCCATTGATTGTTTTAACTTCAGAAGCAACTAATTTTCCATCCTTATCAGAATAATACCAGTTGTTTTCATCGTCTTCATAATCATCTGGGCTTAAATAAGAATCCGGAACAACCTGGAACCAGCCTTTTGTGACTCTTGCACCATCCTCAGGATCTCCATAGTATCTGTAACCGGTTGTATAGGAAGCTGAACCAGCGCTAGCTGTGGATGGAGTTGCATCCCAGTTAACCCACTCTGCATTCATTCGGCCATATTCGTCAAAACTATATTTTCTGCCGTTGATGGTTTTTCCCTTCTCGTCGGTCATTTTCTTACCATTAGTTTTGAAATAGAAATAGCGGGTCTGGTCTTCGTCGTCAAACAGATTATTGCTGGAAAGCCCTGTATCTACATCGTCCCAGTTGTTGTCTGTAATGTCAAGATAAGCCCATTCTCCAGCCTTCTGAGCACCATCATTTTCATCACCACAGTAAAAAGTGCCTTCACGCCAGTCATCATCACCAGTTACTCTCTGACCGTCTGTATCAATCCAGCCATAAAGCATCTGAGCCTCATCGTTAAAGATGTACTTCTTGCCATTGATGGTCTTAAATGATGCACTGTTGCTGTTGGAAGAGCTCTTGTATGCTTTGCCGTTAGCTCCAAAATAATACCAGTAGTTTAACGGTTCATCACCATCGTCTCCATCATAGTCTTCATTTTCAATGGAAACCCACTGATTGGTTACCATAGCTCCGTTGGCATCCACATAATAGTAATTGCCATCATCATCTACCAGATAATCCGTAGCCATTTCACCATCTTCATTGAGCCAAAACCAGTTATTACCGGATTTTGCCCACTGTTCTGTTACTGCATCGCCATTCTTGTCATAATAAACCCATGTACCATTTTCTTCCTGCCAGCCTGTAGCTGCAAGAGAAGTCATGGAAGCACCGATGGCAAGCAGTGCTGCTGCAGATAATACTGCAACTAATTTTGTCTGCTTTCTCATAAAAATGCACTCTCCTTTTTCTTTTTGAAATACTTTTTGAAATTCCTAATTGCATTACGAGGTAATTATACTTCCTATAAGGGAAATTAGGTGGAAGAAGAATGTGATTAATAATTGATACTGCTTGATATACTAGATTTTATAATTAAATTACAGATTATATGCTTTGCATTAAAAATATCCATGTAACAAAGCTTGCCTGCATGCAATGCATAATTTGTTTAAAAAATGAATATTTATTACAGCGATATTATTGCTTTTTATCGAAAAATATACGTATATTTTTATTGCTTTGATATTATATAAAATTAAAAGCAAGTCTTATTATACCAATCATATGTATTAGTAAGACTCGCTTTCAACTATATATTATACAATGAATTCCTGATATAAGCAGAATTAATGCTTCTAACTCACTCTAAATCATAAAGTTCATCAAGCGTAAAGAGTTTCATGTAAACCGACTGTTGAGCAGTTAATTTTAGTACACTATCGCTAAATCCTTTCTTCGAGTATAATATATACCCTTTCTTTCTATATCTAGAAAAGAGTTCGGAGCGTTGGATTAACAGTTCCAGCGTATCCAGATCAAGAACTTCATTTCGATATTTGCATTCACCGAACAATGCAGTCTTATCTATATCGTTGATTCCCATTATATCAATCTCTTCCTGGCGCTTTAAAACCGGATTATTGCCCCACCATCTGCCAAGTTTTAATATATCATAAGGAAATTTTTCCTGAGCGTTAAGCATAGCAACATGTTGCAGACACATTTTCTCAAATACCTTTCCCATATAATTCTGCAAATCGGGAACAATAATTTTTTCATAAGCTCGTTCCGGGCGTCTGGTATTAATGAGCAGCATGCATTTTGGCACATAACGGTACCAGAAGCGGAACATATGATCCGCCAGGATATAGCCGGTTTTCTTTTTGTTATCTTCTTCTGTAATGGCACTTTCCTTTTCGACTAACCCTAAAGAGATTAATGACTTAAGACATGCCGAAACATTTGAATTTTCCATTTGTACTTTATTAGATATTTCATTTAGTTTTGTAGCTCCCTGTGCGATTGCTTCAACAATAGCGTTATAATTGGCCGGTTCTTTTAATTCCTGCTTCATCAGATTAGCAGGCTCCTCGTAAAGATAGGCATTCGGATTTAAATACATCTCCAAAATATTTTCCTTAATCGAAATAGAGTCATCTACCATTTCCAGGTATTGAGGAATTCCGCCAGTTATACCATATACGAGTGCCTTTTCTTCCGCTGAATATCGGGGCACAAATAAAGAAGACTCATAGTAATCTAATGGATCAAGCCGAAATTGTGCTGTTCTTCTTCCATATAGAGGACTTTGATATCCCAAAACCTGATTCTCCATAAAACTCATGGACGAGCCACATAGAATGAGCATAATATTACTGGTTTTCCATTCCTGATCAATCGTAGCCTGAAGAATCGAAGAAATACTTTTATCCGCCTGAGCCAGATAAGGATATTCATCAATAATAAGTAATACTTTTGATTCTTTCGCTTTTTGAGTAATATATTGTAAGGCAGTTCTAAAATCTTTGAATGATGGCATCAATGTAGCCTCTTCTTCACCTAAAAATGTCAGATAGGTAGCAGTGCTAAGAAGTTCCAGATTTATGGCTATACCGGCCTCTACTGCTGTCATATAGACAGCGGACTTGTCTTTCATAAACTCTTGTATCAATCTGGTTTTTCCTATTCTACGACGTCCGTAGATGACTGCCATTTGAAATGAGGTTTTATTGTATAACTTATTTAGTTCGTTTAATTCAGTTCTTCTTCCTATAAACATATAATTTCTCCATTATATTTTAAGATATTATACTATGAATGATTATAGTATAACATCTCATAGTAAACATAGCAATACTAATTAATTTATCTGTGTCTGTCGTTCCTCTACACCCTGGTGAATATTCCGTTCTGCGCCATGCTGCCGTTTTTAACCAGTGATTCCGCAGAACGCACCACGCTGTCGGCGGTGCGCATTTTGCTGGGCTCCCTTGGCGCCACCATCGTCGCCGTGGCTACGCTGCCGCTGGTCGGCATGCTAGGCAAAGGCAACCAGCAGCAGGGATTCCTCTATACCGCGGTGATTTTTGGCGTACTGGCGGCCTTTTTCCTGCTGGTGAGCTTTCGCAACGTCGAAGAAAAGATCACCCTTACCGGGGAGCGCATGACCCTGAAACGCGCCTGGATTAGTCTGCGCGCCAATCGTCCGTGGTGGGTCTTCGCCAGCAATATCTTTCTGATGTGGGGTGCCTTTTTCTTTCAGACCGGGGCCCTGGTGTACTTCTTCCATTATTACGTCGGGAATACCGAGCTGACGGCGGTTATCGCCGGGATCTCCACCTTCGTTCCCCTGCTCGGCACCCTCACCGTCCCGCTGCTGGCCCGACGCATGAAAAAACGTCATGTCTATCTGGTGGCCAGCGCGGTCAATCTGCTCGGGATGGGGATTATGATGGTGTCTGGCGCCCACGTTCTGGGACTGATCGTCGGGGCCGTGATCCTCTCCCTCGGCGCCGGCCAACGCACGGCTATCTATTTCTCGATGCAGGCCGACCCGGTGGATTACGGCGTGTGGAAAACCGGGATTAATACCGCAGGGATCCTGACCTCGATAAACGGTTTTCTCGGCAAGGTGGCGATGGCTGGTGCCGGGGCTATCACCGGCGTGCTGCTCTCCTCCAGCGGCTATATCGCCAACCACACGCAGAGCGACAGCGCCCTGTTGGCCATCAAGGCCTGCTATCTATACATTCCGGCGCTATTGATCCTCGCCTCGATGCTGTGGATGGGCCGCTTCTACCGCCTCGACGATCAGTATGAGCAGATTCGTGCCGACCTTGATGCCGGACGCGGCGCCGACCGCCGGAGAATCCCCCGCCATGTAAGGCGCCCCCGCTGATTTAACCTCTGGATAAATTAAGGATTTTTATGCGTATCTCTGTGATTAGCGCAGCGGTTTGCTGCGCCCTTTTTCCGCTCATCAGCGTCAGCGCCGCCGGCTTGAGCGTGGAGCAACGGCTGGCGCAGCTGGAAGCGCGCCTCAATCTCGCTGAACAGCAGGCCAGCGAGGCCAGCCGCCGCGCGCAGCGGGCAGAACAGCAAACTGCCGCCGCCGAGCAGCGCGCCGCGGCGGCGGAGCAGCAGGTGCAGGCGCTCAGCCAGCAGACCACGGCTCGCGAACAAAAACAGCAGGCCACTAATCAGCAACTGAGCGAGCAGCTGGCGAAGCGCGCCCCGGACGATGGGTTTACCTTTAACGCCTACGCCCGTTCCGGGATGTTAGTCAACAGCCATGGTAAAGGCGCCCGCGGCGGGCCGGGCGTCTCCCCGGCCAGTTCGCTCAACGGCGATGCCCATGTCGGTCGTCTCGGTAACGAAAAAGATAATTACGCTGAGCTGAGCTTTGGCAAAAAGCTCACCTTCAACGATGGTTCATGGGCGCGCTTTAAGACCATGCTCGCCGACGGGGCCACCAACCCCGATCCGTGGGTTCAGGATAACGACAGCCACCATCTGAACATTCGTCAGCTGTACGTCGAGATGGGTAACTTTGCCGAATTCACCGGTCCGTTAAAACGCGCCTCAATTTGGGCCGGCAAGCGCTTTGATCGGGATAACTTCGATATCCACTTTACCGATAGCGACATCATGTTCCTCGGCGGTACCGGCGGCGGGATCAATGATGTCGACTGGGGAAGCGGCCTGCGCGGCGACTATTCGGTGTATGCACGTAACTTCGGCGACCTTGGCAGCGATAATTACGCGGATAATGACATCCAGAATCTGCTGTTCACCGCCAACCATTTTTACGGCAACTGGCAACTGATGACCACGGTGATGACCGCCCAGGGCAACGATGATCTGAAAGATAATACCTCGACCACCGGGAGCTATGCCCTGCGCAGCGATAACACCGCCAAAAACGGCTACTACGCGATGCTGGCCCTGCACGACAAACAACAGTTCTACGGCCTGGCGCCGGGGGTGTCTGAAAGCGCCCTGCAATACGGCGTCGGGCTGGGCGCCGAAGCGCGTCAGCCGGGGAGCGATGGCGATCTGACCGAGAACGCGGCCTCCCTGCGCTTTGCGTCGTATGGCATCCTGCCGTTGGGGAAAAACTGGCAGCTGGCGCCGTCGGTGATAGCCCAGCATAGCGAAGACCGCTATCGCGACGGCGACCGCTACGACTGGGCGACGTTTAACCTGCGGGTATCACAGGGGATCTCCGCTCACTTCGCCCTGCTGTATGAGGCCTCGTGGCAGTATATGGATCTCAATCCGAACGGGCGCAGCTATCGCTATAATGACAACGTTTATCAGTATCAGGCGGTGCGCGGTGATTTCTACAAGCTGACCTTCGCCCCCACCTTTAAAGTGGGTGATGTGCTGGATATCAAGGCGCGGCCGGAAATCCGCTTCTTTGCCACCTGGATGAACTGGGATAAAGCGCTGGATCGCTACGCGATAAATGACGATTTCGGCAGCAAAGGCTTTACCGCTGGCGGGACATGGAACTTCGGCGTGCAGACGGAGATTTGGTTTTAATCAAACGGCCCGTCCGGCTCAAATGCCAGGACGGGTTGATTTAAATACACGCTGTTACTTTGTCACTATGCCAGTGCTGTATGAAGTAATATAAACTTATAAAATAAAAACCATAACAGGCTAAAAAGATAAAGGTTGTTTTTATAATTCCAACAGGTGACTTTCGTTTTTTCTCAACGATGAGAAGATCGTGAAACCTTTCTTGCTGTTGTTCTGGTGTTAAATTATCAACTATTTTATTTTTTATATCATCGTGAATCTTTTTAAACGTTCGCTTTTCACCTGGAAAGCTACCGTGTAGAAGAAACAAAAAAAATAAAGAAAAGCATAACGAACGCTAATATCCGAATACTGGGCTCAGTTACCCCCCAGCATCCAAGGGTAGCAATAAACAACCAGATACCATGAGTGTTTGCTCGTGCTCTAAACCTATCAATATGAGCGCTGTATTTCTTGATTTGTTTCAAAATAGAATCGTTGGTTTCCATACGTAATGCACTCCTTTTTAAAGGCCCCGGTTACGAAAGAGGGCAAACTCTGCCATTTTTCTTGCGAAGAATAATCTTTCAAACAACCTTCAACAAGTTGATAATCAATGGATTACCCTGAAGCAATAAAAGCAGTTTTCTGGCTGCACCGGTTGGGTGACGTCGTTTCGTTTCCCAGCTTTTAACCAACTCGTAGCTAACGCCAACGGCCGCTGCAAAGTCCTGCTGTTTTAAACCTGTGGCTTCACGTATCGCTTTCACGTCAATTTCGCTGAAGGTATGAACGTGCTGCTCCATCAGCATTTGTTCACCTTTCTCGATCCTGACCATTTCTTCTGCACTCGCCAGCAGATCGGCAAACAATTCGTCTTTCATACCCACCTCGGTTGGCTCTCTGGCGCTTAGGATAGATGAACATGCTGTTTCTCTCAGTGCGTCGCCGGAGAAGCCCCTCCCCGGGGGCGGCGCAAAGCGCCTTGCCCGGGCTACGGAACTGCAGACCGCTGAGAACGCGTAGCCCGGACAGATGCGCAGCATCGCCTCCGGGTGCCGGGTTACATGCTATAACCCGGCTGCTTAATCAACTGCGCCATCTGCGGGGCGATCTCACTGTCCCACACCGCCTGCCACGCGTCCGGTTCAACCTGAGTGAGTGCGACGCTGACGGCGCTCTCTTTGCTGTTCAGATGGCGGATCAGCACCTCGGTAATGTCGGCGGCCAGCGCGGTTTTTTGTTCATCAGTCAGTTCACGGGGAAAACATTTAATATCAACATGCGGCATAGCAAAGACTCCTTGTGATGAGAGCCATAACGCTACCACAGAATGGCCGTTCTGGTTGGCATCGCGTGCGTTAAATCAGCTTGTTACGGCGTAGCGCCGCGGCCAGCTCCGGTCGCTGACAGAACGCCCGGGCGATGGCGGCGAATTTTGGCGCGTGGTCGTCAAACCACGCCTGGCGGGGTCCCCAGCGGTACATCGCCGCGATATAGCAATCCAGCAACGTTACCGACGCGCCCAGCGCCCACGGCCCGGCGGCCAGCTGCTGTTCGAACCAGAGATAGAGATTTTTCCGGTACTGGCGACAATTCTCCACCAGCTGCTCCGCGGCGGCGGGCGCCCAGCGTTCCGGGTAATCGGCATAGGTAAAGGTAGGATAGACATTGGCCACCAGCCAGACCAGCAGGCGCTGAAACTGCGGACGCTGTGGCGTCCCCGGCGCGGGGGCCAGATCGGGACGCTGGTCGAGGATCATCAGCGCGATGGCGGCGGTTTCGGTCATGATGCTCCCGTCGGCCAGCCTCAGGGTGGGCACCTGGCACAGCGGATTAATCTGCCGCAGACGCTCGCGCGCCGGACCGGGCTGGTCAAAGCCCTCCACGTCAACCACCTCGTAGGGAATATCGGCCAGGGAGAGCATCAGCTCGCTAATCGTCGAGCCCCATCCCGGCACGCCATAAACGGTTATCATGGTCTGCCTCCAGGGTAAAGCCTAAGTGTAGGCAGAAATTTGCCGCTCACCCACCCGGCACACCATGCCCTGAAAAGCCTGGCCTACGCCGATTCTCGTGCCACCAGCTGAAAGCCGATATCTATAATCACCCCGCTTTCTTCTCCCCCTTCGATGCGGTCAGCCAGCAGCGTGGCTGCCCGTTCACCGATGGCATGGCGATCGACGCTGACGGTGGTGATGGCTGGACGATTGCTGGCGGCGAAATCCAGATCGCCAAAACCGATCACCGCCAGATCCTGCGGTACGCGTAGCCCCCGGCTTTCGGCTTCCATAATCGCCCCCTGGGCGAGGGTGTCTGAGCTGCAGATGATCACATCAAACTCGCCGGCGGCCAGCAGCTCCGCCAGACCGCGTCGCCCCAGCGCCAGCGACGCCGGGAGCGGCACTTCAACCTGAGGCGCATCGTCCAGCCCTTTTTTAGCCAGTCGGGCACAGAGCCCCTGCTTACGCAACATCGCGCGCGCATCGCCCGCCCACAGCAGGCCTGGTCGCTGGTAGCCTTTCTCCAGCACGTACTCGCCAATGGTTTCGCCAACTTTTTCATGGGAAAAACCGACCAGCATATCCAGCGGCGTCGGGGTGAGATCCCAGATTTCCACCACCGGCGTGGCGGCGTTAAGAATCGTTTTCTTTAACAGCGGTGCATGCTGGATGCCGGTTAACACAACGCCATCAGGGCGCCGCGAAAGCAAGGTGGAGACCAGCTCGGCTTCGGTCTGCCGGTCATAGCCCGCTACGCACAGCAGCATATGGTAGCCGCGCGCCGCCAGGGTATCGCTCAGCGCCTGGATGGTATCGACAAACATATTGTTATTGATTTGCGGTACCACGACCGCCACCAGCTTGCTGCGCCTGGAGGCGAGGCCGCCGGCCAGCGCATTGGGGATATAGCCCGTAGACTGCACCGCCTGCATCACTTTCTCTACCGTTTTTGGCCTGACCAGTTGGGGCGTATTCAGCGCCCGACTGACCGTCATCGGCGACAACCCGGCGCTGCGGGCCACATCCTCCAGCGTCGGCGCCCGCGTCGGTTTTTTGCTTTTCACGGCTAAGCCCCTGTGTTAAGTCGTTTCCTGTGGGCATTATTGATGATGCCCCACGCAATTGCCAGCGCCCGCCGCGTCTCCCCTAACAGAATCAAAGACCTGCAATACTAAATGTTATCGCTATCATTTTTGCTTGTCACTTTTCACAAACTGTTTTGGATCGTGACTTGGACAACATAATTTACACCTTTATAACGGCCAATTGTGATCGTTTGTACAAATTAAAACCACTAATGTAGCGTCAAAATCATTTCACCATTACAAATGATAGCGCAATCATTTTATTACCAAAAAGGACACCATTATGACCTCAAGCGCCAATTCCGAGTCCGTAACCTACGCCAAAGCTTTCGGCGTCAAAACCGCCGCAGAAACCGGTGACCGCATTGAACACGTCAAGCTGTCGCTGGCTTTTCTGCCGTTGGCCACTCCCGTCAGCGATGCCAAAGTGCTGACTGGTCGCCAAAAACCGCTGACCGAAGTGGCGATTATCATCGCGGAAATTCACTCCCGGGATGGATTCACCGGCGTCGGCTTTAGCTACTCGAAACGTGCGGGCGGCCAGGGCATTTACGCTCACGCCAAAGAGATAGCTGATAATCTGCTTGGCGAAGATCCAAACGACATCGACAAGATCTACACCAAACTGTTGTGGGCCGGAGCTTCCGTCGGCCGTAGCGGAATGGCGGTACAAGCTATCTCCCCTATCGATATTGCCCAAACTGCTGGGTTCACATCGTGATTCTGTGCAGTGCTACAACACTTCCGGCGGCTTCCTGCATACCCCACTGGATCAGGTGTTGAAAAACGTGGCTGTCTCCCGTGAAAACGGCATCGGCGGGATTAAACTGAAAGTCGGTCAGCCTAATACTGCCGAGGATATCCGTCGTCTGACGGCAGTGCGCGAAGTGCTGGGCGATGACTTCCCGCTGATGGTCGATGCCAACCAGCAGTGGGATCGCGAAACCGCCATCCGCATGGGACGCAAAATGGAGCCGTTCAATCTGATCTGGATTGAGGAGCCGCTGGATGCCTATGACGTTGAAGGACACGCGCAGCTGGCCGCCGCGCTGGATACGCCGATTGCCACCGGCGAGATGCTGACCAGCTTCCGCGAACATGAGCAATTGATCCTCGGCAACGCCAGCGACTTCGTGCAACCGGACGCCCCGCGCG
>OKDE01000487.1_pt1 | contig 10572 bp, 10 predicted proteins | sample 1613501 | NCBI WGS metagenome assembly OKDE01 (sample SAMN04436860, study PRJEB24849) | human gut metagenome | biome: human gut; feature: NICU; material: stool | host: Homo sapiens | place: USA: Saint Louis, MO | collected 2011-09-07
CGCGTCGCTGACCGTACCCGCCAGTAAATAGCGCGCGTGGACCGTGCCGATATTACCTATTCCAATAATGCCAAAACGTACCTTATCCATGTCACACCTTAATTTCTGTTGAAAAGAAGTGATGACCGGAAAATAGGAAAGGCGAGCCGCAGCGACAATGTGTTTTTGTGAGAATACTCGCAAGGTGATTAAGTAATCTCCAGGCTTTCTGAAATTTGGTTTTAAAATCAAAAGGCTGTTTCTGCAAATATTTGCAAAAACTGAATGAGAGCGAGGTCACACTATGCCGGGCAGGTTAAAAATGGAGGAGATTGCGGCCCTGACGGGCTATTCCGTCAGTACGGTATCTCGGGTATTAAGCGGCAAATCGTATACCAGCGATAAAGCCCGGGAGGCGATCGTTCGTACTGCCAGAGAATTAGGCGTACTGGAGTCCATGGCGAGCGGCAGACTGTTAATTAACGGTATCGCTGTTTTGCGCCAGAAAGAACCTTTCAGGGACGCGGCGATATTTTTTATCTGGAAGTCACAAAAGGGATTACTGAAGCCTGCGCGCGGCACAATGTGTGGGTGAGCTGCTGTGGATTAGAAGAACAGCACGCCGACGTGAAATTATTTATGGAAAAGGCCAGTCAGAAGAATATTAACGCGATAATTATTATTGGGACTGATGATTCCACCATATTTAAACTGGCGAGCACGTTAAATAAGCCCTGCGTGTTAATTAATTCCGTTGATCGGGATCGGGAGCTGGATGCCGTGTCACCCGATCACCGGGCGATTGGGTTTACCGCCATGCAGTATCTTTTTGAGCAGGGACATCGGCGTGTGCTCACGCTCACCTGCCTGCGGCGAGAAACGCTTTACGCGCGTCTGGACGGCATTAAAGAGGCGTACCGCCATTTTCACGTGGGCTTCGATCCCCAGCGTGATTTGCTCGTGACGGAGTGGTTTACCGCTGAAGAGGCTGAGCGGGCTCTGGATGCGTGGCTGATGAGCCATGATAGATCGCAGTGGCCGGAGGTGATTTTCCCGAACAGCACCAGCATGGTGGAAGGGGTAGTCAGGGCGTTAACCCGACACGGGCTGCGCGTTCCGGAAGATATTTCACTGATAACGACCGATTTTGCATGGAACCTGGCGCACCGTCTGGAAAAACCGGTCACGGGCGTGACGGTGCCCTGTCGGGAGCTGGGGATTGAAGCCGTTCACCTGCTGCAAACGCGGCTTAACCGACCGCAGGCGCCGGTCTTTAACCTGCTGTTGCAGGGAAAAGTGATGGATTACGGCTCGGTCTGTAATGCAACGCGCCACGCGGCTCGCGTGGCGCTGGAACGGTGATCAGGCCAGTTGAGGCGGCAGGCAGACGCCGATGCCTCCGATACCGCAGTAGCCGTATGGGTTTTTGTGCAGGTACTGCTGATGATCGTCCTCGGCATAGTAGAACGGTTTCGCGGTGGTGATTTCGGTTGTCACGTCACGCGTATCGCCCGCTTCCCGCATGGCCTGCTGGAAACGCTCAAGGCTGGCGCGGGCGGCAGCATCCTGCTCAGGCGTGAGCGGATAAATGGCCGAGCGGTACTGTGTGCCGTGGTCGTTGCCCTGACGCATACCCTGCGCCGGATCGTGGTTTTCCCAGAAAACCTGCAGAAGCTGCTCGTAGCGAATCACCGCAGGGTCGTACACCACGCGAACCGCTTCCGCATGGCCGGTCTCGCCGGAGCAGACTTCGCGGTAGGTTGGGTTAGGCGTGTAGCCGCCGGTGTAGCCAGCAGCGGTGCTGTATACGCCGGGCAGCTGCCAGAAGAGGCGCTCAACGCCCCAGAAGCAGCCCATGGCGAACAGGGCGATCTCCATTCCATCCGGCACGTTAGTCATCGAATGGCCATTCACGGCGTGTAAGGTCGCCACAGGCATAGGGGTGTTGCGTCCCGGTAATGCATCAGCTTGTGAAACCAGATGCTTTTTGTCGAATAAACTCACGATGGGGCCTCCCGGGGTGCGATGTTTCGGTTAAGGTTGTCACGACGCGTTTAATTGAACACAATAAATGCGCTGAATGAGTCTAGATTTAATCATAAGAAATATTTGGGTGTTACACCCATTTTCAACCCGTGATGTGGGTTTTTGGCTAACAGGCCGTATTTTGCCGCGGAGCGGCACTGCATTTGCTTCCAGGGTGGAAACAGGGATATTCAGGAGAAAACGTGACAAAAATCCGCCAGTTATGTTTGGTCAGTGTGTTGCTGACAAGCGGGGTTGCCAGCGCGGCGAATGTCCGTTTGCAGGTTGAGGGGCTTTCCGGAGCGCTGGAAAAAAACGTGCGTGCGCAGCTGTCGACCATCCAGAGTGATGAGGTGACGCCGGACCGGCGTTTTCGCGCGCGCGTGGATGACGCGATCCGTGAAGGGCTGAAAGCGCTGGGTTATTACGAACCCACCATTGATTTCGATCTCCGTCCGCCGCCAAAGAAGGGGCGTCAGGTGCTTATTGCCCGCGTCTCGGCGGGGGAGCCGGTACGGATTGGTGGCACGAACGTCGTCCTGCGCGGCGGGGCGCGTACCGACCGGGATTACCTGGATCTGCTCAGCACGCGGCCGAAGATCGGCACCGTGCTTAACCATGGCGATTACAACCATTTCAAAAAAGAGCTGACGAGCGTTTCCCTGCGTAAGGGCTACTTTGACAGCCAGTTCAACAAAAGCCAGCTGGGCATCGCGCTGGCGCGACGCAAGGCCTTCTGGGACATCGACTACGACAGCGGGGAGCGCTACCGCTTTGGCGACGTGACGTTTGAAGGTTCGCAAATTCGTGAAGAGTACCTGCAAAACCTCGTGCCGTTTAAAAAAGGCGACTACTACCAGTCGAGCGACCTGGCGGAGCTAAACCGTCGTCTCTCCGCCACCGGCTGGTTTAACTCGGTGGTTGTCGCGCCGGAATTTGATAAGTCTCGCAAAACCAAGGTGTTGCCGCTGCATGGCGTTGTCTCGCCGCGCACCGAGAACACCATTGAGACCGGTGTTGGCTATTCGACCGACGTCGGCCCGCGCGTGAAGGCCACCTGGAAAAAGCCGTGGATAAACTCATACGGCCACAGCCTGACGACCAGCGCCAGTATCTCTGCACCGGAGCAGCAGCTTGATTTCAGCTATAAAATGCCGCTGCTGAAAAATCCGCTTGAGCAGTACTATCTGGTCCAGGGGGGCTTTAAGCGCACCGACCTGAACGATACAGAGTCCGATTCCACCACGCTTGCGGTATCCCGCTACTGGGATCTCTCCAGCGGCTGGCAGCGCGCCATTAACCTGCGCTGGAGCCTGGACCACTTTACCCAGGCCAACGTCACCAACACCACCATGCTGCTCTATCCTGGGGTGATGATCAGCCGCACCCGCTCGCGCGGCGGCCTGATGCCAACCTGGGGGGATTCCCAGCGTTACTCCATCGATTACTCCAACACGATGTGGGGTTCTGACGTGGATTTCTCGGTGATTCAGGCGCAAAACGTCTGGATCCGCACGCTGTATGACAAGCACCGCTTTGTCATGCGCGGCAACCTCGGCTGGATTGAAACCGGCGATTTCGACAAAGTCCCGCCGGACCTGCGTTTCTTCGCCGGGGGCGACCGCAGCATCCGCGGCTACAAATACAAATCTATCGCGCCTAAAGACGATGACGGCAAGCTGATCGGGGCCTCCAAGCTGGCCACTGGCTCGCTGGAGTACCAGTACAACGTCAGCGGAAAATGGTGGGGCGCCATGTTCGTTGATGGCGGCGAGGCGGTGAGCGATATCCGCCGCAGCGACTTTAAAACTGGCGCAGGTGTAGGCGTGCGCTGGCAGTCACCGGTCGGGCCCATCAAGCTTGATTTCGCCGTTCCGGTCGGCGACAAAGAAGAACATGGATTACAGTTTTACATCGGTCTGGGGCCTGAATTATGAGTTTATGGAAGAAAATAAGCCTCGGGGTGCTGATTTTTATCGTGCTGCTGCTCGGTACGGTGGCGTTTCTGGTGGGGACGACGACCGGGCTGCATCTGCTGTTTAACGCGGCGAACCGCTGGGTGCCGGGGCTGGAGATAGGTCAGGTGACCGGCGGCTGGCGCGACCTGCGTCTGAAGAACATCCGCTATGAGCAGCCAGGCGTGGCGGTGAATGCCGGGGAATTTCACCTCGCGGTGAAGCTGGGCTGTCTGCGTGACAGCAAGCTGTGCGTTAACGATCTGTCGCTAAAAGACGTTAACGTGGCGATAGATTCGAAGAAAATGCCGCCGTCTGCGCCGGTGGAAGAAGAGGATAGCGGCCCGCTGAATCTCTCCACGCCGTACCCGATTGCGCTCTATCGGGTGGCGCTCGATAACGTCAATATTAAAATCGACGACACCACCGTTTCCGTCATGGATTTCACCTCCGGCCTGCGCTGGCAGGAGAAAAACCTGACCCTGACGCCAACCTCACTACAGGGCTTGCTGATCGCGCTGCCGAAAGTGGCCGAGGTGGCGCAGGAAGAGATCGTCGAGCCGAAGATCCAGAATCCGCAGCCGGAAGAAAAGCCGCTGGGTGAAACGCTGAAGGATCTCTTCTCGAAGCCTGTTCTGCCGGAAATGACTGACGTTCATCTGCCGCTGAACCTCAATATTGAGGAGTTCAAAGGTGAGCAGCTACGCCTGACCGGCGATACCGACCTGACCGTCTACAACATGCTGCTGAAAGTCAGCAGCATTGACGGCAACATGAAGCTCGACGCGCTGGATATCGACACCAACCAGGGGTCGGTGAATGCGTCTGGTAACGCCCTGCTGCGCGACAACTGGCCGGTGGATATCACGCTGAACAGCGCGCTCAACATCGACCCGCTGAAGGGCGAAAAAGTGAAGGTCAAAGTGGGTGGGGCGCTGCGCGATAAGCTGGACGTCGGGGTCAATCTCTCCGGCCCGGTGGACATGGTTCTGCGCGCGCAGACTCAGCTGGCGGAAGCCGGGCTGCCGCTCAATCTTGAGGTCGTCAGCAAGCAGCTTTACTGGCCGTTTACCGGCGAAAAACAGTTCCAGGCCGATGACCTGAAGCTGAAGCTGAGCGGCAAGATGACTGACTACACGCTCTCGTTCCACACGGCGGTGAAGGGACAGGGCGTACCGCCCGCGAACATCACGCTGGATGCGAAGGGCAACGAACAACAGGTCAACCTCGATAAGCTGACCGTCGCGGCGCTGGAAGGGAAAACGGAGCTGACCGCGCTGCTCGACTGGCAGCAGGCGATCAGCTGGCGGGGCGAACTGAAGCTGACGGGTATCAACACCGCCAAAGAGGTGCCGGACTGGCCGTCGAAGCTGGACGGGCTGATCAAAACGCGCGGTAGCCTGTACGGCGGTACGTGGCAGATGGACGTGCCGGAGCTCAAGCTCACCGGTAACGTGAAGCAGAACAAGGTGAATGTTGAAGGCTCGGTGAAAGGCAACAGCTACCTGCAGTGGGTGATCCCGGGTCTGCACGTCGCGCTGGGGCGCAACACGGCGGATATCAAAGGCGAGCTGGGGGTAAAAGATCTCAATCTTGACGCCACCATCGACGCGCCGAACCTGGATAACGCCCTGCCGGGCCTGGGCGGGACGGCGAAAGGGTTAGTGAAAGTGCGCGGTACGGTCGACGCGCCACAGCTCCTTGCGGATATCACCGCCAATAATCTGCGCTGGCAGGAACTGAGCGTTGCCCGCGTCCGCGTGGAAGGGGATGTGAAATCCACCGATCAGATCGGCGGTAACCTGAACCTGCGCGTGGAGCGCATTTCTCAGCCGGACGCGAACATTAACCTGGTCACCCTGGACGCCAAAGGGAACGAAAAACAGCATGACCTCCAGCTACGCGTGCAGGGTGAGCCGGTTTCCGGGCAGCTTCACCTGACCGGCAGCTTCGACCGCAAAGCGGAGCGCTGGAAAGGGACGCTGGACAATACCCGTTTCAACACGCCGGTGGGGCCGCTGGCGTTGTCACGTTCTCTCTCGCTGGACTACCGTAATGCGGAACAAAAGATCGCTATTGGGCCGCACTGCTGGATCAACCCGAATGCAGAACTGTGCGTGCCGCAGACCATTGATGCGGGCGCGGCAGGGCACGCGCAGGTAAACCTCAACCGCTTTGATCTGGCGATGCTGAAACCGTTTATGCCGGACACCACGCAGGCCAGCGGCGTCTTCAGCGGGAAAGCCGATGTCGCCTGGGATACGACCAAAGAGGGGCTGCCGCAGGGTAGCGTCACGCTTTCGGGCCGTAACGTGAAGGTGACGCAGGAGGTGAATGATGCGTCGCTCCCGGTGGCATTCGATACCCTCAACCTGAGCGCAGACCTGCATAACAACCGTGCTGAGCTGGGGTGGCTGATCCGTCTTACTAACAACGGTCAGCTTGACGGACAGGTACAAATTACCGATCCGCAAGGACGGCGTAATCTGGGCGGCAACGTCAATATCCGTAACTTCAACCTGGCGATGGTGAACCCGATATTCGCCCGCGGGGAGAAAGCCGAGGGTATGCTGAACGCCAACCTGCGTCTGGGCGGCAACGCGCAAAGCCCGCAGCTATTCGGTCAGATGCGCCTCAGCGGCGTGGACATCGACGGCAACTTTATGCCGTTTGATATGCAGCCCAGCCAGATTGCGATGAACTTCAACGGCATGAGCTCGACCCTGAGCGGTTCGGTGTTAACGCAGCAGGGGCAAATCAACCTGAGCGGTGAAGCGGACTGGAGCCAGCTCGATAACTGGCGTGCCCGCATCGCGGCCAAAGGCAGCAAGGTGCGCATTACCGTACCGCCAATGGTGCGCCTGGATGTCTCGCCGGATGTGGTCTTTGAGGCGACGCCAAGCCTCTTCACCCTGGACGGGCGCGTCGACGTGCCGTGGGCGCGTATTGTGGTTCACGAGGTTCCGGAAAGCGCCGTCGGTGTCTCAAGTGATGAAGTTATGCTCAATGAAAATCTGAAACCTGTCGAACAGAAGAGCGCTGGCATACCGATTAATAGTAACCTTATCGTACACGTGGGGAATAACGTGCGGTTGGATGCGTTTGGGCTGAAGGCGAGGCTCACGGGCGATCTGAAAGTGGCCCAGGATAAACAAGGGCTTGGCCTGAACGGGCAGATCAATATTCCTGAAGGGCGTTTCCATGCCTATGGTCAGGATCTGATTGTGCGTAAGGGCGAGCTGCTGTTCTCCGGTCCACCGGATCAGCCTCTGTTGAACATCGAAGCGATTCGTAACCCGGAAGCGACGGAAAACGACGTCATTGCAGGCGTACGCGTCACCGGCTCTGCCGACGAACCGAAGGCGGAGATCTTCTCTGACCCGGCGATGTCGCAGCAGGAAGCTCTCTCTTACCTGCTGCGTGGACAGGGTCTGGACAGCGGTCAGAGCGACAGTGCGGCGATGACCTCAATGTTAGTCGGCCTGGGGGTTGCACAAAGTGGGCAGGTTGTGGGTAAAATCGGCGAGACGTTCGGCGTAAGCAATCTGGCGCTGGACACCCAGGGCGTGGGTGACTCCTCGCAGGTGGTGGTCAGTGGCTATGTACTGCCGGGTCTGCAGGTAAAATACGGTGTGGGGATCTTTGACTCACTGGCAACACTCACGCTACGCTATCGCCTGATGCCTAAGCTATATCTGGAAGCAGTGTCCGGCGTAGACCAGGCACTTGATCTGCTCTATCAGTTTGAGTTTTAGCAATGCGAATATTTGTCTACGGCAGTTTACGAACCAAGCAAGGCAACAGTCACTGGATGACCAATGCCCTGCTGCTGGGGAATTACAATATCGAAAATTACCAGTTGTACAGCCTGGGCCACTATCCAGGCGCGGTTCCCGGCGAAGGAACAGTACAGGGTGAAGTTTATCGTATTGATAATGCTACACTTGCCGAACTTGATGCCTTGCGCACCAGGGGCGGTGAATACGCTCGCCAGTTGATCCAGACGCCGTACGGAAGTGCGTGGATGTATGTCTACCAGCGTCCGGTCGATGGGTTAACGCGGATTGTAAGCGGTAACTGGTTAGACAGAGACCAGTACTGAAAAACGACAACGCCACCGGAAGGTGGCGTTGTTTTTTTACTCTTTCAATTATCTTCTGTATTACGGCGTCTGGTTAAGAACAGAGGAACGAACAGCATGACGTACGGGGCAATAATCCATAAAAAACACAAGGCGCGTGAACGGCCATAGTAGTTTATGCACCGCGTATTGCTTGAAATGACGGGCAGGAAAAACAGTAAAAACAGCAGAATCGCATAATCGCTTCGATAAGGGATCCATAAGTAAAACAAAAACCAGGCAAGCTGGAATGTTATGATGCAGAGATACTGCCATTTGCTGTCTTTGCCGTAACAGTCAAACGCCTTTATGTAACCCATCTTTATGCTTTGAAGAAAGAAACTTAGCATGTATAACGCTCACGATCGCGACGGTCAGGAGTGTGCTCGTCAGCAACGCCCCTAAAAAATAGCTGTGGGTGATATCAGTAGCACCCGAGCCTAAAGTATGCAATTTACTATATCCTCTCTCTACTGCAACAAAAAGTGTATATAGCCCGATGTTGATACAGAACTGAAGTAGACAAGAAGCGACGATATTTTTGGGAATTCTTTTTAATAACATAAGTGATGCGTAGATAATACTTGCTGAAAGAGCAAAATAGAGTCCGTTAAATAAACTTGATAGTAAGGCGATATTAACTTCATTGAAGACTAAATTATCGCTTCCATAGTACCATGCCAGGTATTCAACATACGTGCTTCTGCCAAAGATAAAGGCAGCAATAATAAGGATGAATAGACTCAAGATATGGCTTTTCTTACTCATAATTTTGCTCCCTTAGAAAGCAGTTCCTTCATTGTTTTACCAGCTTCCAGCTGATCTTTGATTATGGCAAGGTCACGAGTATTGTGGTTATACTTTGCAATAGCGGTTGGCGTACCTTTACCACCATTGTCCATAAAGAAGACAATATCCTTACGACCATAAAGAAGTACCTGTGGGATGGGATCACGCCCATAACTCACTGCTTGCGGAAGGGAGTGAATAGACTCTGTCGTGAGGAAGCGAGGAATGCTTTCATGCTCAATATTGCCTAAAGGTGTAGTGGCAACAAGGGAGCCGATAAAATCGGTCGTATACACTAACGCATCGGTATCTTTAGTCGTGACTTTTGAACCCGTAAGATATTTTATCTGTTGCCAAAGGGTAATATCTTTTGGGATTACTTTTATACCATCCATAAACATATCTTGCTTACGTTTTAGCTGAATGACTGTACGATGCACCTGTGTCAAAGAGGGGCTTATTTCCCCAATAGAAGGCATAAGTCCATCGCGGGAATACAGTCGTTCAATGATAAAATAAATTCCAGTTGGGCGGGCAACATCAATGTTAATGGATGACATATGAATCCTGTTATGAATGGGGATTAATGATCATCATTACAGTATGTTATTAATTTCCATGCTATTCAACCACTCCCACCATAAATGATAGGGTGTCCTTTTTTTAAGAATATACAAGATAAAAGAAATGGGATTTATCTTAAAAACTCATGTGGTGCTTTTAACTAATCTATAAAAAAGCCCCGACTCGCGGGGCCTTCATTATCAGCGTAAGAATTACTTCTTAGCCGCGCGCTCGAAAGAGGCGATGATTTCTGCTTTCGCCGCTTCTGCGTTGTCCCAGCCGTCAACTTTAACCCACTTGCCTTTTTCGAGGTCTTTGTAGTGCTCGAAGAAGTGAGTGATCTGCGCTTTCAGCAGTTCTGGCAGGTCGTTCACATCTTTAATGTGATCGTACTCTTTGCTCAGCTTGGTGTGCGGTACTGCAACCAGCTTCGCATCTTCACCGGATTCGTCGGTCATTTTCAGCACGCCAACTGGACGGCAGCGAATGACTGCGCCTGGCTGCAGCGGGTATGGCGTTGGGACCAGTACGTCAACCGGGTCACCGTCCAGAGACAGGGTGTGGTTGATGTAACCGTAGTTGCATGGATAGAACATCGCGGTAGACATGAAACGGTCTACGAACAGGGCGCCGCTCTCTTTGTCCACTTCGTATTTGATCGGATCTGCGTTTGCCGGGATTTCGATAACTACGTAGATGTCTTCTGGCAGTTCTTTACCCGCTGGGACGTTGAGTAAGCTCATGTCGGTGTCCTTTAAAATGGATGGTAAACAAGTGGCAGGTATTATAGCCAACTCACGCTGAATGTCTCCGCCTGTTTTCGCATTCTCTCCCCGCCAGCACCACTTTTCAGACCGATTCCATGACAGAAAAATCCATAAACTCAGCCGCATTTTTAATGGTGAAATGAAAGCGATTACAAACTTGTGATTAACGTTTTATTCACTTTTCCGAAGTGTGATGTAACGCAATTCGTTACATATTTCATTGGCTATAGTCATTTCGCAGAACATCTTTTAACCAACAATAAACACCCCTACGAGGACGCTCATATGTGGAAGCGCTTACTTCTTGTCACAGCAGTTTCGGCAGCCATGTCGTCTATGGCGATGGCCGCCCCTTTAACCGTAGGTTTTTCGC
>OKDE01000494.1_pt1 | contig 10339 bp, 9 predicted proteins | sample 1613501 | NCBI WGS metagenome assembly OKDE01 (sample SAMN04436860, study PRJEB24849) | human gut metagenome | biome: human gut; feature: NICU; material: stool | host: Homo sapiens | place: USA: Saint Louis, MO | collected 2011-09-07
GACGGGACCATCCTGAATATACAGTGGACCGCCTTCGACGCGGATAGCCGGATACTGGGTTTGCATGGTCTCCAGCAACCGCCAGTGGGTGGTTGCGCGACGACCATCCAGCAGGCCGCTCTGGGCCAGCAGCATCGCGCCGCCGCAAATGGAGGCTATCCGCCGGGCATGCGGCGCAGCAAGGTGCAGCCAGTCCACCACCGCCGTGCTCTCCTGCTCATTCATCCCGCGTCCGGTGATGATAATGGTGTCCAGCGGTTCACGCGGATCCAGTTCAGGCAGACGATAATCCGCCAGCAGATTCAGGCCGGACTGACCGTGGATCACCTGGTGCGGCTGCGTGGTGGCGATAATAATGCGGTAGCGGGGGTGCGCAAGCCCTTCCGGGTGCAGCCGGTTAGCCTGCATCAGAATGTCGGCGATACCGGCGGCTTCAAACAGCATGCCGCCGTCAGGGACGATAATTAAGATCTTCTTCATGTCCTGAAAAGTACCTTTATCACAGAATAAGTCAAGCCGAGCGTGGGCCTCTGTTTCTGGCAAAGCAAAGCGATTTAAGTTCTTTGTCATTTCAGACGTTATCCCCGATCGTCAGGGTAGTGTCTCTGGCGAAACGGCGTCTGAAGGAATGGGTAAACGAAGATCTCTCTATTTGCATGCGCAACAGCGCGATCGCATCCACCATCTTGCATCAGGATTTCTGTGGCGAAGCGAATTGCCCACATGGCTGCTGATCCTGACGATTTACGCTGGCTGGTTTACCACGCTGACGTTCTGGCAAACGCTCGGCCTGCTGCCCGCCACGCTGCTGCTTATCTGGTTTACCGCCTGGTACATGTCCCTGCAGCATGAGTTGATCCACGGGCATCCCACGCGTTTTGCCTGGCTTAACCAGCTGTTTGGCACGCTCCCGCTGGCGGTCTGGTATCCCTATGGCCTGTACCGGGATTCCCATCTGGCGCATCATCGTCACGACAGTCTGACCATCCCGGTGGATGACCCGGAGTCGTACTATTTTACAGAGGCGAGCTGGGCGCGCTTTTCTCCCTGGCAGAAGCGCATGATCCAGGCCCGCAATACCTTCTGCGGGCGGATAGTGCTGGCACCGCTGCTGGATATTTTGCAGACGCTGGGGATCGCCGTGGCGGCCTTTCGTCAGCGTCAACGGCGGGCGATGGCGATGTGGCTGGTTCACGCTGTGCTTCTGGCGGCGCTTTTCACCTGGATGACGCATAACGGCTTTTCACCCGTCTGGTTTGTGCTGGCGGTAAGCTATCCGGCGCTGGCGCTGACCAAGGTCCGTTCCTTTTACGAACATCGCGCGGCGGACGATCCGCTGGCGCGTTCCGTCATTAACGAGGCTGGGCTATTCTGGCGGGTACTGTTTTTAAATCTCAACTACCGTTCCCTGGTATGGGTTACAGACGATCTACCACCAAAACCGCGAGGCGTACCGGCAGCGTAACCACGGTTTTGTGGTCAGGGGCTATGGCGAATGGCTACGCCAGTTCTTGACCCGGCCAGTGGCGGTCACCGTTCACCCCGGAACACAAGAGGAAAGATATGAGTAACCTGCTGGCGTTTCCCATGTATGCCGTTGATCGCGCCGACACTCGCGCGCTCTGGCTGGCGGTACAACAACGTCTGGCCGACCGGGGCGTGTACGTTGAGCGTGACCCCCGCTGGCCCGAATCGGACCTGCTGAACCACTGGCAGCAGCCGGCGCTGATTCTCAGCCAGACCTGCGGCTACCCGCTGGTCACGCAGCTCCCGGAGGTGCAGGTGGTGGGCTGTTTTCACTACACGGCAGCGGGATGCGAAGGGAGCCACTACCGCAGCTTTCTGGTGACGCGCTCGGAGGATCGGCCTCTTACGCTGGCGGATTTTCGCGGACGCCGGGCGGTCTGTAATTCTCCTGACTCGCAGTCCGGCTATCACGCGCTGCGAAAAAAAGTGGCACCGTGGGTGACCCGCGACCCTTTCTTTTCGCAAACGTCATTCAGCGGCAGCCACCGTCAGTCGCTGATTGACGTCAAACGCGGCAAGGGTGATATCGCCGCTATCGACTGTGTCACCTGGGCACTCCTGCAGCGTCATGAGCCGGAAGCGTTGGCGGGTCTGACGGTGATTGACCAAACTCCGCTAACGCCGGGCCTGCCCTTAATCACGTCGCCTCATACACCTCCTGACGCGCTTAACGCCATCCGCGATGCGCTTCACGCGCTGGTAACCGTCCCGGAGCACCGGGCGGTCTGTGATGCGGTGCTGATCGGCGGGTTTAGCGTGGTCACGCGCCAGGCTTATGCGTTATTGTCCGCATGATAAATCTCCTGCGCGTCGGTAAAACAGCGCAGCGCCAGGGAGGAGAGGGGTTTTTGCCTGCGCATTATCAGGCCGATGGGCGCCTCAATGTTCGCGTCGGCGATGGGGACTATCCTGAAATGGTTGTTTAGCGCCTCAAGCCCGTTGTTCAGCGGCATCACGGCGCAGCAAACGCCGCTCTGAACCGCCTGAATGATCTGGAACGTAGAGTCGCTCTCGAAAACGGATCTGGGTTCGATTCCGGCGGCGGCAAAGCTGGCCTCCATATGCGCCCGGTAATGCATCCCTTTTGTCAGGAACCCCAGCGGAAAATCCGTCAGGTCCTGCCAGGTCAGCGGCGTCGGGTCCAGCTGGAAATGACGAATATCATGCAGCAGGCCCATCTTCGTCTCAGGCAACTGAATAATGTCAAACAGGCTGGTATCGATGCTGTTGAGATAGCAAATACCCAGCTCCAGCTGGTTGCGGCTGACGCCATCGGCAATGTGTGCAGAGGACATGGAATAGAGGCTGTAGGTCAGCTCCGGGTATTTTTGCGTCAGCTGGCGGATAAAGATCATCGGATCGACGCTCGCCAGCGGAACCATCCCCAGGCGTAATTCACCCACCACCTGGCCTTTGCACAGCGCGGCTTCCGCCTGGAGTCCGTCGTGAGCGGCAAGCAGAGCACGCGCCCACGCCAGGATCCGTTCGCCTTCTGGCGTAAAACCCTCAAAGCGCTGCCCGCGCGCAATCAGCACCAGACCGAGCTCCTCTTCCAGGTTGCGGATGCGCATGGAGAGGGTCGGCTGGGTGATGTTGCACTGCGAGGCCGCTTTACCAAAATGGCGGGTCTCGTCGAGCGCAATTAAGTATTTTAACTGTTTGATATCCATGGGTTACTCTTCGCGAACAGCCTTACAGCATGCGGATCTCTTTCGAGCGCAGGATGATGCGAACCGGAACGGATTTGTAAGACGGTGTACCGCTGTCCTTATCCAGATAATCGAGCGGCACCAGCACGTTGGCCTCCGGGTAATAAGCCCCGACTGAACCCCGCGCGATGTTGTATGCCACTACGGTAATGTCTTCCAGGCGCTGAACGCTGCCGGGCAGGGCGGTTTCGATATCCACGCGGTCGCCGTGTTCCAGCCCTGACAGGGCCATATCCTCTTCGTTCATAAACAGCACGTCGCGGCGGCCAAACACGCCACGATAGCGGTCGTCCAGAGCATAAATGGTGGTGTTGTACTGATCGTGGCTGCGCAGCGTAATCAGACGCAGAACATACTCGCCTTCGCCGCTGGCGTTCTCGTGTACGCCGTCGAATACGGAGAACATCGCTTTTCCCGTCGCCGTTGGCCAGACGCGTTTCGTTGGGGGAAGCGGCATTCGAAAGCCGCCCGGAATACGGATCCGCGCATTGTAGTCCTCAAAGCCCGGGATGGTCTGCTCGATCAGATCGCGGATACGGTCATAATCTTCAACCAGCGTCATCCAGTCCACGCGGGTCTCCTGCAGGGTGGCTTTCGCCATGCCGGCGACGATGGCGGGTTCTGAACGGAGTAACGGTGAGGCGGGTTTCAGCTTGCCGGAGGAGGCGTGCACCATCGACATGGAGTCTTCGACGGTGATGGACTGACGACCGGTGGCCTGAACATCCAGCTCGGTACGGCCAAGGCACGGGAAAATAAACGTCTCTTTACCCACCAGCAGATGGGTACGGTTCAGCTTAGTACCAACGTGAACACTCAAATCAAGGTTACCCATTGCCGGGAAGCCGTTCTCGTGATCGGGCATCGCGACGGCAAAGTTACCGCCGAGGCAGATAAGCGCTTTCGCCCGACCGTCGATCATGGCCTGGGTCGCCTGCACCGCATCATGCCCATGGTGAGAAGGGGGCTCAAAGCCAAACACCTCTTTCAGACGGTTCAGGAAGGCCGGGGTGGGCTTCTCGCTAATCCCGACGGTACGGTTCCCCTGAACGTTAGAGTGGCCGCGAAGAGGGCATATTCCCGCACCGGGCTTGCCGATATTTCCGCGCAGAAGCAGCACATCAGCGATCAGCCGGACATTTGCCGTGCCTTTATTGTGCTGGGTAATCCCCATCCCGTAGGTAATGATGGTGGCGTTGGATTTCGCATAGGCCTCGGCCACCTTTTTGAGCGCAGCCTGGTTGAGCCCGGACTCGCGCTCAATGTCATCCCAGCGCGTCTGCGCGATGTCGGCGGCAAAGTCATCAAAGCCCTGGGTGTGTTCTGCGATAAACGTGTGGTCGAGCACGTTACCGCGTTCGGCCTCCATTTCCAGCAGGTGTTTGGCCATACCTTTCAGCGCGGCGGCATCGCCTCCGGCCTTCACCTGGAAGTAGGTCGAGGCGATGTCCGTTGAGCTATAGGTTGCCATTTCAATGACGCTTTGCGGGTCAGCAAAACGTTCCAGGGCGCGCTCGCGTAACGGGTTAAAGACGATAATCGGCACGTTGCGTCGCGCCAGCTCATGAAGCGTACCCATCATCCGCGGATGGTTCGTGCCGGGGTTATGGCCGATGGAGATCACCAGCTCGGTGTTATCGAAGTCGTCCAGTGAGACGGTGCCTTTCCCGATCCCGATGGAGCGGGGTAGACCGACGCTGGTGGCCTCGTGACACATATTCGAGCAGTCGGGGAAGTTATTGGTGCCGTATTCGCGTGCAAACAGCTGGAAAAGATACGCCGCTTCATTAGAGGCTCGCCCGGAGGTATAGAACTCGACCTGGTCCGGTTCAAGCTCGCGCAACACCTCGCCGATACGTTGAAACGCCTCGTCCCACTCAACCGGTTTGAACGTGTCGCTTACCCGGTCATAGCGCAGAGGATGCGTCAGACGACCATACCCTTCCAGCTCAAAGTCAGATTTAGCCAGCAGAGAAGAGACGGTGTTTTCCGCCAGGAACGCGGGGGTAACGCGTTTGCTGGTGGCTTCCCAGGTTACCGCTTTGGCGCCGTTCTCACAAAACTGGAAGGTCGATTTGTGTTCTTTATCGGGCCACGCGCAGCCCGGGCAGTCAAAACCATCAGGCTGGTTGGTGCGCAGCAGCGTGGCGGGGGCATCAAAGGTATCCATCTGGGTTCGTACCGCAATGGCTGTCGCTTTTAGCGCACCCCAGCCGCCGGCAGGGCCATCATAGTGTCTGATACCGGGAACTGAGCGTCTTTTCTTGTTCATACCTACTCCTGACTTGTTCGGTCATACCGCGCATGCGCCCGCCAATCCACTGAAAAGGGCAATAAGTTAAAGCAATGAGGGCCGGGTGGGGAAGTGCTCGCGACGCAACATAATTGCTTATCTTAAATGCTATTTATTACAGCGGCTTACTTGACAGGCGGCTTAAATATTTAATGAAATTATAACGTTTTTTTATCATTTTAATAATAAATTATATCTATCATCCAGTAGGTGGGATAGATAGCGGTGGGCGAGGAAGGATGTAGCACCGATAAAATTTCGAATGAAGGCTCAGGTCGATCAGAAACAGAAATGCCACGGCTGGCAGGGGGTATAGCACCTTCAGGATTAAAATAGGGACCTGAATGTTTATTCTGGCTTAATGATTAATGACTGTTTTGAAGTCTTATGCGGTAATTATCACAGCGTGAAATATAAAGTTATTTTGAGTAGTAAAATTAACGCCCGCGTCATAAGTGAAATAGGCGTCCTGCGAGCGGGCAGTACGGTTAATATTAAAGATACCCTGTTAGTGCAACAAATAATTCATCGGCGATATATTGTTTTGACATCACCAATAGGAGAATTCTACTAATTATGGTAGTGGCGATAATAGCTTTATTGCGTTAATGAAAGTCGTTCTCTTTTGTGTTTTTTATTTTTAAAACAATAACTTACGTCTGTGTGTGGAGTGAAAATAAGTGAAAGTAGGCCATGTCGGGTTTTTTTTATCAGATAAATCCTATAATGTTTCGACTGCTTCATTAACCGCCACTTACGTAGCGGTAAATATTGAATTGATGCGAAGCTCATGTAAACTTGTTTACCGTTTGTCAAAATATGTCAGGAAGACGCTGGGCCTTATTCTGAAAGGTTCGTGCGGTAGCTATGCCCTCAAGATAGTAACACCCCGAAATTATCCTGACTATTTTAACAATAGCACCTAAGTCAAATTTCATCCCCTTATCTCCATTATCGAAATATCGCTACGGAAAAGCATATGAAAATGCGCGTACTGTTTTCACTTCTGTTTGTCATGGCGGTGGCGGGCTGTAAAGCGCCACAGAAACCTGCAATCAACGACGACACGATCGTGACCAGTCAGGTCAACGGTGTCACCTTAACGCACCGTCACGCCGTGTTGCCGCCGACGGAATTCACTCCGCTCAACGAGCCTTATCGTGCCATGTATCCGGCTTCCCTGATGAGCCGTCCTGACTTTGGCGGAAAGGTTATCCGTACGCTGGAAACCGGAAAAACCTACGTGGTGCTGGGTCAGGTTGAACACTACTGGATGGCGCTTGCCGATGAGGGTAATGACCAGCTGATTGGTTACGTCCCGATGCGTGCGGTTATCAAAGCCGACCAGTATGAAGCGACCGTCCGTAAACAGGCCATTCGTCCTAAGGCGCGTAAAAAAGCGACCTGCGTTGATGTCGATGGCAACAGCAAAGCCTGCAAAGACAGCGCTAACGGTACCTGGATCCTGAACTAAACGGCTTTCGTGGGCGTATTTTTATGAATAATAAAAATTTTCATAAGCTGTGGTTGGTCTTTTACGCGGCGGTTTTCGCCCTTGTGAGTGGTTGTACGTCGTCTTCACACAGCGACCCCTCCCGCTACAATCTGCAGTTTCAGGCTCATCCACAAATCAATGATTCTGCGCCGCTTAAAGTCCGTGTGCTGTTGTTGAAATCCGATGCGGATTTCATGTCCAGCGACTTCTATTCCCTGCAGAACAACGCGTCAGCAACCCTTGGCGCGAATCTGCTGAACAGCGATGTGTTCTTCCTGATGCCGGGACAGCTGTCGAAAACCCTCAGCGGTCAGAGCGATCCCGAGGCTCGCTACATCGGCGTGATGGCGGAATATCAGAAGCTGGATGGTAAAAAATGGCGCGTGTCTCTCCCTCTGCCTGTGCCAGGCGAAAATCATATCTACCAGTTCTGGAAATGGTCCGCGGATGAACTCCAGGCCAACGTTTTTCTCGACGTAAATGGCATTCGGGTCATCAGCCAGTAACGCGCTTCACAACAGGAAACACATCATCATGACGAAAGCAGAAAAGGTCGTCTGGACCGAAGGCATGTTCCTGCGTCCACACCATTTTCAGCGGACTGAAAGTTATCTGCTCAACCACGTTCGTGAATGGGGTGCGTTGCAGCGTTCCTATCTTTGGGGCTTTCTTGATGTTGAACTCGACGAAGCGATGCTTCGTCAGGGATGCATTGCCCTGAGCTACTGCAGTGGGCTTCTGCCAGACGGGACTTTCTTCCAGGTACGCAACGGACGCAATGGTCCTGTGCCGCTTAAAATCCCTGACAATCTCACCAACGAAAAGGTGGTGCTCGCACTGCCGGTACGTCGTGGCGAGCGGGAAGAGGTGATCTTCAGCGAAGAGCCGGCCTCGCTGGCGCGCTTCATCGCGTTCGAGCAAGAGGTCGAAGACGACAACGCCATGTCGGTGGGGGATGCCACCGTACAGTTTGGCCGCCTGCGCCTGACGCTGATGCTGGAAAAAGATCTCACGGCAGAATGGACCGCCATCGGCGTGGCGTTTGTCACTGAAAAACGCCACGACAACCACGTCCGGCTCGATAACAGCTACATCCCGCCGATGCTGAACGCCAATAACAGTCCGCAGATCTACAGCATGATTAACGATCTGCACGGCTTACTGGTGCAGCGCAGCCAGCAGATCGGCGGCCGTCTGCGCCAGCCTGGCCGTTTTAACACCTCGGAACTGATTGAATTTACGTTACTGTCGCTGGTGAACCGTCATCTTGGCGAGGTTTCGCATTTAAAAACGCTGCCGCTGCTGCACCCGGAAACCCTCTGGCGCAGCTGGCTGCCGTTTGCGTCCGAGCTTGCCACCTGGACCCCACAACGGACCACGGAGAGCGTGCTGCCGGTCTACGATCACGACGATCTGGCGAACTGCTTCAGTAAGCTGATGCTGATGCTGCGTCAGGGGTTGTCGCTGGTGATGGAAGACCACGCTATTCAGCTGCCGCTTAACGAGCGCTCGCATGGTCTTAACATTGCCACCGTTCCTGAAACCAGCATGGTACGCGAGTTTGGCTTCGTGCTGGCCGTCAAAGCGAATGTGCCCGGCGAACACCTGCAAACCCATTTCCCTGCGCAGATGAAAATCGCGCCGGTGTCGAAAATCCGCGATCTGGTCCAGCTTCAGCTGCCGGGCATTATGCTGCGCGCCATGCCGGTCGCGCCGCCGCAGATCCCGTGGCATGCAGGCTACAGCTATTTCGAGCTGGAGAAGGGCAGCGAGCTGTGGCACGAGATGGATAAGTCCGGCGCCTTCGCCCTGCACCTGGCAGGGGAGTTCCCGGGGCTGGATATGGAGTTTTGGGCCATCCGTAGCCCGACAGAATAATAAAGCGAGCGCTTAATATGCAGGAACGACAGGATACCGGCAGTGATGCCGCGTTTACCGGAGCCAGTAGCAACAATCAGCTGGTGGCGGCCGCTAATCCGCTGCTCAATGCGATTCCGCAGATCCGTCATTCGGTTTCACATGACGATCAGGTGGCGTTACGCCAGCGCCTGATCGATGAGATTCGCCGTTTTGAAGTCCGCTGTCAGCAGGCGGGGCTACCCTACGAAGTGATCGTCGGGGCGCGTTACTGCCTTTGCACGGCGCTGGATGAGGCCGCTGCGCTTACCCCCTGGGGCAGCAGCGGCGTCTGGTCAAGCAATGGCCTGCTGGTGACGTTCCATAACGAAACCTGGGGCGGCGAGAAGTTTTTCCAGCTGCTGGCGCGTCTGTCGCAGAACCCGCGCGAACATATCCTGCTGCTGGAGATGATCAACTACTGCCTGCTGCTCGGTTTCGAAGGGCGTTACCGTGTGCTGGACAATGGTCGCACCCAGCTTGAGACCATCAAGCAGCGGCTGTGGCAGATGATTCGCGGCGTGCGGGGCAGCTATCCGCCACCGCTGTCTCCCCACCCGGAAGATCGCCCGGTGCTGCGTAAGCTGTGGCGGCCGATGGTTCCCCTGTGGGCCTGCGTGGCGCTGGCCGGGTTTATCGCCTGCCTGTTTTATATCGTCCTTAACTGGCGTCTTGGCGATAACACCAGTCCGGTCCTGGCGAAGATTTATCAGTCCCAGCTGCCGGAAACCACCATTCAGCAACCGGCCCGTCAGTTGCCCGCAGTGCTAAACCTGCGCGGCTTCCTGAAGCCTGAAATCGAGGCAGGTCTGGTCGCGGTAAAAGATGAAGCGGATCGCAGCGTCGTTATCCTGAAAGGAGACGGGCTGTTTGCCTCCGCCTCGACGGTGGTGCGTGACCGTTATGAACCGGTTGTTAACCGCATAGCGCAGGCGATGAACAACGTCAGCGGCAAAATTCTGGTGGTGGGATACAGCGACAACGTTCCAATCCGCAGCGCGCGCTTCGCTTCCAACTATGAGCTTTCTCTGGAACGCGCCCGCTCGGTACAGAAAATGCTTCAAGGAAGCCTCTCTCAGCCAGACCGCGTGAAAGCGGAAGGGCGGGGTGAGATTAACCCGGTAGCACCGAACACGACGCCGGAAAACCGCGCCCGTAACCGCCGTGTGGAAATTACTCTGCTGGTGTCGCCTGAAAACACTCAGGCTGAGCTGAACGGATTGCCGCAAGGAAACTAAGGATGCTGACTACACTTCTTTCCATTCTGACCAACCGCATTCTGTGGAGCTTCCTGGGCGTAACCGCGCTTGCGGCGGTGATCTGGATGATTGGTCCGCTGTTGTCCATTGTGGATACCCGACCCCTGGAATCTGAACAGAACCGCATTATCAGTATTGCTGTGGTCTATCTGCTTTGGGC
>OKDE01000497.1_pt1 | contig 10294 bp, 15 predicted proteins | sample 1613501 | NCBI WGS metagenome assembly OKDE01 (sample SAMN04436860, study PRJEB24849) | human gut metagenome | biome: human gut; feature: NICU; material: stool | host: Homo sapiens | place: USA: Saint Louis, MO | collected 2011-09-07
AGGGAGGCGGAGATTGCGGGCCAGATTGGGAACGAGACGAACCGGAGGGCGGCTGTCCTCAGAGAAAAGACGGGACTTAATCCCGAAATCTATTGGTCAACGAACGGCCGGATTCAGCTCAATGAGGAAGTGACTGTGCAGCTGACCTGCCATTATGATCTTGGGCTGTTTGGAGGGCTTGGTTCCTTCCCCGTCACACTCCGGGCTGCGGCAACCGGAAAGTCTGAGGTGTATTGGAAATGAAAAAATGGCTGGCATATTTAAAAGATCAACGTGGGACTGCGTTCCCTCTGGTAATTGCTGTGACCTTGTCCTGCCTTTTGATTCTGTGTGGGATCATGGAATTCTTTCGTCTGAGCCTGATTGCTTCCGGAGTAAAGGAAGCCCTGCAGGATGCAGTGGTTGTGGTGGTAAATGACAACTACGCTAATGTCTACCACGGAGTACGGGAAGGATACTCGGGTGGATATTATACGGAAGGATACGGCTTTGAGGAATCGGTGGATACCGGAGATATTTATTACCACCTGGATGAAACGTTGGGAACACGGCGGGAGGGAGGAACCAGGGTGAAATATGCAGGAGGCGTTCTGGAATATAAGATTACCGGGCTGGATGTTACAATCCGCAATACGCCCCTGGCACCCTCCGACCCTGCAAATGCACAGCGGTTTGAAGCAGATGCCGTGGTCTGGCTGGAGGTTCCAGCGCAGTTTGCAGGGAAGACATTTCCTCCCATGAAGATGAAACTTAAGGTACAGGCGGGTTATATTGAAGTATTCTGAAAAATAGGGGAGAAAGAGGGGGAAATGAGAAAAGTCACTAGACTTTTAGAGAGGGTTACGGTATGTTAGGTCGTACAAAGATAAAAGTATGAGGAGGCGTGATCAATGAAACTGAATGAGCGGATGAAGCGGCGGCTGGCTGTCCTTGGTTGCGTGGTTGCGGGAGCTGTACTGATTGCAGCAATCGGCAGCCAATTCAGAGGAGAGGTACAGGGAAGCAATCAGACGGAGGCACGGACAGAACAGACGGAAGCGGTGACAGTAGCGGTAATACCGACTGAGCCAACAGAAGCAGCAACAACAGAGGAAGAAACAGAGACAAGCAAACCGGATATCGTGGTGAGAACCGAACCGGCAACGGAACCTTCCAGGACAGGGACAGCGAAGCCAACAGCTGCGCTGCCGGCACAGACGGACCGGACGGAACAGGCCGTGCAGCCGGCTCCAGAAAAACCAACTGCTCCTCCAGAAGAGGTGTTGAAAAATCCTGCCCAAAAGCCGGATGGAGAGTCCGTAGAAGGAACTCCGGAGGCCATACCTCACGAGGAGGTGGTGCAGCCCAGCGAGGTACCCACACAAGCCGGGGAGCCGCAGTATGGAACTACACAAAATGGGAAGATTTATGTACCTGTTTTTGGCTGGATTGATGAAATTGGAGAAGGGCAGGGAACGGTAGCTGAGGATATGTATGAAAATGGAAATAAGATTGGCATTATGGATTAAAAGGATTGTGACGAGACACCGCTTTGGCGGTGTTTTTTCTTTGAGAATGTGCAGGAATGGGGCAAAGATACTGGCTGTACTGGCAATGGCTTTGATGCTTATGCATCCTCTTACTGCCTATGCAGTCGGGGAAGGAAACCTGGATGGAGGCGGCGGGTCCATGGGACAGGGAACCTCACAAAACAAGTGGACACCCGGCATGGAGGGCGTGAGGGTGACGGTCATCCTGGCGGATACCAGGACCCCGGTGACACAGCCCATTGACTTTACAAACAAAAGGCCGACTAATATCCAGCTGCATTTTGGGAAGGTTAGTAAGCTGTCCTATAACAAGGGAACTGCATTGAATGCAAGCAGTGAGACTTATACATTTGTGAATCCGGGACAGTCCCTTCCGCGGATCATTAGTTCGCAGAGTCTTGGTGCAGCCAGTATTGAAGCGATTAAAAGTTATTTTACCGATGAGCAGGTCATCCGCAGTATTGCAAACCTGACAGGAATGGACTTTGAAGTGCTGACAAACGGCAAATACAAACTGTTACTGGAACCCATTGCCTATGTTGTGTTTCAGGGAACCAATATAGCAATGACAGCAACAGAAGCTGCTCTATATGACCAGGCGGGAAATGGTGTGGTGCGCGCGATGCTTCCCACGGTTGCATTTCAAAATCTACCGCTGTCCATGTTTTTGGAGACTGCAGATTTAGGCTATCCTGCCTGGGGCGGTCCAAAGTCCGGTGTGCGTTCCAATCAGGAAATCATCACGTCCCTGGGTCTGGGAATTGTGCGTTTTAATGAGATAACCACGCCGCCAGTCGTGGATGCTTTTGACTATGAGTACCGGGTGAATACGGAAGTCATTACCGCTGTGACTGTAAGGGGAGGCCAGTCGGATCCGGACCACCCGGTCTCAGTAACCTTCCGTGTGGCCGGAAAGACGATGCGCGTGGAGCACGTATATTATCCGGAGGGGGACAGCCAGATTGCCTGGATTCGCTGGACCACACCTTCTACACCGCAGACCATGACCATACATGTCACGGTTTCCGGCGGGGGAAGAACCGACAAAAATACGATTACAGCTAATATCGTAGACTTGAGTAAGAATCCTCCTCCAGATCCCAATGCGGATGATCGGAATGACGGTTTTACCATCCCGACAGTTCCAGGCAGGGAACAGGTGACGAGAGCCGATTGGGGCGTGTGGAGGCCATGGTGGTATTCCTACTGGGTCTGGCACAGCGGAGATGATGATGACGATGGATATTGGTGCGATCACGCGTGCTTTGTTTTCAGTTAATCTGTGTAGAAATGCGCAATAAAGCTGAACAGGTTTCCAGAGGAAACCTGAACTCTGCATTTGAATTGGCAGGTGTGATTCCTGCCTGACCTTGTGTGAAAGGTGACAAAATCCCTGATACTCCGACGTGCATTAGGCGGCAATGAGTCTGGTGTACGAAGCTCGGTGAAGAGCGGCCAAAGCGCATGTGATGGAGCGAGTAGCCGCAGGGGGCTATAAAACAGTCATGCTTAGTATGTCGAAAGACCGACGAATACTTGAACGTACAGCTCGTAACACCAAGGATACCGAAATAAGAAGGTATCCGCTCCTTTTAGGGGAACTGTCATTGGGAAATATCTGTGATTGTATTTTTCAATAGAAAACCATAGGGAAACCGTGGTCGAATGTCTTTAGCAGACATCACACCAGCTAAAGATGGCAGTCGGGCTACAGAGTAGAGCTAAAACTGTTATGTAAAGCTAGAATGCAGGGAACGAAGGAACCGCAGCAGAGAACGGTAAGCCGTTAAAAGAGTTATTGCACTCGCTCTAACAGGCAGGAAATGGCCTGTGAAGCTGTGGGACGGCAGCCCGTAGTAGTGAGGAAGCACCGTAATGGGTGTGGAGCGAAGGGGCATAGTCTGTACAGGAATCGCAACTGTATAGATGGAGCGCCGTGTGAGGGGAAACTCTCACGCACGGTGCGAACCGGGGGAAAAGCCCTCTGACTGCCTGTTCGCAATATGTGGACAGGTAAAAGATGTGGCTTACCTATCGGTACGGCTGGTGGGAATTTGATTATGACCGTTACCATGCCAGACTAACTGCTGAGATGGAAATCCATCCAGATGAGAAATCCCCGACCGCTTCCGGAGACACACTGAAGTCCGGATATGGCATCCAGGAAATAGTGACAGCAGGGGTGAGCACCAATCAAAGCCATGCGGTGACAGAAGCCCAGAATGCCATTACCTACTTTCCGGAATTTGATTATCAGAGCTACTGGCGTGTACTGGAGCGGATGGGACGGGGATACCAGACCCGGTTTGAGTTTGAGGAAAACCCATTCAGTACCTATGGGCGGAGGACACATTTTCTGCCGATCTGGTATCCGGATGGCAGCTATACACCCTATACCTGGTTGATTGACTGCTGGACGCCGTCCGGGATGTTGTCCATGAATCTGACGGATTCGATCCGGGTACGTGGAAATCTTTGGGAGGATTGGCATATTTCACCTCAGAAACCGAGGTAGGATAACGGCTGTTTTAGAACAGAAAAATAGGTAAATAAAGTGAAGACTGCAGGATTTCTGCGGCTTTTGCCATATGAGAGGAGAGCCATATGAAAAAGTTTAAATGGATGATTGCACTGATTGTTGTATTACTTCTCACCACCATGTTTGGCATGACGGCCTTTGCCTCCAACACCGGGAATGTAGCAGGCGCAGTGGAAGGTACCTGGAAAGCGGCCTCATCCCAGATTAAGACGGTGGTCAACAACGTGGTGTTCCCGGCAATTGATCTGGTATTGGCAGTGCTGTTTTTCGTCAAGGTAGCAACCGCCTATATGGACTACCGGAAACATGGGCAGATTGAGTGGGCTCCGGCTGCCATTTTGTTTGCAGGGCTGGTATTTAGCCTGTTCGCGCCCATGTATGTGTGGCAGATTGTTGGGATATAGGCAGTTTAAATGATATTGAGTTGGCTAAGAGCCTGGTACAGGGATTTCAGGAAATAGAAGATTGAGAGGAAACAGGTATGGAGATTGGCTGGATATCGGCTATCATGGACGGAAACGGCATAGACCCGTTAGAGGATGAGGCAGTTATACTTCTTCCGACAGACAAAGAGAAGATTGAGGAATATCTATGCCGCCATCCGGATGCCGTGATCTATGATTTACAGGATAATCAAGGGTGTTACCCGTCCATTCTGCGGCAATATGGCTGCACTGTTTTTGACATCATATCCCAGGATTGTACGTTGGAAGAACTCAATGTGTTTTTGTCCGCAGCTTATCCATTAACCCATGAACAGTTTGAAACCGGATTATGCCATCTGCTTCAAGTAAAGCAGCGGGTGGGTGGAAAATTAAGAACGGAGGATATGCTGGAGCAGGCAAGACAGTGGGACGAGATGAGAGCGTGTCTGGAAGAAGGGCCGATATTAAAACTGTAAAGGATAATTTAAAGCAGAACTAGGATTATCATCATCTACAGAAAGCAGGAGGAGTATGGAGAAAGAACAAAAATTGAATGAAAACGTAATGCTGGCACTTATTGATGAGATTCATCAACAGACAGAAAAAATGTGTATCGTAGGCTCCGGTCCTTATGGGTTCGGCATCAGGAATAGCCATTTGTCAGACATCGGCATGGTGCTCATGTTTCAACCATCTCCCGTTAAAGATCATGTTATATTCCCGGAGGATATCCCATCTTATAAAGTGTCTGTCCAGGCGTTTTCAAAAAGGGAACAAAAATTGCTGGAATTAAGTAAGGTGGAGGGTTTGTTTGCGGCTGAGAACCCTGCCACGAGTAAGATCACCGGTGCGGTAATCGGATTGTCAAAGGAAAGTTGGCATGTTACGAGGGATGAATGTGTGGAAGCATTTGATGTGTTGGCAAGACAGGAACTGGGGAATTTGAAGGAAACAGGGGAGCCAGAGGAGCTGCAGCAAGAAAGTCAGGGGCCAATATTATGTTGAAGCCGTTACGACAAATGAATACCAGGAGGGAAAGGAATGGGATGCTGGGGAATTACGGCATTTGAGTCGGATGAAGGTCTGGACGCGGTAGAGTTTATCAGGAGGAGCCTTCCTAAGGATGGTAAATTGAAGCTTGAAACACTGCTGGAAGCCTTGAAGCAGGATTTATGGAACGCCCCTCCGGAGGTAGAAACGGCAGGGTCCCACACCAGTGTAATGGCGCTGGCGGAACTCATGTTGAAGTTTGTAGATAGGGATATAAAGAGTCTGGACTATGATGGGGAATGGGGGAAGGAGGATCACAGATTTGATTCGATTACTTCATTTACAGCACATAGGGAGACGGTCCAGTGGATTCGAAACTATATATTTGATACGCTTCGGAATGTAAAGAAACATGCCAGATTCCAGGCTGAAAATGGTGAGAAATGGGGTGGCTGGTTTGAGGAAAAGAACTGGATTGGCTGGCAGGATCATATGGCAAAACTGGTCAGCCGCCTGGATACACTTCTTGAATCTTCAGAAGCAGAAATAGAGCTGATTCCATTACAAGGGCCAGAGGTTCAGGAGATGGAAGATAGCAAAGAGGCGGAACATCCTTTACAGAATCAACTTGGACTGTGAGGCATAACAGGGGATGTCGATGGCAGAAAATCAGGATAAAGATATGGACTTAAATGACAGACAGGATAAGTTACTGATGGAAATGTGTATTAAGCATTTGACCCAATACGCAGCCATGATCAAAACGAATCGGGGAGCTCAAGGAGATGAGAGCATTGAACGGTTGAGAAAAATGATCGGGGAGATGGAGGCATATTGGGGGTTAAGTGATCGAAGGGATCGAGAAGAACAGTTTGACAAAACGCTGCGGCGTGCAGTCCAGACGGGAAGGACGAATCGGGTATCAGAGGAACAGAAAATTGCCGCTGTGAATGGACTATACCGCTATGCGAGCGAAATGGTTTCCGCACAAGGTGCGGAGGCAGCAGACCGGATAAAAGAGGTCCAATCGGTTATCAGGGAACTGGCAGATGGCTGGGACATGGATCAAGAGTGGGCGGCCCATCTGTGTTCTCTGATTGGGAGTATGGCAGGATTTAAAGAACAGCCGCCTTCAGAAACCAGGGAAGAAAACAGCTTTTTTAGAGACATTTCAATTGTGGCTGAGAAAATGGGGTTTGAGGTAAAAGGAGTAGAGAAAGGATTGCTGCAGCTGTATCTGGAGGGAAAACGTGTGGCGGAGGTTGATGAAAGCGGGAGCATGTTGTACCGTCCTAATCCGAACATATTCAAACTGATGGATGAGATCGAAGCATGGAAGGGCATAGAAGAAAACCTGCATATGCAGGACGGACTTCAGATATAACACAGGCAGGAGGGGCGCTGCCTATGAAATCATTAAAAGAGTATTTAGCGTATTATGACCCGATGAGGGAATCCAATGAACGCTATCTGCCGGAGGATTACGCAACGCTCCGGTACTCCCGGGCCACTGTTATTGCAGATGAAAAAGTGATAGGGGCATCTCTGTATCCACACCATGTGCAGGAAATGTCTTTTTTAAAAACACCGTTTATGCAACAGATCTGCAGGGATTATCAATATGCCGGGAAGCTGGAAGTCAGGATTGAGTGTTATGAGTATAGTGGGAAGGGAAACAGTCGGGGATTGGTCGGCGGTGAATTTACGCTGTTCTGTCTGGGGGCGTTGGATTTGAAGATAGTATCCACACGGAATATCTGCTTGTGGGAGGGATGACGGATGTCCAACCTGTTCGGGAAGGAGACCGGGAATATGAGGATTAAGAAAGAGGTGATGGTTCGATGTTTATCTGGGACTTTGTAGCGGATACGGTCCTTGGTCAGATCGTGGACTGGATCTATGGCCAGATGATTGGGTTTCTGGAAAATTTTTTCTCGCTCATGGGGCAGATGGGGGCAGAGCTGTTCGAGCTGGACTGGATCCAGGCGATTGTCCTGTTTTTCTCACAGCTTGCCTGGGTGCTCTATGTGGTGGGACTTGTGGTGGCGGTATTTGAATGTGCCATTGAATGCCAGAGCGGCAGGGGAAGCGTCCGTGATACGGCGCTGAATGCATTAAAAGGTTTTATGGCGGCCGGTCTTTTTTCCGTTGTGCCGGTAGAACTTTACAAATTCAGTGTATCCCTCCAGGGAGAGATCACCAGAGGAATTACCGGGCTGGGTGGTGATTTTGGTTCCATGGCAGGGAACATCATTGACAGCCTGAAGAATTCGGGAACCCTGCAGGATGCAATGGTCAGTGGGGTGTTCGGTGGGATCAATACAATCACGAATCCGATCCTGATGATTTTTATTCTGTTTATGATGGGGTATTCCACCATCAAAGTGTTTTTTGCCAACTTGAAACGGGGCGGGATCCTGCTGATTCAGATTGCAGTGGGAAGCCTGTATCTGTTCAGTGTTCCAAAGGGGTATATGGATGGCTTCACTACCTGGTGTAAGCAGGTAATCGGTATCTGCCTGACTGCTTTTTTGCAAGCAACGATGCTGATTGCCGGCTTGATGGTACTGAGCAAGAATGCCCTTCTGGGCCTGGGGATTATGCTGGCGGCGGGGGAAGTGCCAAGGATTGCCGGACAGTTTGGATTGGATACCAGTACCAGGGCAAACCTGATGAGCAGTGTGTATGCAGCCCAGAGCGCGGTGAATCTGACCAGGACCATTGTACAGGCAGCGGCGAAATAGGAGGAACTGATTGAAGAGCAGGATGATTTATATCTGTTCCCTTTATGCGGGGAATACAGAAGATAATACGGCATTTGCAAGACAGGCATGCGGTTATGCTATCAGCCAGGGAGCGGTTCCTCTGGCACCCCACCTGTTATATCCCCAGATACTGAATGATTCCATACCGGAAGAACGGGAAACAGGAATCCGCCTGGGGCTGGAGGTACTGGAGCGGTGTGAGGAACTCTGGATATGCGGGGACCGGATGTCGGCAGGAATGAAGCGGGAAGCAGCATATGCAAAAGCCAGGGGGATTCTAGTACGCCGAATCCCTGTATGTGAGATCATGGAGAATCAAACGGTTCAGGAGATGGGGGAAGCTATAAGGGAAGGGCCTGAGACCAGCCAATCGCACCAGAAGGATGTTCAGTTTGGGATGTAACCGCAGGAAGGAGGTGGGGTCTTGCACTTATATTTTCATACCAACACAGAGATGGCACTGTATTATATCAAGGCGTTATTGCGGGATGGGGATGAGCATCCCATGTCGGAAATCTATGATTATGTGATGGAAAACTGTAAAGGCCATGCCGTGATGGGGGAGCCGATGCGCGCAACGGTCATATCTTCGGCGCTCTGGCGGCTGGCGAATACGGACGGAAGCGGTTACTGCCGTTTGCGAAGAGGCGTGTATCAGATGGGGGACCCGAAGAAAACCATGAAGGAGACGCCGTCCCTTTATGAACGGGCCATCCGGATTGTAAGCAGGGCGGAGCGGGAGCTGGCAGGCAGTTTCTATGTGAACCTGGACCAGGGGATGGACTTGAAAACATCCATCGAGGCCCAAAAAGCAGGCCGGGAGGTCCTTGATAAGCTGGGGCAGATTAAGGAGGAACTGGCGGCCATGCAGCAGGAATTCGCAAACGAAATGGAGTGTGGACAGGATCAGACGTCTGGTATGTCCATGGAACTGTAGGAGGTGGAGTATGTATATTTACCCGGAACATTTGAAGGCAAGGGCTGTCATGTGGCTGTGGCAGCTTCGGGATCTGACCATGATTGGGGTGGGCGTTTTGTTTTCTGTGCTTGCGGCGGTCCAGACCGGGGTGATTATCCCGGCGCTTTTTACGGCCGCCTATGCCTTTTTAACCATCCGTTTTGAGGATACCAGTATCCTGGATTTTATCAGCTACGCCTGCGCTTATTTTTTCAGGCAGCAATTTTTTGAATGGAGGATGACCAGATGAGCAGAAATGGGAAACGGGAGGGAAAGACAACAGCCAAACAGAGGCTCTCCACCAGGCAGCTGATGAACACCCGGAGGATTACGGAGTACAGCCTGGAGACCTATGACGGGGATGAACTGGTGTACTTCATGATCCGGCCCACCAACCTGTCAGTCCTGTCAGAATCCAGTGTAGGGGCGAGGGTGTATGCCCTGATGAATGTGCTCAAGGGCGTGGCTGAGATTGAGATGCTGTGCTTAAACAGCAGGGAAAATTTTGAGGAGAACAAGGGATTTCTGCGCAGGCGGGCGGAAGAGGAACGCAATCCGGTCATCCGCCAGTTGCTGGAGCGGGATCAGATTTTCTTAGACCGGATTCAGGTACAGATGGCAACGGCCCGTGAATTTTTAATTCTGATCCGGCTTCGGAATCAGAAGGGGAAAGATGTGTTTTCGTATCTGGACCGCATTGAAAAATCCCTAAAGGAACAGGGTTTTGATTCCAGACGGGCGGACGAGGAAGACATCAAACGGATTCTGGCGGTGTATTATGAGCAGAACGTGACCAGTGAGAAGTTTGAGGATTTTGACGGGGCGCGGTGGATCATTCCGGATGATTAAACACGGAAGACAGGAGGAGACGTAGATTAAAGCTGTAAATAGATGGTTACGATTCCGTCAAACTGTGGTATACTGTAAAAAAGATGCAATCATCATGAGAAGGAAGGAGTGGATTGCTTGAATTACCAGGAATTATTGAGGAAAAGGGATTTATACCAGTCTGGCAGGGCGTCCATCCCGGAGCTGACGCTGCAGTCCTACGAGCAGGCGTTTGAGATAGAATATACCCATAACTCTAC
>OKDE01000514.1_pt1 | contig 9908 bp, 13 predicted proteins | sample 1613501 | NCBI WGS metagenome assembly OKDE01 (sample SAMN04436860, study PRJEB24849) | human gut metagenome | biome: human gut; feature: NICU; material: stool | host: Homo sapiens | place: USA: Saint Louis, MO | collected 2011-09-07
AGTTTCGCTATCACGGCAAACCGCTGCCGCCGCTGAAAAGCCTTGATGCGCCGCAGAGGGTCATCTACGCGGGCACCTTCAGTAAGTCGATGTTCCCGGCGCTGCGCACCGCCTGGCTGGTGGTGCCGACCCCGCTGGTGGCGCGTTTTCACCAGACCGCGGAGCGCCAATCCTGCACCGTTCCCACCCTGTGGCAGCAGACGCTGGCGGATTTTATCCAGCAGGGACATTTTTGGCGTCATTTGAAGAAAATGCGTGCCAGCTATAGCCAGCGTAGACAGTGGCTGGAGTCGGCTCTGCAGGCGCAGGGCTTTCAGGTCACGCCGCAGCTGGGGGGAATTCAACTGGTTATGTCGGTCAGCGGCGACGATCGGCTGCTCGCGCGGCGGGCGGTTGTGGCCGGGCTGGCGGTGCAGGCGCTGAGCGACTGGCGGATTCGCCACGCGGGCGAGGGGGGATTATTGATGAGTTTTACCAATATACGTTCGCCGGCGATGGCTGACGGACTTGCCCGACGGCTGAGAGAGGCGATTGCGATTTGATGGCGCTTAAGTCGGGGAAGCAGAAAAACCCCTGCGGCCAGAGGCGCGCAGGGGCTGACGCGTATTTGTTATCTTCATTGCCTTCCGTAAAGCTCGCGGGCTACCGCGCGCCAATCGCGCGGCGGCAGCCGACGCTTAAGCTATTATCGACGTAAATTGAGCAATACGCCAATAAATACCCCGACGGCGGCGGCGGCGCCCACACTGTGCCACGGTTTATTGCGCACGTAGGTATCGGCACAGCCCAGCGCATCGCACGCTGCCTGGCGCGCATCCAGCGCCGCCTGCTGCACCCGGTTGTGGCCATTAAGGCGGGCACGAGTCTCTTTTAACAGCGACTGCGCTTTGACACGCGCCGCTTCCGCTTCCTCTTTGGCGTCACTGCCCCATGATTTCAGCACCTCTTCCAGCGTATCCGCTAATTGGCTGACATCGTTATGAATATCTTCGGCGTTCTCGTCAAAATTGTTGCGGTTCACATGGTTAGCCATCGTTATCTCCCTTAATTCCATCGAGTGAGTAAGTGTAGGACAAGATTTTGAATTATGCTTACTGTTGTGGTTTCTGGAATTTTCCGAAAGCACTGTCCTTAATGAATAAGGTAAGGTCAATGTGCGGTAAAAGATAACGAGGAATCAGTATGTATTTAAGACCCGATGAGGTGGCGCGTGTTCTTGAAAAAGCCGGCTTCACCATGGATGTTGTGACGCAAAAAGCGTACGGCTATCGCCGCGGCGATAATTATGTTTATGTGAACCGCGAAGCGCGCATGGGGCGAACAGCGTTAGTTATTCATCCGGCGTTAAAAGAGCGCAGCAATATGCTGGCCGAACCGGCTTCAGATATCAAAACCTGTGATCATTATGAACAGTTTCCGCTGTATTTAGCCGGGGATGCGCAACAACATTATGGTATTCCGCATGGATTTAGCTCACGCATGGCGCTTGAGCGTTTTCTGAATGGGCTATTTGGCGAAGCCCAGCCGGCAATGTCGACGAATTAATACGCCGATAGGCATGTAAGGATCCAGGCGAGGCGGGCTGGCGGGAAGAGGCGACTGGCAGAGCCAGTCGCTGCTAACGCGTTGGTCAGGCCTTCGCCTGCTGATAGGGCGCCACGCGGAACAGGCGGCGGCAATAGTCGAGGAAGTAGCCGTAGGCGGCGCCCATCATCATCGATACCGCCAGGTTCGAGCTCACCGCGGCGACAATCTGGTGCCAGTCAGCACCCACGCTCCACAGAATAGCGACATACACCGGCGACTGAAAGGTGACGTAGGCCAGCACGTCGGCCATATTTTTCATCCACCTGGCCGGGCTGATGCGCCGGGCCTGACGCATGGCGAAATCGCGATAAATCCCATAGGGTACGGCAATAATAATGTTGACCGGGATCGCCACCAGACGCGACGATAACGACTGCTCAAACGTCATACCAGAGAGAAAAATTTCGATCATCATGTTGACGACGGTGCAGTAAACCACCATCGCAAAGGTGTCTGCAACCGCATGCCGCAAGCGGGAGTGCGCAGAGAACATCGGAGTGCTCCTCGAAAATGAAGTCATTAACGCCGAAAAATGCGCGTTGGTATAGCGTTTTTGGGCTGCCTGTTTTGATGTGCGTAGAGTATATCTCTGCATTAAAAGTGGCAACTAGCTATAAATTTTTATTTATCGCCTTTTTGTCGATAAAATACTCTGCGCTGGTTTGTTTTTTGTTCGTTACGCTACTTTTATTCCTGTTTTTGCAAATATCAATATTTATCAATGTGTTACTCTTGATTGCGAAATCGAGACTGGCCGAGGGAACGGCGCCTGATAGCCAACCATGGCGCAACATCACGCGAGTGTGTGATTCCGCTCTCTTTTAGGATTTTTTATGCCGTAAGTCGCGTTTTTATGGTGAAAAATTCTGAATTGCGAATTGTTGTTTTATTCCCATTTTCTGATTAACTATTCACTGCGGCCAAAGGTATGTATCAGTGCGGCCACGTATGAACAGCAGGTAACCCGCTGACCATAAAGCTAATATTCCTGGCGAGAACGGTGGTTTTTCCCGTCATTCTGCCTTTTTTATTTATTCACTCTCTTTTTTGCCTGTGCTTATGAAAAAGGCTCAGGTATTTGCTAATATAGCTTCAGGGGATAACCGCTAATATCCACCTTATATATTTATCTGGACAACCGAAGGCTGGAAATAAATAAACGTTTCTATTACACTTGCCGCGTTGTATCTTTTAATTTGCTATTTGGAATTTTTTAATTTTATGTCTTCAATGTTACACAAACTGAATAATATCCGTTCACTGCGTGCCCTGTCCCGTGAATTCTCCATTGACGTGCTTGAAGAGATGCTGGAAAAGCTCAGGATCGTCACTGAAGAAAAACGTACGCAACAGCAGCAGGCAGCTCAGCAGCAGGCTGAATATCAGGAGAAAGTGAATACCTGGCTTGAACTGATGCGCGCCGACGGTATTTCTCCTGACGAGCTGGTGGCCGATATTCAGCCGCCAAAAGCGGGAGGCAAAAAGCGTCAACCGCGCCCGGCGAAATATCGTTATACCGATCATACTGGCGCAGAGAAAACCTGGACCGGACAGGGAAGAATGCCGAAGCCGATTGCCGAGGCTGTCGCCCAGGGTAAATCGCTGGATAGCTTTTTAATTTAACGCCTTCGGGCCAGCGCCAGGCCGGTGGTGAGAGACCCACCGGCCTGGCCTTACGACTTTAAGCGAGGGGCTTTAGCAGACGCCGAAGTCTCCCTCTTCCTGATACGGCGTGACCTCGTCCGACTTCAGCGAATAGCGCTCTCCCTGCTCCTGTGCGGCCTGAACCACCACCAGTTGCTCCCCTTGCACTTCCACCACTTTCAGTTTTGGTCCGCCCGCTCGGGGTTGTACCAGATCGCCGACAGCAAACATAATTCACTCCTCACTGTTAACACCATGGATAAACCTAAACCATAGCTCAACGCCCGCTCACTGAACACCGGGCGTGCTGTTTTTTGTTAAAACAATTTGGAGTTATATGTATTAACATTGTTAATGTTTTGCTGGCGCCATACCGCTGCTGAGAAAGGGGGACGGCGAGGGTAGGGTTACCACCAATCAGGTCAGGAAAGACACCATGAAGTATATCATTCTGTTGATCATTGTTATTGCTGTACTGTATGTCCATTACCGCGGACGGGTGCGCTATCGTTTCTGGCGGCAGCTCTCCGACCATTCCACATTTACCGCGCCGCTGAATGGATTTATGTATTTATTTTCCCGCGTGCCGAATACGCCTTATCTGCGGCCGGAGATGTTTCCCGAGCTGGCGATATTGCAGCAAAACTGGCAGGTTATTCGCGACGAAGGTCTCCACCTTCAGCAACTGGAGCAGATTAAAGCGGCCGATAAATATAACGATGCCGGGTTTAACTCATTTTTCAAAACCGGCTGGAAACGCTTTTATCTGAAATGGTATGAGGATGCCCATCCTTCCGCCAGCCAGCTCTGTCCGCAAACTACCGCGCTGCTGCGCGATATCCCGTCGGTGAAAGCGGCCATGTTTGCCACTCTGCCGGACGGTAGCCGTCTGCCGCGCCATCGTGACCCCTACGCCGGCTCGCTACGCTTTCATCTGGGCCTGGCAACGCCGAACGATGACCGCTGCTTTATCGAGGTGGATGGCCAGCGTTACAGTTGGCGCGATGGAGAAGGCGTGCTGTTTGATGAGACCTATATCCACTATGCGGAAAATACCAGTGGTGAGAATCGCCTGATTCTGTTCTGCGATATTGAACGGCCGATGCGCTACCGCTGGGCGCAGAAAGTTAACCACTGGCTGGGACGCCATCTGATGAGCGCCGCTTCGGCGCCCAACGATATCGGCGATCGCACCGGCGGGATTAACCGGGCGTTTCGCTATATTTACCAGATCCGTATTGTTGGTAAGCGGTTGAAAAAATGGAATAAGACGGTCTATTACATCGTCAAATGGCTGCTCTTCGGCGGCATTGCCTGGCTTATCTGGAGCGCGTTTTAACCCCCTGGCGCCGGTTCCACGGCATGGTCGCCAGCAGACGCGCCATGCCGCAAAAGCCGGTTACGCCGGCGAAGGTGAGCCCGGCGCCGACCGCGCCGCTGAGCAGGAAAAAGCCGCCGTTAACGGTATAGCCCAGCAGCACCCCCAGTAAAATCAGGACGCCAGCGGCAATTTGCACCTGGCGCATCAGCGGCAGCGGCTGCGATGAATCTTCCACTACCAGCAACCCCGCGGCTTTCCACGCCTGAATTCCTCCTGCCAGCAGGCAGGCCTGCGCCGGCGCGGCGGCCGCGGCCAGACGAATCGCATTATTCTGCGTCCGGGAACCCGCCTGGCAGTGAAAGATGACCGTCTCTCCGGCCCGGGCATTGAGGGGCGCACCGCTGGTCAGAGTGGCGAGCGGCACCAGCTCGGCATCGGGGATATGTTCGCGCGCATATTCATCCGCATCGCGGATATCAATCAGTCTGGCGCCCTGGGCAATCTGTGCCTGGGCCTCGGCGGGAGTTAAGTTGGCGATGGTCATAGGATCCTCACGGGCAATAGAGCGTTTTCAGCGTATTGATCACCTGCTGTACCGCAGGGTGGGTGATGAAATAGTGGATACGCTGGGCGTCGCGCTCGCTGTCGATCAGCCCCTCGTCACGCATCCGCGCGAGGTGTTGCGAGGTGGCGGAGGGGCTCAGCCCTGTAGCCCGGGCGAGTTCGCCGGCGCTGGCCCTGGGCGCATCGCACAGCATGCACAGGATCAGCAATCGGTGAGGATTGCTCATCGCTTTCATCAGCGCGGCGGCTTCTCCGGCGCGGGCCTGCAGGTCTTCAGGTGTGGTCATTTATTTTAGCTTTGTCTAAATTTAGATAACTCTAAAATAAAAAGGCCGCCAGCGCCAGCACAATTTCTCCACGACTCAGGCCGGAACGGCGAGCCGGGCAATCTGCGCCCGGGCGCTGGCGATCCCGGCGTCGCGACCATGCGGGCGATTGTCCAGCCCTTCGGCATAGATAAATTCCACCTCCTGGATCCCCATCAGCCCCAGTACCGCGCGCAGATAGGGCGTGACGGCGTCGGTAGTTTCTCCCTGGTGAATACCGCCGCGGCTGCTGACGACCACCGCCCGGACGCCCTCCACCAGCCCCTGCGGCCAGCTCTCGGTGTAGCGAAAGGTTTCCCGCGCCCGCGCCACGAGGTCGAACCATTTTTTTAGATCGGTCGGGACGTTGAGGTTATACATCGGCGCGCCGATCACCAGCAGGTCGCTGGCCTTTAACTCGGCGATAAGCTGGTCGGAGAGGGCGACCGCCTCGCGGATAGCAGGCTGCGGATCCACTGCCCCGCGCAGGGCGGCGAACAGGGGGCGATCCAGCGTTGGCAGCGCCATGGCGCTGAGATCGTGTTCGGTGAGCCGATCGCCGTGTCCCGCCGCCTGGCGCGCCGCGAGAAATTCGTTAATCAACTGATTGGTCAGGGATGTTTCGCCATTAATGCTGGATTTTAAAACCAGAACGTTAGCCATGATGAGTGCCTCAAATGAAAGATAGAAGCAAAGACTAACACTGTCTTTTTTGTCTCAGGAGTGACATTATTTTTCCCTATTGTATCCCGTAAGGAACCAATCTGTGCGCGACGATCTGAATGCGATCCCGGTATTTGTCACCGTGGTCGAGAGCGGCAACTTTGCCAGCGCGGCGGCGATCCTCCATGTGACGCGTTCGGCGGTGGGAAAAACCATTGCCCGGCTGGAAGCGCGTCTCGGCGTGGCGTTATTCCAGCGTACCACCCGACGGCAACTGCTGACGGAAGAGGGGGAGCAATTCTATCTCCAGTGCCGGGAAGCGCTGGAGCGCATCCGCGAGGCCGAAGAGACGCTGCAGCGCGGCAAAGATGAGGTGCAGGGGCGGCTGCGGGTGTCGCTGCCGGTGCTGTTTGGCCAGCGCTGCGTGGCACCGCTGCTGTTCCGCCTCAGCCAGCGCTATCCGTTACTGAAGCTCGAGCTCCACTACAGCGACCGGCAGGTCAATCTGCTGGAGGAGGGGTTTGATCTTGCGGTGCGTATCGGGAGCCTGGCCGATACCGGGTCGCTGCGGGCCCGTGCGCTGGGAGAGCACGGCATGGTGCTGTGCGCGGCGGCGGAGTACCTGCGCCAGCAGCCAGCGCCGCAGACTATTGCCGGGTTGAACGAGCACCGTACCCTCGGCTATCTGCACAACGGCCAGCTGCAAAAATGGCAACTGTATGACCCGCAGCAGGGCGACGTGCGCTTCAGTCCGCAGACGTGGCTGATACAGGATGATTTTGCCGCCATCGCGGCGGCAGTGCAGCAGGGGATGGGCATCGCCTGGCTGCCGGACTGGCTGGTGGCGCAGGCGCTTGCCGATGGGACATTGCAGCAGGTGTTGGCGCCCAGCGCTCAGGTGCGTTTCGCCATCCACGCGGTATGGCCGGAGGGGCCGTGGCTGCCGCAAAAAACGCGGGCGGCGATCGATGCCCTGCGGGAAGGGCTACCTCTTACCGCAACATCTGATTAGCGCAGAGAGAAATAACCGCCATCTATGGCGGCGGAGGTTTTCCGACAGCGTGCAAGCTACCGGCGCGCTTTACGCCGTAGCCTCAGCGACGAGGCCGTCCGGCACGGGCGGCACGGCGGTACAACGTGCTGCGGGCGATACCCAGTATCTGCGCCGCCCGGCTGACGTTGCCGTTGACCCTGGCCAGGGTATCGACAATCAACTGCTCATCATGGGCCTGCAATCCCCCGCGCGGCAACGGCGCAGGCGCGGCGCGATACGCCTCCGGCAGCGCGTCGGGCGTCAGCGTGTCGCCCTCATCGGCGAGAGCCAGCATTACCTTCAGGACGCTCTGCAACTGGCGTACGTTTCCCGGCCACGGCAGCTGGCTGAGGTGAACCAGCAGCGCGTTTGAAAGCGTCACCCGGCGTGAAGCACCGCCCAGGTCGTGCCACAGGGTGGCGATAAAGGTTTCCAGCGCCGGCCACTCGCGCAGCGGAGGCAGCGGCAGGGCGTATTCCCGCAGGCGCCACAGCAGATCTTCACGGAATTCTCCGGCGCTGACCCGCTGGGTCAGGTTGCGGTGGGTGGCGCAGATCAAGGCGAAATTCACCGGCACGCTGCGACTGGCGCCCAGCGGAGCGACCTCTTTCTCCTGCAGGACGCGCAGGAGGCGGGTCTGCAGCGCCAGCGGCATATCGCCGATCTCATCAAGAAACAGCACCCCGCCGTCAGCCTCGCGGATTTTACCGATATAGCCATTTTTGCTGGCGCCGGTAAACGCCCCCGGCTGGTAGCCGAAGAGCTCGGATTCGATCAGCGATTCCGGAATGGCGGCACAGTTAATGGCGACAAATTTACCGCTGCGCCAGCGGCTGTGCCGGTGCAACGTGCGGCTGACATACTCTTTGCCGCTGCCGGTTTCTCCTTCAATGCACAGGGCGATGCCGGCGTTGAGCAGCCGCAGCAGCTTTTCGCCTTCGCGCGGGCTGGTAAAGGGGAGATGCATGGCCGGCGGGGCGCTTACCGCCACCCGGCGGCGGGACGCTGACCGCCGTTTGCGTCAGCGTCGGAAAAAGCGAGGCAAAGGTGAGCTGGCCAAACTGCGCCGCGCTCAGGCCGAACTCGCGCATCGCCAGCCGGTTGCCGGCGGTGAGGACGTTGTCGGAAAAGACCAGCAGCAGCTCCTCGACGCTGTCGAGTTTGTCCACCTGCCGGTGCAGGCTCATCAGCCACTGCTCAGGATGCAGACTCTGTTTCACCCACAGATATTCAATTTGCTTTGCCGCCGCTTTTACCCAGCCAAAGGTGTGCTGGTGGGGAAAATTCGCCGGGCCGGAGATATCCAGCACCCCGGCGATGCTTCCGTCCGGTCGCTGGAGCGGCATCGCCGCGCAGTACAGATTCTGGTTGCGGGTAAGAAAGTGCTGACGGCCATCGATCTCGCAGCCATCGTCAATCGCCAGCGCGGTGCCGATGGCGTTGGTCCCGCGCCCGCTTTCACTCCACAGATTGCCGGGAGCCAGCGCCACGCGCTGGGCCTTTTGCAGCGCCTGGGTATCGCCGAGAGTATGCAGCACCAGGCCGTCGGGGTCGGAAAGGATCACCACCGACTGCAGGTCTGCGACCTGGCGCGACAGGGCTTCCACCACCGGCTGCGCCAGCTGCTGCAGGCAGCGGTGGCTGGCGAGCCGGTCCGCCAGCTCGCCGGCGCCGAGGCGGGGAAAATCCTCGGTGGCGGGATCCAGCCCGTAGCGCTGGCAGCGAGACCACGAATCGCTCAGCAGGGGATTCGCATTAACCTCTGGTGCGAGAATAAAGGGATTGCCTGCCACAGGGCACCTCTGGGTCGATGTTGCTGTGTTGCAATATTGTAGCCATTTGGTTTATTTGGTGTTGCGATTTGCAACACATAAGTGGAAACCCGTGCGACAGTGGCTGACCATCTGCTCGGTTAGTGAAGGCAACGTATTAATAAATAAAAATATTTAAAGAAAATAAAAAACTGGCATAACCCCTGCAAAGTGAGAAGCGTTCGGCGGCAAATTTAAAAAATCAATATGCCGCTGCGTCTCAACCCTACAGAAGGAGATTTGCGATGCGTTATGCACATCCTGGCCAGCCCGGCGCCGTGGTTTCATTTAAATCGGCTTACGGCAACTTTATTGACGGTAGATTTGTCGAGCCGCTGAGCGGTGAATTCTTTATGAATACTTCGCCGGTCGACGGCAGCAACATTGCGCAGTTTCCCCGCTCGGATGCCAGAGACATTGACTTCGCCCTCGACGCCGCCCATCGTGCGGCGCCGGCGTGGGGTAAAACCTCAGTGCAACAGCGCTCCAGGCTGCTGCTGCAGGTCGCCGATCGTATTGAACAGCATCTGGAATATCTGGCGGTGGCGGAGAGCTGGGACAATGGGAAACCGATCCGCGAAACCCTGAATGCTGACCTGCCGCTGGCGGTGGATCATTTTCGCTACTTCGCCGGCTGCCTGCGCGCTCAGGAGGGAAGCACCGCCGAGATTGACGAAACCACGGTGGCCTATCATTTCCATGAACCGCTGGGGGTGGTCGGGCAGATTATCCCGTGGAACTTCCCGCTGCTGATGGCCGCGTGGAAGCTGGCCCCGGCCCTGGCGGCGGGGAACTGCGTGGTGCTCAAACCGGCGGAACAGACGCCGCTAAGCATTACCCTGCTGCTGGAGCTGATCGGCGATCTGTTCCCGGCCGGGGTGCTTAACGTGGTGCAGGGTTTCGGCAAAGAGGCGGGCGAGGCGCTGGCCACCAGCAAGCGTATCGCCAAGCTGGCATTTACCGGCTCCACGCCGGTCGGG
>OKDE01000515.1_pt1 | contig 9850 bp, 7 predicted proteins | sample 1613501 | NCBI WGS metagenome assembly OKDE01 (sample SAMN04436860, study PRJEB24849) | human gut metagenome | biome: human gut; feature: NICU; material: stool | host: Homo sapiens | place: USA: Saint Louis, MO | collected 2011-09-07
GACACGGCGGGCAAGCCGGAGTTTCTTACCCGGCTGAACGAAATGCACAGCGTTGAGCCGCAAATGCAGGCGCAGACTGGCATCACGCCGGAGATGACGGATTACATTACCCGGGCGTTTGCTGAATCTAAGCTCAACATATGGGAGAAGTATCTCACCGCCGAAGAGATGGCCTTTACCAGGGCACACTATTTTGACCGCATGATGGAGTGGCCGCCGCTGGTGGCGAAACTGCATCAGGCGCAGCGGAAAAATATCGATCCTGCCTGTGAGGAGGCGCAAAAGCTGGCTGAAAACTGGCTGGCGTTATTCCAGTCGTATGCGGGAACAAACCCGGAAACCCAGCAAAAGTTTCGCGCGGCCATGCAGCAGGAGCCGCAGCTGATGAAAGGAACATGGATGTCGCCTGCTGTGCTTGCATGGCTCCAGCAGGCCATCGGGATAATGATGCAGAAACGTTTCTCCGCATCAGGTGAATCACAGATCCGCTAACGCCGCTTCCCGGTTAGGGTAGAAAGAGAGTCGGCCAGGGATCGGCTGTACGCCCGCGCGCGCCATGGTGCGCAGCGGCTGGAATTCCAGGTTACTCACCCGCAGCTCGCAGCCTTCCGGCAGACGTTGTACGAAGCGCTGGAAGGCGTCCAGGCCCCCGGCATCCAGCACCGGTACGGCATCCCATTTCAATACCACAATCCGTTTGCCCGCGATACGAGTTTCCAGTTCGCTGAACAGGCCTTCCGCCGCGGCGAAGAACAGCGGACCAATTACGCGCAGCACCAGCACATCATCAGGCACCTCTACGTTGACCGGCGAAAGGCGCGTCATCTGTGCAATGCGGCGCATAAACAGCAGGGAAGCCAGCACGATCCCGACGCTGATGGCGATAACCATATCGAACAGCACCGTCAGCGACATACAGATCAACATTACGATGATGTCGTCTTTTGGTGCACGACGCAGCAGGTTGACCACCTTATGCGCCTCACTCATGTTCCAGGCCACCATCAGCAGCAGCGCGGCCATAGCGGAAAGCGGCAGCCAGGAGAGCAGCGGGGCAAGGATCAGCAGAGCGAGGATCACCAGCACGGAGTGGATAACCGCCGAAACGGGGGAGGTTGCTCCCGCGCGCACGTTCGCCGCTGAACGGGCGATGGCTGCCGTTGCGGTAATACCGCCAAAAAACGGGGCGATGAGATTGCCTAACCCCTGACCGACCAGTTCGCTGTTGGCTTTATGTTTGGTGCCGGTCATGCCGTCGAGCACGACGGCACAGAGCAGAGATTCAATGGCCCCCAGCATTGCCATAGAGAATGCGGCGGGAAGCAAGGCGCGCAGGGAATCCCAGCTTAAGGTAAAGCTGGAGCCAGGCATGTCCCACGGCAGTACCAGTTGCGGTAACAGTTGCGGAATGCCGCTACCCTGAGAACCGTCCGCCAGCACATAGTGGAACTGCGAGCCGATCGTCGCGACATGACCACCGAACATATTGACGATTGCCATTACTGCGCAACCCAGCAGCAGCGCGGGAAGGTGACCCGGCAGACGAATCCCTAAACGAGGCCAGACGATCAGCGTACCCAGCGTCACAATCCCGATGGCAGCGTCGCCCAGGTTGGCCGTAGGCAGTGCCATAAACAGCGCGCCTACTTTTTGCAGATAATGTTCCGGTACGTGAGGCATCTGCAGACCGAGAAAATCTTTGATCTGCATGGTTCCGATGGTGATCCCGATCCCTGAGGTGAACCCGAGCGTGACGGAAAGGGGAATGTACTCAATCAGCCGGCCAAAGCGGGCCAGGCCAAAGAGAATCAAAAAAAGGCCTGACATCAGGGTGGCAACCAGAAGGCCTGCAAGACCAAACTGTTGCGAAACCGGGTAGAGTATCACCACAAAAGCGGCGGTCGGGCCGGAGACGCTGAAGCGTGAACCACCGGTCAGGGCGATGACAATCCCGGCAACGGCCGAGGTGTAGAGGCCGTACTGTGGTGCAACGCCGCTACCAATCGCCAGCGCCATCGCCAGCGGTATGGCGATAATGCCGACGGTGATCCCGGCAATCAGGTCACGGACAAAACGTGACGAGGTGTACTTCTCTTTCCAGCAAGCGTCGATGAGGGCGCGAAAGGGCAGAACATGTGAGGAGGCTACGTTTTTCACAATTATCTATCATCCGAGTGCGCATCATCTGTCATATGAATGGCAGGTGAAGGAGGCATTAATCATACAAATAAAACCTAAAGACAAAAAAACCCGCCGCAGCGGGTTTTTCGGCCGTGTTCGATTAGTGTTCGAACATTGCAGAGATGGATTCTTCGTTGCTGATACGACGAATCGCTTCGGCCAGCATCCCGGACAGGGTCAAGGTACGCACGTTTGGCAGTGCCTTGATCTCGTCGCTCAGTGGGATGGTATCGCATACCACAACTTCGTCAATGACGGAGTTACGCAGGTTGTTTACCGCATTACCGGAGAAGATCGGGTGAGTTGCATAAGCAAATACGCGTTTCGCACCACGTTCTTTCAGCGCTTCAGCGGCTTTACACAGCGTGCCACCGGTATCGATCATATCGTCAACCAGCACGCAGTCGCGGCCAGCAACGTCACCGATGATGTGCATCACCTGAGAAACGTTAGCGCGTGGACGACGTTTGTCGATGATCGCCATGTCGGTATCGTTCAGCAGCTTAGCGATAGCACGGGCACGTACCACGCCGCCGATGTCCGGAGAAACCACGATCGGGTTGTCCAGGTTCAGCTGCAGCATGTCTTCCAGCAGGATTGGGCTGCCGAATACGTTATCAACCGGGACGTCGAAGAAGCCCTGGATCTGCTCTGCGTGCAGGTCAACGGTCAGTACGCGGTCAACGCCGACGCTGGAGAGGAAATCAGCAACGACTTTAGCGGTAATTGGCACACGCGCGGAACGGACGCGACGGTCCTGACGGGCATAGCCGAAGTAAGGGATTACAGCAGTGATACGGCCTGCGGAAGCGCGACGCAGGGCGTCGACCATAACAACCAGTTCCATCAGGTTGTCATTCGTTGGAGCACAGGTGGACTGGATGATGAAAATATCACCACCGCGTACATTTTCGTTAATTTGTACGCTGACTTCGCCGTCGCTAAAGCGACCTACAGCGGCGTCGCCGAGGGAAGTGTACAGGCGGTTGGCAATACGTTGTGCTAGTTCCGGGGTGGCGTTACCAGCAAAAAGCTTCATATCAGGCACGAGAAGAACCTCAGGCATGCGTCCAGTGGTGGATAGCGTTCGCCGCAAACTGTGCGGGCCAGGCGAAGGCTATCCAGGCGGTGTATTAAAGAGCGCGATGCAACGTCTGGAACAGGGTGACGTTGTCACCGAAACTCAGTCTGCGCCAGAATGGCCTGCTGTAGAGGGGAGATGTTCATTCCACGCGCTACAAAACCATGCAGCCAATCCGGCGCTTGCTCAAGCACCTGACGAGCGGCGGATTCGGTGTCAAATTCAGCAAAGACACAGGCCCCTGTACCAGTCAGGCGCGACGGCGCGTATTCTAACAGCCAGGAAAGCACCGCATCAACCTCGCGAAAACGTTTTCTTGCGATATCCTCGCAATCGTTGCTGAATTCACAATTTAATAACGTTTCTATTGACCGAATCGGGGTATTTCTTTTCAGGTCAGGATCTTTAAAGATGACCGGGGTCGGAATGCTCACGCCGGGGTGAGCAACCAGATACCATTTTTCAGGCGGGTTGACCGGGGAGAGGATTTCCCCCACGCCCTCGGCAAAGGCCGCATGACCGCGAACAAACACCGGAACATCCGCGCCCAGTGTCAAGCCCAGGGCGGCCAGTTCGTCCTGCGACAGCCCGCAGCCCCAGAGGTGATTCAGGGCAATCAGCACCGTGGCGGCGTTAGATGAGCCGCCGCCAAGACCGCCGCCCATCGGCAGGCGCTTCTCTATACTGATGTCCGCACCGCTTCCCGCGGGCAGCCGCCCCGACGACGCCGCCGCTTTCATCAGCAGGCGCGCGGCACGCACAATCAGGTTGTCTTCATGCGCCACGCCTTCGACCGGCGTCAGGAGGCAAATCTGCCCGTCCTGACGCGGCTCAATGGCGATCGTGTCGCCATAGTCAATAAACTGAAACAGCGTTTGCAGGGTATGGTAGCCGTCAGCACGCTGACCGGTGATATATAAAAACAGGTTCAGTTTTGCCGGAGAAGGCCAGTGGGTCATCATTTAACGATCCAGTTATCCATTTTGAGCTTGATGCGCTGGCTGCCCTGTGTCAGCTCCATATTCGATGGCAGCGAGGGTTTACTCTTGCTGTCATAGTCGTTGTATACCACTTTCCAGGTTTTGCCATTCTGGGTGTAGTTGACCTGGCTCAGACGGTATTGATCGTCCAGGGTGTAGTCGGTGGCGTCACCCGGCAGGCCGAGGATCCACTGGCGCAGGCTGTTCAGCGGGATCGGCATCCCGGTCAGCTTGCCAATCATCTCTTCGGCATCGGTCGCGGTGTAGTGCTGGCCTTTATTGTCGGTGATCTGCGCTTCGCCCGGTTTAGCGATAAGCTCCAGTTCGGTGCTGCCGAGCGGGTTCAGCAGCAGCAGGCGATAGTTGTCCTGCCCGGTTTGCTGCCAGAAGAAACGCGCATACACTTTTTGCTCATCAGAGAGATAGGCGAAGGCGCCGCGGGTCTGATACTGGCTCAAATTGCGGACGTCCTGCTGGTGCTGACGCCACTGCGGTGAATCAGGGCTTTTGCCCGGGCCTTTTGGTTGGGTGACAGTACATGCGGTCAGAACCAGTGCCGCCAGAGGCAGCAGGCGAATCAGTCGGGTCATAATGAGGACAAATCCTTGAGATACGTTGCAGTTATAACTGTTAATGCTAGCGTCCCGCAGTCTCACCGTCTACGTTCAAATTATCTCAAAGCAATGCGTAAGCTATTACTCCGAAAGGAGGCGGTCTCTTTTATTGATCTCGCGCATCCTGTATGATGCGTCCTGCTAACCTTATTAACGCTGGTACTACTCCCGCTCAACATGACCCTATTAGCACTCGGTATTAACCACAAAACGGCCCCGGTTTCGCTGCGAGAACGCGTTACGTTTTCGCCGGATACGCTTGACCTGGCGCTGGACAGCCTGCTTGCCCAACCCATGGTGCAAGGGGGTGTGGTGCTCTCGACGTGCAACCGTACCGAGCTATATTTAAGCGTGGAAGAGCAGGATAATCTGCATGAAGCGCTGATCCGCTGGTTATGTGACTACCACAATCTCAACGAAGACGAGCTGCGTAACAGCCTGTACTGGCATCAGGACAATGATGCGGTCAGCCATCTGATGCGCGTCGCCAGCGGTCTGGATTCACTGGTGCTGGGCGAGCCGCAGATTCTCGGTCAGGTGAAAAAAGCCTTTGCGGATTCGCAAAAAGGGCATTTGAAGGCCAGTGAACTGGAGCGTATGTTCCAGAAGTCGTTCTCCGTGGCGAAGCGTGTGCGAACCGAAACCGACATTGGTGCCAGTGCGGTTTCTGTTGCTTTCGCAGCCTGCACCCTTGCACGTCAAATCTTTGAGTCCCTTTCCACCGTCACCGTGATGCTGGTGGGCGCGGGCGAAACCATCGAACTTGTGGCGCGCCATCTGCGCGAGCATAAAGTGAAAAAGATGATTATCGCGAACCGCACCCGCGAACGTGCGCAGGTTTTGGCGGATGAGGTGGGCGCAGAAGTGGTTGCGCTGAGCGACATCGATGAACGTCTGAAAGAGGCGGACATTATTATCAGTTCTACCGCCAGCCCCCTGCCAATCATCGGTAAAGGGATGGTGGAGCGCGCGCTGAAGTCGCGTCGAAATCAGCCGATGCTGCTGGTGGATATCGCCGTCCCGCGTGATGTTGAACCGGAAGTCGGTAAACTGGCGAACGCCTATCTTTACAGCGTTGACGACCTGCAAAGCATCATTTCGCACAACCTCGCTCAGCGTAAAGCGGCGGCGGTACAGGCGGAAACCATTGTTGAGCAGGAAACCAGCGAGTTTATGGCCTGGCTGCGCGCGCAAAGCGTCAGCGAGACCATCCGCGAGTATCGCGGGCAGGCGGAGCAGGTGCGTGATGACCTGACTGCCAAAGCGTTAGCGGCCCTTGAACAGGGCGGCGACGCACAGGCCATTATGCAGGATCTGGCGTGGAAACTGACCAACCGCCTGATCCATGCACCAACCAAATCTCTTCAACAGGCTGCCCGTGACGGGGATGATGAACGCCTGACTATTCTGCGCAACAGCCTCGGGCTGGAATAGCGCCCTATACCCATTTTCTAAGACAAGGTGCACTTACGCCTATGAAGCCTTCTATCGTCGCTAAACTGGAAGCTCTGCACGAGCGCCATGAAGAAGTCCAGGCGCTGCTCGGGGATGCCGGGACCATTGCGGACCAGGAACGTTTTCGCGCACTCTCGCGTGAGTACGCGCAGTTAAGTGATGTTTCTAAATGCTTTACCGACTGGCGACAGGTTCAGGAAGACATCGAAACCGCGCAGATGATGCTCGACGATCCTGAAATGCGCGAGATGGCGCAGGAAGAGTTACAGGATGCGAAAGCGCGTTCTGAAGAGATGGAGCAACAGCTTCAGGTGCTGCTGCTGCCAAAAGATCCGGACGACGAGCGTAACGCGTTTGTGGAAGTCCGCGCCGGTACCGGCGGTGACGAAGCGGCGCTGTTTGCCGGGGATCTGTTCCGCATGTACAGCCGCTACGCTGAATCGCGTCGCTGGCGCGTGGAAATCATGAGCGCTAACGACGGCGAGCATGGTGGCTATAAAGAGGTTATCGCCAAGATCAGCGGCGACGGCGTGTATGGTCGTCTGAAGTTTGAATCTGGCGGTCATCGCGTGCAGCGCGTGCCTGCTACGGAATCTCAGGGGCGTATTCATACCTCTGCCTGTACAGTGGCGGTGATGCCAGAGCTGCCGGAAGCGGAACTGCCGGACATCAACCCGGCGGACCTGCGCATCGACACTTTCCGCTCCTCTGGTGCGGGCGGCCAGCACGTTAACACCACCGATTCCGCTATCCGTATTACTCACCTGCCAACCGGTATTGTGGTGGAGTGTCAGGACGAGCGTTCGCAGCATAAAAACAAAGCCAAAGCCTTGTCCGTGCTGGGTGCGCGTATCCACGCGGCCGAAATGGCGAAACGCCAGCAGGCGGAAGCATCGACGCGTCGTAACCTGCTGGGCAGCGGCGATCGCAGCGACCGTAACCGTACCTACAACTTCCCGCAGGGCCGCGTGACCGACCACCGCATTAACCTGACGCTTTACCGTCTGGACGAGGTGATGGAAGGGAAGCTGGATATGCTGATTGAGCCTATCGTGCAGGAATACCAGGCCGACCAGCTGGCGGCGCTGTCCGAGCAGGAATAATGGATTTTCAGCGCTGGTTACGTGAGGCCGCCGGTGAGCTTTCCGCAAGCGAAAGCCCAAAACGCGACGCCGAAATTTTGCTGGAGCATGTAACGGGTAAAGCCCGTACGTATCTGCTGGCATTCGGTGAGACGCCACTGACCGCTGAGCAGCAAGCGCAGCTCGCTACGCTGCTTGCCCGCCGTAAAAACGGTGAGCCGGTGGCGCATCTTGTCGGTGAACGTGAGTTCTGGTCGCTCCCGCTTTATGTCTCAGCGGCAACGCTGATTCCGCGCCCGGATACCGAATGTCTGGTGGAGCAGGCGCTGGCGCGTTTGCCGGCTGCGGCCAGCCGCATTCTCGATCTCGGAACAGGAACGGGTGCTATTGCGCTGGCGCTTGCCAGCGAGCGTCCGGATTGCGGTGTGACGGCAGTGGATGTGATGCCTGACGCGGTGACCCTGGCGCAGCGTAACGTGGCGCGTCTCGGGCTGACTAACGTGACCGTGCTGCAAAGCAGCTGGTTTAGCGCGCTGGAGACTCGCTCGTTCGAGATGATCGTCAGTAACCCGCCGTATATTGACGAACACGACCCGCACCTTGCGCAGGGCGATGTTCGTTTCGAGCCATTGACGGCGCTGGTTGCGGCTAACGCAGGGTTAGCCGATCTTGATCACATAGTGACAACGTCACGGCAACATTTACTTCCCGGCGGCTGGCTGCTGGTGGAACATGGCTGGACGCAGGGGGAAGCCGTACGTGCGCTGTTTACGCAAGCGGGTTATACCGCAGTGGAAACCTGCCGCGACTACGGCGGTAATGAACGGTTGACGCTAGGCCAGTGGGCGTGAAGCAAGGCTATCTGCCATTTACTGATAAAGGCATAAGGCTGACTGAAAGGCGGTTTGGCGTTATCATCTACATTGTTTTGAGTTTTATCGCGCCCGGGGGTAGCTGTACGTTCGGGCGTTACTGGGGTAAGTCATGAAGTCCTTAGCCGATTTCGAATTTAATAAAGTGCCGCTTTGCGATGGCATGATCCTGATTTCGGAGATGATACGCGACGATTTTACGTCGCAGTACGTTTACGATGAACTGGAGAATCTGGTCAGCCTGGCGCGTGAAGAGATCAATCAGGCGCGCCCGCAGGACTGGCAATTAGAGAAGCTGCTTGAGCTTTTCTACGGCGAATGGGGTTTCTGCGACACGCGTGGCGTGTATCGCCTGTCTGACGCATTATGGCTGGACCAGGTCTTAAAAAATCGTCAGGGCAGCGCCGTTGCGCTGGGTTCTATTTTGCTGTGGGTCGCGCACCGTCTGGATATTCCACTGGTGCCGGTCATTTTCCCGACGCAGATGATCCTGCGGGCGGAGTGGCTGGACGGCGAGATGTGGCTCATTAATCCGTTTAACGGCGATACGCTGGATGAGCATACGCTGGACGTCTGGCTGAAAGGCAACATCAGCCCGGTCGCCGAGCTCTTTAACGAAGATCTCGACGAGGCCGATAACGCCGAAGTGATCCGCAAGCTGCTGGATACGCTGAAATCAGCGCTGATGGAAGAGCGTCAGATGGAGCTTGCCTTGCGTGCCAGCGAAGTGCTGCTGCAGTTTAATCCGGAAGATCCCTACGAAATTCGCGACCGCGGGCTTATCTATGCCCAGCTCGACTGCGAACACGTTGCGCTGAACGATCTGAGCTATTTCGTTGAGCAGTGCCCGGAAGATCCGATTAGCGAAATGATTCGCGCGCAGATCAACGCGATCTCGCACAAACAAATTACACTGCATTAATCTTAATTCCGATTCACACCTGAATAAGGCGATCCTATGAAACAAAAAGTGGTTAGCATTGGTGATATCAAGGTAGCAAACGACCTGCCGTTCGTGCTGTTTGGCGGTATGAACGTGCTGGAATCCCGCGATCTCGCCATGCGTATCTGCGAGCACTACGTGACCGTGACCCAGAAGCTGGGCATCCCGTACGTGTTTAAGGCCTCTTTTGACAAAGCCAACCGCTCCTCCATTCACTCTTACCGTGGCCCGGGCCTGGAAGAGGGCATGAAGATTTTCCAGGAGCTGAAACAGACGTTTGGCGTGAAAGTGATCACCGACGTGCATGAGTCCTGGCAGGCACAGCCTGTAGCGGACGTGGTAGACGTGATCCAGCTTCCGGCATTCCTGGCCCGTCAGACGGACCTGGTGGAAGCGATGGCGAAAACCGGCGCGGTCATCAACGTGAAAAAACCACAGTTCGTGAGCCCTGGCCAGATGGGGAACATTGTCGACAAGTTTATCGAAGGCGGTAATGACAAGGTTATCCTGTGCGACCGTGGTGCAAACTTCGGTTATGACAACCTGGTCGTGGATATGCTGGGCTTCAGCGTGATGAAGAACGTCTCTAACCAGTCCCCGGTGATTTTCTACGTGACCCACTCCCTGCAATGCCGCGACCCG
>OKDE01000519.1_pt1 | contig 9782 bp, 10 predicted proteins | sample 1613501 | NCBI WGS metagenome assembly OKDE01 (sample SAMN04436860, study PRJEB24849) | human gut metagenome | biome: human gut; feature: NICU; material: stool | host: Homo sapiens | place: USA: Saint Louis, MO | collected 2011-09-07
AAATCAGCGCAAAATTAATTGCGCAAAATCTCACTCATGCCACATGGGTCAAAAACAACCCGTCCCTGCTTTATTTTGAGTCAATTTTGACTCATTTCGACGATTTGAATTTTTTAGCCGCTTATTTCACCCTTCGGGATAATTACTCCTGATGTTCATATCAATATAAATACAGGTGACGACATGTTATCATTATTAAAAAAAGGCCCGTCGGCGAATAAAGTTCCTGCTGAGAAAATTCAGGCAACCTATGGTCGATACCGTATGCAGGCGCTGCTAAGCGTATTTCTGGGATACCTGGCGTACTATATCGTGCGCAATAACTTCACCTTATCCACGCCCTATCTGAAAGAACAGTTAGACCTCAGCGCCACGCAGATCGGTTTGCTCAGCAGCTGTATGCTCATCGCCTACGGGATCAGTAAAGGCGTAATGAGCAGCCTCGCGGATAAAGCCAGCCCGAAAGTCTTTATGGCCTGTGGCCTGGTGCTGTGCGCCATCGTCAACGTCGGATTAGGATTCAGTACCGCATTCTGGGTCTTCGCTGCGCTGGTTGTCCTGAACGGCCTGTTTCAGGGTATGGGGGTCGGCCCCTCTTTTATTACTATTGCGAACTGGTTCCCGCGCCGTGAGCGTGGCCGCGTAGGGGCGTTCTGGAACATTTCCCATAACGTCGGCGGCGGAATTGTCGCCCCGATCGTCGGCGCCGCATTCGCCATTCTCGGCACCGAGCACTGGCAGAGCGCCAGCTACATTGTACCGGCCTGCGTGGCGGTGGTATTCGCCATTAGCGTACTGGTGCTGGGTAAGGGTTCGCCGCGCGAGGAAGGTCTGCCTTCGCTGGCAGAGATGATGCCGGAAGAGAAAGTGGTGCTGAAGACCAAACACGGCCAGAAAGCGCCGGAGAACATGAGCGCATTTCAGATCTTCTGTACCTACGTACTGCGTAACAAAAACGCCTGGTATGTCTCCTTTGTGGATGTGTTTGTCTATATGGTGCGTTTCGGCATGATCAGCTGGCTGCCAATTTACCTGCTGACGGTGAAACATTTTTCCAAAGAACAAATGAGCGTCGCATTCCTGTTTTTTGAGTGGGCGGCAATTCCGTCTACTCTGCTGGCCGGCTGACTCTCCGACAAGCTGTTTAAAGGGCGCCGGATGCCGTTAGCCATAATCTGTATGACGCTAATCTTCATCTGTCTGATCGGCTACTGGAAAAGCGAATCGCTACTGATGGTCACAGTATTCGCGGCGATTGTGGGCTGCCTTATTTATGTCCCGCAGTTTCTGGCCTCGGTCCAGACCATGGAAATCGTCCCCAGCTTTGCCGTCGGTTCAGCTGTGGGTCTGCGCGGATTTATGAGCTATATCTTTGGCGCATCGTTAGGCACCAGCCTGTTCGGCGTAATGGTCGATAAAATGGGCTGGCACGGCGGGTTCTATCTGCTGATGGGCGGGATCGTCTGCTGCATACTCTTCTGCTACCTCTCTCATCGCGGCGCGCTGGAACTTGAGCAACAGCGTAAAATCACCGAGCAGGAAGAGGCCCGACTGGCACTGGCTGACGCACAGTAAGCGCCTGAACCCGGGGGAACAAAGAGCCAGCTTGCTGGCTCTTTTGTCGTTGATAGAGGAATAGATGTCCGCGGCGGCTTCCGACAGCGGTATAAAGCAAGTTTTCCTGCCATCACTGATGTTGCTGCTGAGTGGCCTACTTCGCCGGGATAATCAGCACCTGACCCGGATAGATTTTGTCGGGATGGGTCAGCATCGGTTTATTGGCTTCAAAAATGCGTTGATACTCATTGGCCGAGCCATACATCGCTTTTGAGATTGCGCTCAGAGTGTCACCGGATTTGACCGTGTAAAAACGACTTTCCGCCCCGCTTTGCGTCACCTTAACGCCGTCACTGACCTGGCCTACGCCAGTGACATTCCCGACCGCAACCAGAATTTTTTCCTTATCCTCCTGCGAAGCGACATCACCAGTGACCGTTGCGGTGCCATCTTCCGCAACATCAATATTGACCTTTTCGGCGCCAGGCAGATTAAGTCCATCGATATGTTTTTTCAGCTTTTCAGCCCGATCTTCTTTACTGTCGCCGGAGACGGCATCCCATATTTTCTCGCCCGCTTCTTTCACAAAATTTAATAATCCCATCTTTCCATACCTCCACGACGGTTACATGATCACATCATCATCGGACCCGTTGATCCAATGTCAGGGGGCTGGTTTTGCTACCCGCCCTCGCGTCAACAGCCTGAAGCAGCACAAGCCACCATCAAAGTATAATCAATAAGCGACTAAGTGCAGGATATTTGCCCCGCTACGGCAGGAAAGTCTGTATTCCGGCAAGGTGACACGAAACTAAAGCGGACATTATCCCCCCTAACACAAGGCACCTGGCGCAGAGGCTGATTGATTGTGAAAGGATATGAGACCTTAAATGGCAGGCTGGGAGTTGGCACCCCGCCTGAGGGCTCCTGATTCTGGTCGCCAATGCTTTCAAGACGTTTTTCTTACTGAGATCGTCTCAAAAACATTCGCTGATTTCTGCCGCAGCAGCTACAGTAAATCCAGGTTAAACTGGTATGACCACACAAGGCGAGACTCATGGAATCTGTCATCATCCCCGTAAGCCAGGGCGGCTTTGTCGCCGCCACGCTCTGGCAAAGACACAAAGCCAAAGCATTGGTGATCGTTCACCCGGCGACGGCCGTTGTACAGGGATTTTATAAAGGATTCGCTGAATACCTTTATAAAAGGGGGTTTAGTGTCATTACTTATGATTACCGGGGCACTGGTCTTTCGAAGTCCGGGAGAGTCCGTCACAACAAAAACACCATGTCCGACTGGATCGAGCAGGACGTCGGATGCATCACCGCGTGGGCGAAAGCCCGAGCCCCTGGCCTTACCCTGCTGGCGATTGGGCACAGTATTGGCGGGCATGCCGTGCTGTTATCTTCCGCCTCCACCGACCTGCGAGCCGCCGTCATGGTTGCCTCACACGCAGGCGTGACAAGCACTATCAGCCAAACGAAGGAAAAGCTGCGAGTATGGTGCTTACTGCGCGTTTTGGGGCCGGCACTTTGCCGGCTCTTTGGGTATATGCCAGCCAGACGTCTCGGGCTGGGTGAAGATTTACCGGCTCCGGCGATGCTTCAGTGGGGACGCTGGAGCGCGATGCCTGAATATTTCTATGACGACCCGGAGTTGGATGCGTGTCAGCGGGCAGGAAAGATAACCTTACCTATTCTGGTGTTGGGTTTTGATGACGACCCTTGGGCTAATACAGAAGCCATCTCACGCCTGCTTGCTCCAGCGCAAAACGCAAAAATAGAACGCCGTGAAATACGGCGGGCGGATTACGGACTTTCATCCATTGGTCATATGGGCTTCTTTCGTACCCGGAATGCGGAGAAATTATGGCCCCTCGTCGCACAATGGCTGGAGAGACATTGCCCGGATAAGAGGCGGACGACCTGAGCAATATTTCAGGAGACGCCGCTTCCGGCGCCTCCTGTTCTTCACCTCGCGGCTACTCCTCGTACGCCGCGTGATGGAAATCAATTTCCCACTGCAGCACCTCGCCGTAAAGCGCCGATAACGCCTGCTTTTCGTCTTCACTCAGCGCCATGGCGCAGCGGTCGAGTTCGTTTTTTAGCCAGAGAGCCTGCTGATAAAATTCGTCCTCCGCGTGCATTTCCACCCAGCGTCGTAAATCAGCATCGCTCTGATAATGTTCGCTCGCCCGTAGGCACCAAAAATAGTACATCCATTCCGCACCGAACATCAGGGTCACAATCTGCTCATAGCTGCCCTCGTGGGCGGTCCGCAGCATACCGTCGCGAAAGCGCCGTACCCCGGGCAAATCATCCGGGTACTCAGCGGGATCGATCTGCCGCGCTGACAACACCTGTTCAAACCACGCGATCTGTATATCAACCAGGGCATTCAGCACGCCAATCAGCCAGCGCTGCTGTTGAATACCCGGCGCTTTGCTGACCCCGAGGGCAAAAATCGCGATTGCCGTCGCGACAAAGTTGCCCTCAAACACCAGATAGCGGTTGAAGACGACTGTCGGCAGACGATCCTGTTCGATATCAGTCACAAACGGGTGCTGCTGCATCGCCTGCCACGCCGGTTGATGTTCGCGCAGCAGGCGTTCGCTAAACGCTTCCATTAAGCTTCCTCCAGCGCGGCCTGCGCGACCGACATAAAATGTTTCACCCGGGCCAGCTCAACATCGTTCCACCAGACGCCATCGACCTTCATTGTACTGGCCACAATGACCCCCTGAGTCCGCCCGAGGATCTGCTTCACGTTAGCCGGTGTCACCCCGGAGCCCACCAGGAGCGGTAGTTCCGTCGCCGCGCGGATCTCGTCAATTTCCGCCATCGTGGCGCTATCGCCCGTACGCTGGCCGGTGGCGATCACCGCGTCAGCCTCGAAGAAATCGACATCGCGCGTCAGTTCCTGAATCGAACGATCGGCGACAATGGCATGGCTACCGTGCTTAACGTGGCTATCGGCAAAAACGCGAATATGTTCAGCGCGCAGCATACTGCGGTAGCGCAGCGTCTTAGCGGCCGCCCCTTCTATAAATCCTTCGTTGGCGATATAGGCGTTGGCCCACTGGTTTACGCGGACGAAATCGGCGCCTCCCGCCAGGGCGATCGCCATTGCCGGGATCGCCGCGTTAGCCAGAACGTTAATGCCCAGCGGCACAGCAAAACGTTCACGAACTTTCTCGGTAATGACCGCCATCAGCGCTGAGGTTTCATGGCCGATATCCTCAGGTTTAGAGAAAGGAATATCGCCATGATTTTCAATAATCAGACCATGAACACCGCCTGAAATATAATTTTCAGCATCGCGAAGCGCACGTTCAACAATATCCGAGACTGATTTTCCTCGATATTTTGGCGAGCCAGGAAATGGGTCGCAATGAATAACACCAATAACAGCCTTGCTTCGTGAAAAAATAGCTTGTATTGCATTCGTTTTTTCTGCTGAGATAGCAACCATCTTATCCATCCTGTTAAGGGAACACTATGCGTGTTTACGTTACTGGTAATATTACCGTAGATGAAACCTGGTCCATTCCGGATATACCGAAAAAAGGAGCCTCCATTCACGGCGTTAAAGTGTCGCAGGATATCGGCGGTAAAGGCGCGAACCAGGCGATTATATTATCCCGCTGCGGAATAGAGACGCGCTTAATTGCCGCCACGGGAAATGACAGCAACGGCGCGTGGATCCGCCAGCAGATAAAAAATGAACCACTGACGCTACTACCCGACGGCCATTTCAATCAACATAGCGATACCTCGATTATTTTAAATAGCGCTGATGGCGACAACGCCATCATTACCACTACGGCGGCGGCCGATACATTCAGCCTGGATGAAATGATTCCGCATATGGCGGATGCCGTCGCTGGCGATATTCTGCTACAGCAGGGCAATTTCTCCCTCGATAAAACGCGGGCGCTGTTCCAGTACGCCAGAAGCCGCGGCATGACGACGGTATTCAACCCCTCACCTGTCAATCCTGACTTTTGCCATCTGTGGCCCCTCATCGACATCGCGGTGGTCAATGAATCCGAGGCCGAGTTGCTCCAGCCATACGGGGTGAAAACCTTAGTGATTACCCAGGGCGCCGCAGGCGCCTGGCTGGTCCAGGAGGGCCAGCGTCAGTTTTGTCCCGCCGTGCCCGCCGAGGCGCTTGATACTACCGGCGCGGGCGACACGTTCCTCGCCGTCATGTTGGCCTCCGCCCTGCTGCGCGGCGTCGCGCCGGATGCGCTGGCGCTCGCGCACGCCAGTCGCGCTGCCGCCATTACGGTTAGCCGCCGGGGGACGCTCAGCGCGTTTCCCGGCAGCCGTGAGCTCGCCGCCCTGTTAACCACGGACGGGGCGCGCTGACCTACTTAAACAGCGGACGGTATGAATCGACGTTCGCTTTGGTTACCACCGTCGCCGGAACCAGAATGGTTTTCGGCACGGTTTTACCCGACGTGATGCTGTTCAGCGCATTCAGGGCTTCGGCGCCCATCTTTTCCGGGTCCTGCTGCAGTACGGCGGTGACGTAGCCGCCGTCAATACCGGAAATCGCCTTCGCCGTCAGATCCCAGCCAAAGACTTTAATATCCTTCTGCCGCCCCTGGTTTTCTACGGCGGCGATAGCGCCGAGCAGCGCGGGTTCGCCGGTGGCATAAATCGCTGTCAGATCCGGATTACCGGTGATCAGGTTTTCCGCCGCGGTCATCGCTTTATCCTGCACATTCTGCCCGTCGACCACGTTAGCGATAGTAATCTTCGGATTGCTTTTCAGCGTCTCTTCGAACCCTTTCTGCCGCTGGTTCTGAATGGCCGAATTCAGCGCGCCGACTATACCCAGTCGCGCCTGGCCGCCCATCTCTTTCTGCACGTAGTCCACGAAGTATTGACCGATAATTCTGCCGCCTTCAATATTATCAACGCCGACCTGAGCTGCCTGTGGCCCGGCCGGTAATACGGCATCAATCGCAATCACCGGAATGTTTGCGGCGGCGGCTTCTTTAACCGCTGGCATGATCCCGTTAACGTCGATAGCAGCAACCAGAATGCCTTTAACGCCTTGCTGAATATAGTTTTCTATCGCGTCGTTTTGCGCCACGGGATTATCGTTAGAGTTAAAAATAACTAAATCCTTGCCACTGGCTTTGGCCGCATCTTGTGCGCCTTTATTCATCAGATTAAAGAACAGCGCCTGTTGGTTGATTTGTACCAGCGCATAAGTCGGACCGGCAGCGCTGGCGGCAGAAATAAAACTCATTGATGCCAGCATGGTCGTGGCGACAGCAAGTAAACGCAGTTTTCCGGTGTGAAATAACATCATCAGTATCCTCGTCGGGAATAGTTGATAGCCAGCAGAGTTCCGCGCCGCATGCGAACGCAGAAGGATTATTTTTTTGGCGGGCAAATATCGTCTATATCGCCAGAACAATCATTGAACGTTCGGCGGATACCTGCTTAATGTCATCCCGGCAACCGGTCCGTGTCGGTGCGCGACTGGAATAACTTAAACGGGGTTGGGAATGACTTCCCGGATGATGCGGTAAACTGCCTATACAATTCTCTGCTGATTAAAATTTGTCAAGCATTTATTTTTGGTGATTGTTCGCAGAGAAATTGCTGTATCCACCGCGCTTAACTATGTTACAGATAGCCGATTCTGGCAGAAATGGCGCAGGAAATGAGTATAAAACGTGTATTGTTATCCGATGTGGCAAAGCTGGCCGGGCTGTCGAAGGCGACCCTGTCGCGCTATATGAACAACAGTATTGTGCTGCCGCAGGACACCATCGACCGCATCGAAACCGCCATTCGCGAACTGGACTATCGCGGCAATAGCCTGGCACGCCGTCTTAGCAAAGGCGGCAGCGAAACGCTTGGCCTGGTGCTTCCCGATATTACCAACCCCTTCTTTGCCGAACTGGCCGACGCAGCCGAAGAGGCCGCTTCTGCCAGCGGCTACAGCCTGGTGCTGTGTATCACCCGCAACAATCCGGAAAAAGAGTGCCAGTTCATTCGCTGGCTGGATACCTGCCAGGTCGACGGTCTGCTGTTCACCACCAACCGCCCCGATAATGGCCTGCTGCGCAAGGAAGTCCAGCGTCACGAACGGATTGTCCTGCTGGATGAAGATATTCCCGGCAGTAAGGTACCGAAAGTGTTTGCCGATAACGTCCAGGGCGGGCGGATCGCCACCGAAAAACTGATCGCCGCCGGGCATCGCCATATCGCTTTCGTCGGTGGCCCGGACAAGCTGATGAGCGTCCGCGAGCGCTATCAGGGCTTTTGCACCGCGATGGAGCAAGCGGGCCTGAGCTGGCCGCCCGAATGGGTGATGTATGGCGACTACCAGCGCGAGTTTGGCCAGCAAGCGTTGCGGTACCTGTTCAGCCAACAGGTTCGCCCTACCGCCGTCTTCGCTGCCAGCGACTATCTGGTGCTCGGTCTGCTCGACGGCTTGCGCGCCAGTGGGCTCCAGGCGCCAGAGGCGCTATCGTTAGTCGGCTTCGATGACGCCAACTATGCCGATTTTACCCAGCCGCGGATCTCCACTATCCGTCAGCCCGCCCGCGAACTGGGCCGCACTGCGGTGAACATCATGATGCGCCTGCTAAACGACGATCCGGATATCCCTGCGGAAACCCGCCTGCCGGTTGAATGGATTGGCCGCGACTCGATCAAGATTTGTTAAGCCCGTCCCAAAATGGCGCAAAAGCGCCCGCTTTTGGCGCAAAAAACGATCAATTAACAATTTATTCACTATAATCAGTAAACCGGTTTACCGGATTGTATTCAATTAAGTGTATTGAATACATAAGGTTAAGTTACAGGGCTGCTGTGTGGTTACTGCCCTGGCACGGATGCTGCAATGTTCTTACTGGCGAACAAATATCTTACATAGCGTTTGTCCTGACTGCACTGGCGAGTGCTCTGGTCCGCAGGTAAACCGGTTTACTAGATTGTAAACCGTGTCGGATAGAGTCTCTCCCGCAGGATGGCGAACATTTTCCCGGCCACAGCGATGGGAGTTATCAGATGCAGCAGCCACAAACTACCCCGCCAAGGGTAGAGATGATCAATATCACCAAGACCTACGGGTCGATACGCTCATTGCGCGGAGTCAACCTTGAGCTGGCCCCGGGCGAAGTGCTGGGCTTAGTGGGCGATAACGGCGCGGGGAAATCCACCTTGACCAAAGTGCTCTCTGGCGCGGTGATCCCCTCCAGCGGCACGATTCGTATCGACGGTGAACAGCAACAGTTTACGAATCCGGCCGATTCACGCCGTTGCCATATCGAGATGGTCTACCAGGATCTGTCGCTCTGTGACACGGTCGATGTCGCGGGCAATCTGTTTATGGGCCGTGAGCCGATGAAATCGGTCCTCGGCATCCCCTTTCTCGACGAGGCCAAAATGCACGCCGATGCCAGAGAGATGCTTAAAGGGCTCGGGATCTCCATTCCGGATACCCGGCTGCTGGTGCGAAATCTCTCCGGCGGCCAGCGCCAGGCTATAGCCATCGCCCGCGCCGCGGCCTTTGACCCGAAAGTGCTGATTATGGATGAACCCACCGCCGCGCTGGCCGTCGCGGAAGTTGAAGCGGTTCTGGAGCTCATTCGCCGCGTTTCCGCTCGCGGGGTGAGCGTGATTCTGATTACCCACCGCCTGCAGGACCTGTTCCTGGTCTGCGACCGGATCATGGTGATGTATGAAGGTACCAACGTCGCCGACAGACGGGTGTCCGACACCAGCCTGAGCGATATCGTTAACCTGATTGTGGGCGAAAAATTCACCGCCCGCTCTGCGGCAACACATTGAGGTAACAGGATGAGTATCATGAATTTAAGCAGCTCACGCATGATCCAGCATTCGCTGCCGCGCCGCCTGCTGCATAACCATTCAGGCGTAGTCAGCATCGCGCTCTTTTTCGTCTTCTGCTGCGTGGTGTTTTCGCTGATCACCAGCAACTTTCTCACCGGCACCAACTGGCTCAACATTATCCGTCAGAGCGCCCCGCTGCTGATCGTCGCGACGGCAATGACTCTGGTCATTACCACCGGCGGTATCGATCTGTCGGTAGGCTCCACCCTGGCGCTGGTCGGCGCGCTCTCCGCTATCGCCCTGAATAGCTGGGGTCTGCCGTGGCCGGTGGTACTCCTCGGCGGCCTGCTGCTAGGCGGATTCGTTGGTGCCATCAACGGCTTCTTTATTGCCTATGAGGG
>OKDE01000525.1_pt1 | contig 9738 bp, 8 predicted proteins | sample 1613501 | NCBI WGS metagenome assembly OKDE01 (sample SAMN04436860, study PRJEB24849) | human gut metagenome | biome: human gut; feature: NICU; material: stool | host: Homo sapiens | place: USA: Saint Louis, MO | collected 2011-09-07
CGCAGCTGGGGAAAATTAGCTTCCTGAGCATCGGTACTCTGTTGTTCACCACCCTGATCGCCGCCCTGGTTGGCGTGCTGGTGACCAATATGTTCGGCCTCACCGCCGAGGGTCTGGTCCAGGGCAGCGCGGAGACCGCCCGTCTGAACGCCATCCAGAGCAACTATGTGGGGAAAGTAGCGGATCTCAGCGTCCCGCAGCTGATCCTTTCCTTCGTGCCGAAGAACCCGTTTGCTGACCTGACCGGGGCTAACCCAACCTCCATCATCAGCATCGTCATTTTCTCGGCGTTCCTCGGCGTCGCAGCGCTTAAGTTGCTGAAAGAGGATGTGGAAAAAGGCCAGCGCGTGCTGACCGCGATCGATACCCTGCAGGGCTGGGTAATGAAGCTGGTTCGTCTGGTCATGCAGCTGACCCCTTACGGTGTGCTGGCCCTGATGACCAAAGTGGTTGCCGGGTCGAATTTGCAGGACATCATCAAGCTTGGCGGCTTCGTGGTAGCCTCGTACATTGCGCTGGGTATTATGTTTGTCGTCCACGGCCTGCTGCTGGCGATTAACGGCGTCAGCCCGCTGAAGTACTTCCGTAAAGTCTGGCCGGTGATCACCTTCGCCTTTACCAGCCGCTCCAGCGCCGCCTCCATTCCGCTGAACGTTGAGGCGCAAACCCGTCGTCTCGGCGTACCGGAGTCGATTGCCAGCTTCTCCGCCTCCTTTGGCGCCACCATCGGCCAAAACGGCTGCGCCGGTATCTATCCGGCAATGTTGGCGGTGATGGTCGCGCCGACCGTGGGCATCAACCCGCTGGATCCGATGTGGATTGCCACCCTCGTGGGCATCGTCACCGTCAGCTCGGCGGGCGTCGCCGGGGTGGGCGGCGGCGCGACCTTCGCCGCGCTGATCGTCCTGCCGGCGATGGGCCTGCCGGTGACCCTGGTAGCCCTGCTCATCTCCGTCGAACCGCTGATCGATATGGGGCGTACCGCGCTGAACGTTAACGGCTCAATGACCGCCGGGACGCTGACCAGCCAGTGGCTGCGCCAGACCGACAAGTCGATCTTCGATAGCGAGGAAGAAGCCGAACTGGCGCATCGCTAAACGGCAAGCACAAAAAAAACCGCTGATCATTCAGCGGTTTTTTTATTTCTGCAGCCGACTCAGGCTTCAATCTCACCTTCCTGACGCACCTGGTTAGCCCAGCGCTGCGCCGACTCCGGCACGCTGAATGCCGGTGAGCGACGGAAATGCTCCCCCATCAGCAGAAAAGCGACATACTTCCCGCGCAAAATCCAGACATCGCGAAAATGGTCCATTTTCACGGCATGTTCCGGGGGCGCAGGCTCCACGCGCGGCACGTAGCTAATGACAGGGCGATTTTGTTGGCGCAATGGTTTCATAACAAATGGATTCACTAAACATAGCGGGAAACAGAAACCTCTATCATAGCCGATTGTGGCCCCGTTCGTCGCCCCTTCGCCGCCGATGCGCATTTTAGGATAACTCCCTGCCCCCTCGCCGGGCGCAGACAGCGTAATGTTCTATAGTTAGAAGGGTTTTGGTCTATCAACGACCACTTTTAGCAATGAAAGCAGGAGACGAGTAATGTCTGATAAGCACCCGAACCCTCACCAACAGCAGGCACCGGTCCACGACAGCGAGGAAGCGCAGCCGGGTCTCGATTCGCTGGCGCCGGACGATCGGGAGTGGCGCCCCACGCCGAAACCTACCGCTCCGGGCGTCGAACCCACCGCCCCAGGCAGCCTGAAAGCGCCCGATACTCATAACAGCAAACTGGATTCCCTGGAGGCGCAACGCAAAGGGGGGGAAGATTTTCCGCTGACCACCAACCAGGGCGTGCGCATTGCTGACGATCAGAATTCGCTGCGCGCCGGTAGCCGCGGCCCAACGCTGCTGGAAGATTTTATCCTGCGGGAGAAGATCACCCACTTTGACCACGAGCGTATTCCGGAGCGTATCGTTCATGCCCGCGGCTCTGCCGCCCACGGCTACTTCCAGCCCTACAAAAGCCTGGCTGCGTTGACTAAAGCCGATTTTCTTTCGTCAGCCGATAAAATCACCCCGGTGTTTGTACGCTTTTCCACCGTGCAGGGCGGCGCGGGGTCGGCGGACACCGTCCGCGATATTCGCGGCTTCGCTACCAAGTTTTACACTGACGAAGGGATTTTTGACCTGGTGGGCAACAACACACCGGTCTTCTTCATCCAGGACGCGATGAAGTTCCCCGACTTTGTCCACGCCGTGAAGCCTGAACCCCACTGGGCCATCCCACAAGGGCAGAGCGCCCACGATACTTTCTGGGACTATGTTTCCCTGCAGCCGGAAACGCTGCACAACGTGATGTGGGCGATGTCGGATCGCGGCATCCCACGCAGCTATCGCACCATGGAAGGCTTCGGGATCCACACCTTCCGTCTGATTAATGCCGAGGGCAAAGCCACCTTCGTTCGCTTTCACTGGAAACCGGTCGCCGGCAAGGCGTCGCTGGTGTGGGATGAAGCGCAGAAGCTGACCGGCCGCGACCCCGATTTTCATCGCCGCGATCTATGGGAGGCCATCGAAGCCGGGGACTACCCGGAATTTGAGCTTGGCCTGCAATTGATCCCCGAAGAGAATGAATTTGCTTTTGACTTCGACCTGCTCGATCCCACCAAGCTGATCCCCGAGGCGCTGGTGCCGGTGCAGCGGGTTGGCAGAATGGTCCTCAACCGCAACCCGGATAACTTCTTTGCCGAAAATGAACAGGCGGCCTTCCATCCCGGACATATCGTCCCGGGCATTGATTTCAGCAACGATCCGCTGCTGCAGGGGCGTCTCTTCTCTTACACCGATACGCAAATTAGCCGCCTGGGTGGGCCGAACTTCCATGAAATCCCCATCAACCGTCCGACCTGCCCGTATCATAATTTCCAGCGTGACGGGATGCACCGGATGGACATTGACACCAATCCGGCCAACTACGAGCCCAACTCGATTAACGACAACTGGCCGCGCGAGACGCCGCCTGCCGCCAAACGCGGTGGCTTTGAGTCCCTCGCCGAGCGCGTCGACGGCGAAAAAATCCGCCAGCGCAGCCCTTCGTTCGGCGAATATTACGCCCAGCCGCGTCTGTTCTGGCTGAGCCAGACGCCGATTGAACAGCAGCATATTATCGATGGTTTCAGCTTCGAACTCAGCAAAGTGGTCGATCATCTGGCCCACATTGATACTAAGCTTGCGGAAGCGGTTGGGGCGAACTTAGGCATCGAACTGAGCGACGATCAGCGCAACATTACCCTGCCCGCCCCGGTCAATGGCGTGGAGAAAGACCCCAGCCTCAGCCTCTACGCCGATGCCGAAGGAGATGTGAAAGGTCGCGTGGTGGCAGTCCTGCTCAACGAACGCACCTCAGCGCAGGATCTGGTTCAGCTCCTGCAGGCGCTGCAGGCCCAGGGCGTGCACAGCAAGCTGCTCTACTCGCGAATGGGCGAAGTCATTGCCGACGATGGTTCTCCGCTGCCGATCGCCGGCACCTTCGCCGGCTCCCCGTCGCTGACGGTGGATGCGGTGGTGGTGCCCGGCGGCGACCTCAGCGCCCTGAGTCAGAGCGGTGACGCGCGCTATTACCTGCTGGAAGCCTATAAACATCTGAAGCCGATCCTGCTGGCAGGGGATGCGCGGCAGCTGACGTCCGTTCTGCATGTTCCGACCCAGGGTGAAGAGGGGGTCATCGTCACCGATGCGCTCGACACGCCAGCGGCGGACAAACTGCTCGCCCTGATGACGGCCCACCGCGTGTGGTCGAGAAGCCCGAAAATCGCCGCTATTCCGGCGTAGTAAAAAGCCCGGCACGCTGTGCCGGGCTTGATTCACTTTCCCTTTCCCCCGTCGGGCTTACACGTCGCGGTAGGTTCCCAGACGATAACCCCGGTCGGCCACCGCCGCTTTCAGCGAGGCAGATGTCAGCACATCAAGCTCATCCAGTCGCGGATAGCAGTAGGCGCTGCCCATAATGATCCGATCGACATAAGCCGGATGACACATCACCTCCAGGGAGCGCTCCCCGCGGGCGATGGAGGCATCCAGCGTCTGCAGAAACAGTTCCTCAGAGACCGCTTCGCCGTAAAACTCGCTGCTGAAGCCGGCGCTGCTGCGCGCCGCCTGCTGGTCGAGCCCACTCTGCGCCGCCACCTGGCGGTCAATGCGTAACGCAATGCCCTTCTCGCGGGCAAAGGCCGCGACGATGGGATAAATCTGGGCGAACATATGCACATGGTGATGGCTGTCGATATGCGTCGGCTCATGGCCGAAGAGTTCGACAAAACGACGGTACTGACACGCCAGCTCGTGGGCGATCTCTTCCAGCGGCAGGCTATCTTCTTCCGCCTGCTGCCAGATCCATTTGCCCAGACGGCCATCGCGGGTTAATCCCGGCATGGCCGACAGCGGCTCGCCCAGCGTCAGTACAAAGTGCATACCGACCGCCAGCTCCGGAGTACTGCGGCTCAGCTGGGCGGCGTGGTCAATGGCCGCGCCGTTGACCAGCGCGGTGGTCGATGTCACCACGCCGTTGCGACAGGCCTCGATAATGCCGTAGTTCTGCCCTTTACTGAGGCCGAAGTCGTCGGCATTGACGATCAATACGCGTTCCATTTGCTACTCCCGTTACGATTTTAGTTTTTCGATCGTCGCCGCAAAGTTCGGCAGCCATTTTTCATGCGCCAGAATCATCTCCCGCGCCAGCTGTTCGGCGTCACGATCGGAATGGATCAGCGGGCTTAAGTTCAGCGCCAACAGGACATCGTTCAGCTCACCGCTGATCGCCGCCTGGCTGGCCGCCACTTCGAACCCCTTGATGGTGTAGATAAGCCCTAACACCTTCTCATCGAAATGAGTAATGCGCGGCGTCGGCTTCGCGCCGTCGCGGCCTAAGGTGCAGCTCATCTCTACCGCCCAGTCCGCCGGGATATTATCGACATGACCATGATGCGGGATATTCACATAGTGCTCAGTCTGCTTGTCGTTATAGATGGCATTGATTACTTCGCAAGCGGCATCAGAGTAATAGGCCCCGCCGCGCTGCTCCAGCTCCTTCGGCTTAACGTTAAGATCCGGGTTTTTATACAGCTCGAACAGCTGTTTCTCCACCTTCTGCACCACCTGGGCGCGCGCACCGCCTTTGTAGTACTCGCCCATCTCAATCGCCAGCATCTCTTTTGGCTTAAAGTAGTAGAGCAGGTAAGAGCATGGGATCAGGCGCAGGGAGCGGATCAGCCCTTCGCTAAACGGCAGGTCGAAGATGTTTTTCACCGAGTTCGCGGTCAGACGGCCGGAGGCCACGCCGTCCAGCAGTTCATCGAAGCGCGAGACGCCGTTAACCAGCACGTCGCGGACGAACACCAGGTGGTTCAGACCAAACAGGTCGATATTCAGCTCATCGCTCGGGCTCAGCTGCAGCACGTCGGTGATGAACATCTTCATGCCGATAGGAATGTTGCACACCCCGATAAAGCGTTTGAAATTGGTGTGGCGATAGACCGCCTCGGTGACCATGCCCGCCGGGTTGGTAAAGTTGATGATCCATGCGTCGGGGCAAATTTCCTGCACATCTTTCACGATGTCGAAAATCACCGGGATGGTGCGCAGTCCTTTAAACAACCCGCCCGCCCCGTTGGTCTCCTGGCCCAGGTAGCCGTGACTCAGCGGGATGCGCTCATCTTTTTCACGCGCCTTCAGCTGGCCCACGCGCAGCTGGGTGGTGACGAAATCTGCGCCCTGCAGCGCTGCGCGGCGATCCAGCGTTTTATAGACTTTCATCGGCACGCCGGCTTTTTCCACCATCCGCTGGCACAGCGCGTGGATAATATCGAGCTTCTCCTGTCCCTCTTCGACGTCTACCAACCACAGTTCGCTTACCGGCAGTTCATGATAACGTTTCAGAAATCCTTCCAGTAATTCCGGGGTATAGCTGCTGCCGCCGCCAATAGTGACTACTTTTAATTTCTGGCTCATCTTTTTCTCCCTTAGGCGCTGCGCCTGGACGCAGGCCGCTCTCCGCAACAATGCGGACAGTTAACTTGAATGATTTTCGGTATAAACCTGGCGGCGAACGCCGCGCGGGTTTAATTAATACTGGTCAAATGTTTGCGATAACTGCTCGGCGTAAACGACGTCAGTTTTTTAAAGGTTTTAATAAACAAGCTCGGGCTGCTGTAACCTGATTCATACGCAATATCCGTCACCGAATAATTGGTAATTTCCAGCTGTTTTTTGGCAAAGTTGATACGGATATCATTAATTATCTGCATCGGCGTTTTACCATAATAGCGCTGGGTCGCCCGGGTTAAATATTCCTGCGTTTTTCCGGATAAGCGAACCATATTTTCAAGAGCGCCTTCACCGAATTTCAGCTTATCATGCATGGCTTCCACGGTATTTTTTAACCATTGCGGCGTCACGTCGGCAACCGGCTCTTCACGATAGTGGCGTAAACGGTTAATGACATAAAAGGAGACCAGCTCGATAAATTCGTCAAATTCCGTTTCGCGAAAATTGAGTGAGGCGATGACCGACTCAACGTAGCCGAGAAAAGCGCTCTGCACGGCGTAGACTTGCGAAGCCACCAGACCAAACGGCAGCAGCGGCAGGTAGTGTTTCTCAAAGAAGCGTCTGCTGATGCCGACGTTAAGGATGCGCGTCGCCCCGAACTCGTAAAAGCTCTGGTGGTGCGAGCCCATCGGGATAAAGACGAAATCCCCGCGCTCCAGCAGCACCCGTTTGCCATTGATCTCCTGGTAATAGCGCCCGGTTAACACCACGGTAAATTCGTAGTAATCATGCTGGTGAAGCCCGCTCACGCTTTCCGTTTTGTTATAGATGACCACATGAAAGTTCTTCCCGTTGAACAGCTGTTGTTCTCTGGCGGTACTGATCTCGGTGGTCATCATTCTGGGCTGCCTCATCGTCGCGATGGCCTATTGTACCTTCTCGTGCAGCTCAATCAATTCGGCCACCAGCTCACGAGCCAGCATGGAGGTCATCAGATGGTCCTGGGCATGCACCAGCACCAGGCTGACCTTCATTTTCCCTTCGCCCTCGTCGCTTTCGATAAGCTGGGTCTGCACGCGATGCGCCTCGCTCAGCGCCTGGCGCGACTGCTCCATCATCGCTTTCGCTGCGGCAAAGTCGCCCTGCTTCGCCTGCTTCAGCGCGGCATAGGCCAGGCTGCGGGCTTGTCCGGAGTTGATAATCAGCCCCATCACTACCTCTTCGAGGTCATTTTCCGGGGTCTCTACCGCGTTGATGTTGTCCAGATCAAACATAATATTTCCCTCATTTATCAGGCGGTACGGGACGCTGCCCGTACCGCGCGGTATCAGAATTTCAGTGCGTTAGCGATGTCTTCTTCGCTCTCTTCCTGCTCGATAACGGTCTGCGCTTTATTCGACAGCACCACAAACGGCAGGTAGACCAGGGTAGCGACGCCAAGGTTGAACAGGGCCACCAGCAGGGCGGCAACGCTGCCGTTACTGTTAAAGAACGCTCCCAAACCGGTCGGCATAGTCCACGGCGCCAGGTTGGTCACCGGTGGGATAATCCCCAGGCTGTAGGCCGCCAGCGTAATGGCCGCCAGAATCGGCTGAACCAGCACGAACGGGATGAACATCACCGGGTTCATGATGATCGGCAGACCAAACAGAATCGGTTCGTTAATCTGGAAGATGCCTGACGGCAGCGCCAGCTTAGCAACCTGACGATGGTCAGCGCGGCGAGAAGCGATAAAGATGGCGATAATCAGACCCAGCGTCGCCCCGGAGCCACCCAGCAGGATGTAGGAGTCGAGCATCGGCTTAGCCCAGAAGTGGAACTGTTTGCCCGCTTCGATGGCCGCATCAACAGAGCCGTACTGGTTGTACAGCGCGATGTTTTCCAGCGCCCACGGCGTCATGATGCCGTTATCCAGGGCGGTAAGCGCCAGAGAACCGTGCACACCGAAGAACCACAGCAGAGAGTTAAAGATAACGTATGCCCAGCCAACCACGCTGCCCATCGCCGCCAGCGGCGTCGAGATAGAGTCCATGATGATCTGGTGGAAGTTGCTGCCATAGCTCGCCAGGGCCCACGAGATAATGCCGAAGATGGAGAGGATCAAGAAGCCCGGGATCAGCGCTGAGAAAGAGCGTGATACCGACCCCGGCACGCTGTCCGGCAGTCTAATCACCCAGTTGCGACGGATCACGAAGGTGAACAGTTCCGCAACGACCAGACCGATAATCATCCCGGAGATGATGTTCTGCCCGCCCAACCAGTTGGCGCCCACCGCATAGGCTTCGCCCACGCTATACGGGGTCACGGTCATGAAGGCCGCCACCGCCAGCAGGCCAGCTGCCATCGGGTCAACTTTGCGCTCTTCCGCCAGCGCGGAGCCGATAAAGAACGGCGCCATTAGCGACATAATCCCGAGGGTGCCGTTATAGACGTTTCCGCCGATAGCCTTAAAGCCGTTTAAGGTTTCAATGGTGGAGGCATCCAGGCGAATGCCCATGGAATAAAAGAAAGAGCCTTCGCCGAAGCTCAGAAAAACGTTGTTAATTAACACAAACATGGCCCCGGCGAGGGTCAACGGCATTAATTTAATAAATCCATTTTTTATTGCATTAATATGCGGCTGCTTTCCTATTTTCACTGCAAAAGGAAGGAGTACCTTTTCAAGCGAATCGATCACTTTACTCATAGTCAATACCCTTAAAAGCCGCAATAAACTATTACGGCGATGATGTATGAAATTACTCTTTGACGGGAAAATAAACTCATTATTTTTTGACGTCCGGCAACAGGCAGTCGCCAGGCGTCAAAATACATCGAGTTTTAAAAGTTAAAATTATTGTGCTGCAGCTTTCTTAATAGCCGCGACGGCGGCTTTCAATACCCCTAAACCATCAACTTTGCCATAGAGAAGGGAGTCGATAACTTCAACCGGTTTATTCGGCAGCAGGCGCTGAATTTCCGGTAACATATACGCAATTTGTGGCCCTAATAATACTACGTCGGCTTCCGGCCCTTTTTCGCCCGCGAGGGTTTCGGGATAGGCTTCAATAATGACCGGGACTTCATATTTTTCCGCCTGCGCCCGCATTTTGGAGACCAGCAGTGACGTGGACATGCCTGCCGAGCAGAAGAGATAAATGTGTTTCTTTTCCATGAACGCTTCCTCAATGTGTGAGACCAGGGCCTTCAGTAACCGCTGAGAGCCGGTAAGACTGGTAACATCCGGTTAATTCTGTTTATGAGTTGAGTATACGGCAAGCTGAGCCGCCAGGATAATTCGCTGTTGAACAGAATTGTCTCTCATTGACCTCCGGTTTTGACTACCCTCACATTTTCATCCAAATAATTCGCGCAATTAAATAAGCATCATTACTCACAAAAAAGCCCGACCAGTGGTCGGGCTTACGTAGAAGTCAGTAAACAGTAGGAAGCTTACCTGGCGTTGCGCGGGTCGGTATCATACTCGGCGCAGGTCTGGTAGCCGGAGTTCATGACGTGACCCGTTTCGTCGAGGGCCACAAAGTAGGTTTCAACTTTACCATCTCGTTGACCGAGGATATAGGTCTGGCAGGTGCCGCGGGCATGGACCATGGTGACTTCCGTTGAAGGTTTGCCGGCGATCTGCATCACCTGCTGACGCGACATCCCTTTCTTCACATCTTTCACCACCGGCTGGGTAAACTGGTCTTTGGTA
>OKDE01000528.1_pt1 | contig 9628 bp, 8 predicted proteins | sample 1613501 | NCBI WGS metagenome assembly OKDE01 (sample SAMN04436860, study PRJEB24849) | human gut metagenome | biome: human gut; feature: NICU; material: stool | host: Homo sapiens | place: USA: Saint Louis, MO | collected 2011-09-07
AGATTTACAGTCTGCTCCCTTTGGCCGCTCGGGAACCCCACCACGGGGTAATGCTTGGTACTGGCCTGCTTCCTTCTCGGGAAGCGGGGCGCATCATACCAAATGATGCGCCCCTGTAAAGCATTCGTTTGACAAAAATAAACTGGTTGCCTGATTTTTACACGTAACGCCGTAAAGCTAACCAATTCATTTCTCAGTCGATTAAAGAATAATCGTCCGGTTACCGTAAACGAAGACGCGCTGCGCCAGTACCTGATACAGCGCCCGGCTCAAGACGTTTTTTTCAACATCGCGCCCAGCGCGCATCATATCTTCTGCGGTATAAGTATGATCGACGTGAATCACGTCCTGCATGATGATCGGGCCTTCATCCAGATTGTCATTCACGTAGTGGGCGGTAGCGCCAATGATTTTCACGCCGCGCTCATAGGCCTGATGATAGGGACGGGCGCCGATAAACGCCGGCAAAAACGAATGGTGGATATTGATGATTTTGTTCGGGAAGCGGGCGACAAATTCTGGCGTCAGGACGCGCATATACTTGGCCAGCACCACGTAATCCGGTTCGTGGGCGGCGATAGCATCGCCCATTCGCTGATCATGTTCTTCGCGGCTCAGTCCTTCATGGCTGACCAGCTCAAACGGAATACCAAAGCGCTCTACCAACGAGCGCAGGGTGTCATGGTTGCCGATAACCGCGGCAATATCGACATCCAGCCCGCCGTAGTTGGCTTTCATCAGCAGATCGCCCAGACAGTGCGCCTCTTTCGTCACCAGAATCACCACCCGGCGACGGCCTGCCGGATTCAGTTCGCGGATGGAGCCTTCAGGCAGGGCGCTGTCGAGATCGGCCAGCAGAGTAGCGTCGTTAAAAATGCCTTCCAGTTCGGTGCGCATAAAGAAACGACCGGTACGGTGGTCAACAAACTCATTGTTCTGCACAATGTTGAGTTCATGCTTGTAGCAGATATTGGTGATACGCGCGATGAGGCCTTTCTGATCAGGGCAAATAGTGCGTAGTACTTTACGTTGTAATGAATGCATCGCGAGGAAAATCCTGTAATGTTTGCAAGCGCTGCGCCAGCGTTACTGGCCGCAGCATTTTTTAAATTTTTTACCTGAGCCGCAGGGGCAGGGGTCGTTACGGCCAATCAGCGGTCGTGTCCCGTCGATATAGTACCACTGTCCATTTTCTTTTAAGAATCTGGAACGTTCAATAATGGCGCCAGGGCGGTTATTGTCATTAAAGCGGGCGACAAAGCTGACAAAACCTTCATTTGGAGCTCGCCCCTCATCACTGGCGAACAGGGTTAAGCCCAGCCATTCGGTCTGGGAAAACCCTTTCTCCAGTTCGGCGCGAAATTGCTGCGCCTGACAGGACGGGTGCCAGGTTTTGATTAGATAGTCAGCGTCTTTCATGACGAACGCGCTATAACGGGAGCGCATAAGCTGTGACGGGCCCGGCGCAAGCTCAGCGCCGGACAGATATCGCTGGCAACATGAGCTATACTCCAGTGCGCTGCCACAGGGGCATAATTGCGACAAAACTGCCTCCATGGAAGAAAGAGTAACGGCGCTTCTACGCCAAAGGGCATTATGTTAACTGAGCCGTGACAATGTTGCCACGCTCAGAGTCGAAGGATAGTTATTAGTACTAATGAGAAAGCTTAAAATTGGTCTGGCGCTAGGTGCGGGAGCCGCCCGCGGATGGTCGCACATTGGCGTCATCAACGCCCTCCAGCGAGCCGGTATTGAGATTGATATCGTAGCCGGTTGTTCTATCGGTTCGCTGGTAGGGGCGGCGTATGCTTGTAACCGACTCCCGGCACTCGAATCATGGGTCTGCTCATTGCTGCGGGGGAAAAGGTATTCAATCATTACCGCCGCATTATGCCCGTCACCGAGATTGAACGCTGCGAGCGCCGGTTTGCCGCTGTTGCCACCAATTTAAGCACCGGTAGGGAGCTGTGGTTTACCGAAGGCGATCTACATTTAGCCATTCGCGCCTCCTGCAGTATGCCGGGGTTAATGTCGCCAGTAAGGCATAATGGTTACTGGCTGGTCGATGGCGCGGTGGTCAATCCGGTTCCTGTGTCGCTCACCCGGGCAATGGGAGCGGATATTGTGATTGCCGTCGACCTGCAACATGATGCCCATCTTATGCAGCAGGATTTGTTCTCCCTTGAAACGCCGCGGCAGGAAGCGGAAGAGAAGGAGGGGCCATGGCATACTCGTCTGCGCGCGCGCTTGACGCGAATGAGTTCCCGCCGTACGGCCGTGACGCCGACGGCGATGGAGATCATGACCACATCTATCCAGGTACTGGAAAACCGTCTTAAACGCAATCGTATGGCGGGTGACCCGCCGGATATCCTGTTGCAGCCATACTGTCCGCAAGTTTCGACGCTTGATTTTCATCGCGCCGGAGAGGCGATTGCCGCGGGGCAACTGGCGGTAGAAAAGAAAATGGATGAATTATTACCATTAGTGCGTACAGCCGTTTGACGTACGAGTTACTGACTTAAGCAAATTCTGACAGGCGATAGTGAGAATAGCGTGCCACTATTGAATTATCGTCAGCCAGGGGAGATATCATGACGCAGCCATTGGCGGGAAAACAGATTCTGATAGTTGAAGACGAACCCGTTTTCCGCTCACTCTTGCATGGATGGCTGACCTCGCTGGGAGCAACAACCTTCCAGGCGGAAGATGGCAAGGATGCCCTGCATAAAATGACGGAGGTGCATCCGGACCTGATGATTTGCGACATTTCTATGCCGAGAATGAACGGTCTGGAGCTGGTGGAAACGCTGCGTAACCGCGGCGAACAGTTACCGATCCTGATGATCTCCGCCACCGAAAACATGGCGGATATAGCTAAAGCGTTGCGACTTGGCGTCCAGGACGTGCTGTTAAAGCCAGTAAAAGATTTCGATCGCCTGCGCGAGACCGTTTACGCCTGTCTCTATCCCGCGATGTTCAGTTCGCGCGTGGAAGAGGAAGAGCGTTTATTTGAGGACTGGGATGCGCTGGTCAGTAATCCCATCGCCGCTTCAAGACTATTGCAGGAATTACAGCCGCCGGTGCAACAGGAAATGTCGCACTGCCGCGTTCATTATCGACAACTGGTGTCGGCAGACAAGCCCGGTCTGGTACTCGATATCGCGCCGCTTTCGGAAAATGATTTGGCTTTCTATTGTCTGGATGTCACACGCGCAGGCGATAATGGCGTGTTGGCAGCATTATTGCTGCGCGCGTTGTTTAATGGTCTGCTGCAGGAGCAACTGGCGCACCAGGGACAACGGCTACCAGAAATGGGAAGTTTGTTAAAACAGGTGAATCAACTGCTGCGTCAGGCAAATCTTCCGGGCCAGTTCCCTCTGTTAGTAGGGTATTACCACAGCGGGCTGAAAAATTTAATTCTGGTGTCAGCGGGACTTAATGGCACGCTGAATACAGGGGAGCATCAAATTCAGATTAGTAATGGCGTTCCTTTGGGGACGCTGGGTGATGCTTATCTTAACCAAATTAGCCAACGCTGCACCTCGTGGCAGTGCCAAATTTGGGGGGCTGGCGGTCGTTTACGCTTAATGTTGTCTGCGGAATGAGCAATTGCGTTTATATCTAAGCAGACGGGATTACCTCTTGCCCTTTAGCGGTGGTAACATCGAGCAGTTTTATGCGTAAAAGTCCTAATTCGAGGCTATCGGCAGCTTTTCAGACCAGTAAATACGCGGTTGACTGATATACTCGACACGTTATTTGTAACGAGAAGTTTAAAAAACAAACAGTCCAGGAGATTTCAATGGCTGCCCTTAATTCTAAAGTCACAAAAGCGGTTATCCCGGTTGCGGGATTAGGCACCAGGATGCTGCCGGCCACCAAAGCGATTCCAAAAGAAATGCTGCCGCTGGTAGATAAGCCGTTAATTCAGTACGTTGTTAATGAATGTATCGCTGCAGGAATTACTGAAATTGTTCTGGTAACGCACTCGTCGAAAAACTCTATCGAAAACCATTTCGATACCAGTTTTGAGCTGGAAGCGATGCTGGAAAAACGTGTAAAACGCCAGCTGCTGGAAGAAGTGCAGTCTATTTGCCCGCCGCACGTGACTATTATGCAAGTTCGTCAGGGCCTGGCGAAAGGTCTGGGTCACGCGGTGCTGTGCGCCCATCCGGTAGTGGGAGATGAGCCGGTCGCGGTTATTCTGCCAGACGTTATTCTGGATGAATATGAATCCGATCTGAGCCGCGATAACCTCGCTGAGATGATCTCTCGCTTCGATGAGACTGGCGCCAGCCAGATTATGGTTGAACCTGTCGAAGACGTAACCGCTTATGGCGTGGTTGACTGCAAAGGCGAATCCCTGAAGCCGGGCGAAAGCGTACCGATGGTGGGCGTGGTTGAGAAGCCAAAAGCTGACGTTGCGCCGTCCAACCTGGCGGTGGTGGGGCGTTATGTCCTCAGCGCCGATATCTGGCCGCTGCTGGCGAAAACCCCTCCGGGCGCTGGTGATGAAATTCAGCTGACTGACGCCATTGATATGCTGATCGAGAAAGAAACGGTTGAAGCTTATCATATGAAAGGCAAGAGCCATGACTGCGGTAATAAGCTTGGCTACATGCAGGCGTTTGTCGAATATGGTATTCGTCACAAAACGCTGGGCGACGATTTTAAAGCTTGGCTGGAAACGGCGGTAGCGAAGTAATCCGCCGCGCGGTTGAAAGTACAAACCGGGAGCGCATCTGCGACTCCCGGTTTTTTTATATCGGCCCTGAGGGCAAAAAAAATCCCGCCGCAGCGGGATTTTTTATAGCGATCAACGGAGATTAGATCAGGAAATCGTCCAGTGATTTACCTTGCTCATCCATTGCTTTTTTGATCACAGCCGGGGTACGGCCCTGACCGGTCCAGGTTTTGGTTTCACCATTTTCGTCAACATAGCTATATTTAGCCGGACGTGCAGCACGCTTGGTTTTGGTACCGGCTTTAACGGCAGCCATGGTGCTCAGCAGTTCATTCGGATCAATACCGTCAGCAATCAGCATTTCACGGTATTGCTGCAGCTTACGCGTACGCTCTTCAATTTCTGCCGCGGCAGCGTTTTCTTCTTCACGGCGCTCGTTAACGACGACTTCTAATTTTTCCAGCATTTCTTCGAGCGTTTCCAGGGTGCATTCTCTTGCCTGCGCACGAAGAGTACGGATGTTGTTCAAAATTTTAAGTGCTTCGCTCATTGTAGTAATCTCAAACTTATATTGTGGGGTGGTTTGTTGAACTAATAATAGAGCGATAAAATGCGTTGTGCAATAGGGGGGAATGTAAGGAATTCAAAATTACTGGTTATTTGTCGCGAGAATTAATTAATTTAAGTTAAAATTCCCGTGCCGCTTCACATCTTTCATCGCTTATAGCGATGAGGCGAAGGCAAGCTAAAACATTGAGACGGTATGCTTTTTGAGAGGTTCAGTGAGAGAAATGATCCTTTACATGGGTAAATAACCCTCGTCAGTATTAGCGCATTTTTGGTTACAAGGCTTAATATAAAACAACCGGCAGCCCTGCTTATAGCCCATGGGCAACCGGTCTATAAGCACGAAAAGACAATGGTTACCGCGCCAGTAGCGTAACGGGGCGTACAAATAGTGGCCCTGAAAATTCAATTCCTCTTCTTAATCCTTTCGGTTTGCAGGCCCTTCAGCTTCGCGACAATACCCCTGCTGAAAGCGCGGCTGCGCGCATAAAATATGGTACAATCGTCGCCGCGATAAAACACTTTGATTGGGGTCACGCAGCCGATGGCACAACTTTATTTCTACTACTCTGCAATGAATGCAGGTAAGTCGACCGCTCTGTTGCAATCTTCGTACAATTACCAGGAGCGGGGGATGCGTACCGTCGTTTATACCGCTGAGATTGATGACCGCTTTGGCGCCGGAAAAGTCAGTTCACGTATCGGGCTCTCCTCGCCGGCCCGATTGTATAATCCACAGACCTCGTTATTTGACGATATTGCGGCGGAGCACCAGCTAAAGCCGATTCACTGCGTGCTGGTGGATGAAAGCCAGTTTCTGACGCGTGAACAGGTTCATGAGCTGTCCGAAGTTGTCGATACGCTGGATATTCCGGTGCTTTGCTATGGGTTGCGGACGGACTTTCGCGGTGAGCTCTTTACCGGCAGCCAGTATTTACTGGCCTGGTCAGATAAGCTGGTTGAGCTGAAAACGATCTGCTTCTGCGGCCGCAAGGCCAGCATGGTATTGCGCCTCGATCAGGAGGGGCGTCCTTATAATGAGGGTGAGCAGGTCGTCATCGGCGGTAATGAGCGGTACGTATCGGTCTGCCGTAAGCATTATAAAGAGGCGCTGAGCGTCGGTTCGTTAACCAAGGTACAAAACCAGCACTGTCCCTGCTGATACCCTCAGAAGCTCGTACAGGCGCCTGTGGGCGCCTTTTTAATGTCTGCTATAGGTTGGCGTAGCTGGCGATAAAGAATGGCTGATAGCGGGGATAAAAAAAGCCCCGTCAGGTGACGGGGCTTGTCGCGATGCTATCGCTGTTGGTTAAGCGGATTTTTTCGCTTTTTTCTCAGCCTTTACCGGAGCAACTTCGGCTTTCGCACCGGCTTCGCCTTCGACGAATTCGCGGCCGTAGTAGGTATCCAGCAGGATCTGTTTCAGTTCGGAGATCAGCGGGTAGCGCGGGTTAGCGCCGGTGCACTGGTCATCGAATGCATCTTCAGACAGTTTATCAACGTGGGCCAGGAAGTCAGCTTCCTGAACGCCAGCTTCGCGGATAGATTTCGGAATACCCAGCTCAGCTTTAATGCTTTCCAGCCATGCCAGCAGTTTCTCGATTTTCGCTGCGGTGCGGTCGCCTGGTGCGGAGAGGCCCAGGTGATCGGCGATTTCAGCGTAACGACGACGAGCCTGCGGACGGTCGTACTGGCTGAACGCGGTCTGCTTGGTCGGGTTGTCATTCGCGTTATAGCGGATAACGTTGCAGATCAGCAGGGCGTTGGCCAGACCGTGCGGAATATGGAACTGGGAGCCCAGTTTGTGCGCCATCGAGTGACACACGCCGAGGAAGGCGTTAGCGAACGCGATACCGGCGATAGTCGCGGCACTGTGTACGCGCTCACGGGCAACCGGGTTCTTGGAACCTTCGTGATAGGAAGCCGGCAGGTACTCTTTCAGCAGTTTCAGCGCCTGCAGCGCCTGGCCGTCAGAGAACTCAGAAGCCAGTACGGAAACGTAAGCTTCCAGGGCGTGAGTCACCGCATCCAGACCACCGAACGCACACAGCGATTTCGGCATATCCATCACCAGGTTGGCATCGACAATGGCCATATCCGGGGTCAGCGCGTAGTCTGCCAGCGGGTATTTCTGACCGGTCGCGTCATCGGTCACCACGGCGAACGGCGTAACTTCAGAACCGGTACCGGAAGTGGTAGTGATCGCCACCATCTTGGCTTTGACGCCCATTTTCGGGAACTTGTAGATACGTTTACGGATATCCATAAAGCGCAGCGCCAGTTCTTCGAAGTGGGTTTCCGGATGTTCGTACATGACCCACATGATTTTCGCCGCATCCATCGGGGAACCGCCGCCCAGGGCGATGATCACGTCTGGTTTAAAGGAGTTCGCCAGGTCGGCACCTTTACGTACGATGGTCAGCGTCGGGTCAGCTTCAACTTCGAAGAAGACTTCCGTTTCAACACCCGCTGCTTTCAGTACGGAAGTGATCTGATCGGCATAGCCGTTGTTGAACAGGAAGCGGTCAGTCACGATCAGCGCGCGTTTGTGACCATCGGTAATCACTTCATCCAGTGCGATTGGCAGGGAGCCACGACGGAAGTAGATAGATTTCGGAAGTTTGTGCCACAACATGTTTTCAGCTCGCTTAGCAACGGTTTTCTTGTTGATCAGGTGTTTCGGACCAACGTTTTCAGAGATGGAGTTACCACCCCAGGAACCACAACCCAGAGTCAGGGAAGGCGCGAGTTTGAAGTTGTACAGGTCACCGATACCACCCTGAGAAGCCGGGGTGTTGATCAGGATACGCGCGGTTTTCATCATTTGGCCGAAGTAAGCCACGCGAGCCGGCTGGTTGTCCTGGTCGGTGTACAGGCAAGAGGTGTGACCGATACCGCCCATGGCGACCAGTTTTTCTGCTTTGGCTACCGCGTCTTCGAAATCTTTTGCACGGTACATAGCCAGCGTCGGAGACAGTTTTTCGTGAGCAAACGGCTCGCTCTCGTCAACGTTGGTCACTTCACCAATCAGAATTTTGGTGGTGGCCGGCACGGTGAAGCCTGCCAGTTCAGCGATTTTGGCCGCTGGCTGACCAACGATAGCCGCGTTCAGCGCGCCATTTTTCAGGATAATGTCCTGAACGGCTTTCAGCTCTTTACCCTGCAGCAGGTAGCCGCCGTGGCTGGCGAAACGTTCGCGAACCGCGTCATAGACTGAATCAACCACCACAACGGACTGCTCAGAAGCACAGATCACGCCGTTATCGAAGGTTTTAGACATCAGTACGGACGCTACGGCACGTTTGATGTCGGCGGTTTCATCAATGACTACCGGGGTGTTACCGGCGCCGACGCCGATAGCAGGTTTACCGGAGCTGTACGCTGCTTTCACCATGCCTGGGCCACCGGTCGCCAGGATCAGGTTGATGTCCGGGTGATGCATCAGCGCGTTAGACAGTTCTACAGACGGCTGATCGATCCAGCCAATCAGGTCCTTCGGCGCGCCGGCCGCGATGGCAGCCTGCAGCACGATATCAGCCGCTTTGTTGGTGGCTTCTTTTGCACGCGGGTGCGGAGAGAAAATGATGGCGTTACGCGTTTTCAGACTGATGAGCGATTTGAAAATGGCTGTTGAAGTCGGGTTAGTGGTCGGTACGATACCGCAGATGATGCCGATAGGCTCAGCAATAGTGATGGTGCCAAAGGTGTCGTCTTCTGACAGAACGCCACAGGTTTTTTCGTCTTTATAAGCGTTGTAAATGTATTCGGAAGCAAAGTGGTTTTTGATCACTTTGTCTTCAACGATGCCCATGCCGGATTCGGCTACGGCCATTTTGGCGAGAGGGATTCGAGCATCTGCAGCGGCCAGAGCGGCGGCGCGGAAGATTTTGTCGACTTGTTCTTGAGTGAAACTGGCATATTCACGCTGGGCTTTCTTGACACGCTCAACAAGCGCGTTCAGTTCAGCGATATTAGTAACAGCCATAATGCTCTCCTGATAATGTTAAACTTTTTTAGTAAATCAGTCGCTCGATTCGACATTATAGACAGGCCGTTAACAGCTTGCATGTAAATGTTTATGTAGAAAAATCAGGGCGCTGTTTCACCGATTTACTAAAAAAGCTTTATCTCTTTCGCTTTCAGGTACTGCTGCCTTCCACTCTGTTGGTGTCATCAAGATTACTCACTTCTGAGTACAAATTACGTGATTTAGATCAAGTATTGTCGCTGCTGATACCTTTCAGCTGGCTGCTTTTTGACCGGTTCGATCAAGTGTGATGGGAGGGTTTTGAAATTAAAAAAACGATTAGCATTAAATAGGCTTTGTTGAATAAATCAGATTTCGGGTAAGTCTCCCCCGTAGCGGGTTGTGTT